>ENA-UPTJ01000155-UPTJ01000155.1-marine-metagenome-genome-assembly--contig:-NODE-155-length-44309-cov-5.745808_pt1 | contig 44309 bp, 35 predicted proteins | sample MGYA00238168_ERZ767080 | MGnify/ENA primary metagenome ERZ767080 (study PRJEB28935, sample SAMN06266237) | marine metagenome | isolation source: Columbia River Estuary | place: USA:Columbia River Estuary... | reverse complement strand
TGCCGGTAGTTTCGACGAACGCGCCCAAAGGGTAAGTCGCGCTTTTTCGGAAATTTTGCAAAAGGCAAACGTCAAATTTGCCATCCTCGGAGTTGAAGAAGGTTGTACCGGCGATCCAGCTAAAAGGGCTGGTAATGAGTTTTTGTTCCAAATGCAGGCAATGCAAAATATTGAGGTACTAAATGGTTATGGTATTAACAGAATAGTTACAGCATGTCCTCATTGCTTCAACACACTTAAAAATGAATATCCATCCCTAGGTGGAAACTATCAAGTAGTTCATCATACGCAACTCATTAACGAACTTTTAGAGTCTGGTAGGTTATCAATTGAAGGTGGTCCGTATAAAGGAAAGAAAATCACCTATCACGACAGTTGTTATTTGGGTAGATCAAATGGGATATATGAAGCTCCAAGAATGGTTATAGAGCGTTTAGATGCTGACTTAACTGAAATGAAGCGTTGCAGAACCAATGGATTGTGCTGCGGTGCTGGAGGTGCTCAAATGTTTAAAGAAGCAGAAAAAGGAGATAAGGAAATCAATATTGAACGCGCTGAAGAAGCTATTTCTACCAATGCAGAAATAATTGCTGTGAATTGTCCGTTTTGCATGACAATGATGAAAGATGGGACAAAACACTTTGAAAAGGAAGATTCTGTACAAGTATTGGATATCGCAGAATTAGTGCAAAAGCATTTATAAATCGTAGCGTGTTACTATCAAAATTACCTGCTCATTCTCGAATTTGGTTCTTTGGTGCTCAAAGATTATTGAGTGAAATTGAAATTCAGAAGTTAGAAGAAACTTTGAAAATCTTTGTTGGCCAATGGAAAGCACATGGTGCGCAATTGAGTGCAGACTTTGAAATTCTGCATGAAGCAATATTGATTGTTGGTGTTGATGAATCGGTAGCCCCACCAACTGGTTGTAGTATTGATAAGGTTTTTCAATTGTTGAAGGACTTTCACGTTGAAACAGGCGCTGATTTTTTTCAGAGGACATTAATTTGGGAAGCTTTCTGTAACTCCTCCGAGATTTATTCAATTGATGAAGCTAAAATAGCATTATCTCAGGGTAGATTAAAGGATAATACATTGATAGTAAATTCGCTAATTCAAAGTTTAGAGGCTGCGAGAGAATCGATTTACATCCCCTTGAATGCTTCATGGGCTGCTCCTAAGCTTGGACTCAAATTGAACTAAAAACGGTTGTAAATAATTACCATGAAAGATCGTAGAATAGCTATATTATTTTTAACCATTTTCATCGATTTATTGGGATTTGGAATTATTATTCCCATCCTTCCAAATTTGGCGAAGGAATTATCGGTTGAGTCAGGAACCTCCATTAACCCTGATGTTGCTGTAGGATTAATTGCAGCGGTATTTTCCGTGATTCAATTCATTTTTGCTCCGCTATTTGGAAGTTTATCTGATCGAATCGGCCGAAGGCCCATCATTTTAGGGTCGATTTTGGTCAACGCTTTTGGATATATCCTCTTTGGATTGTCGCAATCATTTTGGGTATTGATTTTAGCGAGAATTATTTCAGGATTTGGAAGTGCGAATATTTCAGCGGCTCAGGCATACATTGCAGATATTACAAGCTATGAAGATAGAGCAAAGAAAATGGGTATCATTGGTGCAGCTTTTGGATTGGGTTTTGTTTTCGGTCCTCCTCTCGGAGGATGGTTATACGGATCAGAAACATTGTTTGGTCTAGATGTTAGAGAGATATTCCATATTCATGAGTCTGCAAATCATTCCCTATTCATTGTAGGGTTGTTTACTGCATTACTTTGTTTACTAAATTTTGTACTGGCTTGGAGGTTCCTTCCTGAAAGTAACACTCAAAAATCAACCGTTAAAAGAAGTCCAACAGAAACGTTCACTGGAATGCTTGAAGCACGTAAAATACCAGTAATCAGCGAGCTCATGTTAATTAACTTTATTTACATAGCAGCGTTTTCAATGATGCAAATAAATGCTAGTGTACTTTGGAAAGAAAAATATGATCTAAATCCAGTAGCAATTGGAAATATTTTTGGTGTCATTGGGATTTTTAGTGCAGTTGTGCAGGGTGGTCTCATTGGCGTTTTTCAAAAGAAGTTGGGATTAAGAAAAATGCTGATTTGGGGGGCACCCATTGCGGGAATTGGACTGTCATTGATTCCTTTACCCTCTAAAGAGTGGTTTTATGCTGTTCAATTTTTTGCCATCTTTTGCCTTGCCTTGGCAAATGGTTTATTGATGCCTGCAATCAATAGTTTGGTATCCTTAAATGCCCCTGCAAATGCTCAGGGTCAAATGTTAGGAATTATGCAATCGCTTGGCTCATTGGCCAGGGCAGTAGGTCCTCTTTTAAGTGGATTACTTTATGCTCAATTTTATATGCTTCCATACTTGGCAGGGGGAATTTTGATGATGGTTAATTTTGGTTTAGCACTTATATTAGCAAAACAATTGAACCAATCACCCCAGCAAGTTGTCAAAGATTAAAGTTCTTCATATAAATGCCTCTTCAGAAGGTGGAGCTTCGGTGGTTGCTCAACGACTCAATGAAGGACTAAGTCTGTATTCGAGTGATATTGAATCCCGTCATTTGGTTTTCTCAGGCAAACCTTCTGTTAGTAGCCAAAACCCGTATCGGTTGTTGGCCAATAATGGCTTGAAAAGGTTATATGCTTTATGGAATCATGCCGTTGACAAATTTGATTTTCTGAAATATGAAGCATCAAAAAGCGTCCGATTTCAGTTCAGTCATGCTAGCATAGGTATGGATATTGTTGATCATGAATGGGTTAAATGGGCTGACGTTATTCACCTTCATTGGGTACATAAAGGATTTCAATCTTTCAAAACTCTAGAACGTTTATTGAAGCTCCCTGGTAAGAAATTTGTTTGGACCTGCCATGATTTGTGGCCAGTAACGGGGGGGTGTTATTACACTTGGGGATGTGAAAATCATCGAATCAACTGTGGCAATTGTAAGTATCTCAAGAAATCAAACGATAATGATCTGTCAAGTAGATTGTTGTTGCGCAAAATAGAAATGTGGGGGCACAATGAGATACGTTTCATTACGCCGAGTAATTGGTTGGCTGAACAAGCGAATATTAGTGCTGTAATGAAGTCGAATCCTCCTATGACGGTAATTCCCAATCCAATTGATACGAAGAAGTTTGATCCTTTAAATGCAGATAGGTTGAGTACTTTGAAATCAGATAATGGATTTATTAAACCAGTTTTATTGTTTTTAGCGGCATATTTGCTAAATCCGGCTAAAGGATTTTCATACTTCATTGAGCTGTGTCATTTACTTTTTGATAAAGGTTTAGACTTTGAGGTTTTGATATTAGGTGACAATAAAAATGAGCCTTTGGGACCATATCCATTTAAACTTACGCATTGGGGTTATGTTACTGATGCGCAAAAAGTAAAACTTGCTTTTCAATTAAGTGATTTATATGTTATTACTTCGGTGCAGGATAACCTTCCTACAACCATCATTGAGAGTTTATCAATGGGAACACCGGTGGCAGGTTTTAAAGTAGGTGGAATACCTGAGATGGTTGATGACCAAATCAATGGCTTTTTAGTCGATTCTGGTGATGTTATAGGTCTTGCCCATAAAGTGGGAGATTTCCTAAAAAACAATCGGGCCGATTTTAGAAATCAAGCCCGACTGAAAGCATTAAATACATACGATACGAAGGTGATAGTTCAACAAATCACCAAAGTTTATAAGGATCTTTAATCCACATTGTCGTGCAACATTCTGTTGGGTTGCACTGTGAAATTATTTTCCGTGTTTGAATTTTGGTTCTCTTGAATGGTCAATCGATTTACTTCAACTGCACTGCTTGGAGGTGCAGAAACCAATTCAACATTTCGTCTTAAATAGGCAGGTATATCCATGTCATTATCATGAATGCTCGCTTTGTTCTCTCTACTCAATGATAAGCTTGATGGCTGCTGGTAATTGAAATTCAATTGTGAATTTCTGCTTACTTGTGTTCTGAACAAGTCCTCTACGCTAGGTGCGGCAATTGTAGTAGGTTCGATATTGCTTTTGTTATTATATTCAGATTCTATTTTAGGTGCAGAATCAGACTTTCTTACAGCAATTTCAGGCATTGGTTCTGAGTCTAAAGCATCTTCAATTTCAAGCGGATGGTCAGTCGGTACAAAAGAACTAACAGGTGATACCTCTTCAATTAAATGACTGGTTTGTTCTATTCTTTCTTCAGTGGTAATTTCTTCAAACCCTGTAGCAATTACTGTAACACTAATTTTATCCTCCAATGAATGATCTAATGTAATACCCATTTTTAATAGAGCATTATTCCCAGCTTCTTCTTGGAGATACGATGTAATGATTCGGGTTTCGGACATGGTTGGAGCTTTGGTTCCATAAGTTAAGTTGATTAACAAATGTTTTGCTCCAAAAATACGGGTGCTATCGAGTAATGGACTGTTTAATGCTGCTCTAACTGCCAATTCTGCACGATTTTCACCAGCAGCGGTTCCTGTTCCCATTAAAGCTTGTCCTGATCCCTGCATAGCAGTTTTTACATCGTTGAAATCTACGTTTAGATGACCAGTTTTAAATATAATTTCAGCTATTCCTCTTGCTGCCGTGCAAAGAACATCATCGGCTTTTGAGAATGCTTCAAGGAACGATAAATCACCGAACATATCTACAATCCGATCATTGGAAATGGTAATCAACGCATCGACAAAAGGCTTCAAATCAGAGATTCCTTGTTGAGCTTGTTTTAAACGCACAGGTCCTTCATCTGAAAATGGAACAGTAACTATACCTACAGTTAAAATTCCCATTTCTTTTGCAAATTTTGCAATAATGGGAACTGCACCAGTACCAGTTCCACCACCCATTCCAGCCGTCAAGAAAATCATGCGAGTTCCATCACCTAACATTCTTTGAATGTCAGCCTTGCTCTCTTCTGCTGCTTTTGCACCCATTGTTGGATCTGAACCTGCGCCAAGTCCGGCTGTGAGTTCATTGCCAAGTTGTATTTTATTGGGCACAGAGCTGTGTCTGAGGGCCTGATTATCTGTATTGCAAATGAAGAAATCTACTCCCTCAATACCTTCTTTGTACATATGATTGACGGCATTACCTCCGCCACCACCTACGCCAATGACTTTAATGATGTTATTCAATGTATTTGGTTGATTAGGTTCTGAATGAAAATCGGGTTGAAACATGTTGCTTAATTTTTAGTTTTGGATGAAATCATCAGCATCATCAGATATCCAATCAGTGATGAAACTTTTAAATAATCCCCCTTCTGGATATAAACTCTTCCAACCAAAACCTTTCTTTTTAGCTTGAGGAGTAGGTTGAGAGTCTTCGTCAACAATTACTTCTTCTGGTTGTGGGGTCTTAGGTTGTGCCACTTCTTCGATATGTAAATTTGGGTAAGGGCTTGGTTTCATTTGATCGGTTTCGATTCCTTTCATTACCAATCCTATTGCAGTTGAATACATAGGATTTCGAACCTCCTCAATCATTCCTTTTCCTAAATGTTGGCCGGGACTATTAAGATGAACATCCAAGCCGGTGTTGTAACTAAAAAATTGATTGATATCTTTTAAGCTAGAACCACCACCGGTGAGAACGATACCCCCGTTTAATCGGTGCTGAATTCCTGATAATTGAATTTCGAAGTCGACTTTTTGTACAATATCTTCCATTCGAGCTTTGATAACTTGTGATATTGCATATACCGAAATTTCGCGTGGTGGTCTTCCTGGTAGTCCAGGAATTACAACTACTTCATTTTTCATGTTTTCAAGGCTGAAGCAACTACCGTATTTCACTTTAACTTCTTCAGCTTGTTCTTTAAGAATTCCAAATGCTTCTTGTAAATCTTGAGTAATTCTATCACCGCCTATAGGTATAATAGCAGTATGAACAATTTTACCGGAATCAAAAATACATATGTCAGTAGTTCCCCCTCCGATATCTACTAAAGCTACTCCCGCTTCCATTTCTTGTTCAGATAAAATGGCTTGTGCAGATGCAACTGGCTCAACTACAAGATCTGCTAAATTTAAACCGGCTTTCATGACCGCTTTACCGATAGTTCGAGCACGGCTTGTTTCACCTGTAATGATGTGAAAATTACATTCCACTCGAGTTCCTATTCGACCTTCTGGATCTCTGATGCCGTCTTCTCCATCTATTCGGTATTCTTGAGGTAGAACATGCAATATTTCCAATCCTGGAGCTAACGCCAAATTCTCCATTTCGTTGGTTAAACTGTTTAATTCTTCCTTGGTTATTTCTTCTTCTCCATTTCTGCGGGTGAGTGTTCCACGGTGTTGTAAGCTCTTGATATGGTGGCCGGCAATATCGACATATACAGGATTGATTTTAACACGACTTAGCTTTTCAGCTTGTTTTACAGCTTCTTCAATAGCCGTAACTACGCGGCTTACATTCGCTACCATTCCTCTAGAAACTCCACCTTGAGAAGAAGCTTTACCAACCCCCAAAATGTTGATTTTCCCATTATCGGAAAGTTGAGATACAATCACACAAATTTTTGTGGTTCCGATGTCCAGTCCTGCAATGATGTTATTGTTTGATGGCGTCATACTTTTTATGTTTGGCTAATTAGACAGTTATTTTGGTTTATTGTATATTTTATTGTGCAGTTCTTCTTCCTACGATCTGATCTTCGTATGAAATATCAATTTCTCGATAGGTATTCCAACCCACTTGTGGAAGGCCTTTATCGTAGAAGAGACGTAGGTTTTCGAACTTTTGTTCCATATTCGTAATGTTATCCAAAACAATGCTATGCTTTCCTACTCTGGGAATCAACAAATACCTCCCAAACTTATCTACATAGCACTGTTCAAATTGCGCGTTCCACAGTTTATTTGTTCTGATATATCTACTCAATGAGACTAATTCAATCATCTGTGGTGATCCAGCTCTTTTGCCAGATTCAAACTTTTGTTTCACATTTCCATTGATCACTAAAGTAACCGGGCATTGAATTCCTCTTTTGGGTATCATGTATCCTGCGGTGTCAATAAAGAATGTCGAATCTTGGTTGTTTTTAACTAAGGCAATGGGTTCTCTTTCTTTTACTCTAATTTTTAGTGTGCCGTCAAATGCTACATAGATGGTCCCCTTAAACACAAAAGGGACTTTTTGAAGTTCAATTTCCATTTTTGTGAGAGCCACTTCAGAGGCTGGTCGGCCTACTGGATTTTCAAAATGTTGTTGTACCCAGTTTACAACGGCCTGTTTAGTTAAGAAATTATAACCTGACTCTGATGATTCAATTTCAACTTCTAAATTGCCAATAATTCTATTTTTACCAGCAAAACTCAATTTGGACCAAGCAAAAATTAAAATCATTATAACAATGGCCGCTATGGAAATCATCCATTGTCTTCTACTAAAGGCCAACCGAATTTTATCCTTCATTTTGTTTTAATTGTTTGCTTAAACGATCAATATCTCCGGCACCCATAATTAGAATTAATTCAGGAGATTCGTTGTTGATTTTATCAAGAATTTGTTGGGGTTCCATCAACGCTTTTTGGTCAATTTTTACTTTCTCCAATAACCAATTAGAATCAATACCCTCTATTGGTTTTTCGCGGGCTGGATATATTTCCATGAGAATCAATTCATCCACCTCAGACAGGCTTTTCGCGAATCCTTCGGCAAAATCTCGAGTTCTAGAGAATAAATGAGGTTGAAAAATACCTGTTAATTTCTTTTCAGGATACAATGTTCTCACAGATTTAATTATGGCTTGAATTTCTTCAGGATGATGGGCGTAATCATCGATGATTATTTGATTATGTGTGTTTTTTACGTATTCAAAACGACGTTTTACTCCTTGAAAACTCAATATGCCTTCTGCTAACTTTTGGATGGGTAATTTTAGTGAATTCAGGCACAAAGCGATTGCAGCGGTCGCATTTGAAACATTGTGATGTCCTGGTAGTCCACAAATGAATTTTTCACCCTTTAAATCAAAAACAAATTGATGATCTTCAATTCGAATTTGGTCGAAAGAAAACTCAATATTTGGGCCTGAGCCGTATCTATTCATTTTAACATGTTCTGATACTTCCAGTTTCACGGTTTGTTCCAAGTATAAATCTCCAATGATTTCAGAGTTTATTAAGTCTGCAAATATTTCGAATGCCTTTTGAAAAGAATCCGAATCACCATAAATATCTAAATGATCTGCATCTATCGCAGTGATGATAGCTGCATCTGGTTTTAATTGATGAAAACTGCGGTCAAACTCATCTGCCTCTACAATTACAATTTCTCTATCAAAAAGTTGAATCCCATTGAAATTACTGATATAGTTAGATTGATAATTGGTGGAAATTCCTCCTAGAAAGGCGCTAAAGTTCACATTGCATGTTTTTAATAGATGAGCAAGTAGGGTAGATGTCGTTGTTTTGCCATGAGTACCGGCTACTGCTAAACATATTTTTCCTTGTGTAAGAAAGCCCAAAATTTGTGAACGCTTGTGTAAAGGGACATTTTCACGATTCAACCAGACCCATTGAGGATGATTTTTAGGGATTGCCGGTGTGTAAATGAAAAGAGTATTCTCAATATTGTTGGTTACGTCTGCAGGAATTGCATCAACGGAATCATCATAGGTAATTTGCACACCTAAATTCTCTAACTCAATTGTTAATGTTGTTTGTGTTCTGTCATATCCAAAAACCTTTATGCCTTGTTCAAGCAGATAGCGACAGATAGCACTCATTCCTATGCCGCCAATTCCTATAAAATAAGCTTGTTTATAAGACTGATTCATGGTTTAAGTCTTTTAAGATTTGGTTGACAATTTCTTGGGTAGCCCTTGGTTTTGAATGCTTCAATAATTGGGACCTCATATTTTGTAATTCATCGTTTCTTGTAAGTAAATCAACGACTTGATGAGTTAACTTTTCTTTAAGTTCATTATCTTTAATCAATATTGCACCACCGTGTTGAGTTGCTTTTAAAGCGTTTTTTGTTTGGTGATCATCGGTTACATTAGGTGAAGGGACAAAAATTGCAGGAATTCCAACAGCCATAATTTCAGAAACACTAGTGGCACCAGATCTGGAAATCACAAGGTCAGCACAACTATAGGCCAAGTGCATTTCCTTTAAAAAAGCAGAATTCCAAACTCCATCGGGTATTTGAGTGGGTTGGAAATTTTTTCCTGTTTGCCATATAATTTGAATGCCGTTATCCGTCCATGTTTTTAAAGATGCCTGAACTGCTTCATTGATGCTTCGAGCACCTAAACTACCACCTGTAACAAATACAATCGATTTGTCGGGGTTTAATGAAAAGTGTTGAGCAGCTTCTTTTTTGTTGGCTTTTTCCAAGATTTCTTGTCTTATTGGGTTACCTGAATGCACCCAGTTTTTATACGGAAATTGCTCATCCATACCGTCAAAACCGCAAAAAATGCGCTTTGCAGATTTCTTTAAAAGTTTATTGGTCAATCCTGCAAAGCCATTGCCCTCCCAAGCAAATACAGGTAACCCCAACCGTGTTGCAGCAACTGTAATGGGTAGGCTAGCAAATCCACCTGTACCTATTACGGCTGTCGGATTGAATTCTCTAATAATTCTTTTTGCCTTGAAATAACTATCGATGGCTTTAAAAATAATTTTAAAGTTTTTTAATGAAAATGATCTCAAAAGTCCTTCAACGGGTAGTCCAATAATCTTGAATCCCTCAGCAGGGACTTTCTCCATTTCCATTTTACCCAATGCGCCAACAAATAATATGTCTACTCCCTCATTTCTTTTTTGGAATTCTCTAGCAATTGCCACGGCAGGGAAAATATGACCGCCTGTTCCACCACCACTAAAAATGAGTTTTAATTTTTGACTCATGCGCTCTCAGGCACGCTGCCTGCTCCCTGTGTACTTGATTTTAATTTTTCTTCGCGAATATGTCGACTTGTGCCAAGGATAATACCAAAGGCAACACTATTAAATATGATACTGGTTCCGCCCATGCTAACGAGAGGAAGAGTTAGACCTGTTACTGGGAGCCTACCTACATTTACACCCATGTGGATGAAGGCTTGTAAACTCATTGAAAATGAAATGCCTAAAACCAAAAGTGCAGCGAATGACTTTTGAGCCTCAACAACCATCTTAAAGCTTCTCAGTAAGAGAACGATAAATGCAGCTATAAGAATTAAACCGCCTAATAAGCCGTACTCCTCTACAATGATGGCGAAAATAAAATCTGAGTAGGGGTGGGGTAAGAAATTTCGTTGTGTCGAATGTCCCGGTCCTTTGCCTGTTAGCCCCCCAGTAGCTATCGCAATTTTAGCTTGGGTTTTCTGATAATCACTTCCCGATTCTCCAATGCCTGCGTAAGATTCAATTCTGGCTTTCCATGTAGGTAATCTTGAGTTCGGCCATTTGTCGACATCTACGCTTAATAAAAATAGAACAAACAAACTCACGAGTAATAATCCAACCCCAGCAAAAGAAAGAATAAATCGAGTTCTTATTCTTCCGATATACAGCAATAAAGTACATGAAAATATCAATACCAATGCCGTACTTAAGTTTTCGGGAAGAATAAATGCTGCAGCTATCAATACTGGAGTCATTGCTTTGTAAAACACCCCTGGTTTGTCAACTTCTTCTTGATTTTTACTTAGAAACTTTGCAATAAATACCATGATGAAGACTTTGGTCATATCAGACGGTTGAAGTGTAAAACCTAAAATGGGTATTACCCTGTTTGCATTGTTAATGTTTAATCCATATGCCAAAGCAAATACCAGCAATCCTACAGATAGCCAAAGTAAAGCGATTGATATTTTTGCATAATATTTAAATGGTATCGTGTGAATGAAATACATGGTAAAAAATCCCACCACCAAAAAGCCCAAATGTCTAAACAGATAAAATTCTGTATTTCCTTGCTGTTTGGCAAAAGCCAATGTTCCGGTAGAACTATACACAGCAAGTACACCAATAAAGCCCAATACAAAGACAATTCCCCAAATAAATGGGTCGCCCTTTAAATGGTTTGATTTTTTAAGTTTCTCAATCAACGACATGTGTTCACAAGAGTTTAAAGATTTTTAACTGCTTGTTTGAATAATCTGCCTCGCTCTTCGTAATTTTCAAATAAATCGAAACTAGCACAAGCTGGAGATAATAATACAGCATCGCCGGATTCAGACATTTTTGAGGCAACGTAAACAGCTTCCTTAGCGCTCTGTGTATTGATGATCATATCCACACTGTTCTGAAAAGCTTTGTGAATTTTAATGTTGTCTAACCCCAAACAAATGATCATTTTCACTTTGTTTTTTACCAGTGGTACTAGGTCGGTATAATCATTTCCCTTGTCAACTCCACCCGCAATCCAAATTACTGGCTTGTCCATACTTTCTAGAGCATACCAAGCAGAATTTACATTTGTAGCTTTGCTGTCGTTGATGTATTCAACCCCATTAACGCGTGCAACAAATTCAAGCCTGTGTTCCAAATTGTTGAAATTACTAAGACTTTCACGAATGCTTTCTTTACGCACGTCAATCAGGCTTGCCATTATTGCAGACGCCATGGTGTTGTAGGTGTTGTGTTTTCCTCTTAAGTTTACGTTTGTCATATCTATTGTGTATTGGGTGTTTTCTAATTTTATTTGAATGTTTCCCTTGTTTAAGAAGGCACCTTCATCTAGGTCCCGTTCGATAGAAAAAGGAATTAATTTTGCTTTCTGTTCGATGTTTTGAAATCCGGATTGAATCAATTGATCATCAATGCAGTAGACTAAGTATTGATCTTTAGATTGATTTTGTCCAACCCGCATTTTGCTGTTTATATAATTTGTCAATTGATATTCGTATCTGTCTAAGTGATCTTCAGTAATATTTGTGATACAAGCAATGTCAAGTTTTAGGTCAAAGCAATCATCCAATTGGAAGCTGCTCAACTCTAAAACAAAAACATCATATGTATTTTGGGCTACTTGACGGGCAAATGACTGTCCAATATTTCCGCCAAGACCTACATTTAAACCTGCTTCTTTAAGTAAATGATAGGTCAACATGGTGGTTGTTGATTTGCCATTTGTACCAGTAATCCCAATGAGTTTAGCCTTGGTATACCAACTGCCAAATTCAATTTCGGATATGATGCGAATACCATGATCACGGCATTTTTTAACAATGTTGACTTTTGGAGAGATTCCGGGGCTTTTTATGATGAGATCAGCTTGAAGGATGATGTTTTCAGTATGTTTGCCCTCTTCCCATTGTATGCCTCGATCTATTAGTTCATTTTTTGAATCTTGGTCTATGCTACCAAAATCAGAAACAAACACATTCCATCCTTGAACAAAACCAAGGATGGCTGCACCTGTTCCGCTTTCGCCCGCACCTAATATGACCAAGTTCTTTTTCAAAGTATTATCTCAATTTGATTAATGCAATGGTTGCTAAAACTAGAATGATGGTTATCAACCAAAATCTCAGGGTAATCTTACTTTCTGGAATCCCTTTTTTCTGATAATGATGATGTAATGGTGACATCAAGAAAATTCTTTTTCCTTCACCAAATTTTCTCTTTGTGTACTTGAAGTATGAAACTTGTAAAATCACGCTGAGACTTTCAGCAAAGAAGATTCCACATAAAATTGGAAGCAGTAATTCCATCTTTATAATGATGGCAACTGCGGCAATCGCTCCACCTAAGGCCATGCTGCCCGTATCGCCCATGAATACTTGTGCCGGGAATCCATTATACCAAAGAAACCCTAAGCAAGCACCAATTAATGCGGCAAGGAAAATAACGACCTCACCGCTGTTGGGGACATAAATAATGTTTAAATATTTGGCAATTTTAATATTACCTGTGGCGTAAGCGAGAAAACCTAAACCTATCCCTACAATGGCGGTAGTTCCGGCAGCTAAACCATCAATTCCATCGGTAAGATTTACCGCATTGGTAACAGCCATTGAAATGAATATGATGACTGGAATGAATATCAACCAAGCATTTCCATCCCCAGGGATAATATCACTGTAATTTAGACGGCTTTTTGTTATCGGGAGGTTTGTTTCTAATGCAATATGATTAATGGAATGTGTATAATCAACCGCAATCGCAATGATGATTCCGAGCATCAATTGGCCAATCAACTTAGTGGTGGCTTTCATGCCTTCTTTGTCTTTTTTAAAGACTTTTATGTAATCATCAATTCCACCAATTACGCCCATCCATAGTGTGGCAATAATCATTATGATCACATAAATGTTATCAAGTTTGGCAAACAATAAAGTAGGGATAATTAATGCAATGATGATGATGATACCCCCCATTGTTGGTGTGCCCTTCTTTTGCATTTGGCCTTCAAGGCCTAAGTCTCTTATGCTTTCGCCAATTTGTTGGCGTTGTAACCAATAAATAATTTGTTTGCCTGCAATTAAGGCTATCAACAAGGCTACAATTCCTGCTAGTGACGCTCGAAACGATATGTAGTTGAAAACCCCAGCACCGGAGTAACCCAATTGATCGAGATATTTAAATAAATGGTACAACATTATTTGATGTGTTTAAATTCTTCGGTAACAATTATTCTATCATCGAAAGGATGTTTAACCCCTTTGATGTCTTGATATGTTTCATGACCTTTCCCTGCTATTAGAATTACATCACCTGGTTGAGATAATAAAACAGCCGTTCTAATGGCCTCTGCACGGTCAGTAATTTTTAGGACTTTTCTAGAGTTTTCAGGAGACACTCCAACCATCATTTCTTCAATAATTTGATTGGGATCTTCGTTTCGGGGATTGTCAGATGTGAACAAGCATCTTTCGCTCATGCGAGATGCAATACTTCCCATTTCCGGGCGTTTGGCTGAGTCTCTGTTGCCGCCACATCCTACTACTGTAATTAAATTACTGTGTCCTTGTCTTATATGTTGAATGGTTTTAATTACATTCTCTAAGGCATCTGGAGTATGCGCATAATCAATAATAGCCGTGCGGGAATTAGGACCAGCTATTGCTTCAAAACGACCGTTAACTCTTCCAAGTGCACTCATCGCAACTTCAATTTCTTCATCCCCTTGAGTAAGGAGTTTAGCCGTCGCATAAACTGCGAGTAAATTTGAAGCATTGAAATTGCCAACAAGTGGGGTCCATATGTCTGTGGTTCCAAATCTTAATAACATTCCCCCAAAATCACTTTCAATTATTTTCACATTGAAATCAGCGGTGCCCTTTAAACTATAGGTGTAGCGTATGCTTTTGGTGTTTTGAAGCATAACTAAACCATTTTTGTCATCCTTATTGGTTACGCTGAAAGCGTCATCTGTTAGTAAGTCAAAGAATTTTTTCTTAGCCTTTATATAATTATCAAAAGTGATGTGATAATCTAAATGGTCATGTGTGATGTTAGTGAAAACTGCGCCCGCAAAATTGATACCGGCAATTCTGTCTTGATCTAGTGCATGTGAACTGACTTCCATGAATACATGAGTACACCCTTGATGAGACATTTCTGCGAAAAGTTTATGCAAGCTGATGACATCAGGGGTGGTATGTGTACTAGGGTAAATATCCTTACCAATACGATATTCAACCGTTGATATTAATCCGCATTTATATCCCAAGTGACTAAATAGGTCAAATAGGAGGGTAGTAACTGTTGTTTTTCCGTTAGTTCCAGTGCAACCTACGACTATCAAATCATCGATCGCGTGGTCAAAGAAATTGACTGAAATTTGGCCAAGTGTTACCGTAGTATTCTCTGTTTTTAAATAGGTGATGTTCTCAAGAATATTTTGAGGTAATTCTTGACAAAGAATAACTCTTGCCCCTTTTTCAATGGCTGATTGAATGAAGTTATGTCCATCGACTTGAGTGCCTTTAACTGCAGCATACAATGATCCAGCGGTAACCGTTCTGCTGTCAATACATAAATTAGTGACAGAAATTTCGGTTGATCCTACGGACTCAACGTTTTTAATGTTTACCAAAAGTTCTTTGACCGTTTTGCTCATCATGGATTTAATTTGAGGTAAATGGTAAGTGGTTGATTGAACTTGGTTTTTGGATTGATGCTTTGGGATGATACTTTTCCATAGCCATCAAATCGAACCTTTATGTTAAAGTTATTGGCCAATGCAATTGCATCTTTTATGCCCATCCCGCGGAAGTCGGGAACTGTACCTTTTTCCCAATTTTGAACAGTGAATTCTATAGATTTTTCTTTTTTATTGGCTTTGACAATTTGCTGTCCTCCGCTGATATTACTTTTAGATGATACTCCTAATTCATTCAAAACTGTTTTCGACTGTTCTAAATCACCGTTTAAAACAAAAGGAACAACATCTTTTGAAAATCCTTTGAATTCGGGCTGTGTTTTCAACCGTGTGCTGTAAATTTTATTAGCGATTTCCTTAAATACAGGGGCTGCAACGCTTGATCCATAAATATCACCACTGGTTGGTTCGCTAATCACTACAATTATGCTAAATTGAGGTTGTTGAGCAGGGAAATATCCAACAAAAGAAGCACGGTGCTTGTTGGTGTATTTGTTGCCGGCTGAAATTCTAGCTGTACCCGTTTTACCTGATACCGCAAATTGACAATCATTGAAAGTGGCTTTTGCTGTTCCTTCAGAAACCACGCCACGCAGCATTTGCTGTAGTTCTTTGAGCGTTTTTTCACTACAGATCTTTTTATTGATGATTTTAGGTTCAATGGATTCTAAAGATTTACCATCTTGTCGGATTTCTTTAACTAAAAATGGATTCATCATTACGCCACGATTTGCAATTGCGTTGTACAACATCAATGTTTGCAGTGGAGAGATTTGTGTAGAATAACCAATACTCATCGAAGGAAGAGTTACACCTGACCATGAAGAACTTCCTGGTTCTAAGATCGTAGGATGGTTTGAACTTGGTATGTCAAAGTTTGGTTTAAGATGCAACCCTAAATTTTGAATGTGTTCAAGGTATTCCTCTGGCTTTTTAGAATAACTGTTGTATATAAATTGCGAAATTCCTACGTTTGATGAACGAGCAATGCATTCACTCAGTGTTAAATATGCTGGAAGCGGAGCGCCATGAAGATCATCTGTGAAATCTTTATCGTAAAATCTAACCTTTCCTTTTTTTGTTGGGATGGTGTCAGTCGGTAAAGCCTTTTTGTCTTCTAATAAAGCTAAAGCTGACATGATTTTGAAAGTTGACCCAGGTTCACTGTATTCATCAACTGCATAATTCATGGTTTCAAAGTACTTTCCGTTTTCACCCCTAGTTAGGTTGGCCATTGCAACGATGGCTCCTGTATTTACTTCCATAACCATCACACATCCGTGGTGCGCTGAGTGTTTAACAAGTGCTTTATTTAATGCGTATTGAGCAATGTCTTGAACATCAACATCTAAAGTGGTTACGATGTCTTTACCGTTTTCGGCGGTTTCACCACTTCCAATACTTACAGGCCTCCAAATGTTTCCGGGCATTCGCTGTTCCATGATTTGAACAGATTTCCCTCTCAACAATGAATCAAATGCCCCTTCTAGTCCAATGTTTTTTCCATTCTTGGTGTATCCAATGGCACGTTTAGCCATTTCACCCATGAAGTACATTCTCTTACCTTTTTCCTCAAACCAAAAACCGCCCTTAAATCTGCTTTTACGGATAAGTGGCCATTTTTTAATCATTTTGACATGGTCAAAATTTAAGTCGGCTTCTAAATTTGAATAACGACTTCCAGAACTTCTCAATCTAGATAATTTTGACTTCCAAGTAGAAAAGTCATGTGGTTTGAAATTCCTAGAAAATAGTAATGCCAAACTATCAATCTTTAATTCGAATTCAGTTTTGGTTAAAGATGCTACATTGGGATCCCAAATGAGGTCATAGGTTGGGACTGAAGTTGCCAATAAACTTCCGTCATAAGCGTAAATATTGCCCCTCATACCGTAGGCCATTTTTACACGTGTGTTTTTCTTTTGCTGTTCTAATGAAAATTCCTCTTCGAATCCATTTTGTAATCTGATGATTGACACAATGATGAATAGTGCAAAGGTGGCTAGCCCTGCAAAAACAGCCCGAGATCGGTTAAGTATTTGTTTTCTGGTATTTACTTTTTGAGTCTCTGCCATATCAATCCTTTTCTTCTCGTACTATTTTTATTGGTGGGTCACTTAGTTCTTTGAGTCCAGTTTCTTTCAATTTTTCGGCTATTTCAGATTGCTTACTGGATTGGGTTATTTCGCTCTCTAAAGTGATTCTTTCGCTGTGCAATTCTTTCAATTGTTTGCTCAATTCATCTTTCCTCTTGATTGCCTTTGTTGTATGCAATGAGTTATAGATATAGAAAACTAGAAATGGGAAAATCAAAATCAACCATTTCACCAGCTTCCAGGTGGTGATTGGGCTTTCATTTTTTTCTGATGTTTTTATGTTTTCTGATTCTTGATTGGTCATTTTCTAACTCCTATTCTCATTTTAGCACTTCTAGAGCGCTTGTTAATGGCGATTTCATCTTCAGAAGGTATGATTGCTTTAGATGGTTTACTTTCAAAGGGTTGTGATGACCATCCATACATGTCGGTCTGTTTTTTCCCGTCTAAATTTCCACTATTTAAATAGTTTTTTACCATTCGATCTTCCAATGAATGATAAGATATGATAACGAGTTTTCCCGAGCTTTTAATAAGCTGTTCTGAATCGAGAAGCAGTGCTTCAAGATCCTTCATTTCTTGATTAACTTCAATTCTGATTGCTTGAAAAACTTGGGATAAATATTTGGCAGGTTCGCCCTTTGGAATGCAATTGTCGATGCACTTTTTAAAATCCTCAACAGTATTCAAAGGCCCATTATGGGCTTTAATTGTTTTAACCAATTTGAATGCATTCTTTATTTCGCCATAATTATTGAACACGTGAAGCAATTCTTTTTCGCTGTATTTTCGGAGGATGTCAGAAGCGGATTTGCCTGAATGTTGATCCATGCGCATGTCTAATGGTCCATCTGCTCTATGTGCAAATCCACGATCGTTGTGATCTATTTGATAGGAAGAAATTCCTAAATCACCTAGTACTCCTTGAACACCCTCTGGTTCAAGTTGACTCATGTAATATTTAATGTATCTGAAATTATGGTTGATCAGAGTAAAACGATCGTCATGGATTTCTGCGGCATTTTTAACCGCATGTTGATCTTTATCGAAAGAATAAAGTTTTCCTTGAGGTCCGAGTCGAGATAGTATTTCTCTTGTATGTCCTCCTCCGCCGAAGGTAACATCCACATACACCCCATTAGGGTCAGTGACCAAAGCATCAATGCTTGGCTTTAATAAGACAGGTATGTGATATGTTGTGTTCATTGGCAATCATCTTGCCAGCTCGATGAACCACTTTCTATACTCCTGGGGCAGGTCGGTGTTGATGGAAGTTTTTGGCCAATTCGCTTAATTCGTCAGATTGAACATCAAGTTCAGACTCATAGAGTTCTTTGCTCCAAATTTCCACCTTGTTGCCGAAAGCACTCAAAACAACCTCATCTTCTAAAGCAGCATATTCTAATAGTTTTTTAGGCAATAGAATGCGCTGGGCATTATCAATAGGAAGAATGTTTGCGCCATTGGTGAAAATTCGTTTGAATCGGCGAATCTCGGGACTCATAAAATCATCAACGGCATTAAGTTTTTCGGTTTCCTTTAACCAATCTTCTTTGGTGTACAGAACGAGGCACTTTTCAAATCCCCGGTTTATAACCAATGCATTGCCTGCCGCCTCAGGAAACTGAGAACGTAAACGCGAAGGAAGCGATAAGCGCCCCTTTGTGTCAAGCTTGCAATAGTACTCACCGATTAATCCGGACATTTTTCTTGCTGGTTTCTGACTGCTAAATAACTACAGATCCTCCCACTTTTTCCCACAATTTTCCAATTTTAACCACCACTTTTCCACATGTTACCACTGAATGAGTGTTTTGGCGTGTTTTTGGACAATTGGGTCGCTGGGAGGGGAGAGCAAAAATAGCAATAAATGCTTTAAAAACAAGGAATTTCAAGAGTGTGGGAGAAAGTGGGTAGATTTTTACGGTTTTATTTGATTTTAGATTCTCGGTGGGAAAACTTAAATTTGACTGAGTGCGACAAAGGTTTCCACATATAGTTAGGCTGTTTTTGGTCTGTTTGACCAGTTTCACTTCTTTATTGTTTGCACAAGTTCAACATTCTTATTATGGGGAAATCCAACTAAGAAACTTTGGCTATGATGCAGGTTTTTACCAGAAGTCAGTAGGGTTTAATAAAAAAACGCAAAAAGAAGTGGGGATTCAATTGGGTTCATTGGTTCATCCCAAAGAGGTGTATGTTTTAAATACCGGTCTACCTGGAAGCAGAATCTTTAAAATTGATAAAATAAACTATGCTTGGGTACTGAAACCCAGAATTTCATATCGTTACCCGCTTGCAAAAAGGTCTTCTAGATTTGAAATCGGTGTTAGTCTATTTGGTGGATTTCAGTTGCCATTGGCTTATTCATGGCCCGTTTATGTGTTTTTATACGATGGAAATGTTCCTTTTGATGGATATGCTGATGTTCGATATGATCCAGATGTTCACGAGCCGAAATCAATTGGGGGGAATGCTTCTTTTTCGAGGGGAATTAAGGATGGGAAATTTACACCAGGCATTGGGTCGCATGCAGGCGTTTCATTAGAATGGGGAAACTACCGTAATTTTAGTAATGAGCTCAGTTTTGGTTTGACAGCAGATTATTTTGTTAAAGAAATACCAATAATGCATTCCAATAATGTCAATCTGCAATTCTATCCGGCAGTATTCCTTAAATTTGCCGTAGGATATATGCCTTAATTATACATCACGTGATTGAATTACCTATAGTAAAGAAGGAGCGTCCGGCAGGTCAAAAGCCCAAATGGCTCAAAATTGATATTCCCATTGGCGAAAACTACACAAGAGTTAAACGCATCGTAAAGGAACATAAACTTCATACCATCTGTGAAGACGGCAAATGTCCTAATATGGGTGAATGTTGGGGGGCTGGAACAGCCACTTTTATGATTCTTGGAAATGTATGTACACGGAGTTGTTCTTTTTGCGCTGTTGCCACCGGACGTCCGGGTTCCTATGATACTGATGAACCAAGAAGGGTAGCCGAAGCGGTTAAATTGATGGGAGTACAACATTGTGTAATTACTTCAGTTAATAGAGATGAACTGCGAGATAAAGGGGCCACTGTTTGGGCTGAAACCATAAAAGAAGTCAAAAAGGAATCCCCCGAAACAACCATCGAAACCCTCATTCCTGATTTTAAATCTGAATGGGATCTGTTATATATGGTTTTAGACGCCCGTCCAGATGTGGTGAGTCACAACATGGAAACGGTTGAAGAATTATATCGATTGGTTCGTCCACAAGCGAAATACACTCGAAGTTTAGAACAAATTAAAAGAACCAAAGAATACGGTGTTCGTACCAAAAGTGGAGCGATGTTGGGGTGCGGAGAAACTGACGATCAAGTAAAAAAATTGATCTATGATTTGAGAGAACACGGATGTGATGTTCTTACATTGGGTCAGTATTTGCAACCCACTAAAATGCATCTTCCAGTAGCTGAATATGTCCATCCAGATAAATTTAAATATTGGGAAGAATTTGGATTGTCTTTAGGTTTTCGTTTCGTAGAGAGTGGACCTTTGGTAAGAAGTTCCTATCACGCAGAAAAACATATTCACTAAATACCTAGGCATTACCCAATGCTTGACATAAAAATGATAGAGAATGTGTGCTGTTCTTTGTAAAACAGCACACATTTCGTTTTATTTGCATAATATAGAGTTCAAACCACTTTCAGAATAATGAGAATGAATAAAATTATACCATTTACCTTATCCGCAGGATTACTAACCCTAATTGCTGTTGGAGGGTTAAAACAAGGGCTTCCCGGCTTCAAAAATGTTGAATTGAAAAAGGAAACATCAGGGGCTGAGCAGCACATTCGTGGTGCCATAGAATCAGTTTACAGTCTTCGATTGAACGAAAAAACGGGCGATTTGGATCCTCAATGGATGGCAAATGCAGTTCAACAAGCTGACAATCTCAAATCAATCGCAAAAAGATTGAACAAAAAGATTGAATGGACGAATATGGGTCCCGATAATGTTGGTGGTAGAATTAGAGCCTTTTTAATCTCTAAAAACGATTCAAAAATTTGGTTTGCTGGTGGCGTTAGTGGCGGTTTGTTCCGTTCTTCTACTTCAGGACAAAGTTGGGTTCCAATTAATGATTTGCAAGAAAACCTGAATGTAACTTGTATTGCCCAAACTCCAGATGGTAAAATATATTACGGTACAGGTGAAGGTGGATTTACCAATCTTTCTGGAACAAGAAATGGATCTCCTGCGTTTTATGGTAATGGCGTTTACGCAAGTTCAGACGACAAGGGTACCGCTTTCTCGTTGATGAATGAAGCTAAAGATAATCGCTTCTTTGAATGCAACGGAATGGCTGCTGACCCCAAGGAAAATAAGTTTTATGTTGCAACTGAAAGTGGATTGTATGAGTTTGACATGACTTCAACGGCTAAAGTTACTCGTTTGAGTTCTGGGTCTATCAAGGAAGTTAAAGTGGATTCTGAAGGAGTTGTTTGGGCTTCTACCTCAAACGGTTCAGTTTACAAGAAAGAAATTGGACAGGCAATCAAAATCGTGAACCAAGGTTATAGTTCTGGTGGAAGAACTTCAATAGCAATTTCGCCTGATGATAACAATTATGTATACACAATGGGTGCCGGTGGTTCTGGCGCTAACTATGGTAAGCTTGTTGGTGTTTACAGAACTACTGACGGCGGTACAACTTGGGAGCAAATTATCACTGGAAATTCAAACAACAACATCTTTTCTTCAAACAATCAAGGATGGTATGACAATGTTATTGGCGTTGTACCAGGTAAAAAAGATGAAATCATTCTAGGGGGAGTTACTCTTGCAAGATGGGACAAAACAAATGGTTACCGTGAATTCGCTTCAACTTTTGGTGCACCTTGGAATTCTGAATATGTACATGCTGATAAACATTTAATTACTTGGAATATGAATACCAATCCAGCAACTTGTATAGTAGGTTGCGATGGTGGATTATATGCAAGTCAAGATTATCAAATTTGGACACCTTTAAATCGTGGATTTACAACACTTCAATTGTACAATGTAGCAGCAAATACACTTGGACATATAGTGGGAGGTGCGCAAGATAATGGAACACAATTGATCAATTTCTCCGGAAATTCTTTCAATGGCATCCCATCAAAAACAGCTATTTCTATTTATGGAGGAGACGGGTTTGACGTTGAATTCAGTAAGTTTGATCCCCGTGTGGTATTTGTTTCCATTTATTATGGTACAGTGGCTAGATCTAATAATTCTGGTCAATCGTCTTCTACTTTTTGGGATGATCGCCAAGCTGGAACGGTACAAACAGATTTCAATACGACCTACAACTTGTGGGAAAAGAATGAAAAAGAATCAAGATTATATTTAGCTAAAAATAACCAAGTTTGGATGGCTTTGAATCCTACAGATTTTGCTAATCCAGTTAATTGGTTTTTAGTTGCAGATGGTCTTGGCAATAGCCGTATCATTGAAATGGACTATACTGCTGACGGAGATCATTTGTTCATTGCAAAACAAGGGGCATTGTTCCGTTTAGATGGTTTAAACTCGGCTGAATTTACCCTCGATGCAAATCCAGTAGCGACTAAAGTACCTACAGGGATTGACTTAAAGCAACTGAGTTTGGGCGGTGCTGCGGGAAGAACAGTTACATCAGTGAATGTAAATCCAGAAAACTCCAACCATGTTGTAATTACTTTGGGTGGTTATGGAAATTCGACTTACGTTTACGAAACTGAAAATGCCTTAGATGATGTTCCAACTTGGAAAAACATTACTGGAAACTTGCCAAGTATGCCAGTGTATGATGCCGTTATAGATGTTGATGATCCAGACAGAATCATCTTAGGAACAGATTTAGGTGTATGGGTTACTGAAAATGGTGGAACTAAATGGGAAGAAGCTAATGACGGAATGGCCCGGGTTCCTGTATTTGAAATTCGTGGTTACGAATGGAAGCCATGGGAAGGTATGAGTTTATATATTGGTACACATGGTCGTGGTTACTATAAGAGCACTAATTTGTTGACTAACACTAAAAAGGTTTCGAAAAACAACCTAGAGTTTAATATTTCACCTAACCCAGCATCAGATTTTGCGCTAGTTAAATTTAATGGCGTTGCGGGTAAAGCAACTTTGAGAATGATAGGTTTGGATGGAAAGATTGTGCAGTCTTTGAACGTAAATACGGTGATGGGTGAGAATCAAACTCGAGTAGATCTATCAAATGTTAAATCTGGTTACTACTTTGTGCAGGTTACATTAGCCAATGGAGCCAGTGAAACTCAGAAAATATTAGTGAAGTAAGCTTAATAAGTTCCTTCAAAAACAAACTCGGCGGGTCCGTTCAACCAAATGTTGACGAACCCGCTTTTTTTATGTTCAAAATTCACAGAAAGTTGACCACCTTTGGTGCTCACATTTATTTCTCCCTCATTTAAATTATTTTGGATGGCGTAACTCAAAACGGCTGCAGTGACACCTGTTCCACAACTGAAAGTTTCATCTTCAACTCCGCGTTCATATGTGCGCATCTGTAGTTGATTGATTTCAATTATTTCTACTTTATTGACATTAATACCTTCAGCCTTATACTCATTTGAATACCGGATGCTTTTAGCCCACTTAATCAAATCAAATTCTTCAATTGAAGTTTCGGATTTTGGACCCAATTCAACAAAATGTGGTGAACCTGTATTCATTTCTATGATCGCTGAATCTCTGATCTTCCAATGATCAACGTTGATCATTTTGAGTTTTACCCATTCTTGAGTAACCTTTGCTTCATGAAGTCCATCAGGTGCTAGAAACAACAAATCACCTTGATTTCCTAAGCCCAATGAATGAGCCCAATGCGCAATACATCGACCACCGTTCCCGCACATGCTGCTGATATTACCGTCTGAGTTGAAATAAACCATTTCAAAATCACAACCTTCGGCAAGCTTTAAAATCATTAATCCGTCAGCGCCTATACCAAAACGCCTATCACACATTTCGGCAACATTTAATTCATAATCGTTGTATCTTCCGTCAATTAAAATGAAGTCGTTTCCTGTTCCTTGGTATTTTACAAAGGGAATTTTATCCGAAGTTATGGTCATTTCGGTTGTATCTTTTCTATGATTTTTTTATCGGTAATCGGCTTAGGTTTTTCAATTCGCGATACATTGGTCTTGATGGCAATGATATTATTGGGACCTAGTTCCAAATAATAATTTCCATCAATTTCATATAAGAGCGGATATTCGCTTCCTAAATTGATCAAATAAATAGTAGATTCTTTAATTTCAATAGCAGGTTTTTCTTTGTAGGCCTCTTGCTGTATGATTGTAAATCTATTCTGAATGGTTTTGGGTTTAACAGCTGATTCAGTGGCCGGGGAAACTTTAGAAGCAACTTTGGGAGCTTGGGGTAATGCATCTACTTCATTATTCCCTTTCAATTCCATGTTGCCGCGTAAATGGATTGCAACCAATTTAGAAGTACTAATTGTTCGTCTGTCTAAATTTACCAAAGTGTCTGTCACCATAATTGGTGCAGCAGATTCAGCGGCTGAAACACGCGTATTCGGATTTTTCCCCAAGGTTTTCTGATTACTTTGAGTAGGGTCATTTACCGCTATATCATCAGCCGATACATCGTCATATTCGATGGTTGATTCACTGGGCGATTCATTTATTATTTCATCTGTATTGCGGTATACAGCCAATAAACTATCGGTCCAATGTTGTTTGATTTCAGCTGAATCGGTTTTGTCTCCAAACAGAATATTAGGCAATAACCGACGGCCCAATTTTTTATTTTTCCAAAATTTTACACGGTCAGATTTTTCATCCTTCAGTGTGATATATTCAGCCGATTCTTTGAAACTTCCGGTTTCCAAATATTTGTAGATGGCAAAATATCCCAACAAAAGCACAGTAACTGATGCCGCTGCATAAAACCAAAGATTGGTTTGTGTTGTGGTACTTTGTTCTTCAACTCTAGATTTAATGTACTCTTTCAATTCAGACCTGCCCTCTGATTCGATTCCTTCTATGAGCAATGTGTACAGGTCAAATTGAGTTTTTAATTCAGAATTTAATTCCAGTTCGCGCAGAAATTCAGACCTTTCTGTTTCGTTGAGGTCAAAATCGAAATACCGCTCAATTCTTGGATCAAATTCCATAAAAATCAGTAGAATTAAATTTGGACTTTACTTTGATCGCCAATTCTTTTAGGCATTGGTGTTTTTTTGATTTAGCAACATCTGAGTTCGCTAAATTATTGGCTTTAGCGATGGTTTTCATATCAAATCCATCGAAATAAAACATCAATAAAATTTGTTGGCATATTTCACCCATTTCAGCAAGCATGTTTCTCACAAGGGCTAAATCCATTTCATTGTGTTTTGGTGTTTCTGAATGTTGCTGAGGCTTTATATGGTCTTCATTCACTGTGCGTTTGCGTTTTTCCAATTGCTTTAACCACAAGTTTCTTACTACGGCATATAAATAGGTTGAGGGTTTTGATTCCAATTTAAAATCGGGCTTGCGGGAGTTCTGCCACAAAACAACTAAAGCGTCTTGCAATAAATCTTCTGCATCTTCATCTTTACCATTGTTTTCTCGAACAAATTTTTTCACCATTTCTTCATGTTCTTTATACAAGTCAATCAATACTTCTCTGTCTCCTCTGTGGAGGCGTTCAATGATTTCATCATTTAAAGTATTGTTTATTTGCATTTCACGGACCATGAATACGATTTTATCGAAAAAGGTAAACGAATTCTTATGCAAAATAAATCAAGTATTGCATTTTTGCGTTAGGTTGTACTTGAATTTTACAAACAATGATGAATATGAGAAAGATTTTTGGAAATCACAAAATCGCAACGGCTGTTTTTGCTGGGGTGATGGGTGGAGTTGTTACTTTGGTTGGGATGTATGCATTTGCTCCCAATTTATTCAGAGCCAACAATATAGAAGGTCTGCAATCGTCTTCGAAACAATTGGCTCGTTATGCAAGTTTAAACACGCAAATTGGGTTTGATTTTACAGGTGTTTCTGAAATTGCAAATCCAGCAGTAGTGCACATCAAAACCACTATTTCAAGAGGTGGTGGTGCGTCAAAGAGTACTCCTCAAGATATGCCATTCAATCCGTTCGATTTTTTCGGGGGACCGGAATTTCGTTTTGAACAACCAGGTCCACAAATGGCAACGGGTTCTGGAGTCATCATTTCTGATGATGGTTTCATTGTCACTAACAATCACGTTATAGACAATGCCAATAAAATAGAAGTAGTTCTGAATGATAAACGTTCTTACATTGCCGAGTTAGTTGGTACAGACAAGAATACCGATTTGGCATTGTTGAGAATAGGTGAGAGCAATTTGCCCTTTTTAAAATTGGGAAATTCTGATCAAGTAAAAGTTGGACAATGGGTTGTAGCCGTTGGAAATCCCTTTAACTTGAACAGTACTGTAACTTTAGGAATAGTTTCAGCTATGGGTAGAAATATTGATTTAATCAGATCTAAAGGCAATCAATATGCTATCGAGAATTTCATTCAAACCGATGCAGCCATTAATCCTGGAAATTCTGGAGGCGCATTAGTAAATACCGAAGGGGAATTGGTTGGGATTAACACGGCAATTGCCTCTCAAACGGGGTCATATGCCGGATATGGTTTCGCTATACCAGTTAATTTGATGAAAAAAGTGGTCAATGACTTCATGAAGTACGGCCAAGTGCAAAGAGCTATTTTGGGTGTTTCAATTCAGGAAATAACACAAGAATTGGCTGAGGAAAAAGGACTTCCAAGTCTAAAAGGTGTCTATATTGCTGATGTAGTTGAGGGTGGTGCTGCACAAAAAGCAGGAATTAAAAAGGGTGATGTTGTTTTGAAAATAGCAGGTGAGGAAGTAAATAGCTCTAGCAGATTGCAAGAAAAGATTGGCGAATTTAGACCGGGCGATAAAGTCACAATTTCCGTAAATAGAGATGGTAAAATGAAAGAAATTGAAGCGACATTATTGAGTAAAGATGGAGATGCCAAATTGACAACTGCAAAGGCCAGCAATTCATCAGAATACTTGGGAATGAGTTTAGGTATACTTTCTAAAGAAGACCGTGATAAATTAGGATTAAAATCAGGAATTAAAGTAGAAAGTTTAGAAGATGGCGCCTTTCAAAAAGCTGGAATTCCTAAAGGATTCATTATTACGCACATCAATAACGAACGAGTATACTCAGTGAGAGGTGCAATTTCTGTTCTAGAATCATTGTCTGGAAGTATTGTAATTGAAGGTGTTACTTCAAAGGGTGAAGAAAAGATATTTGCAGTTAAGTTGCCAGCAAATAAATCAAACAAAGAAGAATAAATTTATTCGTCTTCAAAAACATTTGGCTCAGCAGGAGGTCTTGAAAATCCTGTGTTCCATGAATTTCCCCCGTCTGTCGTTTCCCCAAACGGCGACGGGCGGTTTTCGTTTTGGTAAATATCCTCTTGAACATTCATCTTGGAACTATAAACTTGTTCACGGTATGAACTCATTGGCGTACTATTATAATCAGGCTTCTTTTGACGAATCATTTCTCTTTCAAAACCTTCTAAGTCAGCAAATTTGGAGAATTCACCCACGAATTTACAGTATGCAGATCCCACAGACCCATGTCGGTTTTTTGCTACGATTACTTCGGTGAGATCTTTTATTCCAAAACTTAAATCATCTTCATTTCCGCCGCTATCCTGAACATCCATACCCATTCTTTCATAATAATCATTTCTGTATAAGAACATTACCATGTCAGCATCCTGTTCAATAGAACCAGATTCACGTAGGTCTGACAATTGGGGTCTTTTGTTATTTCTCTTTTCAACTTCACGACTCAACTGTGCCAAAGCAATTACCGGGATATTAAGCTCTTTGGCAAGAGCCTTAAGTGATCGTGAAATTGCCGCAATTTCTTGTTCCCTGTTTCCTTGACCTTTCAATTCATATCTCAAAAGCTGCAAGTAGTCGACCACAATCATGTCTAAACCATGCTGAGAATGTACCCGTCTGCATTTTGCATTCAAATCAAAAATATTTAACTGAGGAGTATCGTCAATAAAGATTCTTGCCTCACCCAAACGCTTGGTCTCGCTATGCAGCCTTTCCCACTCATCTTTTGAAAGATTACTCTTTTTGATTTTTTCGCCGGCGACCATAGCTTCCGCTGAAATCAAACGATTTACCAATTGCACATCGGCCATTTCAAGAGAGAAAATCATCACACTTTTTTGGTGATCTACCGCTGCATTTCTAACCAAACTTAGGGCAAATGCCGTTTTACCCATCGCAGGACGAGCAGCTAGAATTACTAAGTCAGAAGGTTGCCATCCGCCATTTATACGGTCAATATCCGTAAATCCAGAGGCCACTCCCGTTATGCCGTTATTTTCGCTTGACATTCTATTCTCAATCTGCTCTAAAGAAGAGTTGATTAACTGGTGAATTTCTTGGAAATTCCGTTTCAAACCAGCGTTTTTAATGTCGTATAGTTTTGCTTCAGATTCATCCAATAATTTGAATGAGTCTTGAGAATCGTCATAAGCGTTGAATTGAATTTCACCGGCAACTTCGATAAGTTTTCTTTGAATGAATTTTTGTGTTAAAATTCTTGAATGGAATTCAATATTCGCGGCTGATGAAACTTTATTGGTTAACTGAGCCAAATAGGCATTTCCTCCAGCTAACTCCAATTTATCATTATCTTTTAAATACGAAGAAACAGTTAATAGGTCAATTGCTAAATTAGCCATGTTATACAGTTCATGGATAGCCATGAAAATGTATCGATTCTGTGGGTTGTAGAAGTGCTCAGGTGATAATATATCAATGACTTGGTGAATCTTTTCGCGTTCCAACATCATTGCACCTAACACCGCTTCTTCCAAGTCTACCGCATTGGGAGGCATGCGCCCTTCACGGTCTTTGAAAAAACTTGCCGGTGTAGTAACATCTCGTCTTTTTGTTGAACGAATTGATTTATCCATAGTCTTTCAAAGTAAAAACAAAGCAAGCTTTAAAACATACAACAGCTATATAAATAGTTTTTCACAGCTGATGGTGTACAAGAGGTTGAAAACTATTGTTGATGAATCCGTCTGATTTTGTGGTCAACTGTCGAAACTGCAAGCAAAACTATGATTTGAATGTTATCTTTGAAATTATCGATTTATGGAAGCTAAATTTTCACCACGGGTAAAAGAAGTTATACAATATAGCAGGGAAGAAGCCATTCGTTTGGGGCATGACTATATAGGTTGTGAGCATTTATTGCTGGGCATCATTCGCGAAGGCGAAGGAAAAGCATTTCAAACCATGGTTTTGTTAGACGTGGATGCGCTTCGCTTAAAAAAGAACATCGAAGATACCATCAGAGGCACAGCAAGCAAAACATCAAATTTAGGCAATATTCCATTGACCAAGCAGGCTGAAAAAGCCCTGAAAATTACTTATTTAGAAGCCAAGATTTTCAAGACCGATTTAATTGGAACTGAACATTTATTGCTCTCTATTTTACGGGATGAAGATAATGTTGCTTCTAAAGTTTTATTGAATTTTGGTATAACCTACGATGTGTTTAAAGCTTCTCTCGAAGAGGGAGTTGATTTAATAAAAAATGAATTGCCCAACGACGATGGAGACTCACCTGAAGAGTTTTATCGCGAAGAACAAAAAACCCAGGCAGCTTCCAAATCCAAAGCTAAAACCAAAACTCCTGTTCTAGATAATTTCGGCCGAGATTTAACAAAAGCGGCTGAAGATGGAAAATTGGATCCAATAGTTGGGCGTGAAAAGGAAATTGAGCGAGTAAGTCAAATTCTTTCAAGAAGAAAAAAGAATAATCCTGTATTGATTGGTGAACCAGGGGTAGGAAAAACAGCAATTGCTGAAGGATTAGCACTCAGAATAGTTCAGCGAAAAGTTTCAAGGGTATTATTCAATAAGAGAGTAGTGAGTTTGGACATCGCAAGCATGGTGGCAGGCACCAAATACCGCGGACAATTCGAAGAAAGAATGAAGGCATTGATGATGGAGCTTGAAAAAGCTGAAGATGTGATACTATTTATAGATGAAATTCACACCATTGTCGGGGCAGGAGGAGCTTCAGGTTCATTGGATGCAAGCAATATGTTTAAACCTGCATTGGCAAGAGGTGAAATTCAATGCATAGGAGCCACTACGCTTGATGAATATCGCCAGTATATTGAAAAAGATGGAGCATTAGAACGTCGTTTTCAAATGGTATTGATTCAACCAGCATCCCCCGAAGAAACCATCGAGATTCTAAAAAATATCAAAGGTAAATACGAAGATCACCACAGTGTAAACTATACGCCGGAGGCAATCAAAGCCTGTGTTGATTTAAGTGAGCGATACATGAGTGATCGCCATTTGCCAGATAAAGCGATTGACATCCTTGATGAAGCGGGTGCTAGAGTGCACATATCGAACATTCACGTTCCAACTGAAATCATTGATTTAGAAACTAAAATTGAAGAAATTAAAGTTGAGAAAAACCGAGTTGTTAAGAGTCAAAATTTTGAAGAAGCCGCAAGACTTCGCGATAGCGAAAAGAGACTTTTAGAAAATTTGGACCAAGCTAAAGCACAATGGGAAAGTCAATCAAAAGACGAACGATATGCTGTAACTGAAGATGATATTGCTGCTGTAATTAGTATGATTACAGGTATTCCAGTCAAGAGAATGGCTGAAGATGAAAGCAGACGTCTGTTGAATATGGCTGAAACCATGAAAAAACGCGTGGTTGGGCAGGACAAAGCAATTGAAAAATTGTCTAAAACCATTCAGAGAACAAGGGCTGGGTTTAAAGAACCCAATAGACCCATTGGGTCATTTATTTTCTTGGGACCAACCGGTGTGGGTAAAACCGAACTTGCCAAGGCGCTGTCTGAATTTTTGTTTGATGCTGACGATGCATTAATCAGGATGGACATGAGTGAGTACATGGAGAAATTTGCGGTAAGCCGTCTGGTTGGAGCGCCTCCAGGTTATGTTGGTTATGAAGAGGGTGGACTTCTTACTGAAAAGGTGCGACGTAAACCTTATAGTGTTATTTTGTTTGATGAGGTAGAAAAGGCACATCCTGATGTCTTTAATTTATTGTTACAAGCATTGGATGAAGGTTACATGACTGATTCTGGAGGACGAAAGATCGACTTTAGAAATTCTGTAATCATTATGACTTCTAACATTGGCTCTAGGCAATTAAAAGATTTTGGAACAGGTGTTGGATTTGGAACTCATGCTAGGGAAGCGAATAAAGAAAGAGACACCAAAGGTGTTGTAGAAACTCAGTTGAAGAAGTTTTTCTCACCAGAATTCTTAAACAGAATTGATGATATTATCGTATTTAATTCTTTAGAGAAGCAAGACATTATCAAAATTTTAGATATTAGAATGGCGAGAATGTTAAAGCGAATTGAAGATTTAGGATACAAAATTACCATTACTGACTCCGCAAAAGGTTTCTTGGCTGACAAAGGATTTGACGCTGATTTTGGTGCGAGACCATTGCAGCGCGCATTGCAAAAGCACTTAGAAGAGCCGATGGCAGAAAAAGTACTACAAGGAATATTAAAAGAGGGGGATACAATGGTAGTTGACTTCACTGAAGGGGGAGATGATTTAATCATCAGTGTTTCCAATCAGGCTATTTTACCAAGTGGTTCGGTTGACTCAACAGTTGACCAATCAACCGAAAAGGTTGCAGAAATAGAAGCTCCAAAACCAAAAGGAAGACCAAAGAAATCCGATCAAAACGGATAACCAATTCCAATAGCTACGGCAGTTTCATTTACAAGGAAACTGCCGAAATTGTTGTTATTGAGACTCTCAGAAAGTATCCATCGTTTGTTCAGAGGAAGTGACGGATCCCTTAAAGGAATTCCCCAGTCCATCCTAAACATGAATACACTTAGATCCCAACGAAGGCCGATTCCGGTATTAACGGCAATTTCACTTAAGAATGTTTTACTATTTAAAACGCCATAGGTCGCACTTGATGAGGATTGTTTAGATAAGTTCCAAATGTTTCCCGCATCCATAAAGAGGGCAGTTTCAAGCAATTTTCGGATTAATGTGAATCTATATTCCAAACTTGCTTCTAATAAAAATTCTCCAGATCTATCAATCAGTGATGATGTACTTCTTGGGGTGTTACCTGGGCCCAACCCTCTAGGTTTCCATGCTCTTAATGAATTACTTCCTCCAATGAAATATCGCTTGTCATAGGGAACTAAATTACTGTTCCAATATGGAACTGCCATACCCCAATTAACCTTAAAAGCAACTGAGTTTAATTCATCAATATTTTGCTTTAAACGTAATTCAGCTTCCAATTTAGTGTACTGGAAATAATTGACTCCTAGTAATTTGTATCCTGAATCGGGTCGATAATTATCTTCAAATAAATACCGATAAAGCCTATGCCAATTTCCGGATGTTTCAACACCCAACCGAACAAAAGTTGAAATTTGACCGGGTTTTTTAGTGTTGTTTGAATAAATCATGCCCAGTTTAGTCGGAGTGATGATTTGGTCAGTAAATACTCTTCGAACGAACTCTTGGTCTAATTTGGGTAATTGAGGCAAGAAGTCAGCACTTATTTGATTTCGGTTAAAACTTATCTCAAATGGAGTATAATACCAACTGAGTTTATTTTTCAAGAACTGCAATGAAAGAGATGCAGGCAAAGAACTTCTTGTGAAATTTGGATTTTGTTCAAATTGATAACTAATATTTAACAGGGTATTCTGCTGTTCATATTCATTCAGTCCCTTAACTTTACTAATAAATCCGAATCGAGGAAGTTTTAAAGAGGCAACTACTGCTTGTTGTAAACCAGTAAATAGGTCGGTTATGTCATCGCGTTTGAAAATTGCCTCATATGATGTAATTGATGACAGTTTAAAGTACTCTCCATTGCCAAATGTATTTCTATTAGAAAAAGACAAAATTCCCGCCAAACCGAAACTCCGCTGGCTAGAGGTTTGGAAGTTTAAACCTGAACTTCCTTGTGGTGAATACAAAAATTGAGGTTCTGCTTCGAGACGCATCCTAGGAGCCGTTTTAAGGGTAATTCTTGGACTGATCAGGAAAGTTTGAGTATCAATATTTTGCTGGATATCTACTTGACTGAAAATACCCAAATCTATTAAACGTCTATATGATTCAGTCCATCTTGTTTGGGAAAAATGGTCTCCAGAATCAATAGTGATGACTTGGTCGAGGATGATGGGATTGAAAGGATATTGGTTTAATAAAATATTAATTCCAGGATACTTTACTAATTTAGGATGCTTGTTTTGAAGATACTGGTTAGAGGTGAGTATCGTAACATCAACTTTGTCAATGATGAATTTAGTGTGCGTTTTTTGAGTTCCTGGAGGATTTAATATGATTTTAACTTTCGCTTCTTTTTTGACTTGGTTGGTGTCAATTTCATACCTAAAAAGTTGTGCAGAAACGCTGTAATATCCAGAATCTCGGAAAACCGAACTCAGTTTTTCTTGTGCATCTTGAAATCTATTCAAATTACAAGGCCACCACATTCTGAATTGGGGCATTCCCTTTACAGATTGTTTCAGTAAATCAGTCAATGCAGAATCAGGTGCAGAATAAGTTATTTCCGAAATTTTATATCGATTTCCTGTGAGAGCGGTATAGGTAACTTTTGCCTTTCTTTTACCAAGACCTACTCCATAGGTACATGTGGCATCAAAATACCCTTGGTTGAATAAATAGTATTTGATGTTATCTGCAGATATTTTCGCCAATTGCGGATTAAAGAAAACAGGTTCTTCTCCTAAATCACGTCTGAATTTTTTTCTCCATGCCACAGAGTCTGATAATTCTGGATGGGTATTGTTAGTTCCTAATGCATAAATCCATAAGAATATGGGCAATCGATTGAACAGTACTCGTTTATTAGTTCGATGTAGAATTTGGGCATGTACCTCACCGATTTCTTTTTCCTTTGAAATTACATGTACCTTGTTTTTTCTGAGCAAGTGTTCATTTTCGGGAATAATCTTTCTAACACCACATCCTGTTTGCAGAAATGCTAAGGCAATCCAAAAAAGAATCGCTAAAAAAAATGCATATTTGCTGCGGAATAATGGCGTCATTGGCTGAAATAAAACAAATTGCTTCTTTGAGATACCCCAAATTCAGACAAAAATATGGTCAATTTGTGGTAGAAGGTCGAAAAGGGGTAGATGAAGTATTCCACAGTAGTATGAAAGTAGTCAAAATACTACTCACTTCAAATTATTTAGACAAATTTGGCACAACTAATTTTTCAGAAAATCTTATTGAAACGGTGACTGAAAAGGAAATGGAGCGGATAAGTCAAATGGATACCCCACCGGGCATCCTAGCTGTAGTAGAAATTCCCCAGCCCAAGAGTAAACCTGAGTTTAATGACTTTTATTTGGTCTTAGACGGGATTGCAGATCCAAGTAATTTAGGGGCAATTCTCAGAATTGCTGATTGGTACGGTTTGAATCAAATTGTTTTATCGACGGATTGTACTGATGAATTCAATTTAAAATGTGTCTCAGCGAGCATGGGTTCCTTTACTAGGGTTCAATGTATTAGGATAAACCTGGAACTGTTTTTAAGTGATATTCCAACCGTTTATGGTGCGTTGCTAAATGGAAAATCAATCTATGAGTTAGCCGGAAAACGAACTGAATCTCCTCAACCTCAGGCATTAGTGATTGGATCTGAATCTCATGGTATCAGAGGGGCAATTTTAGATAAAATCAATAACCCCGTGACCATTCCTAAAATTGGTGGTGCCGAGTCTTTGAATGCATCTGTCGCAGCAGGAATACTGATTGACCGATTTTTGGGAAATTGAGTATCAAATTTGTTATATTTGGTAATTATCGAAAATCACCGTGAGTCTGGTTCGTGAACAATTATTGAAATTCATTCGCTCCTACCACAAAAAGCAATTTTTGGGTGCTTTATTATTGGTTTTGATAGAAGTTACAGTGCTTTTTTATGCAGTAAATTATACTGAACATTTTCTGTGGTTGAGTACCGCAGGGAGAAAGGGATTGTTTTTTGTCTGGTGGATAGTTTTATTTTCATTGTTCATTTGGCAGCTCGGAAGACCCTTACTCCAATTACTCGGACTTAGAAATGGACTAGAACAATCTCAAGCGGCGACCATCATTGGTGAATTTTTTCCTGAAATTCAAGATCGACTCCTCAATTTGCTTCAGTTAGAGGACATGAGTCGTCAACAAGATGCTCCTTTGATTCTAAAAAGTATTGAACAGAAAACACAAGATTTAAGCAAGTTTTCGTTTATTCAGGCTCTAAATTGGCAGCAGTTTAAAAAACAAACCATAAGATTCAGTGCGCTTCTGTTAATGATGATCGTTTGGGGTTTATACGATGCTCAAAATATTTCGGCTGCATCACACAGATGGTTGAATTTCGATAAGGAATTTATTCAAGAGGCTCCGTTTGAATTTGTTCGTTTGGATACCCATAATTTTATCCCTGAAGGAAAATCAATAGAAATTAAACTTAAATTTTCAGGTAAAGCACTGCCTACAGAAGCAGAAATTCAATTGGATGATAATTCACCCATCCCCATGTCCAAATTAAAGGATCAGCAATACATATTCAAGGTACAAACTTCAAAATCTAAAATGAGTTTTCGATTTGTTTCTGGAAAGTTCTCGAGCAAGGAATATGTCTTGAAATTGATGAGTCTGCCAAAATGGAAAGGGATTTCAATTTATGCAGATTATCCAGATTATACAAAATGGGAGGATGCGGAAATTGCTAATTTTGATCAGTTTCAAGTACCTGAGGGCACGAAGTTAAAGATAGAGCTGCAGACCCAGAATTCTAAAAAGATTTATTGGTGGAATAATTTGCAAAAACAGATTTATTCAGCCGGGTTAGACAAGAAAGGGTTGATTATTAATTCACCTATTTATGAAAATACAAGATTGAAGGGCGTTTTGGAAAACCCAAATTCATCCGATTCAATTGTGTTTGATGTTGGATGTATAAAAGATGAATACCCTGAGTTATACGTTGAATCTAAAACTTCAGAATTGAATCCATTTGAGCATTATTTTTCATTGATTGCCAATGACGATTATGGAATTACGGAAAGTTGGGTTGAACTGCGCAGTTCGGAAAGTGAAGAGTTTAAAAAAATTGAGACGTTTTACAATCAGGGAAATAAGGCAGTTTTCGGAGCAGATTGGGCATATCAAATTATTAATAATCAATCTGTAGAAATTCGATTTGCTGTGCGCGATAATGATGCAATTCATAAAGGTAAGGTACGATACAGTCAACCACAAAAATTAGTGGCGCCGTCAAAAACTGAGCTTGAAAAAATCACCGACCAACAAAAAGTTGAATTGGAAAAATCATTAGGTTCAGTTCAAAAACAAGCACAGAATCTTCGAAAGGAATCCCAAAAGCTCCAAGAAAGTTTAAAGTCAGCGCAATCAATGTCGTTTGATACCAAAGAGAAAATTGAAGAATGGGCCAAGAAACAAGAGGATAGATTAAAACAGGCAGAGAAAATCCAAGAAAAGCTAAAGCAACAAGAAGAAAATTTAAAGTCTCAAGATCCAGAATTAAAACAGCGTCGTGAAGACATCCAAGAGAAAATAAAAGAAATGAAAAATCCTGAATTGGAGAAATTACTTCAGGAATTAAATGAACTGTTGCAGAAAAACTCATCCCAAGAAAAAGTGGAGAAAAAGATGCGGGAGATCAATCAACAGGTTAAAAATCAAGAGCAGCAATTAGAGAATATTAAAGAGCAATTGAAAGAATTGCGCCTTGAAGAAACGGTCAAAGACCAAGTCGAAAAGATGAAGAATTGGTCAGAGAAGATGAAAGAAATTTCAAGTGAAACCGAAAAACTCAATAAAAAAGATGATTCAAAACGCTCTGAAATCAAAGAGAAATTAAACGAACAGCAACAATCCCTGAAAGAAATTAAAGAAAAGGCCGAAGAAATTCAAAAGCAAAATAAGGAATTGGAATCACCCATGAATCTGAAAACGGGTGATCAAGCTTTGGAAAAGGCAAAGGAATCTTTGGAAAAGGCAAAACAAGAATTGCAGAAAAACCAAGACGATAAAAGTGCTGAAGATCAAAAAAAGTCAGCAGAAGAAATGGATAAAGCCCAGCAAGAAATGGAACAAAGTATGGAACAATCGCAGCAGGAAAGACTGTCTGAGGACATGGCCACACTTCGTTCAATGTTGGAAGGTTTGATTGAAGTTTCACACCGGCAGGAAGCAATTTTCACAGAGCTTAAAGATCTTAAAAGTGACAATCCAAGGGTGTTGGTTCTCAACAGAAGTCAAGTTTTGGTTAAAGAAATGGCTTTGAATTTAGAAGACAGTTTAAGGGCTTTGGCTAAAAGGCAGCCAATGGTATCAGAACGTGTTACTCGTGAGTTGAACAAGATCAATGATTATTTAGAATCTTCCTTGGGGGATTTGAAAAATAGAGATGTTCGTAGAGCAGCGGCAAATCAACAATTTGTAATGACTGGCTTCAATGATTTGGCTGTAATGCTGATGGAGAGTTTGAAGAATGTGCAACAGAAAATGTCCCAGCAAAATCAAAAATCTCAATCTAAAAGCGGTAAATCTTGCAGTAATCCGAATAAATCTGGGAATTCTGGAAAAACAAAAATGGGCAAAGGGTCTAAATTGTCAGAAGCTCAGAAACAATTAGGTGAGCAACTTCAGAAAATGCAACAAGGCCAACAGAAGGGACAACAAGGCCAGCAACAAGGTAAACAGGGACAAAAAGGGGATAAATCTGGAACATCAGGCGATCAGAAGTCGGGTGGAGGTAATGAAGGCGGACGAACACTTGAACAAGAATTAGTGGAAATGGCATTGTTGCAAGAGCAGTTGCGCCGTCAAATTCAAGAACTTAGGAAAGAAGCTCTAAAAAATGGGAATACTGGCGATGCTGCGGGTTTGCATAAATTGGAGCAGCTCATGGAGGAACAAGAAAAAAATCTCGTTAATCAAACACTCGATGAAAAAAGTCTGCAAAGGCAAAAAGAAATTATGACTAGATTGCTCGAGCATGAAAAGGCTGAACGGAAACAAGGACAGGAAGATAATCGTGAAAGTCAACAAGGTAAAACCAAGGAATTGGTAGTGCCTGATGAAATCCGACAGCAAACACTTAAAAAGATTCAAGAAAAAGAGCAGTTACAGAAAATGCCTCCGTCCTTAAATCCGTATTACGAGGAAAAAGTTAAGCAACTCCCGCGCCAGCGTTGATTTCATTGCTCGGTCGAACAAAATGAAGCTTGCCGTTGCTGTCTTCGGCCATTAAAATCATACCGTGACTTTCAATGCCTCTCATCTTTCGAGGTGATAGGTTTGCCAAATACAAAACTTGTTGTCCTACGCATTCTTCCGGTGTGAAATGCATCGCAATTCCGGACAAAACGGTGCGTTCTTCGTTGCCGAGGCTTAAAGTCAAATTGAGAAGTTTGTCAGCTTTTTCTACTTTTTCACATTTTATAACGGTGGCAATTCTAAGGTCAAGTTTTGCGAAGTCATCGTATTGAATCATTGGTTTTTCAATGACAATTTCTTCTTTAGATTCTGCAGCCGCAGGAGATGTTTCTGGGGGAAGTGAAGATTGTAACTTAGCTATTTGACCGTCAATCACATCATCTTCCATTTTAGCAAATAACAAGCTCAATTCGCCTATTTTACACCCTGTTTCTGGCGAAAACCACTCTGCTTTTTGCCAAAAAGATGCTTTTTGTTCATTGTTGAATTCTTTACCCAATTGTACCTGTAATTTCTTAAAGGTATTGGGTAAGAAGATTTCGGAGGCCAGGCACAAATTACACAATACCTCATAAGCAAACTGCATAATTTCAGCGGTTTTTTCAGGATCTGTTTTAATCAGTTTCCAAGGTTCATGATCCGCCAAATATTTATTTCCGAATCGAGCTAACTCCATCAATGCCACTTGAGCATCTCTGAATTTATATTGCTGTAATTTGTCTAAAATGGGTTGAATGTATTCCTTGGACAATTCCTGACTGTTAAAGTTATGCGACTTAGCAGGTATTGTGCCATCGTAGTATTTGTTCATTAGAACCAAAACGCGATTAGCGAAATTGCCATAAATACCTACCAATTCACTGTTGATTCGGGTTTGATAATCTTTCCAGGTGAATTCAGAATCTTTGGTTTCAGGTGCAATAGAATTGAGTACATATCTCAATTCGTCTTCTCTTCCGGGCAATTCATCTAAGTATTCATTGAGCCATACTGCCCAATTGCGAGAGGTAGAGATTTTTTGTCCCTCCAGATTCAAAAATTCATTGGCAGGTACCTGCGATGGAACCACATAACCGTTCCCCCTTAAATGCAGCATGGCAGGGAAAATGATGCAGTGAAATACAATGTTATCTTTTCCAATGAAATGAATCAACTGTGAGTCGCCAGTCCACCAATCTTGCCAATCATTTGGGCGAGCTTCTTTGGTTGCAGAAATGTAACCAATGGGCGCTTCAAACCATACATAAAGTACCTTTCCTTCGGCATTTTCTACCGGAACGGGAATTCCCCAATCCAAATCACGGGTCATGGCGCGTTCCTTTAAGCCGTCGTTCAACCAACTCTTACATTGTCCTAAAACGTTTGACTTCCAAGATGTTTGAGAATGTATGTATTCGTTCAAAAACGATTCTTGAAGTTCGTCTAAGGGTAAATACCAGTTTTTGGTTTCTTTCAAAACGGGGACTGCTCCTGATAGTGCTGATTTGGGATTTTTTAATTCCGAGGGACTTAAAGTCGAGCCGCATTTTTCACACTGATCACCATACGCGCCGGAGTTGTTGCATTTCGGACAATCACCTGTGATGTATCGATCGGCTAAAAATTGGTTGGCTTCAGGATCAAAAAACTGTTCGGAAATAATTTCTCTGAAAGCACCTTTATCAAGAAGGTCTTTGAAAAATTCTTGAGCTGTTTCTTTATGGGTGGCGTTGCTGGTTCTACTGTAAATGTCAAATTGAATTCCCAAGCGCTCAAAAGAATCTTTGATGATACCGTGATATCTATCAACCACATCTTGAGGTGTGATTCCTTCTTTTCGAGCTCTTAAAGTAATGGGTACACCGTGTTCATCACTTCCACATACGAATAGAGTTTCCTTCCCTTGCAAACGACAAAAGCGGGCGTAGATATCAGCGGGGATATACACTCCAGCAAGGTGCCCAATATGAACGGGGCCATTGGCGTAAGGAAGAGCAGCGGTGATGGTGGTTTTTGACATTCCGCAAAGGTACTTAATCTAAAGTTTTATTGGAAAGGGTTTCTAAGAGTTGCTCCAAATCAGTTGATTTAGTTGCAGTGAAATTGAGCATTTTATTGGATTTTAAGTGTAGTCTCAAAACCCAATTTCCTTCGGTGGTATATGCTTTCCCATACTTTTTTGAATATCGAAGTCCCCATCCTCCAAAATCCCTCAAGGGGTTAATTTTACAAAGTTCTAAGTGAGAGATTTCATACATGGGAATGTTTTTAGGTTTCCATACGAAGGGCTTATAAGTAAATGAAAAATGTGTTTCAGATAATTCCCACTGCAATTTGATGCTGAACAAAAGATACATCACTCCAAAAACAATTAATGTAGGAGGAATTAATGAGTAAAGATCTTGTGCATTATTTGTTGTTGAAGTAAAGGTCAAAAGTCCCAAAGTGATGATTAAAATGGGTAAAGAAATCCAAAAAATAACCTTCATTTGGTGGGTTTGGGAAATTTTCATAATCAAATGTAGAGAATATTTTGTTTTTGCGAGAATGATTCTTAACTTTGCAGCCCTTAAAAAGAAATCGCCATGACTAAGCGCACATACCAACCTTCGAACAGAAAGAGAAAAAACCGTCACGGATTCCGTGAGCGTATGGCAACATCAAACGGTCGCCGTGTTTTGGCAGCACGTCGTGCACGTGGCCGCAAGAAATTGACTGTATCTGACGAGAAGGCTCATAAGTAAGCCTTTACAATCAGAATAGTTGTCGGTTGCTCATGGAAAAGTCATTGAATTTTACTTTTTCCAAGAACGAGCGACTGTGCAGCGAAAAAATATTGGCCCGGCTCTATGAGTCGGGCTTTGTTATTTCCAAATATCCCCTTCGGTTAAATGTGTTGTTATTGACCGAAGTTGAATTCAAAGAATTGCTTTCATTGGGGTCGCCGTCTGGTACTAAATACAAGGGCGTGATTGAATTGCGAGCTCAAGCCAGTATAAATGCTTCAAAGAAGCGCTTGAAAAGGGCGGTTATGCGTAACCGAATGAAAAGAATACTTCGGGAGATATACCGTCATAAAAAGCATCAAATTTATTCAGATTTAGAGCAGGCTGGACAATATGCAGCCATTGGTTTGATTTATGTGGGTACTTCAGAAATGCTTTATTGGGATGTTGAGAAGGTTTTTGATAAGGTGCGTAGAGCACTAAGGGAGAGGGTCGTAGCCGCTTCCACCCCAAGGTCCACAACTTGATATTCGTTTAAGTGTCAACTTAAGGGCTTTAAAAAATGAGTATTTTTTGAATGCCTCAACGCCGTATTGGGAACAAGTTGGAGTGTATCTGCAGCTGTTGGGTAAATAGGGTGAAAGTGCTGCCTGATAGAATTTTATGAACCAAATTGCAAGTCTATTCATTGTATTGTTTTGTGGGGTATTTGATTTGTTTGTAAAGTTTTGTATCTTTGCACCCCCAAAATTAAAGAATTATGAGTTTAAAACAGTATGAAACTGTGATCATTTTAACACCCGTGCTCTCTGAGCAGCAGATGAAAGATGCTGTGGCTGGCTACAGAGGGTTGATCACAGACAATGGTGGGGAGATCGTCCATGAAGAAAATTGGGGTCTCACCAAATTAGCTTATCCCATTGACAAAAAAGGTACGGGTTTTTATCACTTATTTGAGTTCAAAGCTAGCCCTGAGTTTATCAAAACTTGGGAGTTGACTTTCCGCCGTGATGAGCGCATTATGCGTTATTTGACTTTGTCTTTAGACAGGTGGGCCATTGAATTCAATTTGAAAAAGCGTAGCGGTGAAATTAAGAGTTCATCTACTGCGAAAGAGAAAAAAGCAGCGATCAACGCAGCTCTTGAATTAGATGACGAAGATTAATCAAGGAGGAACAGTAAAATGAGTAAAGAAACCAATTTTATCTTCAACCAAACCCCTCAGGTGGTTCAAAAGAAGAAATACTGCCGCTTCAAGAAGCACGGTATTAAGCATATTGATTACAAAGACAAAGATTTCTTGTTGAAGTTTATTAACGAGCAAGGTAAGATTTTACCTCGTCGTATTACTGGAACATCTTTGAAATTCCAACGTAAAATTTCTGTGGCTGTGAAAAGAGCAAGACACCTAGCGTTATTGCCATTCGTAGCTGATGGATTGAAATAAAAAGGAGGCCTACCATGAAAGTAATATTGAAAGAAGACATTAAAAACTTAGGGTATAAGGATGACGTTGTAATCGTTAAAGATGGTTACGGAAGAAATTTCTTAATTCCACAAGGTAAGGCTAAGTTAGCAACTGAGAGCGCTTTGAAAATGTTGGCTGAAGATCTTCGTCAACGTGAGTTCAAGCTTGACAAAATCAAAAAAGATGCTGATGCAATGGCTGAGAAATTAAACGGTGCAACCGTAACAGTTTCTACTAAAGCTGGTGCTAGCGGTAAGATTTTTGGTTCTGTGACAAGTCTTCAAGTGGCTAACGCATTGAAAGAGAAAGGGTTTGATGTTGATCGTCGCAAGGTTGTTCTTGATGACATCAAAGCTATCGGAACTTACTCTGCGGTTGTGAACCTATTCAAAGACATCAGTGCTACCATCACCGTTGATGTAGTGACTGAATAATTGTTTGGTTATTGTTGTTGTGAAATGGTCGAGGTTTCCCCTCGGCCATTTTTTTTGTTTAACTTTGTTGATTCATGATCTGGACTCGAATCGCCACCACTATACTAAAAAATAGAACATCCTTTGTAATTGGAATACTCGCTTTTATGGGTGTAATGGGATATTACGCCACTAAAGTTAATCTAGAGTATACTATGAATAGGCTGGTTCCTGCAGATGATCCAGATGTTGCAGTATATGAGTCCTTCAAAAAACAATACGGTGAAGACGGGAATAAGGTAATTATAGCTCTTGAAACACCAGATTTATTCGAATTAGAATTTTACAATAAACTCCGTTTAACCTGTGATACTTTGGCCAATATGCCAGGAGTTAGTAGTATCATTTCACCTACAAATGTTTATCATTTAGCCTTAGAAACTGGATTGGATTCTGCAGAAACTCTAAGAATGCATAAGCTACTTGACGGTGCTCCTCGAAACCAAGAAGAATTGGATTCTATTAGTGAAGTTTTTGAGTCGTTGAAATTCTACGAAGACTTGCTTTATAATCCAGAAACAAAGGTGTCACTCATTGCGATTTCTATTGTGGATTCAATCATGAACACACCCAAGAGAGTCGATTTGATCAAAAATGCTCAAACGCATTTAACATATTTGGAGAAAAGCATAGAAAGAGAAGTTCATATCAGTGGTTTGCCTTTTGTTCGTTTTAAAAATGCTACCACAGTAAAAGACGAAATATTATTATTTACTTTGGTTGCTTTCTTGGTAACGGCCATTTTAATTTTAATACTTTTTAGAAGCATTTCAACCCTATTGATCTCACTCTTATTTATACTTTTTGGAGTGATTGTCATGTTAGGTTTAATGGGGGTTTTTGGGTATAAAATAAATGTACTTACTGGAACATTACCTCCATTATTGGTAGTAGTGGGCGTGCAAAACACGATTTACATTATCAATCAATACCATGATCAATACCGCAGACATAGAAATCAAGCAAAAGCTTTAATGCGCATCATTTCTCATGTAGCAGTTGCTAATTTTCTAATAAACTTTACTACTGCGGTTGGTTTTGGTACTTTCTATTTTACCAATACAGT
>ENA-UPTJ01000149-UPTJ01000149.1-marine-metagenome-genome-assembly--contig:-NODE-149-length-45065-cov-6.428660_pt1 | contig 45065 bp, 29 predicted proteins | sample MGYA00238168_ERZ767080 | MGnify/ENA primary metagenome ERZ767080 (study PRJEB28935, sample SAMN06266237) | marine metagenome | isolation source: Columbia River Estuary | place: USA:Columbia River Estuary... | reverse complement strand
GCGCTTGATTGGAAGTCAAGTAACATCGCAAGGTGTTCGTGGGTTCGAATCCCACCCTCTCCGCCAGATCTGAACAGGGCCAGTCCTATGGCGTCCCGCATCGGTTCCTTCGCGACGACCAGCCGTCAATCCCGCCAGGCCCGGAAGGGAGCAACGGTCCCGGTACGGTCGGGTGCCGGAGTCCAGCTGGTGCGGGCCGCCTCCCTTGTCGGGGTTGCACGCATCGGTAGTCGGGGGATCGGGTGAGTTACACCGCACTGGCCCGCAAGTGGCGTCCGAAGCGCTTCGAGGAGCTCACAGGCCAAGAGCACGTGCTGCAGGCGCTCTCCAACGCCCTGGCCACCAATCGGGTGCACCACGCCTTTCTGTTCACCGGGACACGGGGTGTCGGCAAAACCACCATCGCCCGCATCCTCGCCAAGTGCCTGAACTGCGAAACCGGACTCGGCCCGACGCCTTGCGGCGAGTGTGCCACCTGCCGCGAGATCGACGAGGGGCGGTTCGTCGATCTGATCGAGGTCGATGCCGCCTCGCGCACCAAGGTGGACGACACTCGCGAGCTGCTCGACAACGTGCAGTACGCGCCCACCCGCGGCCGCTACAAGGTGTACCTCATCGACGAGGTGCACATGCTGTCGACGCACTCGTTCAACGCCTTGCTCAAGACGCTTGAGGAACCGCCGCCGCACGTCAAGTTCCTGCTGGCCACTACCGATCCGCAGAAACTGCCGGTTACGGTGCTTTCGCGTTGCCTGCAGTTCAATCTGAAGCGGCTTTCGGTGAGCTTGATCGCCGAGCGCATCAAGACCGTACTCGATGCCGAAGGCGTGCCGTACGAGGCCGCGGCCGTGCGCCTCGTCGCCGAGGCGGCCGATGGCAGCATGCGCGATGGCCTTTCGCTGCTCGATCAATTGCTGGCATTCGGCGGCGGCAAGGTCGCCGAGGCCGAGGCGCGCACGATGCTCGCAACCGTCGATCGCAAGCAGGTGGCGCAGTTGGCGCGGCTGCTCGCGCAACTCGACCCTGCGGCGCTGCTGGCGTTCGTCTCCTCGCTTGATGAGTGGGCGCCGGACTATGGGGACGTGCTCGACGCGCTCGCCACGCTGTTTGTGCGTGTGGCCCTGAAGCAGACGATGCCGGCGTACGAGGGCGATGAACTGCACCCCGCCGAGCTGCTCGCTGAACTTGCGGGCCAACTGGCCCCGGAAGACGTGCAGCTTTTCTACCAGACGGCCATTCTCGGGCGACGCGATCTCGCCTGGGCGCCGGATCCGCGGACCGGTTTCGAGATGACGGTGCTGCGCATGCTCGCCTTCCGCCCCAATGGATCGAGCGAAGGTTCGCCGACTGCGCCCGTGGCCTCTTCGGCTCGCGCCGCCGTCTTGCCATCGCGAGGCGGCGCATCCGCCGGCGTGGCCGCAAGCAGCGGTGCCGTGGGCGGCGCTGTACCGAGCAGAGCTGTTGCGAACGGCTCACCGCAGGGCGCCGCGCCTGGCGTTGATCCGGCTCGCTGGGCCGAGACGCTGGCCGCGCTCGAGGTGGGCGGTGCGGCGCGGCAGCTCGCGGCCAACTGCGTGTTCAGTTCGCGCACGGGCAACCTCGTGCGCCTGACGCTCGATCCGTCCCATCAGTTGCTGCGCACCACGGCGCTCATCGACAAGCTGGCCCAGGCGCTCAGTCGCCATCTCGGCGAGACGATGCGAATCGAGGTCGAGCTCGGTTCGGCCCCGGTCGACAGTCCTGCCCGCGCTGAGCAACGCGCCGTCGAAGAGGGTCTCGATGCGGCGCGCCGCTCGCTCGAGGACGATGCGGCCGTGCGCGGCTTCAAGGAAAAATTCGGCGCCACGCTGAACCCGGATTCTGTGAAACCCGTTTGAGGACACTGCGACATGGCGAACATTGGCAACATGATGAAACAGGCCGAAGCCCTGCAGCGCAACATGCAGAAGGCGCAGGAGGAGATCGGTCGCATGGAAGTGACCGGTGAGTCTGGTGGCGGCATGGTCAAGGTCACGATGACCGGCAAGCATGAGGTCAAGCGCGTGCAAATCGAGCCCGCCGTGATCGGCGAGGATCGGGAAATGCTCGAGGATCTGATTGCTGCCGCCATCAACGACGCGGTGCGCCGGGTCGAGACGCAGAGCCAGCAGCGCATGTCCGAGTTGATGTCGGGTCTGCGTCTGCCGCCCGGCATGAAGATGCCGTTCTGATCGGCGTCGTTCCGGCATGAAACATCCGCCGTCGCTAACGCGACTGATCGATGCGCTGCGCATGCTGCCCGGCGTCGGTCCGAAGACGGCGCAGCGCATGGCATTCCACCTTCTGCAGGATGGTCGCGATGGCGCACGCGTGCTGGCCGACAGCCTGACCGTCGCGCTGTCGCGGATCGCTCGTTGCACGCGTTGCCGAATGTTCACGGAGACTGAGACCTGTTTTGTCTGCAGTTCGCCGCAGCGCGACGCGGGGCTGCTGTGTGTGGTCGAGTCACCGGCCGACGTTGTGGCCATCGAGCAATCGGCAGGCTACCGCGGGCGGTATTTCGTGCTGATGGGACACCTCTCGCCGCTCGATGGCATTGGCCCCGAGCAGCTCGGCGTGCCGGCACTCGAGGCGCTACTGGATGAAGGTGGCGTTCGCGAAGTCATTTTGGCGACGAACCCGACCGTGGAGGGTGAGGCGACCGCGCATTTTCTCTCGGAGCTCGCCCGCGCTCGGGGATTGCGCGCCACGCGCATCGCGCATGGCGTGCCGATTGGTGGCGAACTCGAGTACATCGACGGCGGCACGCTCGCGCACGCGCTCGCGGGACGTCACTCCCTCTGACCGCGTCCGCTGGTGTTGCGCTGCGGACCGCGTGCCTCGCGTAGTTGCGCGTAGAGCCTGCGCAGACGCCGATAACTCTCGTATCGCCGGGCATCGAACGACCCTGTCTCCGCCGCTTCGCGCACGGCGCAGGCCGGTTCGCGCAGATGCTGGCAGTCCTGGAAGCGACAACTGACGCCGAGGCGATCGACCTCAGGAAAGCCGAGGCTGCGCGGCTCGAGTGTGTCGATGGCCGGCGCGAAATCGCGTACACCCGGTGAGTCAATGAGATGTCCGCCGCCTGGCAGATCGTAGAGCCGGGAACTCGTGGTGGTATGCCGACCTTCCGCGTCGCGATCGAGTTCGCCTGTAGCGATTTGTGACTGCGGCACGAGGGCGCTGATCAGCGAAGACTTGCCAACGCCCGACTGGCCGACGAATACCGCCGTTTCGTTGCGCAGCGCGTCATGGAGCGGAGTCAGACCCTCGCTGCGGGTCGTGCTGCAGCGCAACACCGGGTAGCCCGCCGCACTAAAACCTGCCGTCAGCGTCTCTGCAGGGACTCCATCGAGCAGGTCGTCTTTGTTGAGGAGTACCAGCGCGCGCAGCCCTGCAGAGCTTGCCGCGCACAGATATCGATCGACGATGAACAGATCCGGCGAGGGCAGCGGAGCGAACACGACGACCACCAGACTGAGGTTGGCCACCACGGGTTCAGCCTCGCCGCGCAAGGTCGAGCGCGAGAGGACGCTGGTGCGCGGCAGGATTTCGAGCACGTGGACTTCGCCATGTGCCGCGTCGCGCTCGCACCGCACCTGATCGCCGCAGACGCAATGCATCTTGCGACCGAAAGGTCGTGCGTCATGGCAGGCGCCCGTGGCATCGCGCACTTGCAGGTGCCGGCCGTAGGCAGCGATCACCTGGGCTTCAAAGGACACGTCACGGCCCTCCTCGGGGCTGTTCGGCACAGGCTGGTTCAGGGGCTGGACTGTAGCCTCTGCTAGACTCCGCGACAACGCCCGAGACATGGATGCTCGTATGCCCAGCCGTGATGCACTCATCTGGATCGATCTGGAGATGACCGGTCTGAAGCCGCAGACGGACACCATCATCGAGATCGCGACTCTGGTGACCGACTCCCAACTGCGACTGATTGCTGAAGGACCGGTGCTAGCCATTCATCACGACGAGGCGACGCTCGCCACGATGGACGAGTGGAACCAGCGTCAACACGGCTCCTCGGGTCTGCTCGCGCGCGTGCGCGGCAGCTCGGTCACGTTGGCGCAAGCAGAGCAGGCAACCCTCGATTTTCTGGCGCAGCATGTCGAGCGCGGTGCTTCGCCAATGTGTGGCAACAGCATCTGCCAGGATCGTCGTTTCATGGCGCGGCTGATGCCGCGGCTCGAGGCGTTCTTCCACTACCGAAATCTAGACGTCAGCACCGTCAAGGAACTCGCGCGGCGCTGGGCGCCTGAACTTGCGGCGGGTTTCAACAAGGAAGGTACGCATCTGGCACTCGACGACATCCGCGAGTCGGTTCGTGAGCTGCAGTTCTATCGCGAACATTTCTTCGTACCGGGAGTGCGCGGAGCGTGTTGAATCCAATCGATCCCATCCGCTCCGTGCCGACGTTTGCCGAAGTGGCTGCTGCGGCGGATCGGCTGCAAGGTCGAGTGGTGCGCACGCCGGTGCTGCGCTCGGCGCGATTGGACGCGCGTACGGGAAGACGAGTGTTCTTCAAGTGCGAGAACCTGCAACAGGTCGGCGCCTTCAAGTACCGCGGTGCACTGAATGCCTTGTTGCACCGGCAGGCGTCAGGCGCTGCACCGGGGCTGGTGGCGACGCACTCATCAGGCAATCACGGTGCGGCGCTCGCACGCGCGGCGCGCGAACTCGGCTGGGATTGCGCTGTCGTGGTACCGCGCGACACCTCGCCAGCAAAACTGGCGAACATTCGGGCGCAGGGCGTTGAGCCATTGCTGTGCGAGCCCGGCCTCGCCGCGCGCGAGGCAGCGACGTCGCGGCTGATCGCCGAGCGCGGCGCGGAACTCGTGCATCCCTTCGACGACGCGCGGGTGATCGCCGGACAGGGTACGGCCGCGCTCGAGCTACTCGCCGAGGTGCCGCAGCTCGATGTGCTGAGCGCTCCGGTGGGTGGTGGCGGATTGCTCGGCGGCTCCGCACTCGCGGCGCGTGCCATGGCCCCCGAGTGTCGCGTGATCGGCGTGGAGCCAGAACTTGCCGACGATGCAGCGCGGTCTTTCCGTGGTGGTGAACGCGTGGGCTTTGCGACGCCTCCGCCGACGCTCGCCGATGGTCTTCGGGGCTCCATCGGGGCGTTGCCCTTCGAGCTTTTTCGCAGTCATGTCGATGATGTGCTGACCGTGAGCGAACGGGCGATCGTTGCGGCGATGCGCGTGATGCTCGAGGAGTGCTGCCTGCTGATCGAACCTTCCTCTGCGGTACCGGTGGCTGCACTGCTTGAGGGACGTCTCGGCGCTCCGGGCGAGGCCGTCGGCATCATCCTCTCGGGCGGTAACGTCGATCTCAGCGTCTGTCCTTTTCTCGCGGGGCGTACCGCGAGCTAGTTCGCCTTTTCCGCCTCGGCCGCGAGCATCAACCAGGTTTCGATCACCGTGTCGGGGTTCAGCGACAGGCTGTCGATGCCTTGCTCCACGAGCCAGCGCGCAAGGTCCGGATGGTCAGAGGGACCTTGTCCGCAGATGCCTACGTACTTGCCGGCCTTGCGGCAGGCGGCGATGGCCATCGAAAGCATGGCTTTGACCGCCGGATCACGCTCGTCGAAGTGCTGCGCGACGATGCCGGAATCGCGATCGACGCCGAGCGTCAGCTGCGTCATATCGTTCGATCCGATCGACATGCCATCGAAAAATTCCAGGAACTGCTCGGCCAGCACGGCGTTGCTCGGCAGCTCGCACATCATGATGACCTTGAGGCCATTGCTGCCCCGCGCGAGTCCGTTGTCGGCCAACAGCGTCGTGACCTCGCGGGCTTCGCGAAGCGTGCGTACGAAGGGCACCATGACCCAGACGTTGTCGAGACCCATTTGTTCGCGAACGATGCGTACGGCGCGGCATTCGAGTTCGAAGCAGGGGCGGAAACTCATATCGATGTAGCGTGCCGCACCGCGGAACCCGATCATCGGATTCTCTTCGGTGGGTTCGTACAATCGACCGCCGATCAGATTGGCGTATTCATTGGACTTGAAGTCCGAGAGCCGCACGATCACGGGCTCCGGTGCGAAGGCGGCCGCAATCTGCGAGATGCCCTCGGCGAGTTTGTCGACGTAGAACCCGACGGGGTCGGAATATCCCGCCATCTGCGTGCGGATTTCCTCGCGCAGCGGCGCATCGAGGCGATCGAATTCCAGCAGCGCGCGCGGATGTACGCCGATCATGCGGTTGATGATGAACTCGAGCCGGGCGAGCCCCACGCCACGGTTCGGGATGCTGGCGAAGTCGAAGGCGCGATCCGGGTTGCCGACGTTCATCATGATCTTGACGGGTGATTTCGGCAGTGCATCGAGTTCAATTTCCCGATGCTCGAAATCGAGGGCCCCGTCGTAGACGAACCCCGTGTCACCCTCGGCGCAGGACACCGTGATGTTCTGGCCTTCGCGCAATACCTTGGTGGCATCGCCGCAGCCGACGACCGCCGGGATTCCGAGTTCGCGAGCGATGATGGCGGCGTGACAGGTACGTCCGCCGCGATTGGTGACGATGGCCGAGGCGCGCTTCATCACCGGTTCCCAGTCCGGGTCGGTCATGTCGGCCACCAGCACATCGCCCGGTTGCACCCGCGCCATGTGCGCGACGTCGGAGATGATGCGTGCGGGTCCTGCGCCGATGCGCTGACCGATGCTGCGGCCTTGCGCGAGCACTGTCGAGCGCTTGCGCAGGGTGTAACGCTGGATGGTGCGGCCGCTGCGGCTCTGCACAGTTTCCGGGCGCGCCTGCAGGATGAACAGCTCGCCGGTGACGCCGTCCTTACCCCACTCGATGTCCATCGGTTTGCCGTAGTGCTCTTCGATGATGAGCGCCTGGCGGGCGAGCGCCGTCAGATCGTTGTCATCGAGGCAGAAGCGCTGCCGATCAGCCGGTGGCACGTTGACGGTGCGCACCCGCTCCGCCGAGCCTGGCTCACCGTAGACCATCTTGATCGCCTTGGCACCGAGGTTGCGTCGCAGCACCGACCGACGTCCGGCCCGCACGGCAGGTTTGTAGAGGTAGAACTCGTCCGGATTGACGGCGCCCTGGACCACGGTCTCGCCGAGACCGTAGGAGGCGGTGATGAAGACCACATTGCGAAAGCCAGAGTCGGTGTCCAGCGTGAACATCACGCCGCTCGCCCCGCGGTCCGAGCGCACCATCTGCTGGATACCTGCCGACAGTGCAACTTGGGAGTGATCGAATCCCTGATGGACGCGATAGGCGATCGCCCGATCGTTGAACAGCGAGGCGAACACATGACGCATCGCTTCAATCACTGCAGCTTCGCCCTGCACGTTGAGGAAGGTTTCCTGTTGGCCCGCGAAGGAGGCCTCGGGCAAGTCCTCAGCGGTTGCTGAGGAGCGCACGGCGACGGCCGCATCGGGCCCGAAACGTCGGTAGCCCTCGAGCACGGCCTGCTCCAATTCCGGCTGCAGCGGGGTTTCGAGGATCCAGCCGCGGATCTGTGCGCCCACCTCGGCCAGACGCACCACATCGTCCACGTCGAGATCGGCGAGCGCTAGGCGGATCCGTTCATCAAGACCGCCTTGGGCAAGCAGTCTCCGGTAGGCGTCTGCGGTGGTGGCAAACCCGCCCGGCACCTTGACCCCAAGTTTGCTCAGGGCGCCGATCATCTCGCCGATGGAGGCGTTCTTGCCGCCCACGACTTCCACGTCGTTCATGGTCACGCGTTCGAAGGGCAGGACGAGTTCGTTCACGGTATTTCCTGACTGGATTTTGTGGAACACTCGGGGTTGTGCGGAGTAGCGCTGCCGAGGAGACCTGAGGTGACGGGAAGAACGGTGTTTTTCGTGTCCGACCAGACTGGCGTAACGGCCGAGACCATGGGTCACAGCCTCATGACTCAGTTTGACGGGCTGCAATTTCGGGCCGTGACTTTGCCATTTGTGTCGACGATTGACAAGGCGGAGGAGGCGGTACGGCGCATCAATGCCGCCGCGTTGGAGACCGGCTTGCGCCCGGTGATTTTCGGCACCCTCGTGCAGGATGAGCTGCGAGACGTCATCAAGGGTAGCAACGCGTTGTTTCTCGATTTCTTCGAGGCCTTCGTCGGGCCCCTCGAGCGTGAGCTCGGCACCGCGTCCTCGCACAGCGCCGGCCGTGCTCACGGGATCTCCGACACGGTGGGCTATGCCGCACGCATCGACGCCACCAATTACGCGCTCGCCAACGACGATGGCTCCAACCGGGATTACGGCCGCGCCGACGTGATCCTCGTCGGTGTATCGCGCTCGGGTAAGACGCCGACCTGTCTGTATCTGGCGATGCAGTACGGCGTGTTCGCGGCCAACTATCCGCTGACCGACGATGACCTCGAGTCGACGCGGTTGCCGCCCGGGCTGCAGCCGTTCAAGAACAAGTTGTTTGGGCTGCGTATTGCGCCGGCACGGCTGCAGCAGATCCGTCAGGAGCGCCGTCCGAACAGCCGCTATGCCTCGCCGCAGCAGGTACAATTCGAGACACGTGCAGCCGAGGCGATCTTCCAGCGCAACGGCGTTTCGACGCTCGATACCACCGAGTGTTCGATCGAGGAAATCTCGGTGCGCATTCTGGAAGCCACCGGTGTCGAGCGACGGATCAGGCCCTGATGAATACGCCGTTGACGGTCGAAGAATTACTGCCGGTCAGTTGGCGCTCCCGCCCGCGTAGTTTCGTCGCGCTCATGAGCGTCTACGAGAGTAACTTCCGCCGTCTGTTGCGTCTCACGGGCAACCCTAGAGCTCTGCCGGTGGGCGAGTGCCGGGCTTCAGTCGAGGGCGACTGCGATCTGATCCTTCGCGTCACCGATCGATCCGTGTACACGACGATGATCGAACTGACCTATCGCTTTGATGGAGAGGACGGCGCTGTGACTTCATTGCCGGACATGCAGCTTCGGGTGTATCACGATGCGAGGCTGGCCGAGGCGCACGCCTGGGCGCAGACCCACCAGCACCCGCGCCTGTGTGACTGGCGCCGGGGCCTCGATCAGGATCTCGACGAGCGCTGGGCGCGCAATGTCATGCTGAACAAGTGGCTCGAGTACTGCCTCGAGCGCGGCTACCGGTTCTGATTCGACTGCAGAGGCTGTCGCTCAGCCCGTCTTGCGCTGCGCGGTCACCGACTTGGCGGGCGCGGCAGCAGGCTTCTTCAGTAATGGCGTCGGTGCTTTCGACAGCCTCACCATGTCGGTCATCACCTCGGCCGCCTGATCGAGCACAACGTCGGGAAGCTTGCTGGTGTCGAGTTCGCCGACAGTGGCCAGAGGCGGTTGTGAGCGCTCGGTGCGTCGCGAGTTCTCGCGTGCGAGACGCTCGGCTTCGAGCCGTGCCCGCTCTGCCTTGCGCGCTTCGAGATTGAGCGACAACGCCCGCCGTTCGCGCTGGGCATCGATCGCCGCGATGTCGTTGACGAGCCAGCGGTAGTCCGGGTCGCGTTGCTGCCGGCGATTTTCCTCCTCGACCAGCGTCGACAGCACCACGCCCGCGCCATCGACCGGGCTGAAGCTCGCCCCCTGAATGCGATCCCAGGGCAGGGCGTCATCGAGCGCGCTTTCGCCGACGTCCTCGAGATTGATGGGTGAGGCGAGCATCACGTCAGGCTCGACGCCTCGATGCTGCGTGCTCTCGCCGGTGATGCGGTAGAACTTGCCGATGGTCACCGTCAACTGGCCGTTGACCGGGCGAGCGCTCCAGCGGGACAGCGGCACCAGATTCTGTACGGTGCCCTTGCCGAAGCTGCGCTGGCCGACCACCACGCCCCGACGGTAGTCCTGGATGGCACCGGCGAAGATTTCCGAAGCGGACGCGCTGAAGCGATCGATGAGCACCACGAGCGGCCCGTTGTAGGCGATACCGCTGTCGGGATCATCGAGGACTTCTTTTTCGCCGTTGGAGAACTGCACCTGCACGACCGGACCCCGATCGACGAAGAGGCCCGTGAGCGATTGCGCTTCGGGAAGGAAGCCGCCACCGTTGCCACGCAGGTCCATGACGAGCCCGTCGATCTTCTCGGTCTTGAGTTCCTCGATGAGGCGACGGACGTCGCGCGTCGTGCTGCGGTAATTTTCGTCGCCTGCCCGCTGCGCGTCGTAGTCGGAGTAGAACCCCGGCACGTTGATGACGCCGATGCGGTGTTCGCGATCGCCGCGCTTGATGATCTTCAGCTCCTTGCGCGCCGCCTGGGCTTCAAGGGTGACCTTGCCGCGGGTGAACTCGACGAGTTTCTCCGGGCTGCCTGGCGCCGCGCCCACCGGCAGGACCTGCAGGCGCACGACCGTGCCGCCCTTGCCGCGGATGAGTTGTACGACGTCATCGATACGCCAGCCGATGACGTCCGTCAGTGGGCCTTCCTTGCCCTGACCGACCGCGGTGATGCGATCGTTGACCGACAACGTACCTGCGGCGGCCGCGGGGCCACCTTCGATGAGGTTCATGATGGTGACGTAGTCGTCCACCGTCTGCAGCGACGCGCCGATGCCCTCGTAATTGAGGCTCATCTGGATTTTGTATTCCTCAGAGTTGCGCGGCGAGAAGTAGCTCGAGTGCGGATCGAAGGTGCGCGCGTAGGAGTTGAGGAACAGCTCGAAGACTTCCTCGGGCTTGATCTGCTCGGCCCGCTTGAGCACCCGGTCGTAGCGGGTGCGCAGCGTGTCGCGAATTTCCGTCCAGTTCTTGCCAGCCAGCAACAGCGAGATCGCATCGTTCTTCACGCGCTTGCGCCACAGCTCGTCGAGCTCCGCCTTGCTCGCGGGCCACGCGGCGCCTTCGCGATCGAACTCGAATTGTTCATCAAGCGTGAAGTCGGGCTCGGTGTCGAGCAGCGACAGCGCGTACTGCACCCGCTCGCGATTGCGCTGCTGGTAACGGGCGAACATGGCGTAGGCGGGCTCGATGTCGCCGGTGCGGATCATGTCGTCGAAACGCAGCCGATAGGCTTCGAACTCGGCGATGTCGCTGGCCAGAAAATAACTGCGCTGCCCATCCATGCCGTTGAGAAACTTGTCCATCACCCGCGGCGAGATCGAATCGTCGATCTTGAGGCGGCTGTAGTGCGCGTCCTCGAGCAGTGAGCCGACCTGCCGGGCGATCATCCGCTCTCGGGCGCTCGGAGCCAGCGCCCCCGGCGGCAACACCGAGGTGTTGGCGGTGAGTCGGGACGAGCCACCGATGGCCAGTAACCCGATGGCGATCGCCGAAACGGCGAGCATGGGGCTGGAACGGCGAGGAGATGGGCTCATGGATGCGCTCTTGCTGATAAACTCGACTGCCAGCCTAGATCGCGCGCCCCCGGGCTTCAAGTGCGCCGGGCCGCTCGGCGGCAAAATATCTGCGCCATAGCTCTGCAGGGAGGCGTTGCATGCGCCCGTTGGCCATGTTGCTCGGTGTCATCTTGGGTTCGACGGTCTCGATCACCGCCGCGTTGACGCTGACCCTCATCGTGTTCCTGTTCCTGCCCGAGTACGCGGGTCGGATCGGTGAGGAGTTCCCGCCGCTGCTGCGCACGCTCGCGGGATCCGCAGTGCTCGCGGCGATCGCTGGGCTCGGTTTCTACGGGGAGTTGCGCGAGCAGGCCTGGCGCCGCTATCCGCAAACCGTGCTGTTCTTGCTGCTCGCGTTCATCGGCTGGTGGTACTGGCCGACCGAGCAGATGTGATGGGAGAAATGCTGATGCTACGTATTCAGAGAGTGCTGTTGCTGTGCCTCATGGCGGCGATTACCGGCTGTACGGGCTTGGGCCGGATGCAGGCGCCCGCCATTTCGGCCGAGGAGTATGCGCGCCACATCGCCACGCTCTCGGCAGACGAGTTCGAGGGCCGCAAGCCGGGTACTGCGGGTGAGCGCAAGACGGTCGAGTACCTCGTGGCGGAATTCAAGAAGCTCGGTCTCGAACCGGGCAACGGCGACTCGTTTCTGCAGCAGGTGCCGATCGTCGAGATCACGGCCGGCAGCGATGCGCGGCTGCAACTCGGGTCGGCCGAGCTCAAGTACATGCAGGACATGGTCATCTGGACCAAGCGGCTTGTACCCGAAATCAGTCTCGCCGACAGTCCTCTGGTGTTCGTGGGGCACGGCGTCGTCGCGCCAGAACTCGGCTGGAACGACTACGCCGGCGTCGATATGCGCGGCAAGACGGCCGTGATCCTCATCAACGATCCGGGTTTCGCCACCAACGATGCGAACCTGTTCCGCGGTCGGGCGATGACGTATTACGGCCGCTGGACGTACAAGTTCGAGGAGGCCATGCGGCAGGGTGCCGCCGGCGCCTTGATCATCCACGACGACGTGCCGGCCGCTTACCCGTGGGATACGGTGCAGAACAGTTGGAGTGGTCCGCAACTCGACACCGTCGCCGCCGATGGCAACGCCAGCCGTGCGGCGATCGAGGGCTGGATCACGCGCTCGGCGGGCGATGCCCTGTTGCGGCAGAACGGGCTGAGTTACGAGCAGATGCTGCAGGCGGCGAGTCGCCCCGGCTTCAAGCCGATCGAGTTGGCCCAGCGTGCGAGCGGCTCGCTGCGTAACGCCATCCGCCGATCGAGTTCACCGAACGTTATTGCCCGTCTACCCGGCAGCAAACACCCCGACGAGTACGTGTTCTACATGGCGCACTGGGATCACCTTGGCCGTGCTTTCGGGCGCTCCGGTGACACCATTTTCAACGGCGCTCTCGACAACGCGACGGGCACGGCGGGTCTGCTGACCATTGCCAAGGCCTACAGCGAGATGCGCCAGCGGCCCGAGCGATCCATCGTGTTCCTCGCGGTCACCCTCGAGGAGAGTGGTTTGCTCGGCTCGGCGTACTACGTCGCCAACCCGGTGTATCCGCTCAATCGCACGGTGGCGGCCTTCAACATGGATGCCATCACTTGGGGCGGGCCGACCAAGGACGTCACGGTGGTGGGTTACGGCGCCTCGGAACTCGAGGACTACCTTCTGCGCGCGGCGCGTCGACAGGATCGCGTCGTCATGCCCGAACCCACGCCCGAGAACGGCTTTTTCTTCCGCTCCGATCATTTCAACTTCGCCAAGGTGGGCGTGCCTGCGCTCTACATCAAACTCGGCGTCGAGGATCGGGAGAAGGGCGCCGAGTGGGCCAAGGCCCGCAACGCGGAATTCACACTGAAGGACTACCACAAGCCCTCGGACGAATTCCGGCCGGGTACGGACCTGCGCGGTGGGCTCGAGGACATCACGCTGCTGTATGACATCGGCCGCACGCTCGCCAATGAGCGGCGCTTTCCGCAGTGGTATCGACAAAGCGAGTTTCGGGCTGCGCGGGATCGCAGCCTCAAGGATCAGAGTCGCTGACTGACCGCGACGGCGAGGCGTGCCGCGCTCAGGAGCACGAAAGGTCCGAGCAACACGATCCACGCCGCCGCAGAGCCTGCGACGACCTGCTGCGCGAAATCGCCCCATAGCGCGAACAGTCCGCCGTTCGCGTAGGGGCCGAGCAAGCCGCGGCCGGTGAGCCAAATGAGTGGCGGCACGGCAAATGCGCCGGCCGCCAGCGACCAGAGCAGGATGCGCGCTTCGCGCGCGAGCAGCAGGTTGACGGGCAGGTCCTTGCGGGTCATTTGCGCGCATAATAAGCCATGCAGACGCTTCGGACAGCGGTCATTGGGGCCGGATACCTCGGTCGGTTCCACGCGCAGAAGTACGCGGCTGAGGCCGCTGCGGGACAGGGTTGCGTGTTGGTCGGTGTGGTTGATCCTCGGCCCGAGGCCCGCGAGGCGCTCGCGCGCGAACTCGGCACGACGGCGTACGCCGATCACCGCGAGCTGCTCGGCAAGGTGGATGCCGTCAGTGTCGTCACGACTACGCCGGCGCATTTTGCGATCAGCCGCGATTTTCTGCAGGCGGGCGCCCACGTACTCGTCGAGAAACCGATCACCGAGACGGTGGCTGAGGCGCGCGAACTCATCGCCATCGCCGCGGCCGCGGGCCGGGTGCTGCAGGTTGGGCATCTCGAGCGTTTCAATCCCGCGATCGTCGCGGCTGAGAGCGCCTTGCAGGGCGCCCGCTTCATCGAGTGTCAGCGGCTTGCGCCCTTCAAGGAGCGCGGCACGGACGTGAATGTCGTCCTCGATCTGATGATCCATGACATCGACATCGTGCAAAGCATCGTCGGCCGACCGATCGAATCGATCGATGCCGTGGGTACCTCCGTATTCTCAGGTGCCGTGGATATCGCCAACGCGCGATTGCGCTTTGCCGGAGGCTGCGTGGCCAATGTCACGGCGAGCCGCGTGAGCATGAAGACCGAGCGTAAGCTGCGGGTGTTTCGCGACGATGCGTATCTCTCGATCGATTTGCAGCAGCGCATCCTCACCACCATTCGCAAGCGCAGCGGTCCGCTCGAGGCGGGTCAGCTACCCGTGCAGATCGACGAGCGCAGCTTCGAACAGGCCGACGCGCTGCGCGAGGAGATTCGCGCGTTCCTTGGCTGCATTCGGACCGGCCGCCCGCCCGTCGTGAGCGGCGAGGATGGACTGCGAGCGCTCGAGACGGCGATTCGGATCACCGGGCTGCTTGCCGAACAACATGCCAACGGAGGATCGGTCACGTGAGCACACCGACGCACCTGCAACGTGCCGCGCGGCCCGTGACGGTCGCGGCGACGCAATTCGCCTGTACTTGGGATGCAGCCGCCAACCTGCGCAGCGCCGAGCGTGTGGTGCGCGAGGCGGCGGGCCGGGGTGCGCAGATCATTCTGCTGCAGGAATTGTTCGAGACGCCGTATTTTTGTATCGAGCAGGACGCTCGGCACTTTGCACTCGCCACCACGCTCGAAGATAACCCCGCGGTACGCCGCTTCGCCGAGGTGGCACGTGAGCTCGGTGTCGTGTTGCCGGTCAGCTTTTTCGAGCGGGCGGGGCAGGTGTGCTTCAATAGCATCGCCATCATCGATGCCGATGGGCGGGTGCTCGGCGTGTACCGCAAGTCGCACATTCCTAATGGCCCGGGCTATCAAGAGAAGCATTACTTCAGTCCGGGCGACACCGGATTCCGTGTCTGGTCGACCCGCTATGGCCGCATCGGTGTCGGAATTTGTTGGGATCAATGGTTTCCGGAGTGTGCGCGTGCGATGGCCCTGATGGGCGCGGAGCTGCTGCTCTACCCGACCGCCATCGGCAGCGAACCGCCGCCTGCGCCCGATATCGACTCGCGCGAGCACTGGCAGCGCACCCAGCAAGGTCATGCGGCCGCCAACGTGATGCCGCTCATTGCCTCGAATCGTTGGGGGGTGGAGCGCTCGCTGCAAGATCCCGAGGGACTGTATCTACGCTTCTACGGTTCATCGTTCATCGCCGACGCGAGCGGGGCCAAGCTCGCTGAGGCGCCGCAGGATGCCGATGCCGTGCTCACGGCGAGCTTCGATCTCGAGGCGCTGGCTCTGCAGCGCGCCAATTGGCATGTATTCCGAGACAGGCGTCCGGAACTGTATTCGGCGCTCTGCACGTTCGATGGAGTGCTGCCGCAGCGGTGAAGCCGATCCCGGTACGAGTGCTCACCGGACCGCTCGGTTGCGGCAAGACGACCGCGATCGCCGCCTTGCTTGCGGGCAAGCCCCCGGAAGAAAACTGGGTGGTACTGCTCAATGAATTCACCGATGCCGGCATCGATGCGCTGACCGTGGCCGCTGCCGCACGGGGTGCGTACGACGTTCGACTAGTGCCGGGGGGCTGCCTCTGCTGCACCGGCGAGGCAGACTTCCGCCGCAATCTTCGCGAGCTCATCGATGTGGTGCGACCCGCACGGATTGTTGTCGAACCTTCTGGCATCGGTCATCCCACGGGCATCGTCGAGGAACTGCTCGCCCACGAGGCAGCAGGACAAGTGCATCTTGAGGCCGTGGTGACTTTGGTCGATCCGCTGCGCTTGGCAGAGCTGCTGGGTGGCACGGCGCAGGAGGAGTTACGCGCGGCCGTCGAGATCGCGGACGTGCTGGTGCTCTCGAAGGCGGACCTTGCTTCATCCGACGAGCAGCGGCTGTTCAATAGCTTCGCTGCCAGCGTGTACCCGCCCAAGCTGATGACGGCGCAGAGCATACGCGGCGAGATTCCCGCGGCGGTGTGGCAAGGATCGCCCGCGGCGCGATTTGCCGCCGCAGACGCTCGTGCAGCGGCTGCTCGCATAGAGACCACTCGCACAGAGACCACTCGTACACAGACCACTCGCGGTGTGGCAGCGCCGAGCGAAGTTGCGCACTCGGCTGCGGGTCATGGTCACGATCACGCCGAGTCCATCGAGTTGGAGGCGATCGCGATCGCCGGCGGCGGGGAACGGCAAGAGTTTTTCGCCCTACGACGCCATGGGGCACGCTGGATCTTCCCGCGGCAGCAGGCTTTCTCCCGTACGCGTCTGCTCGCTGCACTCGGCTCAGCGCTCGAGGAGTGGGCACCTGAACTCGGTCAGGCCGAACGCATCAAGGCAGTCGTCCGCGTCGCCGAAGAAGAGTGGCTGCTGGTGCAGCGCGTTGGGGACCAGTTGTCCGTGGCGCCCTCGGCCTGGCGTCGCGACAACCGGCTCGAGGTGCTTTGTGCGGCCGGTGCCGCATGGCAGCCGGAAGCCTGGGATGCACTCTGGCAACGGTGTCTGCAGTGACGGGTGTCGACACTGCGGGTGCTCGATCGTTGCTGAGCGAGTTGTATCGAGTTGCCGTCGACAGTGTCGATGGGGCACGGGTCCTCGCAAGGCACGCCGCGGTGTGTGAGGGTGAATGGCGCTTCGAGCGGGAGGGACGCACCCTCAATCTGACGCTGCCGGCACCACGCTCCGACGGGCGCTTGCGGTTGATCGGTATCGGCAAAGCGGCTGCCGCGCTGGCTGAAGGTGTGATCGCCAGTCTGTCCGACCGGCATCGACCCGACGATGTCTTCCTGATCGTCAATGAGGCCTCGAGAGCACAGGCCACCCGATTGATGGGCGCGGTGTCGCCCAGTGCACTGACGATTCACGTTGGTGAGCATCCGCTGCCCGGTCCCGCCAGCGAGGCGGCGGGTCGCGCGCTCATCGAGTTCATCGGCACGCCACGCGTCGAAGATCGCTACATCGTGATGCTGAGCGGCGGCGCATCAGCGCTCTGCGCCGTGCCCGCCTCGGGGCTCACGCTGGCCGACAAGCAGCGCGCCACCGAGTTGACCATGCGCTCCGGCGCACCGATCGAAGAACTCAATGCCCTACGACGCATGCTCTCGGCGATCAAGGGGGGCGGGTTGGCGCGGCGACTGGCGCCCGCACGGTTCGTCACCGTAGCGATCTCCGATGTGCGCGGTGATGATCCGACCGTGATTGGCTCGGCGCCGACCGTCGAGTGCGCGCGGGATCCGGACGCAGTCATTCAAAACCTGCAGGCGCGCGGTGTGTGGACACTGTTGCCTTCGAGCGTGCGAGGTGTGCTGCAACGGCACGTTTCGCTGCAGCATGACGCGGCGCAGCCTGACAACTACGCGGTCATCGCTTCCCTCGATGATGCGTTGCGGGCGGTGCATCGGGAGGCGCGGCGTCGCGGAATGACCGTGCATGAACTTGGCCGCACGCTGTACGACTCGACGAGCGTGCACGCCGCCGAGTGGGCAGAGCGGTTGCGCGCGCAGCTCTCAATGTATCGCGAGCGGGACGCGGGTCCTGTGTTGTGGTTGGCGGGCGGTGAGCCCGTCGTGACGGTGCGTGGGCAGGGGCGCGGCGGTCGCGCCCAGCATCTGGCGTTGCAGGTGGCCGAACGCATCGATGGCGTGCCCGCAGTCTGTTTTCTGGCCGCCGGCACCGATGGTCGCGATGGGCCAACCGATGCGGCCGGCGGTATTGCCGATGGGGGAACCTGGGCGCGCATTCGTGCAGCCGGCGCGGATCCAGCAGCGCTGTTGGCCGATGACGATTCGCACGGTGCTCTCTCACTCGCCGGCGATTTGTTCCGCACAGAGGCCACCTCGACGAATGTCGCCGATGTTGTGATGGCGATCGCGGGGTATCGGTAGAATGCGCTCATGACGTCCATAGCACTTATCGGCGGCACGGGTGCGCTCGGTGCCGCCATCGCGCGTCGGCTCGCCAAAGCCGGCGAGTCCGTCATCCTCGGTTCCCGCGATCCGGCCAAGGCAGCGGCCGCTGCCTCGGCGTTGCAGGCGGAAACTGGCCGACCGGTGCAGGGACTGGGTAATGCCGAGGCCGCAGCGGCGGCGTCGATCATCATCGTCACCGTGCCTTTCGCCTCCCAGGAGACGACGCTGGCCGAGATCGCGTCCGGCTGTCGCGGCAAGATCGTGGTCGATACGACCGTGCCGTTGATGCCGCCCAAGGTCATGCGCGTGCAGTTACCGCTCGAGGGCAGCGCAGCGGTGCGTGCCCAGAAGCTGCTCGGTGAAGGGGTGACCGTGGTGTCCGCCTTTCACAACGTGGCGGCCCATAAGCTGGCCACCGATGCGATCGTCGAATGCGATGTGCTGGTGTTCGGTGACGAACGCGCCGCGCGCGAGCAGGTGTTGAGGCTGGTGGCTCAATGCGGTCTGCGTGGCCTGCATGGCGGCGCGCTCGTCAACTCTGCCGCGGCCGAGGCACTGACCTCCGTATTGATCTTTCTCAACAAGACCTACGCGGTCGATGGCGCCGGTGTGCGCATCACCGGGCAACTGACGCCGCCCGCGGCGGGCTGAATGTCCGCGCCGGTCGCGTTTCGCGCGCTGCCGGGCCTGCCCGAGGTCGAGCCCGGTGCCGACCTATCGCAACTAATCTGTGAAGCTTTGCGCGCCGCTGCAATCGAGTTGCAGTCCGGTGACGTGCTGGTGATCGCGCAGAAGATCGTCTCCAAGGCGGAGGGGCGGCAACGCCGGCTCGCCGACGTCGCGCCCTCGACCGCAGCCGTCGAACTGGCCTCTACCGTCCGTAAGGACCCACGCTTCGTGCAGCTTGTGCTCGAGGAATCCTCGGCCGTGGTTCGAGCGGTACCCGACATCCTGATCACGCGGCACCGCAGCGGTTTTGTCATGGCCAATGCCGGCATTGACCGCTCCAACCTGCCGCATGCGGAGGACACGGTGCTGTTGTTGCCGCTCGATTGCGATGCGTCGGCACATGCGCTGCGCGCGGCCTTCGCACCGTTCGAGATCGGTGTCATCGTCAGCGACAGTTTTGGGCGACCATGGCGGCAGGGTACGGTCAACGTCGCCCTCGGCGTCGCGGGTTTTCCGGCCGTACTCGACCAGCGTGGCACGACCGATCGGCAGGGACGGGTGATGCAGACCACGCAGATTGCACTGGCCGACGCCGTGGCTGCCGGGGCGGGTCTTGTGATGGGCGAGACGAGCCAGGGCACACCCGTTGTGCACGTTCGCGGGCTGGACTTTTCGGCGCCGCTGACCGATGGTCAGAGTCTGGTTCGGCCGCCGGCTGAGGATCTGTTTCGTTGACTCCCGCAAGTACAGTGTTGGCGCTGTCGGGTGGCGTCGGTGGCGCCAAGCTCGCGCTTGGGCTCGAGCGCGTGTTGCCCGCGGGCGAACTGGCGGTGCTCGTGAACACGGGCGATGACTTCACGCATTTGGGCCTGCGTATCTGTCCCGACCTCGACACGCTTCTCTACACCTTGGGCGGTGTCGTGCATACGGGGCAGGGCTGGGGACGGGCCGACGAGTCCTTCGGGTTCATGGAGGAGCTGCGTCGGCAGGGCGGTCCGGATTGGTTTCTGCTCGGCGATCGCGACCTCGTGCTGCATGTCGAGCGCACGCGGCGTTTGGCCGCGGGTGAGCGACTGACGGTGCTGATGGCAGAGTTTGCGCAGCGTTTCGGCGTGCGCAGTCGTCTGCTGCCGATGAGCGATACGCCGGTCGCGACGCTGCTCGATACGGAGGCCGGGGAACTCGAGTTTCAGCATTACTTCGTGCGGTTGCGCTGCACCCCTCAGGTGCGCGCCCTGCGCTTTGCCGGCGCCGCTCAGGCGCGGCCCACCGACGAACTGCTGAACGTATTGCACTCGAAGGCCTTGCAGGCGGTGATTCTCTGTCCCTCGAATCCCTACCTCAGCATCGATCCGATTCTCGCCGTACCCGGCATGCGCGCGGCACTGCGCGCGTCCGGAGTGCCGATCATCGCCGTCTCGCCGCTTATTGGCGGGCGCGCCGTTAAAGGGCCGACCGCCAAGATCATGCAGGAACTCGGCATCGAGGCCTCGCCGGCGAGCATCGCCTCGCACTACGCAGGACTGATCGACGGCCTCGTGCTCGATCACGCGGATGCCGCGCATGCCGAAGCACTCGCCATGCCGGTGCTCTGCACCGACACGCTGATGAGCACGCTCGCCGATCGCGAGCGTGTGGCCGCCGCGGCCTTGGAACTCGCCACGGCGCTCTCCCGCTCGCGCGCGCGGAGTCGCGCGTGACCGTTGCGGTCGTTCCGGTACGCATCCTCGGCGAGGGTAAATCGCGTCTCGCGGGCGTGCTCTCGCCGCCGCGCCGCGCGGCGCTCGTCCACTCGATGCTGCGCCGGGTGTTGGCGGCGCTGGGCGCTGCCCGTCGTATCGATCGCATCGTCGTGGTGACGCCCGACGAGCAGTTGCCGCTGCCGGAGGGCATCGAGGTGCTGCACGATCACGGCACGGGCTTGAACGCGGCAGTGCGTCTCGCACAGACGCAGCTGGCCGCGCAGGGTGCTTCGGCGATGCTCGTCGTGGCGGCCGATGCCCCGCAGGTCACGGCCGAGGAAATCGACCGGCTGATCGAGCGCTCGCGGGAGCTCGACGTGGCGGTCGTTCCCGATCGTCGGGGCGAGGGCACGAACGCGCTGTGGCTGCGTTTGCCCATCCGCCTGATGCCGCAGTACGGGCCGGGCAGCGCCGCAGCGCACGCCGACGCCGCGCGGCGCTTGGGACTCAAGGTCGCGCGCATCGAGGTGCCGGGCTTGTCGCACGACGTCGATGTGCCAACCGACCTCGGCGCCGAGCTGATGCCCGTCGAGGTGGCTCGCCTGCTTGCAGACGAAGACGATTTGCCTGCCTTGCTGGCGCGGGCCTCCGAGCTCACGGTCGAAGGCTTCGGGTTGCGGGTCGGCTATTCGCGCAAGGTGTTCATCCCGCTCACGCATCTGTGCCGTGACGTGTGTCATTACTGCACTTTCGCGGCGCCCCCTGCCAAAGGATCGAGCGCCTACCTCGAGATGGACGAAGTGCTGCGCATCGCCCGCGCGGGTGCAAGCGCCGGATGCGACGAAGCCTTGTTCACGCTCGGCGACAAGCCGGAGTTGCGGTATCGCTCGGCCCGCGAAGCCTTGGAGCGACTCGGCTACGCGAGCACGCTCGATTACCTCCGTCATGCCGCCGAGCGAGTGTTCACCGAAACAGGTCTGCTGCCGCATCTGAACCCGGGTGTGATGAATCGCGCGGAGCTCGCGGCCTTGAGGCCTGTGTCGGCTTCGATGGGCATCATGCTCGAGACCGCTGCCGATCGACTGAGCCAGAAGGGTGGGCCGCATCATCGCTCGCCGGACAAGTGGCCCGCGACGCGTTTGCAGACCATCAGCGATGCAGGCGAGCTGCAGATCCCGTTCACTACGGGCCTGCTGATCGGCATCGGCGAGACCCGACTCGAACGGATCGACACCCTGCTTGCGATCCGCGCGCTGCATGAACGCTACGGCCACATCCAGGAAGTCATCGTGCAGAACTTCCGCGCCAAGCCTGGCACGCGCATGGCCCAGCACCCTGAACCCTCGCTGACCGAGTTGCAGTGGACCTTGGCGGTTGCGCGTTTAATCTTTGGTCCGCGCATGTCGCTTCAGGCGCCGCCGAATTTGAGTGCCGGTTCACTGCCGGCGCTGATCGCGGCGGGTCTCAACGATTGGGGCGGTGTGTCGCCGGTGACACCGGATCATGTCAATCCGGAAGCGCCCTGGCCGCATCTCGAGGCGCTTGCAGAGCAGACCGCTGCAGCGGGTCGTTGGCTCGTGCAGCGTCTGCCGATCATTCCCTCGTTCGCGCGCGAACCCAAGCGCTGGCTCGATCCCTCGCTGCATACCGCTGTGTTGCGTCGGCTCGACAGCGAAGGCTACGCCGCCGAGCGCGAGTGGCACGCGGGGGCGGGTGATCCACCGCTCGCGCGCTACGTGACCTTGGCGCAGGGGGCAGCACCGCGCGGCGCCGTGTCGGCGGAGGTCGCGGCAACGCTGCGTCAGTGTCTGGAAGGCGATACGCCGAGCGAGGAGGGGTTGCAGCGACTCTTCGCCGCCGATGGTGCGGAGTTCCACGCCGTGATCCGTGCGGCGGACGACCTGCGGCGCACGCGTTGCAGTGACACCGTGACGTATGTCGTCAACCGCAACATCAACTACACGAACATCTGCACGTATTCCTGTGGATTTTGTGCGTTCGCAAAAGGGCGCAGCGCCCGCGCGCTGCGCGGACCCGGCTATCGGCTCGACCTCGAGGAGATCGGCCGGCGCGTGGCCGAAGCCGCCGCGCGGGGCGCTACGGAGGTATGCCTGCAGGGAGGCATTCACCCCTCGTTCGACGGGCACACCTACCTTGCAATCCTGCAGGCGGCGCGCGAGGCGGCGCCGCAGATTCACGTTCATGCCTTCTCGCCGCTCGAGATCACCCACGGCGCCGAGACGCTGGGTCTCTCGGTTCGCGCCTACCTCGAGCGACTGGCGGCCGCGGGCCTGCGCAGTTTGCCGGGCACGGCGGCCGAGATCCTCAGCGACGATGTGCGCGAGATCATTTGCGCAGATAAGTTGAATACGGCCGAGTGGCTCGGCGTGATGCGCGATGCTCACGCCACGGGCTTGCGCAGCACCGCCACGATCATGTTTGGTCATGTGGAGGAATCGCGGCACTGGGCACGGCATCTACTCGCGATTCGGGCGCTGCAACGTGAAACCGGCGGCTTCACCGAGTTCGTACCCTTGCCCTTCGTGCACATGGAAGCGCCGCTGTGGCGCAAGGGCCTCGCGCGCAGCGGGCCGACCTGGCGCGAGTCGATGCTCATGCACGCGGTGGCGCGTCTCGCGCTTGAACCCGTGCTGCGTAACGTGCAGGCCTCATGGGTCAAGCTTGGTCGCGACGGGGCGCTACAGGCGCTGCAAGCTGGGGCTAACGATCTGGGGGGCGTGCTGATGGACGAGTCCATCACGCGTGCCGCAGGCGGCGTGAACGGTCAGCAGATGACCGCCTCGGGGATGCGCGAGGCGATCAGTTCCATCGGCCGTACGCCGCGTCAGCGCACCACGCTCTACGCGGAACCGCCCTCAGCGCAGCTTGGGGATCACGTGCTCGCCGATGATGTCGAGCGCTTCCATCGGATCATCGTGCAGGCGTAGCGCGCACTCCGTCAGGCCGGCCTTGCCGAACAACTTGAAACGCTCGATCTCGCGATCGAGGTCTTCGAGGCCGCCGGTCGAGGTGAAGTACTCGCAGAGCCGATTCGGAATATCCTCGGGCAGCCCTTGGATGTTGCCCGAGCGGTCAAACCAGGCGGCGACGAACTTGTCGTAGTGGTCGCGCACCAACTGGGCTTCCTCCTCCGTGAGGCACTGCATGATCAGTTCCTTTTGCAGCTTGATGGCTCGCCACGGCAGTTCGCGCCGCGATTCGCGATAGCCATCGGCGCGGTTGCGCTTCAAGTGCCAGGCCCAGAACGTGTTCGTGTGCAGCGGGCCCATGTCGGGCTCGCGCTTCGCAGCGCCTTCCTGCACATCGAGCATTGCCTTCGCCATCACCTCGGGGGGCGTGCAGCCGATGAACACGCCATCGCACACGCGAGCTTCCATGCGCATCATCTGCCCACGGTACGCCGTGCCGTACACGAGCGGCGGTTGCGGGGCGCTCAACCAGTTGTAGGCGCAAGGCAGGTTCACCACGAAGTCTTCGCCCTTGAATCCCTTGGCGAGTTTGCCGCGACCCGCACCGCGCACGATCTCGATGCCCTCACGGGTGGCGCGCACGAGCTTCTCGGGTCGCTCGATGCCCATGCAGTCGATGTTGCCTTCGCCTGCGCCCATGGCGATCACCGCTCGACCGCCACACATTTCGTTGAGCGAGAGCAGGCTGTTGGCGATCTTCAGCGGGTGCATTTCGAACGGGCTGACCGCCAGGGGTCCGATGAGCAGGCGAGAGGTCGCCTGCACGAGTGGCACGAGCGAGAGGAAGCAATCCCAGTGTGCGAAGTAGTTGGAGGACCAGATGGCGCGCACGCCGTACTGTTCGGCCTTCTGCCCGAGCTCGGCCACTTGGCGCGGCGTCAGGTCCGGTTCGAGGATGATGTCGATTTCCATGGCGCGTCGGTCCCTCACCGTAAGACAGGTTGCAGTTGGTAGCGGTGTGCGCCCGCGCGCAACTCCTGCACCACAGGCGGCAGCGTACCGAAATCCCCGTCCTTCAGCGCCGTATTGAAGGCCTCGCGGGGTATCGACGTGCTGTGGCGTCCACGCTCCGGAATCGCCTGCAGCCAGCCACCCGAGCTCAGCACCCAGCTGCCGCCGCTGCGCGTGAACAAGCGATAGTCCTTTGCTCCGGTGAGGAGCAAGGCGTCCCGCTCACCATCGGTGTCCATGTCGAGCCAAAGCAGTGCGGGTCGAGGCCCGCTCGTGGGGCCCGCGAGCAGTCGCGGCGCCCGCTTGAACTCTTCGCGTAGCCGTGATTCGAGTGCCGCATCGACGCTGCCGCCCGGCATCACTCGCAGCGTGCTGCGCCAGACTCGGTAGCGCTCCGCCGCGCTGCCCTCGAAGGCGAGAAAAGCGCGCGCACCCTCACGGGCTTCGATGTTTCCGTGTTGCGCGATGGCAGTTTGGCTACGAATCGACACTTGCAGGGGATTGGCGAGCGGCGTGAGGCTGAGCAAGACGACGGCCACCAAGGCAACGGCGAGTGCGATGTTGACGGGCGCCATCCCTGCCAGCCATCGGCCGGGTCGCAGGGCCGCAGCGGCATAGCCAGCCGAATAGAGCAGCGCAAACACGGCCGTGATCCAGGCCCAGTAGCGAGGTACGGTCAGACCGAGATCGAGCACTCGCAGCGTGATCGAGAACAGCGCGGTCGCCGCCACGATGACGAGCAGAGGCGGCACGGCGCGCAGCGCGATCGCCAGCCAGCGGCCATACACCGGGGGGCGTTCACCGTCGCTGAAGGCTGCGTTGAAGAGCAGCGCCGTGGCTGCGACCAGCCACAGCAACCAAGCGCTATCCATCACCCGCTGCCCATCGACCCACAGTGTGGGCAGGCGGGGCAGCAGGGCGAGCGTGAAGACGATGACGATCAGGGCCGCCAGAGGCAGCAGCCATTGCATCAAGCCCAGCAGTTGCTGAAGAACACCGTCGATCAGTCGATCGGTCCGGCCGATGAGATGGATGGCGAGCGCCACCGCCACCGTGCTTGCGGGATAGGCGAAGCGTGGATCGGTGATCCATTCTTTGAGCAGCGTGATGCCGAGCGTGTTGAGCAGGGCGGCGCCGAGCGCGAGCAGCGCCCAAAAGAGCAGGGTGAATAGCGCCGCCTCGGCCAGGCTCAGGCAGGTGCGCCAGACGATGCGAAAAAGCTCCGGGTAGGGTGGTACCCACTGCCCCGTCTCGAGGCGCGCACGCACCCAGGGCAGCATGACGAACCAGGCGATCAACACCGGCAGCACCGCACCTGCAAAGGCAGCCGGATAGCGCTCGTCGATGCCATCGGCGCTGATGCGTACCCCGGCGGCGGTGTTGTGACCGGCGAGTAGGCCGATGAGGGTCAACGACATCGCGATGATCCAGAGCGTTCGCGTCCGCCAATGCTCGGCGAGCACGAGCAGCGTGAGCGGCAGCAGCACGCTGACGAGATAGGCGGACAGCAACCAGCCTGGGGATGTCGCCGGCCATTGCCCAGAGTTGATCGACTGGTGCAGTCCCCAGAGGGCTGCGGCCTGCAGCAAGGCGAGCCCGAGGCGGGCGAGGGGCAGCGGCGTAGGCGACGACGGTGGCGTGGAGGACGACGGATCGGCGTTCATGAATGGAACTTTACTTCGCATTGCGCGTCTATCGGCCTGTTACAGGCTGTCCTACGGAAACTTAATGAACGCTGCCGAACAACGCGCCGTACTGAACATCCTCATCCACGCTGCACTCGTCGATGGCCAAAAGGCCGACGCCGAGCGCGAATCCATTCGCGAGGCCGCCGAATCTCTGGCGGGGGCGGGCGCCTCCTTGGCCGGTGTCTACCAGGATGTGCTGCTGCGCCGCGTCACGCTGGCGCAAGCCGTTGCGACCCTGCGCGAACTCGAGCATCGTCAGCTCGCTTATGAACTGGCAGTCTGCGTTTGCGAGGCTGACGGAGTGCGCAATCCGGCCGAGGCGACCTTTCTCGAGGGCCTGCGCAACCAGTTGGGCCTGCAGGGCGATGCGGCGGCGAGCGCGCACGAGTCCCAGTCGGCGGCGATCGCCGGCGCTGCGGCAGTGGGCGGTGCGGCGGCCTACGCCGCCGTGGCTGCCGACGCAACCGCTCGGGCTCCTGCGTCGGCCGAACTCGACAAGACCATCCTCAACTCCGCAATCCTGAACGGGGCCTTGGAATTGCTTCCCCAGTCCTGGGCCTCGATGGCGATCATCCCGCTGCAGGTGCGGCTCGTGTACCGCATTGGCAAGGCGCACGGGGTCGAGCTCGATCAAGGTCACATCAAGGAATTCCTCGCTACCGTCGGCGTCGGTCTGACTTCTCAGTACGTCGAGCAGATCGGTCGCAAGCTCATCGGTGGACTCATCGGCAAGGCGGCGGGCAAGACGATGGGCGGGCTGTCACGCGCCGCAACCGGCATGGCCTTCTCGTTCGCAAGCACCTATGCGCTCGGTCATTTGGCCAAGCGTTACTACGCAGGTGGTCGGGTGATGAGCACGGCGCTGCTCAAGCAGACGTATCAGGAACTGTTGCAGCCTGCGCGGCAGATGCAGCAGGAGTATCTGCCCGCCATCCGTGAGCGCGCGAGCACGCTCAACGCCACCGAGGTTCTTGATCTCGTGCGGCGCTGAGTTCAGTACTCAGATCAAGCCGCGATCCTGCGCCTTCGTCACGGCCTGCACCTGCGAGTGCACGTCGAGCTTGCGGTAGAGGTTGCGGATATGGGTCTGCACCGTGGAGATCGCAACGCCCATTTCCTGCCCGGCTTCCGCGTATGTCCGGCCTCGCGCGAGGTGACGAAGTAGCTCGAGTTCCTTGGGCGTCAGATTCGCGAGTCCATCCGAGAGCTCGGCGGCGCCCGCCAGCTTGAAGAGGTATCGGGCGAGAGCAGGACTGATCGGGTAGTTGCCGAGCAGCGCCTGCTCCAGGGCCTCGGCGATCTGACCCACGCTTTCATCTTTGAGGATATAGCCGCGTGCGCCCGCGCGGATCGCAGCGAGCACGCTGCGCTCGGCCGAAATCACCGACACCACGAGGATCGGGATATCCGGGCATCGGGCGCGCAGTTGGCTGATGACGTCGATACCGCTAACGTCCGGCAGGCCAAGATCCACCAGCGCAAGGGCGGGTGCGGGCGCACCCGACTCGAGCCACTCGGTGGCTTCGGCGCCCGAGCGCACGAGCACAGCCTGCCAACCACCGAACAGTTGATGCACGGCGCTGAGCATGACCTCGCCGAAGGTCGGGTCGTCTTCAATGATCAATGCAATTCGGTGAGCGTCTGTCTGCATAAGGCTTGATTGTACGATGAATCGAGGCGCATCTTTGCGACCCATGATTCTTGATCCCATAGACATGGGGCGTGGCGATGCGCTGACCACCGGTCTCTCGAGCGCCGATGCCGCCGCCCGGCTCAGTCGCGATGGGCCCAATGCCTTGCCCGAGACGCGCTCGCCCGGATGGTACCGGCTACTGCTCGAGGTGCTGCGCGAACCCATGATCGGTTTGCTATTCGCGGGCGCGCTGCTCTATGCGGTGATGGGTGAGCCGGCCGACGGGGCTCTGTTGCTGGTGTGCGTCGGATTCGTGGTGACGCTGACCGTGGTGCAGGAGCGTCGTACGGAGCGCGCGCTTGAGGCGCTGGGCGGCCTTGCGAGCCCTCGCGCGCTCGTACTGCGTGATGGCGTCGAGCGTCGCATTGCAGCGCGAGAGCTCGTGGTGGGAGATCTCGTACTGCTCAACGAGGGTGATCGTGTTCCGGCGGATGCACTGCTGCGGCAGTCGGCCCTGTTGACGGTGGATGAGTCACTGCTCACGGGCGAATCGGTGCCCGTGCGCAAGCGCGCCTCACTCGAAGCCTCGATGCTGCAGCGCCCCGGGGGTGACGATCACGCCGGACTCTACAGCGGTACGTTGGTGACGGCGGGGCATGGCCTCTGCGAGGTGATCGCCGTGGGCGCGGCCACCGAACTCGCCTTGATCAGCCGTTCGCTCGGCGCCGTGACCCCGGAAATCACGCCATTGCAGCGCGAGACGCGCCGGGTGGTGCGTGTGTTGGCGGTGGCGGGTTTGCTCGCCTGTGTGCTGGTCGGCATTACCTACGCGCTGACGCGGGGTGGCGATGTCTCGGCATGGCGCGAGGGTGGGCTTGCGGGCATTGCGATGGCGATGTCGATGATCCCCGAAGAGTTCCCGGTGGTGCTGACGGTGTTTCTCGCGCTTGGTGCATGGCGCATTGGTCGGCACCAGGTGCTGACGCGGCGTATGCCGGCGATCGAGGCGCTGGGGTCAGCGACGGTGCTGTGCGTGGACAAGACCGGCACCCTGACGGAGAACCGCATGGCGCTGACGCGTCTGCGTTGCGCGGGCGAGGAGCACGAGCTCGCCGTGCTCGAGCAGTTACCGCCCGGCGCACTGCATCTGCTGCGTGTGAGCGCGTGGGCGAGTCGTTTGGTCGGGCATGATCCGATGGATCGTGCGGTCGGCGAGGCGGCGCGGCGTTTTGGCGTGCGGCTCGCAGACGATGCTGCCGAGTTGCTGCATGAGGAACCTCATTCGCCGCAGCGACCGGTGTTGATTCGGCACTGGCGGGAGTCGGTCTCGCTGCAGCAATGGCAAGCGGCCAAAGGCGCACCCGAGTCGATCGCGCGGCTTTGCGGTTTGGAGAATGACGAGTGGTCCCGCATCGAGAGCGAGGTAGCCGGGCTCGCAGAGCAGGGCTTGCGGGTGCTTGCGGTGGCTGAGCAGCACTCTGAGAGCTCCGAGGCTCGCTGGCGGTGGGTGGGCTTGCTCGCCTTCGTCGATCCTTTGCGGGCAGAGGTCCCACGGGCGGTCGCCGAGTGTCAGGCAGCCGGCGTGCGAGTGGTGATGATCACGGGAGACTATCCGGCCACGGCACGGGCGACGGCGCGCGCGGCCGGTTTCGGGGCGGATATCGAGGTCATGACCGGCGCGGAGCTCGCGCAGCTCGATGCCGCATCGCTTGCACCGCGCATCGCACGGATCAATGTGTTTGCGCGAGTGCTGCCGGAACAGAAGCTGCGCATCATCGAGGCACTGAAGGCGAGGGGCGACGTCGTCGCGATGACGGGCGATGGGGTCAACGATGCGCCGGCACTGAAGGCTGCGCACATCGGCATCGCCATGGGCCGACGGGGCACCGATGTCGCGCGCGAGGCGGCTGCGCTCGTGTTGCTGGATGACTCGTTCGCCTCCATCGTGACGGCGATGCGACTCGGTCGGCGGATCTACGACAACATCCGCAAGGCGAGTGTCTTCATCCTCGCCGTGCACGTGCCGATCGCAGGGCTTTCCATGCTGCCTGTGCTGGAGAGCGCCTGGCCTTTGCTGTTGCTGCCGCTGCACATCGTGTTTCTCGAGCTCATCATCGACCCGGCCTGCGCGCTGATCTTTGAGGCCGAGCGAGAGGAGAGTGGGGTCATGCGCCGGCCGCCGCGCCCTGTGGGTAGCCGCCTGTTTTCGCGAGGCCTTGTCGTCATGGCCTTGCTGCAAGGAGCCAGCATGCTCATCGTTTGTGCGAGCGTGTTCCTGCTCGCGCTGCCCGTGCACGGGGCTGACGTCGCTCGGGCATTGACGTTTGCGACGCTGGTCGTCGCGGTGATCGCCCTGATCATCGTCAACCGTTCGTGGACTCACTCGCTGTGGCACATGCTGCGCCAACCGAATGCGGCCTTGGCATGGGTCACCGGGTTCGGCGCGCTGTTCCTCGCGGCGGCGCTCGCGATTCCGCCGATCCGTGACCTGTTCGATTTCGGTCCGGTCAACCTGCGTGACCTGCTGCCCGCACTCGCGGCCGGTGTCGCCTCGGTGCTCTGGTTCGAGTGGCTGAAGGGCAGTTCCATTTGGCGTCGGCATTGGCAGGACGAGGGTCGTATACTGACGAGCCATGAACTCCCGACGTGATGTGCTCAAGGCCGCCGCGCTTGCGGCGTTTGTTCCGCTAATGGGTGGGGCCGGCCAAACTGCGCCGGCACAGCGCGGCGCCGCGCCGACACCGCCTGGGGCGTTGGCCCGCAAACGCGCTGTGAAGCCGCCGCGCATCCGGACCGGCGACACGATCGGCTTGATGATTCCCTCGAGCGCCAACTGGGATCCGCTCGATCTCGATGTGCTGCTCGAAGCGCTGGCCGCGTTGGGGCTCAAGGGCAAGCTCGGCGCTCATGTCAACGATCGCTATGGTTATCTTGCCGGGCGCGACGCCGATCGAGCGGCCGACCTCAACGCCATGTTTCGCGACCCCGAGGTCAAGGCAATTCATTGCATACGCGGCGGGTGGGGCGCGGCGCGGTTGTTGCCGCTCATCGACTTCGATGCGGTGGCACGCAGCCCCAAGGCCTTGATCGGCTATAGCGACATCACGGCGCTGTTGCTCGCGCTGCACGCACGCACGGGTCTTGTCACCTTCCACGGCCCGAACGGGGCGAGTGAGTGGAACAGCACCAACGTCGAGTGGTTGAAGCGGATCACCTGGGAGGGCGAGGCGGCCTTGTTCGCGAACCCGCGCGAGGCGACCCGTGCTCTCGTACCCACCGAGCATCGCACGCGTACGCTGCATCCGGGCAAGGCGCGCGGTCGGTTGCTGGGCGGTAATCTGACCGTGCTCACGGCCATTGTGGGTTCGCCGTATCTGCCCGATTTCACCGACTCGATCCTCTTTTTGGAGGATGTGCAGGAAGCGCCCTATCGTCTCGATCGTATGCTCGTGCAGCTGAAACTCGCTGGCGTGCTCGATCGCGTGCGGGGTGTGGCGTGGGGTACCTGCAGCAAGTGTGACCCGGGCGAGGGTTTCGGATCGCTCACCATTCCGGACGTGCTCGCCGATCATCTGCTGCCATTGAAGGTGCCCGTGTACTACGGCGCGATGCTGGGTCACATCAGCACGCAGTTCACCTTGCCGGTAGGCGTCGAGGTTGAACTTGACGCCGATGCCGGCACGCTGCGCATGCTGGAGTCGGCGGTGGTGTAATTGGGCAAGTCGATCTGCCGCGAGGTGCACGCCATGATCCAAAACATTGTCCCGATGTTGTTCGCGGCCATCGCAATGCTGTCGTCGCCGCAGGCGGCATCGCAGGTGGGATCGCAGGCGCCGCCGCCGGCCGGGCCCTCGGCGTCGAGTCCGCCGACTGCCCCAGCTTCTGTGCCAGCGTCTGGCGCTGCGCCAGCGCCTTCCGCTTTGGGCGCCGATCCGCGGGCCGACTTCAGGGTGCCTGCCGGCTGGCGAGTCAAGATGCTGCGCGGCGAGGAGCCGCGCTATTGCCGCACGGACGTCCGGCTCGGCTCACGCTTCGCGAAGGAAGAGTGCCTAACTCGCGACCAACTCGCGCTGCGGCTTCAGCTTGAGGCCGACAACGCATCCCGAGTGTCGCAGGGCGCTCGAATCTGCTCCAGTGCACCCGGCTGCGCCAACAACTGAACCGACAGCCGAGGTCGCTCGCGAGTATCGGCATCGGCCAGAAATGCTCGCCAAAACGGATGTAATTTTGCCGCCGGCGTAAGTCGTTCGCTGAGCCTGCGCGGCTACGATACGCCCCGTCCTTGTTCGGCCCCGGTGAATTAAAATCGCACAGCACAGGATAGCTCTCCAATTCCTGTTGTTTTTGCTAAGCGGTGTTTGCACGGCGAGCACTGACGGGTCACCGACCCTCGAATTCTCCGCTACCGCCACCAAGGTCGCTGCAGGGCGCACGACGACGTTGCGCTGGAGCGCGACCAATGTGTCGGCGTGCGTCGGCAGCGGCGCTTGGAATCGCGAGTATACCGGCGTGCGCGCGCGCACCGGATCGGCCGTGTCGGCGGCGCTGACGGAGCGCAACAACGAATTCATCATGACGTGCATTGGCGCGGGCGGCGCCTCGATCACCCGATCGGTTGTCGTCAACGCGTTGCCGGCGCCCACGCTCACCTTCAAGTCGAGTGACGACACGCCGAACCCCAATCAGCCGGTGACCCTGTTCTGGGAGTCGACCGATGCCGACTCGTGCACGGCGAGCGGTTCATGGACCGGCGCCTTGCCTGCATCGGGTTCGCAGGTACTCGCCAATCTGTCCAAGGGCACGAGAACCTACTCGCTCTCCTGTCGCGGTGTCGCCGGCACGGTGCGTAACTCCGTTCGTCTGGCGGTGGTGGCAGTGCCGGTGGTGACTTTCACGACCAGCGTGTCGACTGTGCCCGTCGGCAAGAACGTCACCTTGCGCTGGAGTGCGACGGATGCTTCGGCGTGCACCGCCTCCGGTGATTGGTCTGGCGTGAAGTCGCGATCGGGAACCGAGTCGATCGGCCCACTCACCAAAACGGAAAACAACTTCTCCATCGCCTGCACGGGCGCGGGAGGCGAGGATTCGGCGAGCGTGACGGTGGGTGTGGTGTCGGCACCCACGGTGTTGATGTCGGTCGTGCCCGCCGTCATCAAGCCCGGCGAATCGGCGACGATCAGTTGGAGCAGCACGGACTCGGAGTCGTGCCGCGCGAGCCTCGGTTGGACCGGTGACAAGCCCGCCTCGGGATCCGAGTCGGTGCAGGTGTTCGTCAAGGGTAAGCGAACCTATTCGCTGAGTTGTCGTGGAGCGGCGGGTATCGCACGCGGCAGCGTCGAGTTGCAGGTCGTGCCGAGTCCGTCACTGACCCTCACAGCCAGTGCGGCGGAGATCGCCGCGGGACGCTCGACCACCTTGCGCTGGTCGAGCACCGATGCGACCGCGTGCGCCGCCAGTGGTGCCTGGAGTGGCGCGCGCAACACGTCGGGATCGGTCACGACTGAGCCGCTTGAAGCCGGGGATAACATCTTCACGCTGCGCTGCGAAGGCCCGAACGGCGAAGACACCGAGAGCGTCACGGTGCGGGCAGTGCCTGCGCCCACTGTCCAGCTGACACCGAGCGCCGAGGTGGTGGCACCGGGCGAGGGGTTGACGCTGGAGTGGGAGAGCACCGATGCGAAGTCGTGCACCGCGACTGGGTCCTGGACCGGTGCGAGAGAGACGCAGGGCAGCGTGACGCTGGAGGATCTGACGCGCGGCACCAAGACCTACACGCTCTCGTGCACGGGTGTCGGCGGAACGGCGCGCGTGTCGCGCACGGTGACGGTCATCCCTAGGCCCACCGTGACGTTGTCCTCGACGCTTGGTGAAGTGGCCGCAGGCAACGCCACGACCTTGCGTTGGTCGAGCACGGATACCAGCAAGTGCGTGGCGAGCGGTGACTGGAGCGGCGATCGATCAACGAGTGGCAGCGCGTCCACCGGGCCGCTGACCAAGGTTCAGAACGTGTTCACCCTCACTTGCGAGGGCCCGAATGGAGATGATCAGGAGACGGTGACGATCAAGGCCGTGCAGCCGCCGATCGTTTCGCTGACTGCGAGTGCGGAGACGGTCGAGCCCACCGAGAGCGTGACCCTCACCTGGTCGAGCATCGATGCCAGCAACTGTACGGCCACCGGGTCGTGGAGCGGCAGCAAGGGGGTGTCGGGATCGGAGACGCTCACCAACTTGACGCGTGGTACCAAGACCTACTCGCTGACGTGCACGGGTGTCGGCGGATCGGTCAAAGAGTCTGTGGTCGTGTTGGTAGTCGCCAAGCCCGGCATCACGTTCTCGGCGGTGACTCCGGAAATCGCGACCGGCAACACGGCGACGCTGCGCTGGTCGGTGACAGACGCCACGAGTTGCGTGGCGAGTGGCGATTGGAGCGGCTCGGTCGGCGTCTCCGGTACCTACACGACGCCCACGCTTGAAACCGGCGTTACCACGTATACGCTTTCGTGCACGGGTCCCGGCGGCGAGGCGAGCAAGATCGCGACGGTCACGGTCGTCGCTCCGCCCGGGGTCACGTTCCGCCTGAGCGCCGAGGTGATCGAGCCTGGCGAAAGCGTCACGCTCGAATGGTCGAGCAGCAACACGCGCAGTTGTCGAGCCAGCGGTAGCTGGACGGGCGACAAGGCGGTCTCCGGCACGGAGACGTTGTCGGATCAGAAGCGCGGCACACAGCGATTTGCCATATCGTGTACGGGTGTAGGCGGCACGGCCCGGGTCGAACGCACTCTTGTGGTGGCACCGAAGCCGACGGTGACGCTCACGGCGGCCGCTTCGCAAGTCAATGTCGGACAAGGCACCACGTTGAGCTGGTCGAGCACCGAGGCCACTGCGTGCGTGGCGAGTGGCGACTGGTCGGGCGACAAGGTTCGGACGGGTGGCACGCAGGCCACGGGTCCGATCACCAAGCGCAACAGCGTGTACACGCTGACCTGCACTGGTGCCGGTGGTACCGCCGTGGCCAACGCCGCGGTGGAGGCGCTTGGCACACCGAAGCTCAACTTCGCGATCTCCTCGACGTTGGTGCCCGTGGGACAGCGTGTCACGCTGACCTGGACCAGCACCGAGGCCAATTCCTGCTCGGCCAGCGGCAGCTGGGGCGGTCCGCGTGCCGTCGCCGGTGTCGAGCAAACCGAAGCTCTGGCTGCGGGCATCAAGACCTACACGCTCAAATGTGAGATGCCCGGTTCGGGGTTCGATGAGAAGACCGTCACCGTCGAGGCCGTGACTCCGGTGCTTGCGACGAGTGCGACTGCGCTGGTGTTTGGCAAGCAGTTGCTCGGCAGTGTGAGCGATGCACGAGCGATCACGCTCACGAACACCTCTGTTGTGCCGCTGACCTTCACCGGGATCAGCCTCGGGGGTGGTGGTGCGAGCCAGTTTTTGCAGTCGAGCACCTGCGGCGCGACGCTGGAGCCTAAGGCCGGCTGCGAGGTGTCGGTGAGCTTCAAGCCTAGCTCGCTCGGCGATAAGGCCGCCAACCTGCTCATTGCCAGCAATGCTGCGGGTTCACCTGCGAACATTGGCTTGGGTGGCACGGGCGCTGCCCCCTCGCTGCAGCTCGCCGAGAGCAGCGTCGCGTTCGGCACCGTCAACGTCGGTGTCACGAGCAACGTGCGCAAGCTTGTGCTGCGAAACACTGGCAACGCGCCCCTCAATATCGGCGGCATCGTGGTGACAGGCGCGGACGCCACACAGTTCGTCATGGTCAACGACTGCAGTGCCAGCGTTGCGCCCGAGGCCAGTTGCAGCATTGATGTCAGTTTCAAGCCGACTTCCGCAGGGCTCAAGGGAGCTGCCGTTACCGTGACAAGCAACGATGCGGCGAGCCCCGCCAGCATCGCACTCGGTGGCACAGGTGCCGCGCCGCAACTTGTGCTGAGTTCGACAAGTGTTGCGTTCGGCTCCGTCAACGTCGGCGCGGCGAGCGAGGCGCGCGTCGTCACGGTCCGCAACGAGGGTAACGCGCCGCTTGCCATCTCGAGCATCGGCTTGGGCGGGGCGGATGCCTCCCAATTCGTGCAGGGAACGGATTGCGCAGCGAGCCTCGCGAGCGGTGGTAATTGCGCCATCACCGTGACCTTCAAGCCGACCACGGCAGGTGACAAAACCGCCGTCGTTAGCATCGCCTCCAATGCGTCGGCGACCCCCGTCACCATCAGCCTCAGCGGGCGCGGTGCGGCGCCGGTGGTGCTCTTCGGTGCCGCCTCGCTGGCGTTTGGGTCGGTGAATGTCGGTGCCACGAGCGACGTCAAAACGATGTCGCTACGCAACTCGGGCGATGCGCTGCTGACGATCAGCAGCCTCACGCTCGCCGGCGCCGACAGCAATCAGTACACCCAGAGCAACGACTGTGGCACCTCCCTCTCGCCTGCCGCGTCGTGCGTGATTAGTGTGACGTTCAAGCCGACGAGCCCGGGTGACAAGACGGCCAGCGTCAACCTCTCGAGCAACGCCGGGGCGGAACCCGCGAGCTTCCCGCTGACGGGCAAGGGCACGGCACCTGTGGTGGCGCTCTCGAGTGCTTCGGTGGCCTTTGGTTCGCTGCCTGTGGGTCAGACGAGCGATGCGCGTACGGTGACATTAAAGAACGAGGGCGACGCGACGCTCAACGTATCGGACCTCACGCTCACCGGCGCTGATGCCATCCAGTTCGTGCTGACGCACGATTGCGGGACGACGGTGGCGCCCGCACAGCTTTGCACCCTGACGCTGCGCTTCAAGCCGACGACGGCGGGTGATAAGGCGGCCAGTGTCAGCATCGTCTCGAATGCGGCCGGCAGCCCCGCATCGTTGCCCGTTGCCGGTAAGGGTACGGCGCCCAAAGTTGTCTTCGGTGGCGCAAGCCTCGGCTTCGGTACCGTGAACGTAGGCTCTGCGAGCTCCATCAAGACTCTCAGCATGCGTAACGAGGGCGATGCGGTGCTGCAGATTGTCTCCATTGGTACCGCAGGACCCGATAACGCGCAGTTTACTCAGACTAACGATTGCGGCAGCAGTCTTGCGATCGATGCAACCTGCACCATCTCGGTCACCTTCAAGCCCACGAGCGAGGGCAATAAGACCGCGAGCGTCAGCGTGGTGAGTAACGCCTTGTCGAGCCCGGACACGGTCGCGCTCTCCGGCACGGGCCGATCGCCTGTGGGCCAACTCGTAATGACGCCGAGCGCGATCAGTTTTGGTCTGCAGACGGTCGGCACGACGAGTTCCGAGCAGGTGGTGACCGTACGCAACAATGGCGATGGTCCACTGCAAATCACCGCTATGGCGTTGCCGGCACTGCTGGTGAGCCCAACCGACAACGCCTCATTCGGCTTCCCGACCAGCCAGGATTGCGCGCCATCTTTGCCCCGCCCACTAGCGGCCGGCGCCTCCTGCACCATCAACGTACGTTTCGCACCGAGCAGCACTGCGGAGCTGACCGGCAAGATCACGGTGACCACCGACTCCGGGACTGCCGAGACCACTTTGAGCGGTAGCGGTACGGGTGCGATCGCCCGCGTCAACGTTAACCTGCTGCAGTTCGATTCGATCAGTGTCGGGCAGACGAGTGCGGCGCGCACGGTGACGTTCCGTAACGACGGCAACGCGAGCCTTTCGATCAGCGCGATCAACGTCACGGGTACTGACGCTTCGCAATTCAGCCAGACCAATACTTGCGGCTCGAGTCTCGCAGCGGGCGCCAACTGTGTGATCAGCGTGACCTTCGCGCCAACCACGAGCGGCGCCAAGGCGGCGTCGGTGTCGATCTCGCACGGTGCGACCGGCAGCCCGCGCCTCGTGTCGCTCACGGGCGCTGCCACAGCGGTGGTCCCGGGTGCGCCGACCCTCAGCGGCGCAATTGCCGGCAACAGCAAGATCACGCTGGATTTCACGGCACCAGCATTTACGGGCGGCATCACCATCACTTCCTATACGGGTCGCTGCGTCGGTGGTAGTCAGCCGGCGGTGACGGTGTCGGGTACGGGCTCGCCGCTGAATGTTGGCGGACTAACCAACGGCACTGCCTACACCTGCGATGTGCTCGCGACCAATTCGGTCGGCAATGGACCCTATTCGTCGACGCGAAGCGCGACGCCGCTCGGCGTCGAAGTCTCGGGCAACGTGCTCGTTAGCGGCGTGATGCAAATCGACAGCGATACCAACGATCTGAATTCGACGGCGGCCAATGGCACGCGTGCGAGCAACAACAGCATCGCCACGGCGCAGCAGTTGTATGCGCCTTTCGTGCTCGGCGGCTACGTCACCCTGCAAGGCCTTGGTCAGAGCGGCGCGGTGCGAACGGAGGGCGACACGAGGGACATGTTCCGCGTGGCGCTGCGAGGCGGTCAGATCATCTCGCTGCAGATCGCGGCCCGTACACCGACCGATGGTGACCTCGACCTTTACCTGTACCGTGCTTCAGACCAAGTATTGGTGAGGTCGTCGGCGACCACGAGCCGCCTCGAGTCGATTGTCGTACCCGCCACGGGCGATTACGTCGTTGAAGTGCGCGCTTTCGCAGGCTCGAGTCGCTATCTGCTCGAGGTGGCTGATTCGGCGGGCGGGGCGAGTCTCGCGTCCGCCGCCGAGGGTGTCGAGCCCGAGCTCGTCGTTGACGAGGCGATCGTCGTACCGCGCACGCGTATCGCCACTCAGCCCTCCTCGGGTCTCGCCCGCACGCCGGCGGGAACATTGACGGTGGGTGATGTCAGTACGCCCGGAGCGGTGGAGACGCTTGATGTGGTGGCGTCGCGGTCTAATGGCGCGTTGCTCGTGAAGCTCGGCGACGCGGCGGCCGCTGCACAGCGCAAGCGCAAGGGCGGCTCGACCGATCCTCTGGCCGAGGGCACCCGCTACGAGTCGAGCGAGCAGGAACAGCGTCTGCGCACGATGCTGCGCATCAAGGAATTGGCGCGCGACCCGGCTGTGCTGTCGGCTGAGCCGAACTATCGCGCGCGAATCACTGCCGTGCCGGGCGGCAGCGGCTATGCGCGTCAGCGATGGCACTACGACATGTTGCGCGCACCCGCCGCGTGGGACGTGACGACCGGCGGCAGCAACGTCACCATCGCGATCGTCGACTCGGGCGTCAGCGCGCATCCGGATCTCGCGCCCAATTTGCTCGCGGGCTATGACTTCGTCAGTAGTGGCGCACAGGGCGATGGCGACGGACGGGATGCAGACGCCAGCGACCCGGGCGTTTACTCAAACAGCGATCGCAGTGAAACCGCGCGCCGCTATTCCCACGGCACCCATGTCGCCGGCACGGCGGCCGCGCGCTTTTCTGGGGCCAGCAAGGTCACAGGCGTCGCGGGTGCTTCGCGGATATTGCCGGTGCGCGTGCTCGATACTGAAGGCGCGGGTACGACCTGGGATATCGCCGACGGTATTCGTTACGCCGCGGGACTCGGCACGCCCACCGTGGCGCGCAAGGCTGACGTGATCAATTTGAGTTTGCGTGGCGTCGGCAGCTGTCCGCAGTCGATCCAGAGCGCCATCAACGAGGCCCGAGCTGCGGGCGCCACGATCGTGGCCTCCGCGGGCAACGATGGCCGACCGACGCTGGGCTGGCCCGCCAATTGTGATGGCGTCATCGCCGTCGGTGCGGTGACGCCGCGCAAGGATCTCGCCAGCTACTCGAACTACGGCTCGCAGCTCGATCTCGTCGCCCCGGGTGGCTCGGGCACGGGTGCCGCGGGCGAAGATATCTACAGCGGTGATCTCGAACGTAGCGGCACGGGCGGGCCCACCTACATCGAGCGCGCTATCGCCGGCACTTCGATGGCTGCACCGCACGTGTCGGGTGTCATTGCGCTCATGAAGCAGATGAAGCCCGATCTGACCCCAGCGCAGGTGGATAACCTCCTCAACAACGGTTCGATGACGGATGACCTTGGGGTCGTCAACAAGGACCAATTCTTCGGTCACGGCCTCGCCAATGCCTACAAGGCGGTGGTGAACGCGAACTCCTCAGCAGCCGATTCCGCGGCGCGCATCTACTCAAGCGTCTCGACGCTGAACTTTGGCGATGCGTACACCACCTGGGATGTGTACATCACCGTGGTAGGCCTTGAGACGGTGTTTGTCGGTGCATCGACTTCGCAAAGCTGGATCGCGATCGGATCTCCGACCGTGGTGGATTCTCGAACGCTCAAGTACACCGTCACCGTCAACCGTTCCTCGCTTGCCGATGGATTCTATGACGGCAGCATCGTGTTTACGCCGAGCACCGGACCCGTGGTCACGGTCGGTGTGTCCTTGAGCAAGCGCTCGGCGTCCGTGACCGGTCGGTTGGGTTATCAGTACGCGCTGCTGATCGATGCCGTCTCGCTCGCCACGAAACATCAGGTGGCCGGACCCGTGGCCGGTGCCGAAACGCCGTTCAACTTTGGCAATGTGTCGGCGGGACGCTACTTCCTCATCGCCGGATCTGATCTCGACAACGATGGGTTCATCTGCGGTGCGGCCGAGGCCTGCGCCTACTACCCGCTGACGTCGGACCCCGAGGCGCTCGATGTCGATGCGCTAGTGCGCGGCATCAAGATGGGTTCCGCCTACCTGCCGCTGGCTCTGACCAGCAGCGTCGACGGCGTGGCAAGCTTGCCGATCGATGGCGCGCCGCTCGACGGCTTCCCCGTGACCCCGGGACGCACGCCGGCGGTCGCGTCGTCGCGGCAACGACTGCTGCCGCTCGATGCGCCCTCTGCGCAGATGCAGTTGAAGCCGGGGGCGGTGCAGCGCAATGCGGCACCGGTCATCGAGATGCCGGTGGCGGCCCCGACGAGCATGACGGCTTCGACAAGCATGACGGCTTCGGCAAGCGCGACGGCGTCGACGGGCTCGGCCGGTCAAACGATCGTGCTGGTAATCGGGGCATCGAGCGGCGCGGGAGTGTCTTCTGACGCCACGACTGAGGTCGCGGAAGCCGGCGCCTCCAAGGCAGTTTCAACGATCGTCAGCGAGGTGCTCGACACCAGCACTGGCGGCCAGTACCGCGCACTGGAAAAGGCGGTGAACCCGGCCGGTGAGCGCGACTGGGTGCTCGAGTACCGCAGCCAAGGTGCGCTGCTCGGGGTCGCACCGCTGTCGCGGACCATGGATGTTCTGTGGCGCAATGCAAGTGGTGCCGGCGTGGCCCTGCCGAGCAGCACATGGACGCAGCTCTGTGCGGGGCAGGTCTGGTCTGCGCAGGATGGCTACCAACTCAACGTCGGCGCACGGTCGCGTGGCAGTCTGCAGATGGTGTGGCAAGGCGAACTTGCAGGGCAGGGCGCTACTGCTGCGGTCACGCACCTCACGGTCGTCGGCTGCGAGGGATCAACGCTGGTTCTGCAGGGGTACGAGCTCGAACTGGGTCCGCGGGATCCCGCCCTGACGAGCGCGCCGCTGCAGGCTCTGCAGTTCGAACTGTCGCTGGACGATCGCGGCAGCGTCGTCAATCGCCGGCTGCGCCGTGAGTCGGTGTCGCTGTCGAGCCTGTGCTCGGGCGCGGTCGCCGAAGAGCGTGCGCGATTCTGTGCGATATGGCGAAACGCTGTCGCGCCCTGACGGGATCGATTAATCCGTCACTCTTTGGCCCGGATCGCGCGCGTTGCGGCGATGCGATCGTGCCAAGTCCGTCGATCCTTGCTGAAAAAACCCCAGATGTAGCCGAGCATCACGAAGTTGCCCGAAACCACCGAGAACAACGAACGAATCAGCGACACCTTCCAGTCCAGTACACCACCGTCGCTGCGCACGATGCGAATGCCCAGCAGTCGTTTTCCGGGCGTCGCGCCCCATACGGTCAGAAAGAACGTCGAGTAGACGAACCAGAAGAGCGAAAACGATACGAGTTCGCGACTCTCGAGCGCCGCCATCTTGCGGCGCTGATCGCTGATGGCCTGAAGCGCAAGTGCCAGTTGGTCGCCAGTTTGCGCGTCGAGCTTGCTCATATCGACCTTGAAGTTCTGGGAATCAATTTTGACGGCCTCGCCCACGCGCACGCCTTCATCGCCGATTACGATGTCATCGCCCACGCGCACGCCCGTCTCGTCGATGACTACCCGATCTTTGGGCGTCACGCCTAGCGGCGGTGCGGCGTTGGTGTCGACGGCGGCGCTGACGTCAGGCTCGACCTCGGCGCTCATCTCCACATCGAGTGGCGGGTCCGTACTAAATAAGGCGCCGATGAAAAATGCGCAGAACGCTGCATCGAGCAGCAAGGCTGCGACACGTCGTCGACGCTGCGGGTTGCGAGCTGATGTCGCCGAGGCGCCCGCCGGGCGGTCGGCACCCGTTTCGGCATAACGTCTGCTGGATGCTGCTCGCGCAGCCTCGGCTGTGGTGTCCGAGCTTTCGGCGGCTTCGCCTGAGGTTGCGCCGACCCGCTTTTCGGGCACGACCTTGTACACGCGGATCTTTTCGGCGATGCCCTTGAGCTGCAGCAAACCGACCTCGCTCGAAGGAACCTCCATCTTGTTCATGGCGAGGTACACGGCCTCGGTAAAGAACACCTCGCCCGCTTCGGCAATGCCGTTGATGCGTGCGGTGATGTTCACGGGTTCCCCGAAGACGTCGTTATCGGCGAGGGTGACTTCGCCCGCATTGATGGCAATGCGCACATCAAGCCGATCGTCGCCGAGCTTGTGGGCATTGTGTTCGCGCAGCATGCGCTGCACTTCGACACCGGCCAACACAGCATCGGTGGGGCTGTCAAACACTACGAGAAAGGCATCGCCGATCGTCTTGATCAGGCGGCCGCCCTTGCCTTCGAGCACGGGTAAGACGATGCCCTTGTGCTCCTCCAGCATGCGCAGGATGTCAGCACGGGTCTTGCGAGAGGTCTTCGGCGTGAAGTCCTCAATGTCTGTGAGTAGGATCGTCAGGTTTCGCGTCGTCGCGCCGGCCATTCGCTAGGCTCCCCATGGTGGCCTCAGGCCATAACGTTAACATCACTATGAGGATTTTGCGCTGAGCGTCGCGGCCGATGCGGCGAGGGGCAGCGCACGGACGCGCATGCCCGTGGCTGCAAACACGGCATTGACGAGTGCAGCAGCGATCGGCGGTGTGCCCGGCTCGCCGAGTCCGCCGGGTGGCGCGGTCGATGTAATGAATTCGACCTCTACAGCAGGCGCTTCACTCAGCCGCAGCAGCGGATAGTCGTGGAAGTTCTGCTGCACGACCGCGCCCGATTTCAGCGTGATCTCTTCGGCCAGTGCAGCGGACAATCCGAACAGGATGCCGCCCTCGATCTGCGCTTTGGCTGTGTCAGGGTTGATGACGATTCCGCAGTCAACGACCGCCACGACGCGTTCGGCGCGCACGGAGCCATCGGCTGCGACTGCGACATCGCAGACCTCACCGACGATGCTGCCGAAGCTTTCGATGAGCGCGACGCCACGACCGCGCCGCAGCCCAGTGGCCGCGTCCATGCTGCTGCGCGGCGTTGTGCTCCAACCGGAGATCGTCTTGAGTCGCTCCAGCACGGCGCGATGTCGAGGCCGATCACCGAGGTTCGCCACGCGGAATTCGAACGGGTCGACGCCTGCAGCCTCGGCAAGCTCGTCAAAAAACGCTTCGACGAAGAAGCCGTGCTGCGAGAACGCGACTGAGCGCCACGGGCCCTCAGGCACATGGCTCTGCATCGGCACACTGCGAATGTCCTGATTGGGTATGCCATAGAGCGGCCGCGCCGCAGCGCCTTCGCTGCGACCCGTGAAGCGCCCCCGCCAGGCAAGCGGTGCGCCTGCCGCACTCACGGCACCCTCGAAGCGCGCGCTTACCGCCGGGCGGTAGAAGCCATGGCGCACGTCTTGCTCGCGACTCCACATTAGCTTGACCGGCGCTGGAGCCATCGCCATGGCAATGCGGGTGGCTTGCTCAACGTAGTCGCCTTCGAGCGGCATGCGGCGCCCGAAGCCGCCGCCGCTCGGGTGGTTATGTACCGTGACGCGCTCCGCGTCGATGCCGCTGACTTTTGCAACACGCCGCCGCGTCTGCAGCGGATCCTGCACGCCGGTCCAGATCTCTGCGCGCCCATCCGCGATGCGCACGGTCGCGCACATCGGTTCCATGGTCGCGTGATAAAGATAAGGCACGCGGTAATCGGCCTCGATGCGTCGCGAGCCTTCCACGAGGGCGGCGTCGACATCACCAACGGAATGATCGTTATCGCCGCGCTCGGTGCGCAGCGTCTGTTGCTGCTGGTCAGACCAGGCTGCGCTCGTGAACGACTCATGACCGGCCGTCCCGAAGCGCGGCGACAGCGCCGCGAGCGCCGTCTGGGCCTGCCAGTGGGTCTCGGCTACGACAGCCACGGCCTGCTCGAGTTCGACGACGCGCTTTACACCCGCGCGAGCCATAGCAGTCGCGGATTCGACCGACTCGAGGCGTCCGCCAAACACGGGTGCGGCCATCAGCGCCGCATGCAGCATGCCCGGCAGCCGTACATCAACTGCGTACACGGCCGTACCATCGACTTTCGCCGGCACATCGAGGCGGTGCCGCGGCGTACCGACAATCCGGTAGTCCGTCGGCGCTTTGAGCGCCGGACGCTGCGGCGGCTCGAGTTGTACGGCCGCTTCGATGAGTTCTTCGTAGCCCGCGCTTCGGCCACTCGCCGTATGGCTGACGCGTGAATCGGCCGTCGAGAGTTCGGCCACCGGTACCGACCAGCGCGCCGCTGCCGCACGCAGCAGCATATCGCGCGCCGCCGCACCGGCGATGCGCATGCCATACCAGCCGGTGCCGCGTACGCTGACGCTGCCGCCTGTGATCTGGAAGTCGAGTAGCTGCGTGAGCTTGAACGCCGACCAGTCCGCGCCGCGATCAAGCATGCGGGGCAACTGCAGTGCTCCGCCAAAGAATCCGCGCAGTACATGACCATTGGCGTAGTCGTCCGTCGCCGGGGCCTCTTCGACTCGCACGCGCGACCAGTCCGCATCGAGCTCTTCGGCCAGCATCATCGCGAGTGCGGTGTGCGTGCCTTGGCCTAAGTCGGCGTGCGGTACGATGGCCACGACATCGCCTGTCGGTGTGATGCGAACCCAGGTGGCGAGTTGCCCGCCCTGCGCATCAGGCCGCAGCGCGAGCCTATTGGGCGCCAAGGCAACGACGCCAACGCCGACGAGCAGCGTTCCACCAACGAGGCCGCCCGTGGCGATGACTGCGCGGCGCGTCCACTTACCCATGCTTCGCCTCAAGGTTGGCCCGGAAAACGTTCCGGATACGCGCCCCGAAGTTAACGCATCACCGCGGATCAATCACCCCATTTGAGACGAAACAGTCGTTCAATCATCAACCAAGGGTTCGCAATGATGAAAAGCCAGGTGGGGTAGTGCGTCCTCCGCCAGCGCGCGTCGCCCATCTCCGCACGACGTTCCAGCAGTCGTTTCACTGCGCT
>ENA-UPTJ01000148-UPTJ01000148.1-marine-metagenome-genome-assembly--contig:-NODE-148-length-45079-cov-17.011350_pt1 | contig 45079 bp, 54 predicted proteins | sample MGYA00238168_ERZ767080 | MGnify/ENA primary metagenome ERZ767080 (study PRJEB28935, sample SAMN06266237) | marine metagenome | isolation source: Columbia River Estuary | place: USA:Columbia River... | reverse complement strand
CTTCACGTTGAAGGTAACGCATTTTTCAATCCATACCATCCAGCAGTTATTTCTGGAGGTGGAGCTCCATATTATGGGGCAAACATAACGCTAGCTAGCGATATTGGAGCAACAGCAGGTGCTGTTCGTATTTGGTCAAGATATGACGGTACTGGTTATGCTGCTATGTCATTTGAGAGAGCTACTAACTCTCAAGCGTATGGTGGTAACCCAACTACCCTTACGTATAGCGAGGTTATGCGTATTAGTGGTACGGGCAACGTCGGCATTGGTACGACTAGTCCTACGTACAAGCTTGATATTACTGGAACTGTTAACTTCCTATCAGGAACTAATGACATAACATACCTTAGAGTTGGAAACAACTTAGACAGACAGCTACTGTTCAGTAATTTTACAAACCAGTCTAGGCTTAATGCTGGTCATAGAATAAATGCATCTGATTCTTCAGGAGCTATCGCATTAGCAACGGCCGGTAGTGATAGACTATTTATCACACCAACAGGCAACGTCGGCATTGGTACCACTGCTCCTGCATCTACGCTTCACGTTAGTGGAACCATAAGAGTTGACAATATCATCGGTGAAACGTATCCTTCAAATACGTTCATTGATTTTGACTATGACGAGACAGCTTGGACAAACAGCCTTGCTCTAGGCTCTATTGGAAGTGTTTTTTACCTAGCTGATACCAACAACAACTCAGCATCAACAACCCCTGCACATCAGTTCTTTACCGGTACAACGGATATTGATACTGCCACTGCGCTGATGACGATTCGTACTGACGGCAACGTAGGTATCGGGACTACGAGTCCTACCTCAAAGCTTACAGTTGAAGATACTATTGGTATAAAGAGAGCTGGGGTAGATGCAATCTCTACTCTTCAGCAAACAGGAGCCGGTCTTGAAGTAAATGCTCCTAATGGTTACCATCCGCTTATAATAAAGCATAACGGAACTGAGCTTGTAAGATTTAAAAATGACGGCAACGTTGGTATTGGTACTACTAGTCCGGGCGCTAAACTGCACGTATATTCCTCATCTTCGGGAGCAAGCGCCTATGCATTGAATGGTGTTGAAATTGAAAGCAATGGTGTAACTGGCATCAACATACTTTCTCCAAACACTGGTTATGGTAGAATTTATTTTGGAGCGCCAATCAGTAATACAGCTGGAGCAATAGAATATATTCATAATGCAACACTTTCTAGTGGATATATGAAGCTACGAGCTGGTGGCGGTGATAGAGTATTTATTCACGGAAATGGCAACGTAGGTATTAACACCGGTTCCCCTGAAGACAAGCTACACGTACTTGTAACCTCTACTAGCGCAGCGCAGGGTATTTACCTTGACTCAGGAAACGGTAGTGCTGGCTCTGCATACTTAAATGTAAGCACCACTAATGGTCCCGTCCTTACTGGCAATACAACCCCAGCAGGATTAGCACGTGAGGCGTACAAAGCATCACGGATGCAGTTCAACTCTCTCGGCTTTAAGTTTGAACACTCAGCAGAAAACACAACCAATGCAGCCCGTACTTGGTCAACCCATATGGTTATCAATGCCAGTGGAGATGTTGGTATTGGAACGACCTCGCCCTCCACAAAGCTTCACGTAGACGGTACGATAACTGCTCTTGGAATTAAAACCGAGAACCTACCGACAGTTATTGACAACAGCGGTATTGAGCCAGCGCAAGGAGAGGTTGAAGATATTGTTCAATTCAAGTGGAGTGGCACCGAGGTAGCCTCTATTGATACGGGTGGCTATGTAACCGCTACTGGATACAAGACGGGAGGCACTACTGGCTTCTTGAAGTCTGATGGAAGCGTAGACACAAGCACATACCTATCAAGTTCAACTCTATATAGCACTATTGCCTTTACCATCAATGGTAATGATGTTGAAATTGGTGACGAGGTATCAATAGGTTCAGGGTTATCGTTTAATGATACTACCTATACTATATCGTCTTCTGATACGCTAGACAGCGTTACTGGCCGTGGAGCTACTACTACTAATGGTATTGCGGTTGGTAATATCACAGTTAATAGTTCTGGGGTTGCTGCTAGTTACATATATCTGTTATCAAGCCCGACTGGAGAGTCTGAGCTTAGAATGGGTGATACTGATACGGATGCTGGTTCTATTGCCTATAACAACGCCAATAATTTTATGGCGTTTAGAACAAACGCTGCTGAAAAAGTACGAATAACTTCTGCCGGCAACGTAGGTATTGGAACTACTAGTCCAAATAGAAAACTAACTGTAGTTGGGAACGGTACTCTTTTAGGTTTGCAAAGTGACACTGTAGCTGGATATTCTGAAATGGAATTCACAGCCAATGGAGTTAATGGCGCATACTTTTTTAAAGCAAGTGCTGGATATAGCAGCTATGGAGGAGCCGGGGCAATGAACTACTACAATTTTGGTTCACACGCATTCCATTCAAATTCAGTAAACAACATACTGCACCTTACAGCAGCTGGCAACGTAGGTATTGGTACTACTAGTCCAGCAAGTAGCCTCCAGGTTGGAGGCACATCAGGGAGTAATTTTATAACTCTATCTGGGGCTAATACTAACGGAGAATATGGAATAAACTGGTCATTCAATCAACCAGGTACAAATATTTATAGCCAAGTAAAGCATAATTGGAACGATAGAGACACAAAAGGTCTTCAATTCAATACGCAAGCAGGGTATAGATTTAGCTTTAACGCCATAAATGGCACTGGAGTTTTTCAAGGTAATCTTGTAACAATATTAGGAACAGGAAACGTAGGTATTGGCACGACGAGTCCAGGTTACAAGCTTGACATACTTGGTAAGGTAGGATTCAACACAGACGGCACTATGCTGTGGGGTAATGCCTTTGATTATGGTAAGTTAACTTGGGACACTGGCAAAGCTATTGTTAGAGGTGAAAGTGGCAAAGCGCTATCTCTAGGAGCTAATGGCACGCAGGATTATGTGTACATAACTACTACCGGCAACGTCGGCATTGGTACTACTAGTCCAATTAGCAAATTGAATCTCAATGGAGGCACCGGTGATGGAGCTAGTTATGATGCTATATTCTCGCTTACTAGAACCTCAAGCACTGGGAACCAATTATCGTCAAAAATAGTATTAGATGACAAAGACACAAACTGGGGAAAGCTAATATTCAAAGTAAAGACAACGGCATCTGTTGCGGAACTTGACGCTTACTATACGGATGCTGTTACTATTGATAACCAAAATGCAAACGTCGGAATTGGTACGACTACACCTGCTTATAAATTAGATGTAGCTGGTGAGGGTAAGGTAACTGGGAAATTTAGAGTCGGTGGTGCAGTTATGTTAGCTGAACCTGGAACTGGAGTTTTACTATTTGGTTCAGAAGGAGGAAACCAAACCGCAATATACTCTGCAGGAGCTGAAGTAATAAGAATAAATACTGCCGGTAACGTAGGTATTGGTACGACGAGTCCATCAGAAAAACTAGATGTAAGTGGCAACATAAAGACGTCCGGAATTGTATATGTAAGCGCTACAGCATCAACAGCATTAAGACCAGCTGCTAATGACTGGATTGATATTGCTGAAATGGGCTATGGTGAAAACCACGGAAAAATTGCCTTTGAGTGGAATGCACTATCCGCACCATCATCAGCTCATCACGGATGGTTTGAGATTGAAGTTGGAACCTACTACAGTGCTTCATTTAACTACGGACAGGATACTTACGTTGAATTAACTAAGGCATTAGCTCATAACGATTTCTGGTTAAGTGCAGTCCGTGCAGTTGACTATGGAAGTACAGTTCGTATTCAAGTACAAGTTGGAAGGGCAGTAACTGCTGGTACATTTAGAAGCTTTGTATTGCATAAGAATCAGGGTACAGTAACATCATTAACCCCAGCTATAAACAATAACTCATACACTGTATTGGCTTTAGCTAATGTCGGTGATGTTGATGGTGATTATGTACAAAAGGCAATTGGTAATCGTGCAAGATTCTCTAAGTCTGTTGCGTTTGATGATAAAGTAGGTATTGGTACGACGAGTCCAAACGCTAAGCTTGAAGTTTACAACGGTACTTCTAGATTTTGGCACGGCGGCACGTCGCACTACACGGAGTTTAACAACTCTAATGAAATAAATGCATACGCTTCAAATGGTACCATATCAGGAATGTACCTCAACTGGGCTCCTGGTGGAAGTGTAAACATTGCTAGAAGCGCCATATATGCTCAAAGCGCAGGCAACGTCGGCATTGGTACTACTAGTCCGGAAACAAAATTGCACCTATATGAGGCTTCTGCATCTCCAACACTCTTAACGCTTCATAACCATCAATCTGATATTGTTCCTAATGGTACACAGGGCAACTTCATTGATTTTAAAATGACTGACACAAATGCCACCTTTACTCCTCAGGTAAGGATTGGTATGATTGTCAAGGACAGTGATGGTGATGGAGGTGTCATATCCGAAGGAACTGGAAACTTTGTCATATATACTGCTGAAGGGACTAACAGTACTGGAGGAGGTAGTTTGAACGAACACTTACGTGTAACCGATAAAGGCAACGTAGGTATTGGTACCACCTCCCCCTCTTACAAACTAGACGTTAACGGTAGTTTTAATGCAACTAATGACATCTCAACCTCATCAGGTAATGTTGTTGTACAGAACGGGGCGGGTATCTACTCTATCAAGTCTACTATTGGAACCTCTACCTCAGGAACCGCCTTCAGAATAGCGAATACGAATGACGTACAGGCCGTTAGAGTGACTTTCGTAGCAGAGACGGCCAACTACCAAGTGGCAAAGATTTACGAGGTTGTAAAGGCAGGAACCGCAGACCCAGTAGCCTTTAAGGTTGTAGACACTGGACCTGGTGGCGAGGAGGACTTCTCTGTATCTTTTAGTAATGATGGAGGTGACTTGCTTTGTACCGTTACAAACGACTCCGCAAACGAATCTTTAACATTAGTTACTACCATCTTTGTCGGTGGTTCAAATACTTCTCAAACAGTAAGCAATTCTTGATATGGCAAACACGTTCAATCATAACGATAAGGTAGTAATCACTGATGGTGGTAGTGTAGGTATTGGTACTACGAGTCCGGGCGCACGTCTTGAGGTTAAAGGTAATGGAACAGGAAAAATACTAATAGGTGATATAGGTGGATATGCAAACTATGCTGGTATATCATTAAACGGTTCAGCAGCAGCAGGTTACTATAATATATTGAGCAGAGCGTCTGATGGTACTCTATTGCTTAATCGTCCTTTTGGAGACATAGCATTTTGGGAGAATAATGCCACGCTCCATATGATTATAAAAGGAACTAGCGGAAACGTAGGTATTGGTACTACGAGTCCGTCCGAGCATCTTTCCATAGAAGGCACAGGAGACCAAGCGCTATCAATATATAGTAGCACTACAGGAGTTCAATCAACAGCTAGAACCTTTATCAAGTTATTTGGTCAAAATACTGCATCTACTAAGCACGAACAAGTTAGAATAGCATCTGCTCCAGGAGCAACCGCATCAACAGCAGGACAGTTAATAATCAGTACTAACAACACATCAGGTGATTTAACTGAGAGATTAAGGATAGATGAGATTGGCAACGTAGGTATTGGTACGACGAGTCCAAGTAGTCCATTTACAGTAGCAACTGACGTTCGTGCTGATTCATTAACGGCAACGGATTTGCGTCCTCAGTCGCAAATAAATCTACTTGGTGGCGGAGGTGACTCTTTGTTTATAGGACAGTTGACAAACTCGACTGTCTATATGCAATCATCGTACTTCAATGCTACTCTTGCTACATACCCAATATCAATCAACCCATTAGGAGGCAACGTAGGTATTGGTACTACTAGTCCGGGTTCAACTCTTTCTGTAAACGGAACGAACAGTGGTAGTGTACCCCTTCTTGACTTAACCGCTTCTGGAACTGGCGCTTTTCAAAGAGGCGTTAGAATGCTAAACACTGGTATGTCTGCCGGAGACAGCATTATGATGTGTGTAGGAAATAGAGACAACTCCAAGAATATGGGGCAGTTCTATTTCTACTATGCTGGAAATGCTTCAAACTCCAATAGAATATCTATGGGACTCCATAGTGTTGACGATGTATTTAACATCTTGGGCACTGGCAATGTGGGTATCGGAACAACAACTCCTGGCGCTAAACTTACAATAGGAACTCAGTCTTCTGGTCAGAATGGAACAGGAAACTCTAGTGATAATAGTATTATTGCTCGTATTGGCGCATCCCAAGCAGCCGGTAGGGTGTACGCTTTAACCTTAGCAAATACAGCAGCAGCAGCAGTAGGTAACGATGCTTCTCTTTCCTTTGTGACTGCAGAAAACTGGTCAGCGACTGGGGTTATTAGCGTTATAGCTAAAAACGCTTCAGCAGCGTACTCTGATATGGCTTTCTCTGTGTACAACAATGGAAACGTAGAGAGAATGCGTATTGTTGGGGAGACCGGCAATGTGGGCATTGGCACTACTAGCCCTGCTTATAAGTTGGAAGTATCAGGAGGCGCTATATCAATAAAAGGAAATGCTGCTGGTAACTCGCTTCGCTTTGACGACTCCGGTGGTACTTCCCGTAATGCAATGTACCTTGACACCTCTAACTACCTTAATGTTGGTAACTCCAACTACGCCGGCATCAAGCTATACCACACCGCTACTGCGCCACAAGCAAACGGATTAGAAGGTAATCAGATTGCAGAGGGTTACGGAATAACAGAAAACGGTAAAGTCCTTGCGGAGCCAGATGCTTGGTTGGCGGTTCGTATTGGAACAACAGACTACGCAATCCCAATGTACACCACAGGATGATAATGAAACCGCTTACATCAGAACTCCGCAAGGAGATTGAAGAATCAGGAGTTCCTCTTATAGAAATGTCTATGGGGGAATTCCAAGCTTCCATCACTGATGTGCATAAAGAAAAATTCATATATTTGTAACTCTAAAAAGAAGTAAAAATGGCTAACACTTATTCTTGGGACTGCAAAACTGTAGACACCTACCCCACACAAGACACATTCTCCGATGTCGTATACAACGTACACTGGCGCTTGACCGGCACGGATGATACTGGCGAACACTCTGCCACCGTTATCGGTACTCAGACAATCTCTGTAGAGACGATTGATGCTGAAACATTTGTCGCTTTTGAAAGCCTCACCCACGATGACGTTGTTGGATGGGTAGAGACTGAGATGGGCGAAGAGCGCGTCGCTGAACTCAAATCGTCAGTTGACTCACAGATTGCTGACAAATTGGCTCCTAAATCAGTCACCAAAACTATTGGTTCAGTTGGAGAGTTTATGCCATCTTCCGAAGAGGCATAATTTTTAGTTGAGTTTTGTTTTGATTAGAGAGGGCTGCCGTTTGGTAGCCATTTCTTTTTGTATATTATATTAAAGTTTATCCTTTTCTTGCGAATAATTGTTTGGCAGGGTTATTGATTAATTAATCCGTGAATAAAAAAAGCTATATGCATTTAAATAATATTTTTTTTTCATATATTTGTACCACAACTTTAAATTAAAATCAAATGGCTCAAGTAAGCGAAGAGCAGTTGAACTCTGCACGTGAAATCCGTGCGAAACAACAACAGATTCAAATGGAGCTGGGTGCGTTACACGTATCAGCTCAAGACATCGAAGCACGTCAAGAGGCTCTTGTGAAAGAGTTGCGTGCTTCAGGTGATGAAATCCAAGCATTGGTGAAGACTCTTGAGGAGGAGCACGGTGCTGGAACCTTGAACCTTGAGACTGGTGATTTCACGCCTGAGGGTCAATCTCAAATGGAGATTGTAGAGTAATGTAAAAAGGATTAGTAGATTGGTTCTTTACTATGGGGGTCGGCTTAATGCCGGCCCCTTTCTTTTTTATGTATCTTTGCGCTAGTCATATGCTTAACTCATTAACGTAGAAGAAATGCCAGACCCCAAGAAAAAAACAAACGCTACTAGCGTTTCAGGAATCGGACTTGGTACTGCCTTAAAGCAGCAGAACCGTATGACTCGTCAAAAGTATGACGCTATGTCTACTGAAGAGAAAGATGCTTATCACGCTCAAGTAACCGCTGAAGAAGAACAGGACGCATACAATAGAATCAATTCTATTGACCAAAACGACCCTCGAGCAGTTAGGGCTAGTGAAGACGCAGCAAGAATTGAGATGCGCAAAAAGAAAAATAAAACCTATAAGGATGTTTATGGCGTTGAGCCAGAAAGCGAAGACATAGGTGTTTTAGAAAAACGTGGATATTTCAGAATTGATTTTGGTGATGATGGGTTTAAGCACGGCGAGGTTTACTCTGGCGAGGCGGACACAAGGCGCCGAAGAGGGGAGTATTACCAAGGGAATTCCGGAGTAGGCGGCGCAGCTGGATATAGGAATTATCAAGAAAAAATATCAAGAATGGGTGCTGAAATTTTAGCACGAACAAAGGCTAAGAAAAATGGCCAAGAGTAAGACACAAGAGTACTACGACAAGAACCCAAAGGCTAAGGCCAAGAAGAAGGCGTACGATACTGAATACAATAAGAAGACTGTTAATGACCGAGTAGCGCGCAATGCCGCGCGCCGCGCCTTAATCAAGGCTGGACAGGTTAAAATTGGAGACGGAAAAGACGTTGACCACAAGAACGGGAACCCGCTTGACAACAGGCGCTCTAACCTTTCCGTTATGGGAAAGAGTAGAAACAGAGCAAAGCACTAATTAAGCAATTGGGTCACGTAAATGTGACCCTTTTCTTTTTTATCTTTGTAACAATCAATGCTATCGCAATTTAATATGAGTATTTTTAAAAATATAAAGAATAAAGCTATGGCTTTTATTGACATCTTTAAGGATAGCAACGAATACAACGAGAAGACCATCATTGGATTTATGTCCTTTGCTGTTATGGTTTTGGTGATGCTTGCTGACGTAATCACTGGATGGGTCGGTCAAGACCTCGTCATCAACGAGACCATTTACAACAGTTTTGTATTCGTAACCCTTGGAGCTTTCGGTATTGCCGGCCTTGAAAAATTTGCAAAAAAATGAAACTCTACGAGGGCGAAGGTAAGTTTACGGAGGTGAGTGAAGATACTGTTCTTGGCGTAAGCATTAAGACGCTTATTGCGTTGAGTGTTGGTTTGTCTATCGCCGTTGGTGCATACTATAATTTGCAAGCAGAGATTGATGTCGCAAAAAAGCTTCCAGAGCCGGCAATCTCTCGAACTGAATTTGACCTCAAAGACAACTTGGTTCGTGAGACCATTATGAACAACGCCAAGAACATTGAGGACATCAAGCATCAGCTTGACAAAATTGAAACTCGTTTATACGAAATCAAATGAAAGCTCTGTTCGCCTGTGCCTTATTTTTTATGTCTTTCTCTGTCAATAAGCAGATGATTAACGATAAAATGGTCATAGAATTTAATGCTGGATTCAATAAGTCCAATACCTACGACCAACTAAGTAGAGTTGATGGAGCAAAGTTATATCGTGTAGATATTGAACAGAAGCCAGGTATGAAGGACAAGTATAATATTAAATCCGTTCCTACTATTATCTACTTTAGCGGTGGTCAGGAGAAGTATCGCTGGGAGGCTGGATTAGATATGAAGCTCCACATACATCACACAGAGATACAAGAGGTCGTAAATAGATACTAATATGAGCTTTTTGAAAGACATTCTGCAAGTAGAATTTTCTTCTAATGAGTATATCAGAGAAGAGTTTCCAAAAAAGCAAATCTATTTACATCATACCGCCGGTAATTCCAGCGGGGTTTCTACGTTTCGCCAATGGGACGCGGATTCGCGCGGCCGTATTGCTACTTGTGTTTGCGTTAGTGGAAAGGGAGCCAAAGAGGGCGATGGTCGAATTGTACAAGGCTTTAGTTCAAAGTATTGGGCATACCACCTTGGTGCAAAACAAGAGATATTTAAGGCCTATGACGTTCCGTATATTTCTCTTGATAAAATCAGCATCGGTATTGAAATATGTGCCTGGGGCCAATTAGAAGAGAAAAACGGAAAGTACTACAACTACGTTAATCGAGAGGTATCAAAGGAAGATGTATGCACTCTTGATGAGCCATATAAGAAACACATCCACTTTCATCGCTATACCGATGAGCAAATCCGAAGCGTAGAAAACTTAATTAAGTACTGGAGCGAGAACTACGGAATTCCGTTATCCTATAGCGAAGAGGATATGTGGGATGTTTCAACATCCGCGCTGTCTGGCGAACCCGGACTGTATACACACAATTCAGTCCGAAAAGACAAGATTGATATATTCCCACAACCAGAAATGATTCAAATGCTCAAATCCTTATAATGAAATGTCACTACATCCTGCCTTTTGTCATCCTTATACTTTCTGGGTGCTCAGCCGAATGGCATCTATCAAAAGCCGTATACAAGAACCCGTCAATACTCAAACAGAAGACGATGATTGTCACGGACACGGTTGTTACCGACCCGATTGTTGTCAGGGATACGGTCACCACCTCGCAAGTGGACACAGTAGAGATAGTAAAGGACAAGTTCCGAGTGAAGATTATGCGGAGCTACGACACCCTTATAATCGATGGCGGTTGCGATAGCGACACAATTGTTCGCACTGTAAGAGTAGAGGTTCCAGTTATTGAATACAAGGAAAGAAATGGAATTCTTGATTCAATGTACCGAGGCTCTTTTTACGTTTTGTTATTTGGGATATTGGTCTTTATCGTAAAAGACTTAATAAACAAACGATTCTAAAATGGTCAAGAAGATTGGTGACTCATATGAGGTTGTATCGAAGAGCGGAAAACTTTTGGGTAAGTTCGCTACTGAGGCTGCGGCTAAAAAAAGGCTACAGCAAATAGAGTTTTTTAAACGCAAGAAAAAAGGGGCCTAAGCCCCTTTCTTTTTAACTTCAGAGTATTCCTCTGACGACATACGAACGCCTCGCATATAAGCTCTTAGCAGCTTCTTCGTCCCTCTCATTCTTTCTTTGTAATCTTCAAACGTCTCATCATCAAATCTCTTTGCGTCCAGAGAAGCCCACCGTTCGGATACTCGATTTGAGTAATCATTATTTTCCTTGTCCACGATACTGTTTCTTATAGTTTGTTGCGTTCTTGCTTTTAGAAGTCTTTGTCTTAGCGTGAACTCCCGGACGGCTAACCTTATCCTTTGTTTTAGCGCCTATGGCTTGTTGCAGTTTAGACATTATTCAAATATGTAATAGTAGTAAAGTTCTTGGCCGCCACCAGTGTTTAATGTCTTGACTAAGACGCTGGTCTTTCCGTTTGCTTTTTCCTTCTTCCAAGATAGGCTGATAATTGTACCCTCTTCATATGCATCAATCTCAAACTGCTCTGCAGTTTTCATAATGTTCCTAACCCGGAAACTATGACCTCGCATAATAATGTTGCTTTTTTTTGCAGCCTCAAATATAACCTTTGGCTCTGTACTAACGTCTTGTCCGTACGCTAAAAGCGTTAAGGACATTGCGAGGGTTGAGAAAATGTTCTTCATAATAGATTGGTTACTTAAGTAAGTACGTCTTTACTCGTTGTTCTCGTAAAGACTACTTAAGTATATAGTTACTATTTTTTATATATCTTTGCAAGGAACTTTATTTATTAATTATAAACAAAGTTTGTATATTTGCATATTAATCTAATTCAATCGCTATGTCAGAAGACCTAGAAAACTTGGCTACTAGTCTTGGTTTAAACCTTGTTAATAGCCCTCAGGAATCGGAACAGACTCCCGAACCTGCAGAAGAATCAACTGAGCCAATTGTTGGCGGCGTTGAAGAAGAGTCTAACGTTCTTGAAAATACATCTGAGGAGGCTACCGAGGACACGGTGTCAGAGACACAGCAAGAAGCTGTTTCTGAAACAACTGTCCCTGAAACGGAAGCATCCGATGAGCCGCAAACTGTTAGTTTTTCCGATGAGGAAATCATCAAGGCCGTTTCCGAAATGGTTGGGATTGATGGGACCTTCTCTAAGGAAGAACTAATAGAACTTTTAACCTCTAGTGGTGATGAGGTCCAGCAAGAACTTGACCCAACGGTCAAGGCAATTGCAGACTTTATCTCATCTACCGGGAAAACGGCAGACGATTGGTTTATGTATCAGTCCTTTAACCCATCCGAAATGGATGATTTGACTGTGTTGAAAACCGACCTTCAGCTGCAATATCCGGACTTATCCGAAGAAGATGCGCAACTTCTGATGGAAGCTAAGTACAAGTTAAACTCAGACGAGCATAGTGAGAATGATGTTCGACTGGGTATGCTGCAACTTAAAATGGATGCAAAAGCTGCTAGAGATGGACTTGAAAAAGTCCGAGAATCATATCGCGTTCCAGAGCGGAAAGAAGTTAAGCAAGATTCGAAAGAAGATGCTGTATTTCAATCTCCAATTGACGATGCGTGGATTTCAAATATGTCAAAGACTGTTGACTCAATGGAAACATTGAAATTCAACGTTGGAGACAAGGAATTTAACTTCGGGTTAGATTCAAAGTACAAGAGTTCTTTGAAAAGCAGTAATGCAGATTTAGAAAACTATTTCGTTCAGTATATTTCTGAAGACGGAAGTTGGGACTTTAATAGGTTATCAACTCACCGCGCAGTAGTTGACAACATCGACGCCATTGTCAAGGCCGTTTACGGTCAGGGCCTTAGTGACGGTCAAAGCAGTGTTGTAAAAGAGGCCGTAAATCCTTCTAGCACCGCTCCTTCTTCTAGTTCTGTTGACACCGCGTCTGCAGAGGACAAAGTACGAAAGCAAATTCTCAACGCCTTGAGGGGTGGCGACGATACTCTCTCAATTCGTTTTTAATGTTCAATCGCCTAATAAATAGAAAAAATGGCTGTTACTGGACCCACGGACTTTAGTCCTTCAATGATTAAAAACTTGTCTATGGACAAGTACATTTCTCTTGGTGCTTACATCAATGAGATTAATAAGCCCGATAACCGCGACGCCTTGGTTAAGACCTTTGGCGAGCAGGGAATCACTGGCTTCCTCCAGCTGGTTGGTGCTACAAAGGCACAAGCTGTTGCTGATGAAGTCACCTACTGGGAAGAGACTCGTTTGCACGCTAAGCAAACTGGTTCTTTCTCTGCTGACGACACTTTCTCTGCTGCCTCTGCTGCCGCTGTTATCGTTCGCGTTAACGACGTAGTATTGGTTGGTGGCGAGACTCGCGCTTTCGTATCTGCAGTTTCTGGCGCTGACATCACGTTGGTTGCTTTGGATGGCTCTACGTTGGCTAGCGCGTTGACTGACACTGCTCTTCCTGTTATTGGTAACTTGTACGCACAAGGAACCGAGCAGCCTGGTGGTGGTTTTGAGTCTAACGTTGTTAAGCGTACGAACCCATTTATGATTATGAAAGAGGCCTACAAGGTTTCCGGTTCACAAGCTACTAACATTGGTTGGATTGACTTGGGTAACGGCGACTACCGTTGGTACTTGAAGTCTGAAGGTGATACTCGTAAGCGCTTTATGGATAAGCGTGAGATGATGTTGCTTTTGGGCGAGACCACTTCTGCTGTTACTGGCATCGCCGGTTCTGAAGGTTACTTCGCTGCAGTTGAAGACCGTGGTATCGTTTCTTCTGATGCTTTCACCGATATGGACCACATTGACAACATCGTTAAGGAGTTGGACAAGCAAGGTGGTGCTTCTGAGTACGCTATGTTCGTTAACCGTACGGTTGACTTGGCTATCGACGACTTGTTGGCTGCTGGTGTTGGAACTTTGACCTCTAACGGTGTTTCTGGTCAGTTCGGTTCTTTCAACAACGACAAGGAGATGGCTATTCAATTGGGCTTCCGTTCATTCACTCGCGGTGGATACACTTTCCACAAGAAAGATTGGAAGTTGTTGAATGACCCCACGTTGTTGGCTGATTCTGCTTTCCGTGGCGCTTGTGTTCCTATGTCTAAGGTTGCTGACCCCAAGACTGGTGACAAGGCTCCTGCTTTGGAAATGAACTACAAGGCTGCTAACGGCTACAGCCGTGAAATGGAGCACTGGATGACTGGCTCTATCTTGGGTGCGTCTAACGCAACCGAGGACAGCGTACAGTTCAACTATCGCTCTGAGTGTAACCTCATCACGCGTGCCGCTAACCGTCACGTATTGTTGAAGTAATCACTTCACCTGGTTTCAACGAGAGGGGCTTCGGCCCCTCTCAATGAACCAACTTTTTATTGGTTTTAATTTTAATTCTATCAAACAATGGCTGAAGAACGCCCAACATCAAAGCGCCCCGCTGCACAAAAGAAAGCACCGGCCGCTACCAAAACATCTAGCAGTACCTCAAATAAGAAGCCTGCTGCTCCAAAACCCGTAGTATTTTCAATCCCCAAAGGCGGAGGAATCTGGCAAAAGATTCGTCAAGATGGTATTGTAATCTTTGATGAATCCGTTGGATATAATCGAGAGATTCGATACTCACCTGGAGAAAAATCAATCTTTGTTGACGAGCAGTCAAGCACGGCTCGCCGTGAGCAGATTGTGTTCCGAGATAAGACACTGATGGTTAATCAAACGATGCCAAATCTCATTGAATACTTACGAAATCACCCAGATAATCAGGTAAATGGAGGAAAGTTATTTATTGAAGTAAATAACGAACACAACGCAGAAGAGGAACTGGAAAAAGAGTTCTTGCTTCACGACGCAATCTCTTACATTAAAGAATCTGAGATTGATATATTGCTCCCACTTGCTCTTTCTTATGGCATTTCGGCAGATTTGTCAAGCCTAGAGATTAAGCGCTCATTGATTCAACAAGCAAAAGGAAACCCAAAAACGTTTATGGAAAACGTAAACAGCCCGCTTGTTAAACTCAAGGCCCTGGTAATCACTGCATTAGACTTTCAGATTTTAAAGTCTAAGTCTGACGGTATGTACTGGTATGATTCTAATCAGATTATCATCCCAACTCCGGCAGGACAGGATACTAAATCTGTATTCACACGATTCCTTATGTCCGAACGCGGATATGATGTCCGAGAGGAATTGGAACGACAACTTAATGATATGTAACAACACATATCAATTAATTAATAAAGCACTCTCTAACGGGGGTGCTTTTTTTTTAGTATCTTTGTATCTCAAAGATTAACAGATGGCATCGGTTTACGAAGTATATAGTACGCTAAAGGCTCTTGCAAACAAGGACACGAATGGTATGATTACACCATCTCAGTTCAATAAGTTTGCTGGGGTTGCTCAACAGTGCGTCGTTAATGATTTATTTAACGACCTTGTCGGAACAAACCGATTGGGCGTATATAATTTCTCAGAGACTCGCCCGTCGGACAGCAAGAAAAAAATTCTCGAGGATTTATCCGTTTTTTCGAAAACAACTTCAATATCTGCCGTTGCTGGAACTTTTCAAAAGCCTGATGATTTATTTAGAATCATTAGTATGTCAACAATGGGAAACTGGGTTTTAGATAGGTTGACTTCTAACAATATTGAACTCATTTATGATGAGGAGAAGCTAGAAAGAATCCTGCGAAGCACTCTATCAATCCCAACTGACGAGACACCAGTTGCGTTAATATCTAATGATATACAGGTGTTCCCAACATCTGTAAAAAATATTAAATTACGTTATTACAAAACGCCAGAAGGCGTTTCTCCCATTGATGGCTCAAAGACTCCAGCATTGCCGTCTTTCGGATATACTGTTGCGGCAAATGGAACTGAAGTTTATGACCCAACTACATCCGTTGATTTTGAGCTCCCGAATCATTACATTGAGCCTCTCGTTATTGAGATTGCAGAAATGATGGGAGTGAGTCTTCGCCAGAGTGATTTGTATAATTATGCTCAAACTGAAGAGCAGGAAGATAAGAAACTTAAGTAATGGCTCGAAACGTAGTAAGCATTAAGGACGTTGTAAATGACTTCATCTTGGGTATGGCCGGCGACGATTATGTCAGCGGTACGCCAGATTATGTCGTTCACAATTTAGCTCTGCGTGGAGTCAGGGAGATGGGATTTGACTTAATGAAAAAGCTCAAGTCAATCAACCTTGATGTAAATAAGGATAATGCAACAGTAGAGTTACCAGACGATTTTGTAGACTTTGTTCGAATTGGCTATGGCGGCTCTGATGGTCTTTTTTATTCTTTTAAAGAGAATAAAAACCTAAACACCTCTATGAAGTATGTCGTTGACTCCAATGGGAGTCCAATTGATTCCAATAATGATGGAGTGAATGACCGAGAGGATGACAAAACTGGTATTGCAAATCTTGGAAGCAATGCTGAAAACTATCCGTACGTACAATATGTATATGAGAATACGGATGGCCGACAGTATGGATATGGTGGAGCCCGTGCTGAGGCTCAATTCCGATTAAACTACGAGCAAAACAGGATTGAGATTTCTACGGATTATATGCTCGACACTGTTACCATCGAGTACATTGCCGACGAAGCGCGTTCTCAGAACCCTAGTGTGCACATTTATTGCGAGGAAGCCCTACGTCAATATGTTTACTATAGACTTGTTGAACGCAAATCTGACGTTCCATATAATGAAAAAGCTAGAGCTCGTCAAGAATACTTTAATGAATTGCGTCGAGCAAACGCACGTATGAATTCATTCTCAAAAGACGAAGCACTATTTACGATTCGCAAGAACTTCCGTCAAAGCCCTAAATTCTAAGGCCTTATGGCTATTGATAAACTTACACCGCGTGCCTTGACTTTAGACAAGGACCCTAAAATTACCGCACCTGTTGATTTCACCTACGCGAATAATCTTCGCGTTACTGTTGATGCAAATGGTGACGGTGGTGTAATCAAAAATATACTTAGCGATGCGGCCATCGCGTTAGACGAATCGATGCCGCTAGGTTCAAATACTGTTATCGGATGCTATGCGTTCGAGCTAATTAACACTCTGTTTTTTTTCATTTCAAACTCAGAGAGCAATCACACAATTTGGCGATACGTAACAAGTGAAACAACTGCGCAAAAGGTAATTGAAAGTTCTTACCTTAATTTTCGCGCTGATGATTTTTATTACGTTGACGGCGTGTTGTTTAACAACGAGCCATATTTGTATATGACAAATGGGCGAAATGAGCCAATTAAAATCAACGTAAATTCAGCGTTGAGCACCCCGGGGTATCCGGTATCAATTAATGACATTTCTGTAGCAAAACGCCCGCCGCTTGCCCCGTATGCAGAGTTTGCAACACACAGTGACCACGGCGGCCACAGCTTGATTGGCGAGTCCTTCCAGTTTGCGGCACAATATGTTTATAGGGATGGCGAGGAGTCGGCAATTGGGCATTACTCACCGCTTTATGCGTCTCCAAATACTCTAAACGAAACGATTGCAAGCCACGCTTGGGAACTTGAATATAATTCACTACTTGTAAGCGTAGAACCTCTTGACAGTTCTGTAGAGAAAGTTCGTCTTTATTTTAGAAACAACTCTTCTGCGCCATTCTACTTTATAGAAGAAAAAGACCACACTGGCTCAGTTGTTGAGTTTGACTTTCACAACGATAAGATATATCCAGTACACCCAGACGTCGAGTCAAACAAAATGTTTGACGCCGTTCCTCGTTCAGCATCTGCACAAGCATATATTGGAGGACGTATTGTTTATGGGAACTACAAGGAGGGATTTGACGTACCAGCGCAGAGCGCTACTATAACCCCAGTATACTATGATGCGCCAGGCTTAAACAATTTAGATGTAGAGGTCTTGCCTACGCACGCATCTAACAGAATGGTTATTCGTGTAAATATTGGAGACCTCCCTGAAAATGGCGATGCTGGCACATTTATTTTAAATGCGGCCCTAAATAAAGCAGGAGTAACACTAAACCAACCACAGACTGCTGTAATTACGTTTAAAAACGGTACCACGGCGACTGATACTGTAACTCCAAAGTTTGAGACCGAAAAGTATACTATTAATCAATATGCTGAATATAATCAATACTTAAGCAAAAGCGATTTTGCATCTCAAATAAACAATTCAATTGCCGGAACGGAAATTGAAATACCAGTATTCACTCAAAACAATTATGTTGAACATATAGACTTAGTTCAGTATAACATATACTACGGAGGAAGTAGCGTTTGGGAGATAGAATCTGTTACGTATGTTACACCAGCTGTTGGATTTCCATTTAACTTATCTACGGTTCTTGAGTTTAGGCTTAAGCTTGTTAGCGCTGAGCTTGCATCACATTTAATTCAAATAGATTCATCAGGATTAGACGCGGTTGGCGCCACATCGTTTTTATCTATAGATAATAGCGCGGATGCGACAATGACCGGAACCTTTGCTTTAATTGATTCATCTGGCGTTTCAGACGTAATATGCTATACTTCAAACGAAATGGGAAGTAGGGCCTTTAAAAGCGGGGAAAGCCATACTTTCGGAGTTGTTTTTGAAGATTATTTTGGACGTCAAAGCGGCGTGCAGGAAATAGGCGCAACCTATGTAGAATGGACAGGCTCTCCAAAGAGAATTGGCAAAAACGGAAAAGCTGCTATAAAGATTGACTTAACATCATTGATGCCGTCTTGGGCAAATAGATTCTTCTTTGTATATGGTGGCGGTGACAACTATGTTAACTACATTCAGTACGCGGTGACTGAAGCCTTTCATTACGTGCAAGGCTCACCAAAGGTTATATTGTCCCTTCGCGGACTACAGGGTAATGACCGCTCCTTGCAAAAAGCAAAGGGCGCGGCGATAAATTATTCTTTTTCCGAAGGTGACAAGGTTCGGGTTGTATCCTATGTATCAACAGATGGAAATATCGTATATCCATACAACCTTGAGTTTGACGTTGTTGATTTCATAAAAACAACTGACCCATCTGAGTTGCCAACCGTGGCAAGCGGCGGGAACACATCGGACCAAAACGAACGAACGTCAGGAGATTTTGTTGTAATTGACGCCAGAAACATCACAGATTTCGGATGGAGTTATGTTAACGATGATGTAGACCTATGGGCAAATGAATGCGTTGTTGAACTTTTTAATGACGGGAAGAAAACATCACAAAATTCAGCATATTACGCTTGCTCTCCTTCGTATCCAAGAACCGAATACACTAATGTATTTACTTTGACTGATGGAAACTGCTGGTATAAGCCACGATTAATTCGTGGATTCCAATGGGATTCTTCAAATCCATATACCCCGGCGGACTCGGCTGAGATGGAGGACTATGTCAAGTTTGTTGAGGCTGAAGAGTATACTGATTATGACTCCGACGCTAAGTACTACACAAAGGGAAAAGTTAACGCTGTAATATACAACGAAAAAGAAAACAATCAGTTTGCGTCAATAACTTGGTCAGAGCCGTTAAATACGGATTCATCTTCCCTTGTGTTGAGTTCTTTTAACAACTCTCTCGCCAACTGGTTTGACTTTGAAATGTCTCAGGGAAACATTCAGGGGATTGCTAACAAATCCGATTTTGCATTAATTATGCAAAAAGACGGAATCGCCATAACAAAGCCAAATACTGATTTCCTTCAATCCGGAGACAATCAGCTTGTGTCTATAAATAACAACTTTATATCTGGATACGCTTACTTCGACTCTAAGATTGGGCTTCAGTATAGAGGTTCTTTTTCTTCAGTAGAGGGAGCTGTTATAGGTTTAGATGTATACAGGGGTATGCTTTGGTCTGCTGGTAATAACGGAATAAAAATCATATCTGAAAATGGTATGAGCAAGTATTTCGCAGATTACTGCCGCGAAATTTCAGATAGAGACCAGCGCGGAAGTGGAGATGTTATTACAGTTTTAGAACCAGGAGCTGAAATAACAAATATAACAATTGGTTACGACCGAAGAAATAAAGAGGTTTTAATAAATAGAATTGATTTAACCTCTGTTATTATACCATCTGGAGGTTCGGAGACCGTATATGGATGGTCAAAAGATTATTCCAATCCATCAATCGTTTACAACACGAAAGAGGAGGTTTTCACATCGTTTAGAGACCTTTGTGCTGACGGTTTCGGGAGCATAAACAATAGATTTTTTGCGGTTCGCGCAAGCGGCGGCAGTTATATTTGGGAACAGGAAGTTGGACCAACTTATGGAAATCTAATCGGGACAAAGTATAATATGTCATTCGACTGCGTTTCAAGCAAGGGAGTGTCTTCAGTAAAGGCATACAATGCCGTTTCCATAGAGGGCAACAAGCCCGCATCCTGTGTGTTCACAACTGAAAAACAAACAGCATCACTGAATAGCGCTCGATTCTCTGAAAAAGAAAACTCTTTCTTCTCGGGAATGCCAACAGCATCTGGTACAACTGAGTATACTACGGTAGGAAAGGTTAATTCAGTAAGTGGGAATAATGTTACATTCTACAACTTTGTAAATCGCATTCCGTTTAGGGTCGGCGGAGACGCCTACCTACTGTCAGGAACAGCGCTATCTTCACTGTCATCAACTATTGATTCTATTGAAAGCGCAAAAACGCTTTCATTTAGCGACGCTTCTGGCGTTTCTCAAAATAATATAATTGTTGTCAAATCAGACTCTTCAATTGATGGAGATGCGATTAGAGGTCATTGGCTAGAGACTAAGTTTACCTTTGAAAACGGGGACGAACAATACCCAACAAAGATTTACGCAGTTAACTTTAATTACGCTCAAAGCGACATTCATCACGTTTCTCAAGAGTAATCAGTATAATTCGTATCTTTGTAAATCAAGACAATTGAAATATGAGCATATTACAAAAAGCACTTATTCAATCTTCCGGAGCAATTATTGGCGGGGCGGTGCAGGCAGGGCTTGGTGCTTATCAGGTTTATCAAGGAAAAAAAGACCTAGCATCAGCCAAGGCTGAAATTGCGGACCTTCGTGCAAATGCGCCGTCATTGGCTGTGCCTTCTGCTTTTTCTGATTATTATAATAAAGCTATGGACCGCTCCAACTTGGAGTTCCAGAATCAACAAATTGCACGCCGACAGGCTGGCAATGTAGCGGCTCTTTCTAGAGCTGGTGGACGAGCTCTAGTTGGGGGACTTGCTGCCACGGAGCAGTCGGCTGCAGAGTCTCAATTCCAAGCCTCGCAGCAGCAAATGCAGCGAGAGATGCAGGCCGCACAGGTTTATGGCGGAGCCCAGCAACAGGCTCAACAGCTTCAGGAATCCAGATATCGTATGGATTTAGGTATGGCTGACCAGCAGCGACAATCTGCTCAGGCGAATATAGCGTCTGGCCTTGGGGCAATTGCTAGTGGGGTTGTTGGGGCAGGGTCTTCATTTGCTGACGCATACTCACAGCAGTCAAAATACGATTCAGAAAAATTAACTATGGCCGGCCTTGGCTTAGGTAAAAATAATAATAATGGCTGAACTAGGAGCATCACCAGTAGCTGATTACAGCAAAATAGGCCAACAGGGATTCCAAATTTCTCAACAGGCATCAATGCGCGCTGAAAAAGAGCAGAACGAACTCAAGGCAGCTTATGCGGCTACAGAGCAGCAACGCTCCGCGGCAAATCAGGCTATGCTTATGCTTCCACCAGAAGCTGCGGGAGTTATGTCTCAACATCTGGAAAAAGTTATGACTGAGCGCTCCAAGGCAATTATGGGGGGCTCATCTATTGCAACTGGTCAATCTGGTCAGGAATTTCAAGAGCTTGCTATGACCGCGGCAAAGATTGGGCAGGTAAATAAGGACCTAGTTGACAAGTATCAGCGAATTCGTCAAAGTGAAGAGTATTCTAAAAATAAATTGGCATACGACACCTGGTACAATAGCGCTTCAGAAACCATTGCCGTAGCAGCAGAGTCTGGGCTAGAAGGAGCCTCTCAACTTGATTTTTTCCAGCCACCGGTTTTGCAGCCAGACGTTGATATTGTACAGAAAAACATCCCATTATATCAAAGGGATTTCAACCCTAATATGTATCAGGTAGTAAAGCAAACTGGTTTGACGGTTACTACTACGTTTGATGAGGCAAGGGCAACGGAAAACGCTAGGCAGTTTACTGCCGACCAGTATAACGCAGGGCCTGGGAATAGAACTTTCAATGATTTAAACTATCAAACTTCTTTGCGTCTTAATCCAGACTTGGCCAACGACCCAGAGGCATTAATGGAGATAGGAAATCAGATGACTACCCCGGGTGGTTTCGAAGACCAATTGTCAGAGATGGGGGTAAAGACCGCCGCTGAGATTGATGCTTTGTCCATCACCGCTTCGGAGAAGCGTCAGTTAAAGGCTACGCTTAAGTGGGTTAGCGAACGAGACAATGTTCAGGAAGACCACGTTTTTCAGTTAGTTGAATCTGTTCGTTTCAATGACCAACGACGCACAAGTCAGGGCAGCCAAAGCGGACCAAATATTGGAGATTTCCCTCGCTCAAGAGGAGAGGCCAATCAAATCAACCTTTCAACCAACACACTCACCTCTGCCGGATATAAGAGCGACCAAAAATTTGGATTCGCTGGAAACAAGAATGGCACCGCCAAGAAGTTTGGTTCTGGTGCCCAATCTAAGGCGTTTGACGGCATTATCTACGACGGCACGGGGTACAAGGCAATTACGTATGTTCCCAAGCAATCTTGGATTAATCAAATCATTGCTGGGACTGCACAGCCTGGAGATATCGCTAACGATATGTTCGACCCAACCAAGTACGAGCAGACGATTACTGGATTGAGCGTTATTCAGGGGGCGATTCCTTCTGAAGACTTAATTCTTATGAAGAAAATCGCAGAAGATGAGTATCTAGACGCCATCTAATCGTTACATAATATAACATTTTTTCGTATATTTGTTGTGCTCAAACTTCAAGCACGACATTATGGAACCCGAAGAAATTAAAGGAAAAGTAGAAAGATTTCAGGCCGCTGGAGTCGATAAAGAAACCATCACGGGATGGTTCAAGTCAAAAAACATCGGCGGATGGGAATCTTACTACGACCCAAACTACGGACAGTCGGGAAAAGCAAACGCCGCGTCCGCTGGGTCTGGGGCGAGCGCGGCTACTACGGGTTCCACGTCGAATAATAGAGGCGGCTCTTTCTTGAGCGCCTATAAGCCACAACAAACACAAATCACTGACCCAACAGAGGGTGGCCTGTATACCGAAGAGGAAGTGCAGGCAAAGCGCGCGGACAAATTCCAATCTGGAAGCCGCTTGCAGACTATGGAGGCTGCCGGTGACCTTGCTTACAACTTAAACACTTTACAGACCACGCTTGGTGATATGCAAGCTATGTTTGAGCGCGGTGCCCAAGCACGCGCCGAAGGTAAGTCTTTTGAAGATGCGTTCCCGAACTTGACGACGGACTACGTATCTGGCCTAACTGAAGAGCAAAAGGCCCAGAACGCCCTTTCGTCTTCCGCTACATTTAGACAGGAGAAGCCTTTTCAGGACTATATGCTTGGCTCTTATCAGGCTCTAGAGAGCCTTAATGTAAAGGTGAGTGCGCTTGTTGATGAAAAAGAACAAGACCGAGGCTTTAAAGAAAATATGGCGCGGGCTGGTTTCGACGGAAGTATGTCGCTTCAGCAGGCCCTTAATCAATATACACCAAGCATTGTTTCATATACGAATGAAGCAAATTCCGCATTTGCCGGGGCGGGTGCTAATGAAATTGTTACAGTGGATGAGAATGGCGTAAGCATCAATGCAGATGCCTACAACAACCTTGCTGTAACTATGGATGCATTCCAGAAGGAGCAAGACGAAAGACTTGCTCAAGAGCGCAAAACGCTCGAGGGACACGGTGACTTATGGCAGTTCGGTTATGATATGATGACTGGAGTGAGGAACATAAGTATGGACCTGGAGGGTATGTATACTGAGATTGTTGGAACTGATTCCGAAATGGAGAGTTTACAATATGAGCAGTATCTACAGGGTTTCCGCCGAACGGCTTCTTTGCAATTAGACGGACTTTCCAATGAAGAGATTAAGAAAGGTGTTGTTGAAAATATTTTGGAGGGAAACTTCGACGCTGGATTTTCTATCCTTACAACTGATTTAGCCCAGACTATGCCGCAACTTGCGGCGCAGGCGGCCATTACATATGGTACTGGCGGATTTGGAAGCCTTGCCCTACGTGGCGCTGCAGGGACTGTTGCTCGATTTGGTATGACTGGAACGGCCCGCAGCCTAGCGACGTCTACATTTGCCCGCAATATGTCCTACTGGGCAGGCGCTGGCTTTATGGGGTCTACCACCGCTGGAAATACTCTCATTAGTACTTACGGGACGATGGAGGACAGTCAGCGTTACCAGATGGCTGTCGGAAACGCCGTTGTCGAAACGTTGTCTGAGCGACTGTTCGTTGGAGACATTAAGGCTGTGCTTGGCACCGAACTAAGAGGCCTTACTCGACGTGAGATTCGTCAAAGAGTTTTCGGAACTGGGCTTTTCTCTAGCGAGATGCGTGCCCTATCCGCAGACTTAGCAAAACAAAGTGGAAAACAATTCCTAAAAAACGCTGGAGAAGAGGGACTTGAGGAATTTGTTGCTGGATTGGGTTCTGCTTGGATTGAAGGTTTTGTTACCGGAAAGCCAATGCAAATCAATTACGCTGAACTTGCTGACCAGTTCTTGATTGGCGCTGCCGCTGGTGGTGCAGCTGGCTCGGTCGGAGCTGCCAAGAGAGGAAACTTTTTAAAGGCTTCTTTTGCCTCTGTTGGCGTTCTAAGTAGCAACTACGTAAACATTCGCGCAGAGCGCGTAGCGGCTCAAGAGGCTGTTCGTAACGCTCGTGACGAAGCAGAAGCAAGTCGTCTTCAGGGTCGTGCACAAGCCTTAGCTGCTGTCGAAGCGCAGACTCGCGGCGAAGAGATTGCTATCCTAGAAAATATGACAGACGAGCAGTTAGGTACTGCTACTACTTTATACCACCGCATTCGTAACGCCGCCTTCGTTGCAAACAATGAGAAGGCTACCGAAGAGGAGAAGCAGGCTGCTATCCTAGATGGCAAAAAGGCTAATGCTGAACTAAAGGCCCTAAAAGAGCAGACCGCTCCCGCTGGACTAGTTGCAGAGAGAGAGCGTGAAGCAGTTGCTAACTTTGACTTCGGGACTGAAGGAACTATTGAGGTTTCCGATAAGACGGACGCGCAAGGCAGTTCGTTTGTTGCAGAATTGTCTAAAATTGCCACCGCACTTGGAGGAAACAAGGTATTGCTGCACAAAGATTATGATGCCGCAGCGGCATCCACGGGAAAGAATAAGGAAGACCTACTCGGCAGCCGCGGTTTCTACAAGGCTGATGACGGAAGTATTCACATCGTTCTACCGGCAGCGCAGAGCAATACTGCATTCCACGAGGCTTATCACGCAATTGCCCGCAACATAGACCCCAAATACTTAAAGAACTGGTTGGCGGCATCTATACCCGCCCTAATGGAGTTGCCCACTGAACTGCAAAACAAGTATGCCGCATACTTCAAGAAGTATGGTAATGACAAGTCTGAGCAGGGTAAGCGTCTACTCGCTGAGGAGATTTGGGCTGAGATGCGAGCAGATATTGCCACAGGCAAGATTACTGTGGAGAATAGTGGTTCTGCCTTGTCTCACGGAATTGCTGGCGCTATGAACGCCGCCCTGCGTGGGCTTGGTCTTAAAATCAACAAATATCAGTCCTTCAAGGACTTTTCCAACTTTATGGATGCAACCACTGAGAGCCTAAAGAAAGGTACTCAGGTTGGTCGCTTCCAGGAAGAGCGATTTGACGCTCCTACTACAAATAGAGATGTTCTGTCTCAAATGGAGAAAAGCGGTGTCGATGGCTCTATCGACCCACAAGCGTTCTCATTCACTATCAACTCACAGAACGCACAACAGGCGACTCAGGAGCCAAACAAGCCAGCAGACCCTGCTGCTGTTACCGAAACCGCTTCCACGGCCGTTCGCCAAGCCGCCAAGGGATTATCTGAGGGTTCGTCTATAAACCTAACCAACGAGGGCCCAGCAAACCCAGTTGATGGATATATGGTTGGAGACGGACGGAATGAGATTCAAATCTCAAAGTTCGAGATTACAGAGATGACCCCACAGCAATTGTCTGAAAGGATTTCTTCTATAGTAGAACAATATCAGGGGGATGGGTTTGCGGAAATGGAAGGTAAGCCTCACCTAGGGGTCTTTGTAGAGGACGATATGGTTACTATCGACCGCTCACATCAGGTCGCCTCCGTTGAGCGCGGTATGGATATCGCTATCACTAATTCAGAGCGCTCCATCTACGACGTCGCTAATGATAAAGTTATTGAAACTCAAGATGTTAAGTCTGACAACTTGATGTTCCAGATTGACCCAGCGGCAATTCCCGCTGGCGAGACTATCAAACTAAAGAAGGGTAAGTACGGCTCTTCGGTTATGCGTTCAGGAATTCCTATGAAGAACTTCCAGCAGGTTGTTGCCGACTTCCGCGCTCAGTACGGAAAGGACCCTGTTGTCGCCCTTTGGATGGGAGACCAGTCTGGATACGGAGTGTATACGCTTACTGATGGAAGCACTACGAACCTTGAGGGCGGCTTAGGCCACCTTATCAACAAGGATAATATGGCTAAGGGTGTTGCGTGGGCCACCAACAAGTCTGATGGCGGAGTTCAGGGAGTTCTCCAGAACGCTGACATTGTTGCAGAGGTTTCTGGACACCCCGTCAAGTCTTCGCGTTTCTACAAAAAAACGACCGAGGTTATGGCGCGTGAGTTTGCTATTGCCTGGAAGAAAAGTGCTGGAAAAACTATTAAGCACGGAAAGTATGAAGTTGTTGTACCAAAGATGCCTAAAGGCTCTAACGAGGTAGACGCAATCAAGTCATATATGACGTTAGTCATCGAAGCCTACCGCAACGACGGTAAGGCTGCTCCGGCTCAATTTGAAAACATTTTGACCCAAGGGAAGAAGGTTGGGACTGTTCAGTATATCAACCTTTCTGAGATTGAGAATCTTGAGGACTTAGTAAACAACGAGCGTCGAACCTCTCTTATTGCAAACGTCCTTGGCTCATTCGAGGCTACTAAATCAACCCAAGAGGCACTTGCTGCGTTGGGGATGCCTACCGAGGAGCAGATTACTGACCAACTACGCGATGGGTACTTGCTTGAAAATGAATTCCAAGAGGGAGACATCTACGGATACTATATGCCAAAGCGTGAGAATGGCAGGGTTGTGACTCAGCCGGGAAATCACAGCACATATCAGACCGACATAATGGGAGAGATGGTTGCTGTAGCCTCTGAGCGTCAGAACGTATTTGATATGGTCCCAGCCTTCTACCATTTGCGTGAGTTGAAAACAACTGGCCGCGCCCGAATTAAGGCTGCTCAAGAGCAGGGGCTTACTGACGCGGGAGGAAAGATTACGAAGGACGGTAAAATTGCCCGCCGCATCGAACTTACCATAGTTGAGCCTGATGTAAATGTAGATGAACTTTCAGACAAGGAGGCAGAATCAATTGTTAAGCGCATCGCTAGAGCTGCTAAGGCTAAATTTGAAAGTGGCGAGTTAACGCGAGACCAATACGAATTCTTCTACAGCGGAAAGTCTGGACGCGTAAGCACTGATGTTGCTGCCGACTTGCAGCGTATGCGAGTTATGAACTCTCAAGCGACTATTGTCCAAGCCAACGCTATGTTGGCCACGATGGCCGCTGGTATGACCTGGGAGCAGAAGGTAGATGCAATGAATAAACAAGTTGCTAGGTTCAAGGATGCTGGATACAAAGCCGCCGACATCTCTACCTTCCTAGATGAGTTCTATGGAGACCTCCGCGACGAGATGGGCGACGTAGGTAAGGCCGGGTACCCTCAGTATGGTCACTCACAAACAGGCGAAGGCCTGTTGTTCCAGTCTGGTCTCTATGTTGACATCGCCAATATGTTGGCTGGTGGTAAAACCGAGGCTCAGGTGCGCGCTCAACTTATTGCTGACGGATTCTCCGTTAATGATGCAAAACTCCTTGTTGCTAAAGCTAAGGGCTACAAGATTGGTATGAATGCTGGCCGTCGCGCTGGACACAAGTCCGCAATGGAGATTCATACTGAGCGTATGAAGGCACAGCGAGAAAAAGAAAAAGACAGTACCAAGGCTTTCCGAAACGAAGCCAAGGGACGTCTATTGAATATGAACCAAATCAATGATGAGCTAGTAAATGCTCTTGTTGAGATGGTGGAGAAGTATGGTAATGTAAAACTCACTTCCGCACAATTAAAGTCCATCCTTCGTGGAATCTCTGCAACGCAGAAGAAAATCTACAAGAAGGGTATGGCTGACGATGGTAAGTTCGCTCTAACGGTTGTCGCTCTAGTTGACCGCCTCGCAAACATCATCGAGAAGCAGCATACGGCTAAGCAAATTGCCGAACAGAACGACCTATTGCGTAAGGTGCGAGCCAAGCAAAAGGCATTGAAGAATCAGTTGGCTAAGTTGCCTAAGACTTCTCGCTCTCCTTTGATTTCCTACTTTGATGAAGTTAATGAGTTAACTAGCGTTGAGGCGGGGCACTTATCAATGTCTTCTTTGAAAGCTCTTGATGGAGGTTTGGACGCACTTAAGGAAACCACTAAGCAGGTAAGCGCAACGACTAATAAGTCTGGACAAGTTGTTATACGCAATCCATACGTTTTAATCAATGGAAAGCAGATTGACTTCCGTCGTGCAAAGGTTTACTTTAACGAGTTGGTGGCACCACTTACCATTGAGGCTAACGCCTACGAGCAGGCCCTAATCGCGGCAGACATTCAGAATTATATGGATGCTACTGGTGCTGATTTTGCATCTGCATCAGCCGCTATTATGCAGGCTAAGGCTGAAAAGAATATGAAGCAATACGAGAAGGCTCTTAAGCAAATTGCAGACGACCTCGGATTGGATATAACAAACGTACAAGAATTAGAGCTGGCCCTTGAGGCGATGGCTGAGGAGAGAAACGAACAGCAGGACGCACGCCGTCGTGAGGTTATCAGTCAGGTTATTACGCCAACTGCTGTTATCTGGAGAAACTGGCTTGCCGCCGAACCAGACTTTGCAGACATTTTTGGGTTGGGTGCTCCAACTTCATCCACTAAGGTCTCTACGTCTCCTTGGATGTTCCTTGGGTGGCAGGGTGGACTGAGTGCAGACGACCTTGCTCAACACATTGAGGCCCGTATGGAGCGCTTGTCCTTTGGTCAGCTGCGCCGCGTTGAGTTTGCTATGTTTGACTACATTGTAAACGGACGAGCCCTCGGAACAAGGGCTCTTGGAGCAGAGGTGATGGCTAGAAATGAGGGTCGCGACGAAATGGCCGCATTGAATATGACTGCCAGCGACACCCGTGAAAAAAAGGGCGGAGCAATTCGCAACTGGATTTTCTCAAACCTAGAGACTACTCCTACGTTCTTTCGCCGTATCTTCTTGCTTAACAGCGAGACACAGGTTGCTAAGTATATGAACGCCCTTGGATTCTCTTCGCTGCGCTCTAACGCCGCCAAGGCTGACGTTCGACACGCTACGGTTATGGGGTCTATCAACGAAATGCTACAAGGCTATAAGTTGAACAACGCCTACAGTGAGACAGCACTGCAAATCTACGCTATGGTTATGCAGAAGCCTGCGGGAATGGCCCCCGCCGAGTGGGCTTTGGCATTGCGTAAGCAGTTTGAAATGGCTGCAGAAAAGGATAACCGATACAACGAAAAGGTAATGGAGCAGAAGAAGAAGGCAATTAATGACTTCTTCTTTGGGCCAACTGGCGCGCTACAGCTTGAGCAAATTCAGGCTAAACTTGAGGCTGTTGATAATCTTACTGCCGCCTGGTCCTTTATTGGAAACTCATTCCAAGTGCGTGAGCACCTACTGGCTGACTACGCTGAGGCCTTCTTGGGGCAGCGTTTTGTGTCGGAAGAAAACTACATCCCATTCTCATTCCGCCGCGGTGGAGACATTGAGACCTTGCAAAACCAAGTCGACAACGCCAAGACCATCCGCACAATGTTAGACTCTTACAGTCAATCAAAGATGGGCAAGAGAGCAAGTGCTACATTTGAGCGTAATCCGGACGCCATTAAGACGTCGGGCCGTTACATCGACCTCAACTTCTTCGGAACCATTGACCGCACCCACAAGGAGAACGAGGTCAAGATTGCGACTTCCGTTGATGTGTCATATATTTCTGAAATGACTTCTGAGAGAAATGATGCATTCACAAAGAGCGTCCCTTCAGAGGCAGTTCGTTCTGATATACGTCAGAAAGTATACGACCACTTAATTGACCAACGTAAGACGTTTGGTGACGAGGCCCTTAGCCCAACTGCAAAGAAGTGGATTACTCAAGGTCGAAGTGCGATGGTTCTTTACTACTTCGGTGCCGTTGTTGACCAGATTGCAAAGCAGTCCGCGCCTATGTGGAATACGCTTGCAGAGACTAAGAACTTTGATTCCAAGATGGAATTCCTAGGCTCTTTGGTTGGTCAGTTTAACTCGGAGATTCGAGGAGTCCTTTCTGGAGATATGGACGCCAAACAGCAGTTGTCAAATAGTTTTGACATTGGAAACCGTAACGTTCGTGACGCTGTTATATCATTTACTGGTGACCGTCCGGCTACTGGAGATAAGACTAGTTTTGAGAAAGGCGTAGACCTTTCTACAAAGTCACTTGTTGTGACCGATAAGATTGTAGCGGGTGCGTCTTGGTTTGCATACTATAAGGATTGGCATTACCAGAATGGAATGAAGCCATCTGAGTGGTCTTGGCAAGAAGCCGCAAAGAGCCCAAACTCTGAGGCCGCTGAATACGCATCCTTGATGGTATCTAAAGACCAGAACATTTCTACCGGTCGTGACGCATCTAAGTTCAACCGCTCTACTGGAGGTATTAGTATCGGTTTGGTTAAGTCATTTATGATTCCTTTCGTTGACTTCTTGATGAACAAGAAGATGAATATGATGATTGACGCTCAGAAGTTAGCCTTCGGTAGCGCAAAAATTAAAGGAGACGCTATTCGTTCTACTGCCGGAACAGTTGCGGAGATTGCACATTTCCAGACTATGGCCTGGATGGTATTATCTCCCCTATATGCCGGGTTGGGTGCTATGGTTGCGTCAATCTTTGGAGTTGATGACGATGAAGATGATTCTTGGTTCTCTGAGAAGTTCAACCTAGATATGTGGAAGCGCGGTATGATTACTGACCTAAACCCATACGTTATGCCATTCAAACTGATGGAAGACGGATGGATTGGTATGTGGAATATGGCTAACTACTACACGAGCGACGAGCGCGAGGCACTGGTCGCACAGACTGGAGACGAGCGCAAGGCTTATGACATATGGCTCAAGGTTCAGGGAATACCGTCATTTGGAGGAGTTCGCGATGATGCAGACGCTATGCAGAAGGTTCTTTCGTATACTGGCCCGGCCGGTAGTATCGTGAGCAATTACACTTACGGTATGAGTAACATAGCGACACTTCAGGAGGATGTTCCATACTACGTTACGTCTAGCGGAACAAAGAAGTTCCTCACCGAGGACGAGGCTAACAGAATGACCGCAATTGAGGCATTTAAGGTAACGTACCTTACTTTTGGCTTTGCTACCGGATTAATGTTTAAGGAAGTTAACTCAGCAGTTAAGTCTGCAGAGCGAGGCGTGACAAAGCGAGCGGTTACGAATGAGGACGTCGGCTTGGACCGAGTTATGGCAGAGCGACTGATGAACAAACTAGAAGGTCAGGAGTTGACTATGGATTTATTCTACGAGGCTATTGTTGAGGAGATTAAAATTAATCCACTTGGCGCAGAGGCTTTTGGTTCAGCGCGAATCAAGGGTATGGAGAAGTTCTTTGCGGAGAACATCCTAAAGTCAAATGCAAACTTAGGTCCGGCACTAAAGTCTCATATCGCCACTATTCGCGATGTAGACCGTCGCTTCAAAGGAAATGTTGAAGTTGCATTTGCCCTTCATCAGGTTCGAGAAACATTGGGTCAGAAAGAGGGTGAGGACTTTGCTATGGCCGCGTTGCTTTACTATGGCGCTCACGGAAAGTCTGAGATTCAAAACGCTATCCAACAGCAGATACTGTTCTATGGCGTAAACAATAGCATTCTTGGGGAGATTGCCCCTGAGTCAGAAGAGGCTCAGTATGATGACAATCACAACTACATAGACCCGAGTCTAAAGTAGTTGTTTGACCATTTTTAATTATTAAAACACATAAACATCCTTAATGAATTACACAAAGGAATTCATATATTGTGAAAAGTACCCAAAGTTAAAATCAGAATGCGATTGTTCGGATTGTCACCCCGAAAGAATGATGCAAAAAAGAAAGCAAAGACGAGCCAAACAATGATTTACGTAATACTATCTATACCATTCCTATTTGCCGCAATATACCATTGGGCATCTTGGATGACATCCAAATGCTTCACTCAACTTATGGAGGATGGGCAGCCCGTTTTACACAATGGAGAACCATTATTTTCTTTTGATTCAGAAAGAGCAGAGAAATATATTAATATAATGATTCTATGCTATTACCCGGCTTGGCCCGCGCTTCAATTAGGACGTTTATTTAAATAACTTATCTTTGCACTATGGATAAAGATTCTAGATTAGAACGAACTGGAGTATCTGGCTACAATAAGCCAAAGCGTACGCCAAACCATCCTAAGAAGTCACACGTTGTTGTGGCTAAAGTAGGAGATAAGGTTAAGGTTATTCGCTTTGGTCAGCAGGGTGTTTCTGGGTCTCCGAAAAAATCTGGAGAATCTGAATCTTACCGAAAACGTCGGGAGTCGTTCAAGGCTCGCCACTCTAAGAACATCGCAAAAGGAAAGATGAGTGCGGCTTACTGGGCGAATAAAGTTAAATGGTAAAAACACATTAAGATGCCAGACCCTAAGAAAGAAAGTATGTTTGACAAGAAGAAGCGCGAAGAGCTTGCTCGTCAAAAAGCAATTACAGAAGCTCGAAAAAAACAGGCTGCTAAAAAACAGTCTGGCGATATGGGCGGATACTGATGCTACAGCATAAAGTAAAAAAAAAAGAAGTCTTGAAGATTATTAAAAATCATTTTAAAGACTTAAAAAAACAAGAAATAAAGAAGGGGGCATAAGCCCCCTTTTTCATTGCCCCCTACCACAGGGTGATTGTCAAAAAAAAATAAAAAATCAACTACCGCATCCTTCGCAATCGGGATTATCGATAGAGCAAGCCTTAGGTTGTGGTTGCGCTTCAAGTTGGTCTACAAAATCTGCAAAATCTGTTCCGAGGTCAAAGTCATTGATTGCCATAGTGATACGTTTTTGAGGTTAATAAAGAAAGAAAATCCCGACCGAAATGGCGATTCGGCCGGGACATTTGTGCGTACAAATATACTAAATTATCTTGTACCTTTTCCGTCAGTAGTTGCTTTTTTTGCAACAACCGAAGAGTAATTTCCGTCGGTTCCGACGAATTCCCAAACATTTAAGTTAATCTGCTCACCGGTAGACAAATCAAACTCTCGCTTGATTGTGTCTCCGGTCTCTTGGTCGTAGTCAACATACGTTCGGGTACGGCCGTACTTCTTAAGTTCGCCCGTTTCTTTGTTTCTAAAATAAGGCATTATATAAACTTTTCATAAAACCTAGACGCTTGTTCCCAAGGGAGAAAGCCAACACGTTTAGAAACTCTTTTTTCGCCCATAGAGCCAACTTGCGTATGGGCATTGCACGTTAAGTGTTTCCATTTTGGCTCAGGGCATTTGTTTAGGTTAAAAATCCAAACATCTCCTTCGTGCTCGTTCACATATAGTGGCTTGTATCCAAGCTTGTCGGCGCTTTCTTTAAGCGCCTTCCACTTATTGTGCTCAATGAGAAAGTCTCCATACTCCCTTTTATACTTATCGTCGCGACACTTTAACTCAACAATTAGCCCATTGATATCGTCAACGCAGTCCCACTTACTGAATTGGTCTTCTGTTTTATTTAGATTTGGTAGAATCTTTTTTTTCAGTGCCTCGTACAGGATGCGTTCGTTATCATTTATATGAGGCATTATCCTTTGTTATACTTCTCAAGCAATATGCTAAGAATTTTATAAAGGAAAAGCCCGGCGACAAACGCGATTTCTCGTTGCGCAGATTTGTCTAATACGGTTGCTAGAATAAAAAAACATCCGGAAAATACAATAACAACCTCAAATGGCGTAAAGTTCTTGGGCGATATGCTTTTAATCTTCTTTAGAAACTGTTTCATAATTCATTGTTTTGCAGTTAAAATAATTAAAGAAATCATCTTTCTTCAAAGTTGCTGTTTGAACCCATTTAGGTTCATAGTTACAAGTAATTGTCATTCGCTATCACTTTGATTATCAACGTACTCCTGACTATCCCCTGGGTCATCCCACCAAATAAAGCAAAAGTCGCTTCCGGGCTCGCTATTCGTTTTCATCTCCTTTAAATAGTTCGTGATAAAACTCTCTATGCGCCTCTAGGATTCCGTCTTGATATGATTTGATTTGTCTAGCCATATTGCGGAACGCCTTGTGGTACTCCTCCAGGTCCTCTTCAGAGTGCCCGTGTACCCTTTCTGAGAACTCATCTACAGAAGAGTACATACCCTCAATCATTCGCGCCTGGAATGAACGCATTTCTTTTTTTGTTGAAATTTTATTCATTTAAAATTTTTTTAATGGTTGCATCAACCTGTGCTCTATTCTTTGGCAAATATACTGAATAATCCCCCATATTGTTGTCGCTTAACAACTTTAGGAACATCTTAAATCTAAGCGGAAAAGAGTGGTTGCTTGGGACAAACCCTTTGGTTTCAATTATAAATTTACTCTTGTGTGAAACAAAATCGGGAGTGTAGGTTATTGCTCTAACCATTTTGCCTTCATTGTTTACCATCTCTTTTTTACCCGCTGTAGACTTGTAATAATTTCCATTATACCTGAACGAATCCAAGACAACAAAAGACTCTCCTTCATATTCAAACGAAATCCCAACATTCTTAAGTTCAGAATAACAATATGCTTCAAGAGAAGAGGCAAAGTTGATTCCATCAACTTTAACCTTCTTACTCTTTACCGCGCCGGTATTCCGGCTTTTTGTGGGTTTCCGTTTCACTCTATAAAGTTGCGAAAACAATTCAATTAAACAACGTAGTGTTAAAAAATATCTTCTAACTCTTTTATGTCTTTAAATTCAGTTGGCTCTACTTGAAATGATGTTTGCTTTTGTTCTGCAGTTTTTGTATCATTAACACTATTGAAAAACCTCTTCCCTCCGTTTACAAAAAACGCGGTTGAATCTGAATTCATTTCAAAACGAATTGGATTATCTGAAGCGGTTGGTCTACCGCCAGACTCTTGCTCTCTAACCTTTCTAATGTGCATCTCCATAGTTCTACGGGTTGATTCGTTCTCGTGCTGAATCTTTCTATGAAACGTTAAGAAAATATCACAACGATTAAGGAAGAGCGAGCCGCCTTCGCTGTCCTCCGCATATGGAGCAACCGAGTGCCCATCGTCGCCCTTCTTGCGTTGAGCGGCCGTATTGGCGTGAGTATTTAACCAAAGGCTAACCCCCGTAGACTGACAAAACGTTAGCATTGCGGACGCGGCCTCGTAGTTATAGTGGTGCGCGTTAAATCCTGAAGAGCCATTCTTCTCCATAACTAATGAATTGTACGGGTCTACAAACAGGGCGTCAAATGGCCTGCGAGCCATCTCTTTCTCTGCGTACAGAAGCACGTCTACATATGAATAGTTTCTCTTATTTGATAAGAAACTAAAGTGCTCATTAACCCACTTGTAGTAGTGGATTATTTGATGTTCATTCATATCCTGTAGAAGCATTTGAGATGCATACTCAATCATACGAGTCTTGATTGTTGATGTCTTCGATTCAGAAGAATAAACAAACCACTTCCACCCGTGTCGTATTGACGCATTAATCATAAGGTGTAGAACTAGCGTTGTTTTACCAACTGAAGAATGACCATTTACAATTACAAAACTTCCACGCTTGTATCGAAAATATTTATCAATATCATCGTGACCAGTCTTTAAGCCCAATTCAACCTCTCCTCTTTTTATCTTCATAATTTCAGATAAATCCTCATCTTCGTCTGAAAGGTAACTTAGGTTTTCTGTATCGGCCAACTCAACCTTTCTCCGCTCTTCGTAATACTCGGCATCAATCTCTGTGATTGGCAGTAGTTTTCCTTGACTTATGCCGTCCATAATGGTCTTCATCGCAAGGTCTAAACTATCTATATCACGCTTCTTGATTTCCGCCTCAAGAACCTGCAATACCTGAGTCTCATCAAGTATGCCGCTTCCGATATACCCACCCATAAGCCGAGCGGCCCTAATAAGTGTGTTGTGTTTTTCGCCATCTCGCGCATTGCGAATCATATTCGCAGCAACTTGAAGTTTTGTGTAGTCAACCTGGACCCCGCTTTGGACTTGCTTTGGTTCGGGAAGTTCTACTCGCTCATCAATATTTACTGGCGAAAACTTTTCAGAAACCGTCTTTACGATAATGTCAGGGTCATATGACTCATAGCACGCTCTGCTAATGTTTCTACCCGATGGGTCTAATTCAAGTTGATGAACATCCCGGAAGTGTTCAATCATAGCAGAAAAATGCTCCTTGTGCTTCCCCGGGTTTTCTACATTAACTAGAGCCTTTACTCCGTCTCCCGACGGGGAGGTCCAACAGGCAATAACAACGTCGTCATTTGACAATGACTGCTTTGTCTTATCAACGTCAACGTGGTCGAAGTCACAAATAATAAGACCATTGTGCTCGACAAGGTCAACATCAGCGCGTCTGTTAAACTTTCCGGAAAACAAAACAACAGGCAAATCGTTTTTTCTACGCTTATCTCCCGCCCTTACTTGCTCGATTGTGTCGGCATTCTTTCCGGTCTTAATCCTATCAAGGGCAACGCTTAGCGGAACAAAGTGTGGGTTTTCAGTATCGAATACTGATTTGAACATAGTTACGATTGGGTCGTTCATTTTAGGCGATAGTTTAACTCTTCTCTTAAGATTTGAATTGCCTCTTGATTTGTCATCTTATTTTCTTCAATTCTTGAATCAATAATTTTCTTGAGGGAAAAAGCAAAGTCAATTGCGCCCTCTAGTGGGACTGACGACAGGGCCTGCTTCCAATATTCAAGAGATTCAATGTATTCAATTTTGCCGCGGTCAATCTCTGTTTTTGCGGTCTCTATGTTGTGATAGACGTTGCTTCGGTCCTGATTGATTAGGATGGCGATTGAATATTCAGATAGTCGAATTTTCTTTTTAAGAATTAAGGAAATCACTTGCCTCGCTACGACGTGAGTGTGACGCCGTGTACGTTCTAGCGGGTTTACGCTTGATATCTTTTGATACTCTTGGCACAGTAAATTGAATCTCTCTTTCTTCAGCATCTTTTAATTTTTTTAAAATTTTAACAATTGTCTTTAGACGTGTATGAACATTTTGAGTGCTCCATTGAAACTCCTCCGCAATTTCGGTTGCGGTAAGCCCCTGAAGAGTTCTTTCAAAAATGTGCATTTGAATTGGGTCTAGACTATTCTGAGCAGAAGACATAAGCCACTCTATGGTGTTGTCATATTCTTTTGTGTCTGCTATTGCATTTAATTCATAAATTGACCAAGTCTCCTCGCCATCACCCCTTAGAAGGGTGCACTCTGAATCAATTGGTAAGTTATTCTTATTTAAAGAATGACTTTTTAGCATAGTACGAATGGCGTTCCAAACGGTTAATTCAACCGATGAGTAGAGGTGCTTTTCATCTTCGAATTCATATTCTTCATTATATCTTCGCATAACACCAAGGATTGCCTTGCATCGAACTTCCGATAGGTCGTCTTCGTTTTTAATAAAACATCCGTGTTTCCTTGCTACGAAATGATAAAATGTATCCTCAGTCAGAAATCTCTGTAGGTCCTTCGGTGTTAACTTCATATGGTAAAATAATTGCTCCTAATTCGGGGTCTAGTCGCTTAACCTCTAAAAGTATTTCTAATTCTTTTTTATATGCTAACCGCATCTCTTCAGCGGTACTTGTCTTGCCCTCATTAGCAAATATCTTTGAAGCCTCAAGCAATAGGGCGTCGGTTTGCTTTTTTACTTCTGCGCATTTGGCGCACTTACGGCATCTAGTTTTATTTTCCATTGCTTATAATTTCTTTGGTGTTTGATTCATCCATAACAACCATATCGGTGCTAACAATACCCTCTCTTCGCTCAATTGCAATTATAAGAAGTGCGATATATCCCTGAAGGTCATAGAGAGTGTCGACGCTCTGAGCACCAATTCCCTGTCCCCGAAGGCGCATTAACTTATCGTCCATCCTGGCACCAAGGTTAACAACCGCATCGGTTGTTCCAAATACTCCGATTGGATTTAAGGCACTGTCGCCGTACTGCCTGTTCTTTTGGATGAGGAGGTCGCGTGTTGATTTCATAATGCGATTGATTGCCTCCTGTGTTTCAGTTATGCCCATCTTATAATTGTTTTTTTTCTAGAACATCTACTACCTTCGTCCAGTATTCGGAAAAGTCATTGAAAGCCAAGCATTGCCTTGCTTGGATTAGTGCTGTATCTCCGTGCCACCTTTTCATAAAGATGGCTTTCTCTGCTATTGTCATTCTTTTCATATTCAGTCTTCCATATAAAAAAATGAGCGGGAGATTTGCTTTTTGTCTAAAACTTTTAATACTTTAAAGTTATTGGGTACTTTAAAAGCGGCACTTGAGCGATTAACAACTTGTGACTTTAAGTAGTTTCTAGCGAATTCGCTATTGAATATTTCTTCAGGTGTATCAAGTACGCTAACAAGTTCTCTAACAGATGTATTCCATTGCTTATTTTTTAGATACGCTATTGAAACTTGCATCAAGTAAATCATCTTTCCTTGTTTGGATTTCATATCGATTGCTATAAAGTATTTGGTTCTTGTCTATTTCTCGAAGTCGCAAAATACCATCCGGTGCTATCGACCGAATGTATTTAGTGGTTAAAATAAGTATGTTGCTATTTGGTTTATCAGGGAACAATAGAAACACGCAATCGCGTGTTAGGTCTAACTCTGAGCAGGTTATTTCCTCTGATAGGTCAAAGCATCCATACGAATATGATATCTTATGCTTTCCCTTTATAATTGCGAAAGAGGTGGAGTCCGACTCAAAAGAGTCGGCTCCTTTCCTCATCGCTTCACCCATAGCAAATGCCGGGGTGAACTGACTATACCTCAATTAAAATGGCAAGTCGTTTGATTGACCTTGAGTGAAGGCTTGTTTGGTTTCATTTACCTTTGAGCCTCCTGCGGATGATGCATTTTGATAGACCTCCATATAATACCCTCCGTCCTTGGACTGTTTCCAATTTAGATTAACCCAACCTCGTGAGTTTTTGGCGGCTTCTAATTTTTCAAAGTCTTGTGGCCCGAGGGAGACTGAAATAAGTTCTCCATATTTGCCTTCCTTTGTTTCAACTCGTCCTACATAAATTTTATCAGACATAATTTTAGATTTAGATTAAAGTGATTGATTGATTAATTCTGCTATGTGACGATACTTCCAAATGTAACGAACAGCATCATCGGATTTCTTTGATAGGTATTCATCGTGCCTATTTTTATAGAGCGACAAACTGCGACGACTTAAGCCAACACCTTCTATCCCTGCTGAAGATAACTCTCTATGCAGTTGAGTAGGAGTAATGTTGCGTCCAAGCATAATTATGTTGACAACAAGTTGTCTGTTCTCAACAACATATCTACTTGAAGAGTTGCGTAAGTCTAATCCCAGTCCCTTCTCCGCGGCTATGAATGCTTGCGCTACCGAAGACAATCCTTTCTGCTTACTTGGGAAAAGCCAAGTAACAAATTTAGATACTAAACTCATTTGATTAAATTTCGCCCGACAAGGCAAACGAATCAGTTCGATTGCCGTTGTTTAGCCAATTATTAATATTCGCTATCGCGCTCCAAAACTTGCGCTCTCCGGACTGAAGAGAACGCTCTGATGCTCGATACACACCGCACAGATATGGGGATGATTTTTCCTGAACAACCCAGTAAAATTTATTTGTTCCCATAACTTGCGTATAGATGTAGGCCTGTATGTCGTAACAAAAATTGCCTACATCGTATCGGAATCCGTGTATTGACCGCGTGGATTTAGAGTCCGAAATAAATCCATTTTCGGGGGAGTAGCAGTCAAGGAATCCGCGGACGGGTATTTCTCCAATCCAAGAGTTAATCTCGTATTGGGGAGTCCCCGTTAGGTAATATCGAACTGATGTTACCTCACCTGTTTCTTGGTCAATAATCTCACTATTGTCCAATCGATTTATCATATCCTTTGCGGTGTTCCAGTCATCCATAGAGATTATTTTCTTTCCGGATTCAAGGGCAACCTTGGTCTCTCCATCAAGCCATTCTTTATAGACTTTTGTAGAGCGTGGAGATTTGTAATCAGCGGATATGCCTTCTACAAACTCGGAATCGTTAATTACTATGAACTTGTCGTTTACCGAATTTGGTTCAAGTAGCATAGCATCATACAAACTTCCGAATATAAGCGCATCTGATTCTTTCTTTAACAAACCCTTCATATACAACTCAAAGAGTTTCATATCTTGGTTTTTAGAATCATCTGCGGCGTATTTGATTGCAGAGTACGACAGGTATCCTTTACCTGTCGCCTCCAACAACTTACTTGCAAACTCCATTAGGCGAACTTCTTGATTGCCGCGATTTGCTTATCGCTAAACGTGGAGCCGTACTTATTCAGTACCAAGCCTACTGCGGTGGTCGCATTGCTTGACTGCTTGATGTATTCCACAGCCTGACTGAATGTGTCTTCGGGTGAAGATTTTGCCGCTACCTTCTCGGCGGGGGCGGGTTTGCCGTGCGTATTTGTAGCATCGGCATCTTTTGTGTCGTCAATTAGAAATAGACCATTTAGCGCATACTTGCGCGCATAAGAGGATGATGCTCCAAATGATTGAGCGATATCCATACCCTTTCGGTTAAGGTCTACTCCGGCCTGAGCGGTAACTGATACCGACTCATCGCCGTCGGTTAGTGTTGCCGTAGCAGTAATGATTGCTACGCCAACAAGTTCCTCTACACTATCACTAATGGTTAGTACAAGCCCGTTTGCGGCAAGTAATGGTTTAACTGCTTCGAGGATATCTTCTTGGTTTCGATAAGAGTATTTACCGAATGAGTTGTACTGCGACTTCGGGGCCTTAAGGGCCTGTTGTACGGCAGTAACTTTTGAAATAAGGTTAGACATATGTAGATTGGATTTTCGTTACTGAATAGAACGGCAGTAACTTCCGTTTTGATTTAATTTAATTCGATAAGTCAAAGAACTTTCCCAAAAGGAGCGCGAACATACAAAATAAATTTGACTTATGCAAATTATTTTTTCAGTTCTTCTTCTAATCGGGACAGGGCAGTATTTACAATCTCCCTAAAAAAGAACCTGTTAACAGAGTTGCTCATCCACTTATTGAAGTCGGGATAAACATCGTTAAGGTCTTTTTGTATTTCGTTGAGTTCATCGCGGCGGAATCGCATATCAAGGCGATGCTCGCCGTTCTCGTCAGTTAGAAGTTCGTACTTCTTCATACTTTAGGTTACTTAAGTTAGTAAAGTAGTTACCTTCAGGTATCTTCAGGTAACTACTACTTAAGTAGAACCTGAAGTAATATACCACGATAGGCAAAGTTCGGCAATTAAAGTTAGGTGTTAGTTATCAACACCTCTTCGTGAAATCCAATTATCTATAACCGGAGTTGGAACCGCAGGCTTTCCGTCTATATGAAGAGACATAAGGATGTCTTGCGCTCTATGTAGTTCAAGTCCAATGGATTGAGACCGGCTCCTGTCTCCGCTATTTTTTTTGCCTATTACAACTATGTCTCCACAAAATTGGCCTAAAACTTCTCCGTCGGCATCCGTAAGGGTCACCATATCGTCAACATAGTCAGACGCGTCAGGGCAATATATCGCTTCCAGGTTGCTCGATATTTCGTGTGCGGAAAATCGTTCCCCCATTCGTATTTCATCAAGAGCGTCAAACAATGGGTTTTGTTTTGAACTGACTTTTTTTATGTACGAAAAGTATCTATCTCCTTCTTTCTTGATTATGATTGCATAACTACTCATTGTAAATATTAATTAGGGTTTCTTTAAATGGATTTCCCTCAATTTTTTGAACGAGTTTTAGCATATCAATAGCCAATTCCCTAACTTCTACTTGAGCGTGTTCCGATGCGCGTAAATTTAAGAAATTTGCGAATGAGCGCATATTGAACATAACATCTGCGGTGATTTGAGAATTGTATGTCTTAAAGAATCTCGCTGATTCTTTGGCTCTCTTTCTACCGAGTGATGGAGTGAGTTTTTCAATGTGCTCGTGATACAACTTGTTGGATAGTTCAGAAAACTGAATTAATTGCTCTTGGCTATCCAAGTCCCAGTCGATTGGGATGTAGAACTTATCATCTTTAAGTTCCTTGTATCGCGCTGATTCAGCGTTAAGTGATGACATCCTGTGCTTAAGCAGGTGGATGTGCGTAGCAATATCAGTGGTTACAAGAAAGTGTACTGATGCCTTCTCAAATGGAGTTTCGTGTCCATTGCTCCATAGCATATTAATCAACGCGGGGATTCTACTGACCTTGTCGTCTGTCAAGTCCCTTGATGTTGATGTCCACGCGGACTGGGCAATTACTTTGTCACTCCCGTAATAGCCTAAAAGTTCTACTTTATTTTGCATACATTATTGATTTTACTTTATTCCAATATTTTTTTGTTGATTGTTTTTTGTGACCATTGCCTCCACCATTCCAACATCTTGCTATGCGCTCGGGTGAATGATTTTTATGAGATAGATTCACAAAAGTCCACCACATTTCTTTTGATTTGGATTCAGACCACCTATCGTTAAGGTTAAATACACTATCATACCCCGCTAATTTAAGTTGACGATTTATTTCCCTGACCATAATAGGTCGGATTTGAAGCACACCTACCGCATCTTCTTTCTTGTTGTGAGCATTCGGATTTCCGGTGCTTTCCACTTGAATCTGCGCATTCATAAGAGTGCCTAATGTATCTTTTCGCGATGGCTTTCTTTTGGAAGGCTTAACAAGCCCAACATCAATAGTTGTTGAGACATCGCTTTCAATAGGACTAACTATCGTCAACATACCGATAGTTATCAATGATGCTAAATTGTTCATTAGAATTCAGGATTGCGGCCACGCTGACGCCTATGGTCTTGATGGTCAAGTTCAATTTCAGCCATAACAAACTCTATAGCCTCAAGGTCTTTATAATCCATAGTAGAGTTCTCTACCAGTTCATACAATTGATTCCATTTACTCATCGTCTTCTTTAAATCTTTTTAATTCAAATTCAAGGTCGTAAGCGCAACTCAACATTACTTCCCGGGCAAATTCATCTTCTATATTGTTAATCGCCTCGAACATAGTCATAAGTGTTTTTTTGAAATGACTATAGGCGTATCGCTCTACTGATTCAATACTCGTTTTTGATATGCACCACATTAATGATAGACACTCCACCTTATCATCAGAAATAAGGTCTGCAAGTTTAATCATATCAATATCGTCATCTGCGTTCATAATCGCAGATGAAAGTTCGTCATACTTCTTTACGAAGTTGTCAACATCGTACCCGAAATGTTCAGGGATTGTTTTACCGATTCCGTCCATATTATTCAATTACAAATTCATTTTCTATGTTAGTTTCCTTTATGACATTGGCGGAAACTACACCCTCTATAAGGAATACTTTTTTATTTGATTTTGATTCAGGGTTATTAGATACCTTAAATGAATCACTATTTGTAATTGTATTCCATTCATTTACAAAATCTTTTGCCTCTTTTTTAGAGCCGACAAAATAAGTCCAAGCATTATATTCCATATCAAATGTGTTATTTTTTATAGTTCAGTATTTAAGTTAATAAAACTCTTTACAAAATTTAATGTACTTTGAATGTCTTTTTTAAATTCATTTGGATAGTTAAATAACTTCTTAACCCTAAAGTCATTTGAATTATTTGTTTGCTCCCAAACCCTTAATCCATCCGAGTGAATTGTAAAAATAACATCAGTATATTGACTATTTGAAATGCGAAATATGTCGCACCCATTCATTTGTTCAATTGTCATCTGCAAATCTTTTTATCGTGTTTCGCAATGATTCATCGTCAAACATTTCAACTGAATCAAGGTCTAATGATTTAGATGCTATATGTCCTTTCAATAAGGAACTGACATAATCAGCACACCTAACTTTGTCTTTACAATCCCAAAGGTATTGAGATGTTTTGTCGTTTAGAAATATAAACGACATAGCGTATCTCTCATCTCTCTCACCTATGAATCGTATCAATGGCTCACCCATCAGGTATGCCGTTTCAACTGCGGTGAATAGATTGATAATCTTAACGACATCAAGCATAGCCAATCTCGTTTAAATTTGGAACATTTTGTGAATCTCTCATTACCGCCTGAAATGATTCAATGAGTATCCGCGCATAAATTTTTGGGTTTGTAACTTTAGAACTTGTATACTGCTCAACGAGTTCGTTGTCAAACATTACACTAATTAAATGTCCCGACTCAACTTGTTTAATTACAACATTTAATGAGCCTTCATAAATTGAAACTGAATTTTTCATCTTTCTTTAGTGTTAAAGGTTTTTGTATTTTCTAATTACTTCAAAGGTTCTTTTCAAATCACTATCAAGATGTATCTTTTGGTCCACTCTAACAGGGTACCAAGCAATAGTGTAACCGTGATTAGCATTATAATCTTCAGGTTGTACCCTATTACCATTTACTTTGTGTAAGTAAATCCAAGGTATATTGCCCATTAACTCAAGTTCAATACCGATACGCTTCATACGATTGATGAAGATGTCAACCTCATTCATTTCTCTTTGGTGTTAAAGGTTTCTTCAAAGTATTCTTCAGCAGTCCATCTTGACTC
>ENA-UPTJ01000146-UPTJ01000146.1-marine-metagenome-genome-assembly--contig:-NODE-146-length-45293-cov-7.675980_pt1 | contig 45293 bp, 43 predicted proteins | sample MGYA00238168_ERZ767080 | MGnify/ENA primary metagenome ERZ767080 (study PRJEB28935, sample SAMN06266237) | marine metagenome | isolation source: Columbia River Estuary | place: USA:Columbia River Estuary... | reverse complement strand
CCGAAATTAAGTCGCTCACCATTCTCACCAGAAAAAATATCTTTCGACTTTCCGCCGCCGCCAATCGCTAAACTAGCCCTTGATGAATGTGCCGCCATCTGAAACATTTGATAACTGAACACATTTGGATTGGACACTGCATATTGGTTATCGGCAAAATGGCTCACCATGGCTGATGTCATCATTTGAGGCATCAACAATCGATTGGCTCCAACGGAAACATATCTTGAAATCAATGCATTGTCTTCAAATTCCCAAGGCTCATCCTCGTCACCATCGTCTTCATTGGTGTAATCATGTACCAAAACAAAGTTGAACTTCTTTGGCAACTCCTTTAATTGTGAGTCCTTAGCCTGTAAATCGAACAACAACATATTATCGTCTACCGTTTCGTACAAAGCCTTTACTTCGGCGTTTATGATCGAGTTATTACTTAGATTTTCTGCACAAATATCACCGTCGCTGTCCTTGTCTTTTACATAGAAGATACCGATCGACAATACCGAGGTATCGTTTTTAAAGTATCGAGTTCTCAACCTTGTGAGCATGCTATTGTACTCAAACCAACCACAGTCTTGTTGCTGCTTTGCCAACGATGTGTGGCAACGTCCAAACTGACCGTAGAATTTATCTTGCGGGTTTTTGTTCAACAAGGCCACCATGTTTCTATACATATGTTCTTCGCGCCAGGTATATTGCTGTGCGGTGTTATCCAATGCCTCCCACTGTTGCCATTCTTTAAGTTGCTTGAAAACTTTCACGTATTCAGCATAGTCCGATCCAAGCCAATTTTTCCATGCAACGCAGGAGTCCACAAAAGGGCCATCGGCAGCACCGTATTCTTTGAGCCAATTTATCAAATAGGCAATATTCTCATATTCTTCGTCTTCAGGCCTAGATTCAATCAACGGATTAAATTCTTTTTCAACCCATTCCTTCCCTTTCCCGTTTGATGACTTAACCACAGGATAAACAGACGAAAGTGCTACGCTATCTACCATGGCCATTGAAGTTGCAGTATCTTTTATAACATCTGCAGACTCCGATGTTGTTGTATCCACTGAGGTAGAAACATCATTCTCATCTTCATCTTCGTAAAAATTTGAAATTCCATCGGTAAGGATTGAATTGGCCGCATTTCTGGCCAGGTAAACGCCCGCCGCCAGCTCCGCTGGCGGCACACCCCGGCGCTTTAAAATATCGTACAACCAAAGAACCGACATATCGTAGAAACGCTCCACATCTAGTCCGTGAACCTTGATCTGCTCCGATGCCGGCAATGCCCTGTTCCACAAAGCAATGCTATCGAACAAATTCATGTAATGCTTGGAACTTGTTGCCATCAAATACAACTTCGCAACCGAATCCTCCTTGGTGAAATAACGCTCCATGTAATAAGCCCGGGTTGGACTTAACTCAATCACAAAATTCCTTACCCCCGCATTCTCATGCATCATTCGCAAGAATCTGTATTCGGCCACAGAATTGAATTTGGAGTAAAAATGATTCTCCCCCGTTAAAATCACCCTTGCACTTTTGGCACGGTTAGATAGTAACTGGACCGCATCCGTTTGATTAAAATTACTCGACGAAAAGTCGAATTTCACCCCCATCGGCAAAATCGGTAACTCCTGGGCCATCAAAGACGATACCGCCATCAAAGCCATAAATCCAAACAATTTTTTCATCGTACTACCCTCCTTTTATTAGATTTAGTTCCGGCCTCACTAGCATAATCAACTACCGCAGCATCGTCTTTACTGGTAAAATCAAATCGATAACAATATCCGATTTCAGCCGACATAAACAGCCCGGTATTCTTCAACCCACCATTGGAATTCATTGCAGATCCTTGGTAATTCCAAGTCTTTTTGCCAAAATCCCAGCCATACCCAGCAGATCCTCTCGCATAAAAATTGCCAAATCTCAAAGCGGGAGTAACTGATAATCCATAAACATATGCAGGATTCGCCACCTTGAAACTCGGTTGATCCTGATTGATAAACCCGCCGCTAACACCCGTGAAATTCTTCAACTCATGTCGAACATAGCCTGTGTATCCTCCAACGCCCAAAGTAAAATGCCTTCCCATTGGAAACTGATTTTCATCGTACCACAACATATAAGTACTTCTCATATTTGGGTTTACCAATGGCGATGACTGCGTAATTACCAATCGATCATTTTTAATCACCCTCTTTGCACCCTCTTCACCACCACTTGTATATGACACACCCAATGAAATACCCTGACTTTGTATCATCCCAATTTCAGACAAACCTTCGGACCGCAATACAGAATTCAATTCACCCAATTTCAATCGGTTCAAACCGTACACATAGTTCATTTCAAACGAAGCATTGTAGCCACGTAAAAAGTTTGAATTCCTGGAGCTATATCTGCTATAATCATCAATGATTTCAGCCATTGCCGTATCTTGGTCAGGAGAAGTTTCGTCATATAATGGCAACGACAAAAAGACCGTTCCCACCATCAAACGATCTGTAATTTCATAACGACTTAATCGCTTCAACAAAACAATTGGATGGGCAGAATCTCCCAATTCCGTTTCCATTCCAAAAGGTTCATCAATCACGGCGGGTTCGTTCGATGTAGCCGCAGTATCAGTTGCAACTATGAAAAGAGTTGGATTTACTTTCAGATTTCTACCCATACTCATGGAATCATTTTTATTGGAAATCAATTCAGGAGTTAATTCAAAAGGATCCTCTGGAAACAAGAAAACCCTGAGTACAGAATCCTTTTTCACGCCAGCATTCAACAATCCACTCAATAGGCTGGGCATTGAATTTAACAGATATCTCGACCTATCAATACACTCTCTGTAATCGTCAAGAAGCACCAAAACTCTGCCTTTCTCTTTTGAAATAGTCTGTATTTGATAGTCCCTGTAAATAAAAGCTTCGTAACCATTCCTCGAACCACGATTCATTACACTTTGAACCACTTGCTTTGCCGATGGAATTTGATGAATCAACGTTTTGTTGGTATTGAAAGTAGAGGTGGCATAATCACTCAATTCCAATTCAAGCTCTTGAACTCTTCCCAAAAAAGGAATCAGCTGTCGGAACATCTCCCTATTCTCTGCTGGAATCCAGTTTTCCAAATCCCTGGCGATAAATGGCAGACTGTCGCGCAGCGAAGTAATCGTTGGAACACTACCAAATGCTGGTTCAATACCAAATTCACTACTCGAACTTTCGTCGGACGATTCGGATGATTCGATTGAACGAACATTTGATTGAACACCAAAACGATCTTGCCAAACCCTATCCCACATAGCCGAAGAAACCATCGCCTTGGTGGCTTCTACCTGTGTCCTAATGGTTGTAGGCATAACGACTCCACCAAACGTGTCCGTTTGCAATCCTACGGTTTTATCCTCAGGGAAAAGCGAATTCAATGCTACTGCCAAGGCCCATTCGTATTCTTGATCAGGATAACTTAGCATTTCGGAATTTTCTTGTCTACCCGATTCGTCCTCGTTGTCTAAAAAATCCGCACCATAACTGAGCGATTCAAATCGAATCTTTTCCAAAACACCTGGTTGCTTTTTCTGATAATCGCGCATCGACAAAAAGAGGGTCTCGGGAAACTCGATATCGTCCTTCCAAGCCACACGCAAATAATCCATGTGAAGAGAATCAGGCTGACGCAAATATTGTTGCATTAGCACAATCTGAAGTTTATGCCATGGCAAATACACAACATCAAAGCGAGATAAATCACCCGTTTTAACCAAGGTCGTTAACAATTCTGAAGCCTGCAATCTAAATTTGGTATTGCTAAAATCTATCAATGTTACCCGTCGATAAAGACTATCCACAAAAACAGGTCCTTGATAAACTAGCTCTTTTGTCGCATTCGTATCAATAAACAAGGAAATATTGGTTGTATCAACCTGCGGCTCAGGACTAGACCACTGGGCACCTAGAGGTGAAATCGATCCAATTTTTGCGAGCGTTAAACAAATCACCAGTTGCCAAAGCCTCCGGCCGATTCGTGATTTTTGTTTCACCATTTTTATCAAACGAGATTTAAGACTTGTTCTTTGATTTGTTCCAATTTTTCTTTCATCTGCACCACAGCTTGCTGCATTGGAAAGTAATTGCTTTTCACACCCATGGTATTCATTTCTCTACCCATTTCTTGGGCGATAAAATTCAGTTTTCTACCCAAGGGCTCTTTTTGTAGGCAGGTTCTAAAATAATCCAAATGCTGCTGCAAACGCTGCTTTTCCTCCGCAATATCCCACTTGTCGAGGTACATTAAAATCTCCTGTTCAAAGCGATTGTTATCTCTCATCTCCGACGATACATGGTCGGCCAATTGACCATAAATGCGATCGCGCAAGCCTTGCTTGCGCGGCTCCTCGTGAACCGAAACCTCATCTAAATCCAATTGGATCGACTCAACCAATGAAAGCAATTTTACACCCGTAGCCTTTCCCTCTTCCATTCTAAACTGAACCAACATATCCGCCGCTTGCAGCGTTAAGGCCACAATGGCCTTTTTTACTTCGTCTTCTACTCCGCGTTCCCCCGTTTGAATGACCTCTGGAATGCGAATGATATCGCGGATTGGATCGCGGAACTCCACGCCCAAGGCGCTACTCAATTCCTGATACTTATCCAAATATGCTTTTGCCAAACCCACATTGATGTGAATCTCCTGATCTTCCGCCTTTACATTGGGAAAAGTGATGGAATAAGTACAAGTAATTGTCCCTCTTTCCAACTTTTCACTCAACAACCTACGTATTTGAGGGTCAATCTCATACAAAAATTTCGGCAAACGCAAATCCGCCTCAAAATACCGTCCGTTCAACGCCTTAACCTCACAAACTGCGAGCAACGAAGGCGTTTCCATTTGGGCCCTTCCGAAGCCCGTCATACTCTGAATCGAATTATCCATGCTAATTCAAGCGAAATTAACCCTTAATCAACAATTTTGAATCACCCATCCACCAACAATTAATTAACTTTGTACAACTTTGATGAAAGCACGCGCATTTTTAATCCTCCTTACCGCCACAACAGTTCTTTTATGGCGATGCGGTGGCAATACCGAAACCCAAGTTCCCACTGATTCCGCCACAACCGAGTCGGGCATCGTTACCCGGAAAATTTCAGGATTTTCGGCCGACAATGCCTATCAAAATATAGAAAAACAATTGGCCTTTGGCTTTCGTATTCCAGGTACCGCTGCCCACAAAAAATGTGCAGATTGGCTTTTTAAGGAACTTCAAAATACCTGCGATACCGCCTATTTTCAAACTGGCGAAGGCAAAGCACCCAAAGACGGTAAGAAAATCCCCATTTATAACATCATCGGAAGCGTAAATCCGCAAGCCAAAAATCGCATGATCATCGCTTCGCATTGGGATAGTCGACCTTACGCAGATCAAGACGACCAAAAACAAACCGAGCCCATCCTCGGAGCAAACGACGGGGCCAGTGGCGTGGGAATCATCCTTGAATTGGCGAAAAATCTCAAAACGCAAAAACCCGATTGGGGCATCGATTTCATACTTTTTGATGCCGAAGATCTGGGCATTTCCGAAATCGAAAACTCATTCTGCCTCGGCAGTCAGTATTGGGGTAAAAACCCTCATATTACAAATTACAAGGCTAGTTTCGGCGTCCTTCTGGATATGGTTGGCGGCAATAACGCTCAGTTTATGTGGGAAGAAAATTCCAACAATTACGCCAACTGGATCCTTGTCCATACCTGGCAAATCGCACAAGAATTGGGCTACGAAAACTACTTTCCTTTGAAACTCATTGGAGCCATCACAGACGACCATAAATACGTTTATGAGGCCACCAAAATTCCAATGATCGATATCATCCAGTACAACCCCAATAGTGGATTTGCACCCTTTTGGCATACCCACGATGATAACATGGATGCCGTGGACAAGCGCACTTTGAATGCCGTTGGAAACACCATGCTCCACCTGATTTTTAATCCACCCGCATCATTATGAGTCAATTCCCAACCCTAAAAATACTGGCTTTCGCCGCCCACCCCGATGATGTAGAATTGGCCGCATCAGGGACCCTAATGAAGCATATCAACATGGGACATGCCTGCGGAATCATCGATTTAACTCGCGGCGAGTTAGGAACAAGAGGTTCGGCGGAATTGCGTGATCAAGAAGCTGCTTCAAGTGCAAAAATTATGGGCCTTACAGTTCGCGACAACCTGAATCTTGGCGATGGTTTCTTTGAAGAAAATGAAGAAACATTACTGAAAGTGATTGCTGAAATTCGCAAATACAAACCCCAAATTGTGTTGGCCAATGCCATTTCAGATAGGCACCCAGACCATGGCCGTGCCGCCTCACTCGTTTCACGCGCTTGCTTTTTGTCTGGCCTTCCCAAAATTGTTTGTGATCACGAGGGGATGAATTTGCCAGCGCATCGACCGAAAACAATTTACAATTACATCCAAGATCGGAACATCGGACCCAATTTGATTGTCGATATTTCAGACGAATACAAACAAAAAATGGCCACCATCATGGCATTCAAGAGTCAATTCTACGACCCAAATAGTGAGGAGCCACAAACGCCCATTAGCGGACAAGATTTCTTATCTTTTTTGGAAGCCCGCGCCCAAGAATACGGCCGGTTGATAGGCTGCAAATACGGCGAAGGTTTCACCACTGAACGGTGCATCGGCACAAGCAATTTACTTGACATTCTGTAACATAAATATCGTCGCTAATTCCATAAAACGGTGGTCTAATACCGCTTGGAAAAACTGCGTCGCATCGATGTTTGTGATTTGCCTTTTTGTCTCGATTAACGCCCAAGTCAAAATCGCCGATATCATCGCAAACAAACCTTACGTAATCAATCTCCACCCCACGGATACAGGTAAACTTGTTGTTCTGTTACCCATGCCCTTCGCAAGTAGCCAGTTCAAGCCCGAAGCTTACAAGGTCAAATTACCACCTGCCACAGAAGTTCACGCAATTCATCTTGTCTACACCCGTTACAAACAGGTCGATACGTTCAACCAGCCCAAACTCAATCAACGTCGTTTAAATAACCTAAAGCTGCTTTGGCCCGATGTTTTCAAACAGAACGATATCGTATGGCGCGTATTTGAGCAGAAATCCCCAAAAACATTGGACGCGGCAGAAAACTGCTATCACGGATTTGTGATTTACTTAAAAAACCATCCCCCCAAAGCGGAAACGGAAAAGGAAATCGCCAAAATTGATCGGGTGATAAAAAGCTACAAAGACTCCCAAGTCTGGATCCCAGAGACCGTCAGCTATCGCGTGAGAAGACGTCAGGAAGAGACCGGATATTACCTCCCCAACAGCCGTGATAAACGCAAAAAAAACATCAAATTTAGCGGCGGTGGCATTTGGTTCAGACAGAAGGAATATCGGATGATCAAAGATTCTATTCCATTAAAACGGATACCCGGACATTACGAAAGAACGGGATTCTTTGACACTTTTGGCTTGAGAAAAACGGACGAATTCAAAATCCTCACCCGCAAAAATTGGGGCGGAAAATATGCCGTTTTGGTGGATGTCACCGGCAGTATGACCCCTTACACAGCGCAGGTGATGCTGTGGATGAAACATTCTAAATCCTGCCTCGAAAACGGGAGAATTGTTTTCTTTAACGATGGCAATGAAGCGCCCGATATGTTGAAACGCATCGGTTTTACCGGTGGAATACACATGTCCGAAACCCATGTTTTTGATACTGCCTACGCCTTAATGAAAACGGCAATGCGTCGAGGCAATGGCGGTGATTTGCCAGAAAACAACATTGAAGCGTTGATTGCTACCCAAAAAAAATGGCCGATGATTGATAGTTTTATCATGATTGCCGATAACAATGCGCCGATAAAAGATATTACACTTATCAAGCAGGTCACAAAACCCGTGAATATTATCCTTTGCGGTATTACCGATAAAATTCATCCAAATTATGTTGAACTCGCGGCCAAAACCGGGGGAAATATCTATACCATCGATGCGGAAATCAGGGTCTTAACAAACTCAAATTGGGAAGCCGAATTGATGTCGGACGTTCCGTATTTGAATACCGAAAAGAGGGCCTAATTCGAGTTTTTGATTATTAAAAATTGACAGAAATGACAGAGAAAAAAACCATTGAAACAGATATCATCATTATAGGCGCTGGCCCAGTAGGACTTTTCGCAATATTCGAAGCGGGGCTTTTGAAATTGCGTTGCCATTTGATTGATGTATTGGCGGAACCTGGAGGGCAGTTGACGGAAATTTACCCAAAAAAACCCATCTACGATATTCCAGGATTTCCACACATACTCGCGGGTGATTTGATCACCAATTTGATGAAGCAAGCCGCACCATTCAAACCCGGATTCACTTTGGGCGAAAGGGCAGAAAGCATCGAACAAACGGCCGAAGGCCATTTCATCGTAACCACCAATTTGGGGACTGTTCACAAAGCGCCAAATATAGCCATTGCGGGTGGATTGGGCTGCTTTGAACCTAGAAAACCCCCTATCGGAAATCTCTCTGAATTTGAGAATCAAGGCGTGGAGTACATTGTAAAAGACCCTGAAAAATTTCGCAATAAACGCATCGTGATTGCCGGCGGCGGTGATTCTGCCCTTGACTGGACGATTTTCTTGAAAGACGTAGCCAGTGAAATCACTATGATACATCGCAGGACCCAATTCCGCGGTCATTTGGACTCGGTTCAAAAAGTGATGGACATGGCCACAAATGGAAAAGTTAATTTGATGGTTAAAAGCGAAGTGACGCATTTGGCAAGCGATGACAACAACCAAGGTTTAACACGCGTAGGCATCGCAACCGATGAAAAAGAAGAATTAACGTGGATTGATTGCGACTATTTCTTGCCGCTATTTGGCCTATCGCCTAAACTAGGCCCGATTGCCGATTGGGGTCTAAACATCAGCAAATCTGCCATCGAAGTAAATACATTTGACTATAGCACCAACATCCCCGGCATTTATGCCATCGGCGATGTGAATACGTATCCAGGCAAACTCAAATTAATCCTTTGCGGTTTCCATGAAGCCACACTGATGGTACAAAGCGCATTTAAACGCATTTATCCTGATAAAAACAACGTTCTGAAATACACAACCGTTAACGGAGTTCAAGGATTCTGATGCTGACACTCTTATTATTTCGCACCATTTTTAAGTGGATATTTCGCATCATCCTAGCCTTCGTTTCGATATGTCTTTTATGGGTGGTAGCCTACCGATTTATCAATCCCCCCACCACCTTACTCATCCAATCGCGCCAAGGCGAATACTCCACCTCAGCACTGCAAGAATGGGTGGAATACGACCAAATTGCAGACAACATGAAAATGGCCGTCATCTGCGGAGAAGACCAGCGATTCAAAGACCACATGGGTTTTGATTTCAAAGCCATCGAAAAAGCCATCGAACACAATATCAAAGGTGGGAAAACGCGCGGGGCAAGTACCATCAGTCAACAGACAGCCAAAAATATATTCCTCTGGGAAGGTCGCTCCTGGGTCCGAAAAGGCCTCGAAGTATGGTTCACGCTCCTCATCGAAGGACTTTGGAGCAAAGAAAGAATTCTGGAAGTCTATTTAAACATTATCGAACTGGGCCCAACCGAAGACAGTCTTTACAAATACAAACAAACCGACCGCACACCAGTCAACGAAAACGCGGAGGAATCAAACAAAATCCGCCCCATTTTTGGTGTAGAAGCCGCGGCTCAATACTATTTCAATAAATCGGCTAGCTCGCTCACGAAAACACAATCTGCAAAATTGGCTAGCATCCTTCCTTGCCCGAGAAGCTGCGGAATGAATAGCGCCTTCGCAATAAATCACAGGGCTTTTATACTGCGATGCATGCGCCGCTGGGGCAAAAAAATCATGCTATAAGTCCCAATTTAAGCATTCAGAAAAATTGTCGTATTTTTGCGTAAATTAATTTATGGCAACCACACAAGACGTATCTGTAGGCAATTTCATTCGCTACAACGGCGAACTCGTTCAAGTGATCGAATGGCAACACCGTACCCCAGGCAATTTGCGCGCTTTCTATCAAGGTAAAATGCGCCGCGTGAAGGACGGGAAATCTGCAGAAAACCGTTTCCGTAGTGGAGAAGCCGTAGAAATCGTTCGCGTGGAAGTAAAGGAATTGGCCTATCTGTATGCCGATGGCGATGCTTTTGTTTGTATGGACAACGAAACCTACGATCAAATCACTGTGGCCAAATTTATGTTTGGTGAAGGTGCAAAATTCATGAAAGAAGGCGATACCGTGATGATTTCATTTGAGGGCGAAACCCCGATTTCTGCCGATGCTCCTTCTCATGCCATCGTGGAAATTACCTATACCGAACCTGGCGTAAAAGGCGATACCGCAACCAATACACTCAAGTCCGCAACCACCGAAACCGGTGCTGTTGTGATGGTGCCTTTGTTTGTGAATATCGGCGAGAAAATCAAAGTGGATACCAAAACGGGATCCTATGTTGAACGCGTAAAATAAACTCACGGATGCAACCGTTGATGTCAGCCGAGGAAGGTTTCTTAGCCTTCCCAGAAAAAGAATTAGCCGCCCTAGAAAATGCAAAGGTGGTGATTCAACAAATCCCCTACGAATACTCAAGCTCCTACCTCATGGGGTCCGATAAAGGTCCAGCCGCCATGGTGGAAGCAAGTCATTTTGTGGAATTCTACGACGAAGAAATCGATCGTGAAGCCTATAAGAATTTCGGAATTGCTACCCTGCAACCCATCGATTTTACAGGAAAAATTGATGCGGCAGCCGTGGAGTTGATTGCCAACCAAACCCGCGAACTCCTCAATCTAGACAAATTCGTGGTTTCTCTTGGCTCTGAACACACCGTAACCTACGGTTTTATGCAGGCCTACGCCGAGAAATACCCTTCGATAAGTGTGTTGCAAATCGACGCACACAGCGACCTTAGAGCCGCATACAATGGAAATCCATACTCTCATGCCAGTGTGATGCATAGAATCCACGACATGGGTCTAAACTTGGTTCAAGTGGGTATTCGCGCGCAATGCATCGAAGAAAGTAATCTGATTAAATCGTCCGATAACATCCATACTTGGTATGCCCATGATTTGTGGGACAACGATGTTTGGATTGATGACTGCATCGACAAGCTGGGCGATGTGGTTTATGTAACGATTGATGCCGATGGTTTCGACCCCTCAGTAGCACCCGCGGTTGGCACGGCCGAACCGGGAGGACTGACATGGATCCAAGGTTGCAAATTGCTCAGAAGAGTGGCAGAACGCAAAAAAGTAGTGGGTTTCGATATTGTAGAAATCGCACCGCGTGAAAACGATATACTTACCGAGTTTACCATGGCAAAATTGTGCTATAAATTCTTGGGTTACCTAAATATAAACGACAGGATATGACAACCGCCCAAAGAATTTACCTGGATAACGCCGCCACAACACCCATCGCGGAAGAAGTTGTAGAAGCGATGATCGCAATGATGCGCGAACATTACGGAAATCCTAGCTCGACCCATGCCCATGGTAGGAAAGTGAAAGGCATTATCGAAGAAGCACGAGGTAGCGTCGCCAAAATGTTGGGCTGCTCACCCGGCGAAATTTTCTTTACCAGCGGTGGAACAGAGGCCGACAACCTTGCAATTAGAGGCAGTGTGGCCAATTTGGGTATCGAAAATATCATCTCTTCAGCCATAGAACACCACGCAGTTTTGCATACGGTAGAAGAATTGCATCATAAAAATGGCGTTGGATTACACATGGTAAATCTGCTTCCCAACGGACATGTTGATATGGCACATTTGCAAACGCTATTGAATTCGGCTACAAAACCCCTCGTTAGTTTGATGCATGCCAACAACGAAATCGGGAATATTATCGATATCGAAACCGTTGGTCAAATGGTGCACCAAGCGGGCGGAATTTTTCATTGCGATACGGTTCAAACCATGGGTCAGTATCGTTTTGATTTGAGTCAGGGTCACGTCGACTTCCTTGCTGGCGCGGCACACAAATTCAATGGGCCTAAAGGTGTTGGATTTATTTACATCAACAAAAAAAATCGAATCCCCCCACAAATTACTGGCGGTGCACAAGAACGTGAAATGCGTGGCGGTACTGAAAATGTAATTGGAATTGTAGGATTGACCAAGGCATTGGAAATTGCCTACCGCGAAATGGACGCCAAAAAGGCACATCTAGAAAATATCAAAGGACTCATGATTCAATTACTTAGAGAGTCTATTCCAGATGTTTCATTCAACGGCGATGCAGAAGGCAATTCGCTTTATACAGTTTTGAGCGTTTCTCTTCCTCCCAACGAAGCAAGTAGCATGATCCTATTCAATTTGGATTTGGCTGGAATTTCGGCCAGTGGCGGAAGTGCTTGTTCTAGTGGTGCCACAGGCGGAAGTCACGTTATTAACTGCCTCTACCCCGGCACAAACCGAACTACTGTGCGATTCAGTTTTGGAAAACAAAATACCGAAGACGATATTCGATTTACAGTAAATCAACTCGCCAATTGGTACGGACAAAAATCATAATCTCCGTTTTGATTGTTGCGGCGCTAGGATTTTTTGGCTGCGCTACGATCATAACCGGAAAAAAGCAATCGCTTTATATAGTTTCCAACCCTCCCGGGGCTAGCATTTTTGTCGCCCGAATCAATGCACACAAAGCACCCCAAGAAACACAAGTTGATTCTTTTGCATCAACCGCAGAAACCCCAAGCATCAAAAAAATCATTCCAGACACCACGATTTCGGGCATCACACCTTGCTTTATCGATGTTCGACGTCCCCAAAAAGACAGCCTCCAAATCACCCTAACTCACCCCAATTACCAGCCAACATCGCAGACACTCAAACCCAAATTCAATGAGTCGGCTGGCCTCAATTTCATTATTCCTTGGAACTGGATGATTGACGCAATGACAGGCAGTTTGATGCGATATTCATTACCAGATACTTTTGTGCTGAGAGAAATCAAAAAAACGCAGTAATTTTGCACCCGCAAAGCAATGCCAACCCTTTATCTAACCCGCAAAGAACATTTCAACGCCGCACATCGGTTGTGGAACCCTACATGGAGTGAAGAAAAAAATTCTGAAGTCTTTGGCAAGTGTGCGAACCCCCATTTTCACGGTCATAATTTCGATTTATACGTTTGTGTAAAAGGCCAGCCAAATCCGGATACAGGCTGTGTCATCGACCTTAAAGTCCTTAAGGTTATTATTAGAGAAGAGGTAATCGACCATCTAGATCATCAAAATTTAAACCTCGATGTGCCTTGGTTAAAGGATACCATGCCTAGCATCGAAACCGTTGCGGTTGCAATTTGGCAGCGTCTCTCCCCCAAATTACCTCTGGGTGTGGCCTTGCATAAAATCACCCTTTGGGAAACACAAAATAACTTTGTGGAGTACTTCGGGGAATAAACCCATCCCATGAAAGCGCTAAAGCGTTGGTTACAAAACAGCTATTTGGCTCGCGAATGGCCCATTAACTTCGCCTTCCTAGGTCTGTTGCCTTTCTTTTTTGCTACTGGAGGCTGCCTCCTTTATACATCAGATAGCGGAGCCTACTTAATGACCGCTCAAAACCTATCCATACCCTTAGATCGGTCCGTTTTCTATAGTTTGTATCTACGTGGATTGAACGATTTGATGTCGCTCTTCACCCAACCCATCCTCGGCGAAATCGTTGTCCTGCCCCCACTAATCTTACTCTTTGTGGGCATCTTCCAACTAGTGAACAAGTTATTTCCAGCACTGCCGCAAGCAAATCCCGAAAAACTCGACTACCCAATATCCTTAAATCAACGATGGATTTTCTTGTCGATGTGGCTATGCGCCTGCTTTCTCACCTCCATGCCCTGGTTTTTACTCCAAGCGATGCCTGATATTTTTACGGCCATTCTCTGCATTTTTGTCTTGCTATTTCTCCAAACCAAATCTCTTCGCAACTCCATAATTTGTGCATTGGTCATCGTGGTCTCCGCCGTCATGCACAACGCAAACCTGATAACGCTCACCGTTGTGGGTATTGCCATTTGGCTCGCTTGGAAAGGTTATCTTGGAAAATGGACCCACCCATTAAACCAATACGTTTCGCTATCTAAAACCCGTTCCTTAATCGGAATTTCAATCATTCCTTGGACACTTCTCATCGCCAGTAACATTTGGGGTGGCAACGGAGTGACCGTAGGCAAAGGATCCCACGTTTTTTTCATGGGTAAACTCTGCGAAAATGGAATCCTCAAAACCTATTTGGACGATGAATGCGCATCCAAACCCAACCCCTTCTGTGCATTTAAAGACAGCCTTCCAGAGCATACGTGGGACTTTGTTTGGAACAGCCACGGCATCCTAGAAAAGACCGGCGGTTGGCATCATAGCAAAGAACTATACAGCGAGATTATCTTAGGCACCCTAAGTAAGCCAAAATACATTGCACTTCACATTCAAGCAGCTGTTGCTGCCACCGCCCAACAAGTGGTATTAACCCACGGAGGCGACGGACTCACGCCGCTAGATACCAGCGCGACATTGGCTCAGGAATTAAAAATGAATTACCCCGATGAATACCAGGGGTTTGTGAACGACTCCAAACAACAAAAGTCCCAAATCGATTTCGATTTTTACAACAAAATATATGATTGGTCGGCAATTGTCCTCATTCTATTCGCCTTGATTTGTCTTTATCGCAAGCCCAATCCACTCCTAGCCACGTTCTTTGCAATAGCGGCATTGTTTATTTTGTGCAATGCGTTTTCTACCGCCTGTTTTGCTAACGTCTTGGCCCGACTAAATGCGAGAGATTTTTGGATCTTGCCGATGCTATCAATCGGTATAATCGTTCAGTATTTCTACCCCAATAACTCAAATCGGGAATCCGCAAGCCAATAAATCACAATCAATCCAACCGGTAAACCGGATACAAATTGTGTGTTTTTTCGTAGTGCGCAGATTGTTTGTAAACCCAATTCAACTGTCCCCAAGAATCCTTCGCAAATTCGCTATCGTTCGCTTTTTTACGCAAAAATTCAGCACGTTTTTCTGGGTGAGCCTTCAACCAGTCTGCAGCTAAGTCTTCAAAAACATAATCGCTGTAACCTTCTTTCTGCATCAATACGCCATCAAACGCATTCCACGCAAAATAGGAATCAGCAGCCCTTGGCTCCAAAACCGAAACAACAAACTTTGCATTTACTGATGTAATTGGAACTACCACATCTCCCGCCCGAAGTTGTACCGCCAAAACCGTATCTCTGGTCTTTACACCATGATGCATATAGTGTTTCTCATAAGGATGATTCACCGTCTTAAATTCGTTGATATAGCTCACTCGCAACATCGTAACCGTGTCGAATGGAATTGGCTTACAAACCACTTTATTGAGCTTCAACTTCTGAATTACATCGCCATAGGCAAACGGGACGATGTAAGCCGAAGGCACTAGAATACTATCGGTACAGCGGTATTGGTCGTAATATTTCACTTTTTTCGACCATGGCCTGGTTCTATCGTACACCAATCGATCGGCGCCAGAAATTTCACTCGGACGGTATCCCGATTCAAATCCCAAAAAATCAATTTCGGTAAATTTTGTCTGGTCCAACTGAAACTGAATTGGCATCCACTTTCCGATAGGTTTGGGGGCAAAATCCACATTTTTTCTTCTTACTGTTGAGAACTCATTTCTGAGCGATGGCGCGGTAGCGGCAATTAAAAACTGTTCCATGAATGCCAAAGTCCCCAGCATACGTTGCGAAAAAGGCTTAAGCATATGTGTTTCAACGGTATAGCCCAAAGTATGATGCAATGCGGCAAAACCGGTGGCATATCTACCGCCTTCCCAAAATGCAAATAATCCGCTATCAGGCACCGTTTTGATCGTTTCAACATAGGGAGCCGTAGGCCATTGATTGGCTGTCAAACGCTCTTTTAACGACTTCTCAAAGGGAATTAAAACATCGGTTAAACCGGGTTGCAATTTTTCTGGTCGCGTATGAAAATACGTTAGAACATATTGATAATCAGCGCCATTAGAGGTATGGTTGTCGATGAATAAATCGTATTGTTCCATCGCCATCAAGCCCACCAACGACTTTGCATTTCTAGAATCCAATTTGATAAAATCGCGATTTAAATCTAGGTTTTGCGCGTTGCCTCTAAATCCATATTCCACCGGACCGTTTTGATTGGCTCTAGATGTTCCGCTGCGAGTGAGGGTTCCATCTACATTATACTGACAAATCACATGGAGTTGCAAATAGGGTAAAACTTGCTGCCAATACTGACCAAAGAAGAGCATATCACGCAATAAAATCATACAAGCGTCCGTCCCTTCGGGTTCACCAGGATGGATATTGTTATTAATGAGAACTTTTACAATGGGCTTAACCTCTACTTTGGATCCGGCTTCAATACCCAGATCGCCGTTACCAAACCGATCCATGGTCTCCGTAGCAGGACCGTTGAGTTTAAGCACATAAATATCCTTGCCTACATCGCCTAGTCCGATAGATTGCAGAGAACAATATGCAGGAAATGTGGCAGCGAGCTGCTTATACCAAGCCACACATTCAAAATAATTGGCGGTACCCAGTCCTTTTGATTTTTCAAAGGGGGTTAAAAGGGAATCATACGATTTTTGCATTTGTGGGCTCAGGGCTTTGCCCTGAGCCTTGCGCGCGCCTTCGGCGCGCATCATCGCCCCACTCAAACCCAATGTACCAAACTCATCCTTGGCTATAAATTCATATTCCCCAGTAACAAGCATCTTGCCCGGCTCCTGAGGTTGCTTCAACTTTTTTGCCTGTCCAAACAAATCACCCCCCAAATACAATAAAACCAAACCCAAACAAACCCTGTTTATCATACCCTTAAACATTACCTAATGCGATCCATGCTCCGAACCAAACGCTCGTCTTTTCTGATATTATAAACCGACAACGCAGCAAAAAATATAAAAAAATGAGGCCAAATTAAATGAATACCAAATTGAGCTGTGTAGTTTTCATGAGCCCACGACAACATAAAATATCTCAAATACAAAACTCCAACAAGTAAAATCGAAAATCCGAGTGTCAAACACGCCGCTTTCAATTGCAATCTCCGATTCCTAAATAAAAACACCGTTGCCAATGCTGCAATTATCATCACAACCGTAAAAAACGCCGTCAGCAAATCAGGCGTATACATCGTGTTCGCATCCGTCACAACCCCCGAATAACTGTGCCAAAACATCAAAACATTTGAATTGCTATGGTCGTTCGCAGTAAACCAAGCATAGACCGGATCCTGCCACAAGTTGACATATCCAATTACGATAACCAAAATTAAAAAGATTGTTTGAATGCGCTGAATCATGAATTCAAACCTACCAAAAATTTGGCAATCTTCAATCCTAAAATACACCTATTATTTCACAACTTTCCCGCCCTTAAACTGCAGAAATTACGATGCGTATGGTTGTGTGCTCAAACGGGATACTCGATTTTACATAAATATTGCCGCGATGATAGTCTGTGATAATTCGCTTAGCCAACGACAAACCCAAACCCCAACCTCGCTTTTTGGTGGTAAATCCGGGCTTAAAAATCGACTTCATCTGATCCCTTGAAACTCCCTTGCCATTGTCGGTAATATCAACCACCGCCTTGTTTCTTATCAGCTTTACGCTGCATTTTAAAATCCCTTCGCCGTCCATCGCATCGATACTATTTTTTATCAAATTCTCAATTACCCAATGAAATAAATTTCGGTTGATTCTGCACAAAACATCCGACTTCCAAAATTCGGATTCAAAAACAACGCCCTTCCCCGATCGATTTTTCATGTATTCGATAGCCTCAAACATCACCTCATTCAAATTTAATGTTTCCAACACCGGTTCTGATCCAATTTTAGAAAAACGCTCTGTAATAATGTTCAATCGATCAATATCCTTGCGCATCTCCATCGGCGCCCCTTCCGGCAAATCCCCTAACTCCATCACCTCAACCCAACCCATCAAACTAGAAATCGGCGTTCCCAATTGATGCGCCGTCTCCTTGGCCAATCCAACCCAAACCTTGTCCTGCTCCGACCGCGTGGAATAGGAAAACGCCACATAGGATACAAACATAAATAAGGCAACAATTCCCAAAACAACATAAGGATAATATTGGAGCTGCGTTAAAACCGTACTGCTACCGTAATATACTCGATAATCAATATTCTTGTCTACCGGAACAACGATGGCTTCATTCTCCATTTTGAAAGATTCCAACTCTTCTTGCAAATATTTATCCGCCCGCTTCCGTCCGCTCGTATCGATATTTACAAATTCTAAAATCGCTCCTTTATCATCGACCAGAATCGCCGGAATCGTAGTATTCGACTGAACCACCCGCAACTGAAAACCCAAATCACCATCGCTGTTTGGATCGGTAAGGATACTCTCCGCCTCTGCCCACATTTCCATCTTCTTCTTCTCCTCCCCGGCAATTTTCACAACCAATCGCTGACTCAAATACAAGGTAATAATGCTAATTATCAAAGCCAACAACATCAATATAACCTTGATGAATCGCCGTGACTCGTAATAATTAAACCTACTCCGCTTTTTCATCTACGATACATTCCCCTTTTGAAAAACACAAGCAATCAAAATACGTAAATCATCAATAACAGAATAGTCGCGTGCATAATTCATTACCGCATCCAATTCGAATTCTGTTCCTTTGAACTGCCTCGCCACCTCAAAAACAGGCGATGCCAATTTGGGTAAACTCGCTGTTGCACCAGTGCGCTGATACCCCACCCAAGTGTTGCGACCAATCAAAATACCAAACAAGATATTCAAACACGTTCTGCCACCCGAAAAACAAAGTAACAGAGGGAACAAGGGCAACATAATCAAAGAAATTAATACATCAAACACCCTCTTATTTCGCAAATGATGAACCTGCGCCAAATGGTAATTCACTTCCAACGTAAATAGCTCGCCAGGCAAATTTTTTGAATCCGATCCGATGATGGTTTCTCCCTTTTCCGGTGCGATTTTTACCTGGACTGGTTTGGATTGAAAATCGTTCATGTGCGACATGATCCGCGACGACGAAACGTCCTTCCCGCTGAATATTACTAAATCAGGTCGATATATTTCCAATACCTCAGACATCTGCTCCAAATGTCCAATAAATCCAGGCTGCCTCACTTCGCTGGCCGAAACCCATCCCAAAACCTCATGGTTCACTCTTCCCCGCTTCAGCAAATTTTCGATGCGTTGATTCTCAGATTCACCCCCAACCAAAATCACCTTCCTGCGGCCACCATGATCAAACCGAACATCACCAATACGCAACGATTGAGCAATGCCACGCGTCAGAAAAACTGCACCCACAGCCCAAGCCGAGCCCAAAGCCAATATCGCCCTAGAGAATTGAAGGTCCTTGGGGAGGAAAGCATACATCGCAAAAAGAGCAAAGGAACCAACGAGCGTCCCCCGGAACAACCGACGTCCAACGAATGGTTTGTCGTACCCGCCCCAGAAATAAACCGAACCCATCACCAACCCAATGTAAATAGGAATATGAAGGGTAAAGAATTCAGAAGGATAATACCCGCGGACAAACTTGTGATACAACTCCCAATATTTGGCGATGCCCAGGTATCCAATAAAAATGAGCAAGAAATCAAACAAGGGCAACCATATTTTTTCCGCCAAACGAGCACAAAAAGCAGCCGAAGCCCTCAAATAAATAGCCATCTGAATGAAGAAAGCAAATCTCCCAGCAACGGAGCTACTGTAGTGTTTTTTCGCAAACAAGACCATGGCATTGTAAAACACCTTGACATAATTCGCGGTCTTTCGCTTGGTACTTTCCCCTTTATAGTGGATGATTGTTGTCCCCGCAAAATATACATTTTTATACCCCCCTAGTGTGATTCGATAACTCAAATCAACATCTTCACCGTACATAAAATAATCCTCATCAAGCAAACCAACCTTCTCCAACGCAGAAGATCGCATCATCATAAAAGCACCACTTAACACTTCCACATCGTTCGTTTCGTGCTCGCTTAAATACTTCAAATGATAACGACCAAATAATCGAGATTTGGGAAACAACCCGCTCAGGCCCGTCATTTTAAAAAAAGCAACCTGTGGCGTGGGTAGCCCCCTTTTACTCTCTAGCAAGAATTTTCCCTTTCCATCAATCATCCTCACACCCAAACCCCCAATTTCAGGATTCGATTCCATGTGCTCAACACATAACTTCAAACTATCTTCCTGAACCACAGTATCGGGATTCAACAGCAAAACATATTTGCTAGTGCTTAAACGCATCGCCTGGTTGTTGGCCTGAGAAAAGCCCAAATTCTCCGTATTCGCAATCACCTGAACCCACGGAAACTTGTCGTGAACCATACTCACACTGCCGTCTACACTGTTATTATCGACAACCCAAACCTCCGCGTCCACCCCAACTATTGCCTTCTCTACAGACCGCAAAGCCTGCTCAAGGAAATACTTGACGTTATAATTTACTATGACAACAGAAAGGGTATGCTGCATGTTTTGGGCGTAGCAAATTACAATAAATATTCGGTTCTCTGTGCGATGGACCTACCTAATGTAACCTCATCGGCATATTCGATTTCACCACCCACTGCAATTCCACGTGCGATGCATGTCACTGTGACACCAAAGGGCTTCAATTTTTTTGCCAAATAAAACATCGTCGTATCTCCTTCAACCGTAGCGCTCAAAGCCATCATTACCTCCTCAACCATCCCATTCTCCAAACGAGAAATTAGCATCGAAATATTCAAATCATCCGGACCAATGCCGTCCATCGGAGAAATCAATCCCCCTAAAACGTGATACTTGCCCTTAAACTGTGCGGTGGATTCAATAGCCATCAAATCACTAAAATCCTCAACCACACAAATTACACCCTCGGAACGCCGCGAATTATTGCAGACATCGCATCGCTTATGATCGCTTACATTTCCGCAAACCTCACACAAATGCAATTCCGTCTTCAGTTTCAACAAAGCACCAGCCAAATTCGCAACCTCCATTTCTGGGCGCTTGAGCAAATACATCACCAATCGCAATGCCGTGCGCTTTCCAATCCCCGGAAACGACGATAATGCTTCCACAGCCTGCTCCACAATACCCGATGTAAATTGCATACTTCGCGAAATTACATCATAGTTTTTAGGTATTTACGAACTTGCATTTGGTATAAAAAATCATCCTACCTTTGCATCGCATGTTTATCGAAGTACTGCAAGCCAAAATCCACAACGTCCGCCTTACTCAGACGGAATTGAACTACACTGGGAGCATCACCATTGATGAAAATTTAATCGATGCCGCCGGCATGTTGCCCAATCAAAAAGTGATGATTGTGAACAACAACAACGGAGAACGCTTCGAAACCTATATCATTAAAGGTGAACGAAATACGGGCATCATTGGATTGAATGGTGCGGCCGCAAGAAAAGGACAAGTGGGAGATGAACTCATCATCATGACCTTCACTTACCTCACACCCGAAGAGGCCAAAACGCACCAACCAAACAACCTGTTTCCTGATAGGAACAATCGCTTAGTTTGAAAATCAACAAAAAAATAATCTCGCAAACCCTACTCATCCTTCTGGCAGTTGGGGTGTTTATTCTTATTGGTTTAAAAATTGACTGGGTAGCAACGTGGAAATCGGTAAAAAACGCACACTTAGGTTGGTTTACTGCCGGTATCTTGGTGATGTTGATTTCGCACTTTCTAAGGGGTTGGCGATGGAATCTGTTGCTCAAACCTGCCGGATACCCATTAAATCCTTTGCGTGCTTTTTACGCGGTAATGATTGGTTATTTAATCAATGTTGCCACCAGTAGAGGCGGTGAATTTGTGCGATGCGCCATGGCTGCCAAAAGTGAAAAAGCCCCCGTCCCAACACTCGTTGGAAGCGTTGTCACTGAACGTATCATCGATCTTTTGGTGATGGCCGTATTGGCGATGCTTTGCCTTTTACTTCAATTTGAACAATTCTGGGGATTCTTTGACCAATATCTACTTCAGCCTGCAATAAACTATATGGTCCCAATCATTATTGGAATGGCCTGCAGTGTTATCGCATTGTTTTGGTTGAAAAATAAAAAGAAAACGTACGAACATAAAAGCGACGATAGCCAAAATTCAACGAACCATACAGGGCAACAGAGCGCCGCGAAAGAAACCATTTTTACCAAATTTTCCGGAGGTCTACAATCTGTTTTCCAATTGGAGAGACCCGCAGCCTTCATACTGGCTTCTTTGGGTATTTGGATCGGCTATTGGCTGAATACCTATTTCATGCTCAAAAGTTTGGATGTCACCGTCGACTTTACACTAGCCAATGCCTTGGGAGTTTTGATATTTTCTACATTGGGCGTGATTGTTCCACTTCCCGGTGGCGCTGGAGTTTGGGGGACGTTAGCCTATGGACTGACTCTGATTTATGGTTTACCACAAGACCAAGCCAATACATTTGGTATTTATTCTGTCGCCGTCAGTAATCTGCTAATGATCGTTTTTGGTAGCATCTCCTATCTGCTGCTATATTTGGAAATTCAAAAAGCCAATAAAAATGTCGCTGAAGGATAAAATCGTTACTGTAGAAGTCGCCCAATCCACTGTAAAACAATGGCAAACTCAGGGCGATAAAGTCGTTTTCACCAATGGCTGTTTCGATATTCTTCACGCCGGTCATGTGCATTATTTGGAAGAAGCCCGTATGCTTGGAAACCAATTGTTAGTTGGATTAAACACCGACGCAAGCGTACAGCGATTAGATAAATCTCCTGCACGTCCTATACAATCGCAAGAATCTAGAGCGATGGTTTTGGCTTCGTTGGAATCTGTCTCCTTGGTGGTTTTGTTTGATCAAGACACGCCCAAAGAACTCATCGAAGCGATCAATCCTAACATTTTAGTGAAAGGAGCCGATTACCAAATTGATCAAATTGTGGGTGGAAGTCATGTAATTTCCTCCGGAGGCGAAGTGAAGACTTTGGAATTCTTGCCTGGCTTCTCTACGAGTAAAATCGAACAGAAAATCCTGAAAAGCCACGGAAAATGAGTTAATTTTCCTCACGATTATCCCATCGTAGGTAAAACCATCCGATGCTTACCTATCTCACCGCCAAGCATCGGTAACTAAAGATGTGGAAAGCGATTTTGACGTTTTCAAAAACCGAAGAATTCGCTGGATAAAAAAACATTTTTGCAAAAACCACAAAAAACAGCCCTAAAACAGACTTTCATGGGTCTTTTTCGATTGGGCTTTTGGGTGATAGCGATACAAGCTGTGTTATCAGGCCACTATGAATCAATGGCCTGATTCCCCAATATCACTTTATCGCATTTTTTTCTGCCTATTTTTTGGATTGATATTTAGCAATATCGCCAATTCACAGTGCACGCTCAATAGCAATACCTATCCGAAAGATTTCTTCGGCAATACTAGTCAGTTTTCCCTAACCAATGGAGTTTTAGTCTCCAACATACCCGGTACAACCTCAAAGCAGTTTGCCTTTGCCATGCATACATGTAGGATGGATAGCAATACCTGGTTAGAAGCCACGTTTTCACTAGAAATTAACCCCTCTAGTGCCAACTATTTGGAAGCCTATTTTCATTGCGATTCTACGCGACAAAATGGGTGGGTGATTCGGATGGGTGATACCGACGATGATATCCAATTGATTCTGAGAAAAAACGGCATTTCACAAACCATTTTAAAAGGGGCAAAAGGCTATTTCAATCGCAGTAAATCAAATGTTTTAATGAGAATCGTTAAACAACCCGAACAAATCATCGTACTCTATAAAGACAGCGCCTGGGAAAATTATCAATGCCTCGGCGCCGGAATTGATACGATGTCGTACCGGCAATCCTACCACGGCTGGAGCATCACACAATCTGGGAGCAGCGCGGCGGGAAAACACAAAGTGGAACAATGGTATATCGGGCCGCCGCAACCTGACCGAACACCACCCCAACTATTAAATATCCTATGGATTCAACCCAACACCGCCAGAATGCTATTCTCTGAGCCTATACAAATCCCGCAACGACAACAATTTATTTCCAATTACCGCGCAGCCGATTCAATTTCAATCATCAATTCGCGGACCATTATCGCCAAATTTCCCAAGGTTTATTGCAATCTGAATAATACCGTTCATTGTCAAAATCTTCTCGATACCGCCAACAATGTGGCACCTCATCTCCTTGATTCAAGCATCGCCGAATGTGCTACTCCAATTTACCCCAATCAAATCGTCTTCACAGAAATTATGGTCGACCCTACACCCCAAGTAGGCTATCTACCCGATGCGCAATACCTCGAAATCTACAATACCACCGATACGGCCAAATGGCTTCATACTTTGTCGTTAATGGATCCTCAAACATCCTGTACTTTACCCAAATACCTATTGCCCCCCAAAGCTTTTCTCATTTTGCACGACAACCAAGATAGCGCCTTCAATTACCTAAAAAATAACGCAATTCGCATCGCCAATTTACCTCACTTTAACATCGATGGAGATGAGATTGTCTTGATGTATAGTCGCGACACCATTCATGAACTAAGATACAGCGACAAATGGTACCATCCCTTATACAAAGGCGGTGGATATGCTTTAGAGAAATCCGATCTTACTTGCGGATGCATTAACAATTTCAACTGGCATAGCAACCATGAGAAAGGAGGAACTCCAGGCGAAATAAATTCAAAACCCTTACCTTGGCCCTCACCAAGATCTTTGGACGCAAAATCAGAACCGCCCGTAGCAAGGATTATCGAACATCGATGGGAATCCAATGAAATCCTTGAAGTCGTTTGTAGCCAACACCCAGAAATTCTAAAATCCACCGCAGATTCAAGTATCAAGAGTCAATTGCCTCAACTGATTTTGATATCAAACGAGGGTGATACAATCCAAACAAAATACCAGCGAACAACCAATTCTGGCTGGCTGTTTAAATTAGAAACAACAAAACCGTTGGATGCAAAAGCAGTGATTAAGAATGCGAAAGATTGCGCACATCGGACACTGAGCGACACACAATTTCAGGTGTTTGCAAACGCCAGACAGCCACAACCAAAGGAACTGCAATTCAATGAAATTATGTTTAACGCCAGCGATGGATCCGTTGATTACATTGAACTCGTGAACACCTCAGATGAAGCAATCCAATTGCAAGGCCTCGAATTACTGACCGACAATAACCTACAATTAACCCAAAGAACTTTACTTTGTCCTGAACCGAAAACCTTGTATCCAAATCAAATAATTTGCTTTAGTTCTGACCCCTATTCGTTAGCCAAAACGTACGATCCGGAACGATATACCTTTCATGAATTTTGTTCCACCTTCCCCAATTTATCGGCAAGCGGAGCTGCACTTCAATTGGCATTTAATAATTCACCCAATATCATCGACATGATGCAATATGACGAATCAATGCATCACAGTCTATTAATAGAAACAAAGGGTGTTAGCCTCGAAAAGAACCACCCAACAGCGCCGAGTTCTTCGCCTCCATTTTGGATAAGCGCAACTTCAACCGTGGGATATGGCACACCCGCCGAATCCAACAGTCAACAAGTCAACCTGAAAACTACCATAATCAAAACCCAAAAGCGTTTCTCCCTGCTTAATACAGTTATCGGCGATGATCCAATTAGTAACAACCAAAACACCCTGATGCTGTCATTTCAAATGCCACAACCTGGGTATATTGTCACCGCAAGTATTTACAATCTCCATGGCGGACTGATGGGCATACCCATTTATCGGGCAATCATAAGCAAGGAAGGCGTATTGCCAATCCCTATTCAAATGTCAAATATGACGCTTTCCAACGGAAATTATATCTTGCATATAGATGCATTCCACCGAGAAGCTGACATTTGCACTCAGAATCTGCGTTGGATTTACATGCACCCATAAAATGAACGACCAAACAATACAAGCGCAACTGGACGCGGAATTGATCACCTATTATAACCGCGATGAAATTCGGGCGTTCTTGTTTTGGATCCTTCCGCATATTCAAACCACACAAACCGACCAAAAAAGGGAATTAAATAGAATTATCGAAGAGCTGAAAACGGGCAAACCCATACAGTACATTTTTGAAATTGCATTTTTCGGTCATCTCGAATTGAAAGTAACACAGGACACGCTCATTCCTCGCCCAGAAACTGAAGAACTCTGTGATCTAATTCATCGGCATTTTAGCAATCTGCCAACGGATATAAATTCATTAGCAATCAACGGGATTGACTTGGGAACGGGATCAGGCTGTATTCCTATTTTATTGCTAGCCAAAAACTCAAATTGGCATTTTGCCGGGGTCGACATTTCTTCCAAAGCATTGGAAGTTGCCAACTTTAATGCAAATAAACACGGTGTGTTGGACCGGTTTACTGCGATTGAACAAGATATTTTAGAGACACTTACACTAACACCCAACATTCAATTGCTCGTTTCAAACCCACCCTATATTTCAGAATCCGAACGAGAGTTTATGTCGGGCCGCGTATTGGAATTCGAACCCCAAAGTGCACTTTTCACACCGAATAACGATCCACTGCAGTTTTATAAAAAAATCGCGGAAATGCTAGCCAGTTCCGCGATTCAACAATTATCAATTTGGTTAGAAATCAATCAATACTATTCCGAAGAAATCAAATTGCTGTTTTCACCATTGGGCAATACAGAAATTCTCAATGACATATCCGGAAATCCTAGATTCCTACACTGCGAAATATCAAAATCTATTTAACAATAGAAATCATTCCTGCACTGTCCTTTACCAAACTTCCCGCCTTATACATTTGGGTAAGTGTAGTGTAAATTCCTTGTGAGAAACGCTTTTTATCTCTTTCGCCGCTGCGCTCAAACAACGCTGAAATCAAATCACCAGACGAAATTGCATGTGACAACTCAGCAATGTAATTCAAAATCACGTCGCGTTTTGTTAATTCACCCGCCTTCCTACGTCCGCCACCTTTGCGATAACCAGTTTTTGGTGGACGACCTCTACGACCCGCAACTTTTTCTACTTGGGGTTTTGCTGGACGACCGCGCTTTCCAGTACCTTTAGACAACGCCTTAAGTCGGTTTTTCTTCGCACGATCCTTCCACAATGTCAAAGATTTTGCAGCAGTAGCCCTAACCTTCTCGATGTCCTTTACTTGCTTCTTTTCTAGCTTTTCAATTTCTTTTTCAGCTTGTGCTGTAGCCTTTTTCAAGGCATTTGAAAGCGATTGGATTTCCTGTTCGAGAAAAGAAAAAGCACTCAAATACGCAACTTTTTTAGATGCTCTTTTTGATTTCACCTTGTTCTTAGAACCTGGCTTACGACCCCTTTTCTTAGGGCCTTCAATTGGATTTATTTCTATTTTTTCCATAAAATGACGCAATTTTTACAATGACTAAAATCGGATTTTTTATTTAAGCCACAAATCTACTAATTATATTTATCATCCACCAAATAATTATAAAAAAATATGATTCAAATTCTTGATTTTTATTTTATCAACCCACTAAAAATCATAGTGTATTTCCAACTATTATTAAATTTCCACCATTTCATTGGTTAATTAATCCACTAAAACCAATGGTCGTTCACTCAATAAAGTATCCTATTTTTGCACCGAGCAGGCTAACACATTGACATTACTATCAAAAATATCGGACAATAATTTTATTAAAAGTTTAAACACGGAGTCGTTGATTAATTTGTCTAATGATTTACGTCAATTTGTTACACAATCCGTACTCACATCGGGAGGACATTTCTCTTCCAACCTCGGCGTAATTGAATTAACCGTGGCCCTTCATCACACACTAAATTTTCCGAGTGATGGTATTGTTTGGGACGTAGGCCATCAATCCTATCCCCATAAAGTATTAACAGGCCGTGGAGACTTATTGCACACCATCCGCAGTTTCCAGGGACTCTCAGGGTTTCCCAAGCGCGAAGAGAGCCCATTTGACATCTTTGGCACCGGTCACTCTAGTACTGCCATTTCTGCTGCAATGGGTATGGCCGCCGCGGCTAAAATCAAATCGAAAAGCCAGGACACATCACCAAATACCTCTCAGCCCACCTTTGTGGCAGTAGTTGGCGATGGCGCCCTTACGGCAGGACTCTCCTATGAAGCACTAAATAATCTGTTTGAGTCGGATTTAAATGTCATGATTGTACTGAACGACAATCACATGGGCATCGACCCAAACACTGGAGCATTGAACACACGACTGCAAACCGCACCAGAAAAAGTAAAAGCGTGGTTTGAATGGTTCGGACTCAACTACCAAGGTCCGATCGATGGGCACAACATGGACCAACTGCTCCCCGCGATTCAGCATTGCTACAATCAAACTGGACCCCGCCTCATTCATATTAAAACCATCAAAGGAAAGGGTTACCCGCCCGCCGAAAAAGAGCAAACCAAATGGCATAGCGCGAGCAAATACGTCAAAATCGAACAACCCACCCACCCCAATATCAAATGGCAGGATGTTTATGGCGACATGCTAATGTTCTTGGCAGAATCCAATCCAAACATCGTTGGCATCACTCCCGCCATGCCCTCCTCGTGCGGAATGATTAAAGCCATGAATGCATTCCCCAATCGATTCTTTGATGTGGGTATCGCCGAACAACATGCACTCACTTTTGCTGCGGGAATGGCCACCCAAAACACAATTCCTATCGTGAACATTTATTCCTCCTTCTTACAGCGAGGGTACGACCAATGGATTCATGATATCGCATTGCAGAATCTACCGGTAATTCTCTGCATCGACCGATCTGGACTTGTAGGAGAAGATGGACCCACACACCACGGCGCTTTTGACATAGCCTTTCTACGATGCATTCCGCAGTCAATTCTTTGTGCCCCAAGAAACGCCAGAGAGTTATACGCATCGCTATGGCTTGGAACGCAAAACGTAGGACCCATCGCAATTCGATATCCCAAAGGAACGATAAACGACAATCAATGGGAACCTGCCATAGATGGAGCTGCGGCCGTCCGAACCCTATCCCCACAATGGTTAAAATCAGATGGCGAAGCAAATGTGCTGTTGATTACCACCGGACACGCCACCAATTTGGCCATTCAAGCGAATACGATCATCGAAAATCAAAATAATTCTGAAGCCTCAGATTTTGTAGATAAGAATACAGAGCTGGCGAACAAACCCGCATCGATTCATTACCACCACCTCCACATGCCAATTTTGCAATGGGCGGATAACAACCCGGATTTTCAAGCACTTTCATCCGCAGTTTCGTCGATTACCATTGCAGCATACAAACACATCATCACCGTGGAAGATGGCTGCATCCAAAGTGGCTGGGGCGAAGGACTGCGTGGAATGCTCTGCGATGGGCTACTGAAACAACAAGATTCTCAATCCAATCAAACGACACTACCGCAATTCCAACACTTGGGTATTCCCCACGATTTCATCGAACATGGTAACAACGAAGAGGACCTTTATCATCGATGTGGATACGCTCCGGAGGACATTGCCTCGGCGGTTATAGCAGCTTCAACCAAGCATTAATCAACAACTGTCCCTGTGGAGTGAGAATGCTCTCTGGGTGAAATTGTACTGCCCAAATTTGGTTCATCGAATCGCTTACTGCCATCACCGCACCATCGCATGTGGCCTCGATTCTGAGCGTTCTCGGTTCCAGACCTCCAATCGAAGGTGGCTTAACGACCAAAGAATGATAGCGACCCACCTGCATCGGATTCGTTAAACCCTGAAAAATGCCTTCGTTGCTATGTTTGATGAACGATGGTTTTCCGTGGACAGGCACATCGCCATGCGTTAATTCCCAACCATACGCTTGTCCGATGGCCTGCAAACCCAGGCAAACGCCTAAAATTGGAAGTTTTCCTATCGACCACCCAAGGGTTGTCATGAGCATGGGGTGGCTATGTGGTTGGCCCGGACCCGGGCCAACCACATAGCCATCATATTTCTGCAATTCTAACAACCAACCAACCTGATCTACAGCAACAATCTCATCAATCCTAACCACATCCACTTGTGCGCCTCCCACCGATAAATAATGTACGATGTTATAAGTGAAGCTATCGAGATTGTCGATGAATAAAATTCGTTTTTTCAATCCGATGACTGCCATTTGCTATAAATCAAATCCCAAATTTCTTTCCTATCCCAGCCACAAAATCCTTCAGATAATAGGGCTCGTAGTATGCCAAATCCTCAAAATTGTTCGCTTGAAATTTCGAAACTGCCAAGTCACACAAATGATCCGCCCGCGGTGATAGATCAATAAACTTAGAACCACTATTGGCTACCAATCGCGCCACTTTTTCATTGGCATTACCAACAAAACATGTTTTTTCATCAGGCTCACCTACCCTAGTATCTGGCAAAATCATCGCACAAATTGGCAAGCTCACCTGGTAATCAGAGCCAGAACCCGGAACAGAAATCCGCTCCAATTTGAGCGCATACACTTCATCTCTGCGCGCATCCATCATCACCCAAACACTATTTAACGATTCATTTGATCGCAAAATCTCTACGCCCAACGCCTCAAATCCGCTCACCGAAATCAACGGAATGCCTTTGGCAAAACACAAACCCTTCGCCAAACTCACCCCAATCCTCAACCCCGTATAGCTTCCAGGTCCTTCATGAAATCCCACAGCAGATATTCCTTTTGTAAAAATTCCAAATTCAGAATTCGACAATTCAACCGCCCTTTGAACCATCATTGGCAGCAATTCGGAATGCGACTGAACCACCTCGCCTACCTCCAAATGAACCAAGATGCCAGCCTCAGTGACCAAAGCCACCGATGGATATTCGGCCGAAGATTCAATCAAAAGTATCATTAACTCAATTTTTCTACCGCAAAACTAATCCATAATATCGCAACCACCCACCATTCTGTGCAATCACTTATCTTTGTATTTTTAAAAATCGCATGTCAAAAGAAGTTTATATCGTCGCCGCAGCCAGAACCCCAATGGGAAGTTTCAATGGCTCTCTTTCTACTGTTCCTGCTACCCAGTTGGGTGCCATCGCCATCAAAGGCGCTTTGGAAAAAGCAGGCATCAATCCAAATGATGTCAACGAAGTATATATGGGATGCGTTTTGCAAGCCGGTGTAGGTCAAGCACCCGCCCGACAAGCAGCAAAATTCGCAGGCATTGGCGATCACGTACCCGCAACCACCATCAACAAAGTGTGTGCAAGCGGTTTGAAATCGGTGGCATTGGCGGCTCAGAGCATTATGTTGGGTCTAAACGATATCGTAGTGGCAGGTGGAATGGAAAACATGAGCCTTACACCGCATTACCTTCCTAACTCTCGCGCAGGTTATAAATATGGCAACATCCAAGCCTTGGACGGTATCATCAACGATGGCCTAACTGATGCGTATGGAAAAACCCTCATGGGGACTTGTGCTGAGTTGTGCGCCAAAGAAATGAACTTTAGCCGTGAAGCCCAAGATACTTACGCCATTCAAAGTTACACGCGCGCTGCAGAAGCTTGGAAAGCAGGAAAATTTAACGACGAGATTGTCCCAGTTACAGTGCAAACCCGCAAAGGCGAAGTGATTGTAAGCGAGGACGAAGAATATAAAAATGTCAATTTCGATAAAATCCCTGGCCTAAAAACCGTTTTTCAAAAAGATGGAACGGTAACAGCGGCAAACGCATCAACCATCAATGATGGCGGCGCGGCCCTAGTTTTGGTGAGTGGCGAAAAACTCAAAGAATTGGGACTGACCCCGTTGGCAAAACTTACAGGATTTGCTGATGCCGAACAGAGCCCAGAATGGTTTACTACAACCCCAGCAAAAGCCCTTCCGATTGCAGCCCAAAGAGCCGGTATCACCGTTGCCGATTTGGATTTCGTGGAATTAAACGAAGCCTTCGCTGTTGTTGCCTTAGCCAATAACCAGTTGTTGAATTTAGACGATAGCAAAGTCAACGTAAACGGCGGCGCTGTTGCCCTCGGCCACCCCTTGGGTGCCTCGGGCGCCCGCATCCTCGTAACCCTTCTCCACGTATTAAAGCAGAACAATGGCAAATACGGCGGTGCGGCAATCTGCAATGGTGGCGGTGGTGCAAGCGCAGTTGTGGTCGAAAATTGCTAATCCCACTGTCAAGAATTTTTTTACCGTTACTGCGTTACTCTTGAGACGATGATGCCAATCACCACAACAAAATCAACTCAAGAACTTAAAGCGATTCTTTTCGCCTGTCTTTGCTTGCTTTCTCTCAGCGCCAAAGCACAAACCGATTCGGCGGAAATCGAAAATGAGGAGCCCCAACCCGCAACAGTGGAAGCCCCAGTGAATAGAGAATTGCTCACGCCTCTGGAACAAGACGAAGACGATTTGATCCAAATTGCGCCGTTTGTTATCTCCTCCACCACAGATTCTGCAAAACTCGCAAGTGCCGAGATCCTGCAAGCAAAACTTCTAGAGGTCTTGGCCAATCCGGCGACATTTGATTTTGAGTTTGCCAACCTCAGGATGACAACGGTAGCCATTGCATCGCATCCCAAGGCCAAGGTGCGATTGTTTACGTTCAACATCATCCTAAAAAGTGGCGTTTTTCAACAATATGGTGTAATCCAACAGAAAACAAAAACGGGAATTTCCCTATTTTCACTGAACGATACCGCCCAAAACCTGCCCAAAGATTACCTCGAGACCAAAATAGAACACCCCGAATGGATCGGCGGCCTCTACTATCAACTCATTCCCCATAAAATCAAGCGCAAGCAATATTATGTCGTTATGGCCTTCGACGGTCACAACCTAAACTCCAACCGCTCCATTATCGATGTTCTTTCCTTTGAAAACGGCCTTCCCGTTTGGGGCGCACCCATTTTTAGAGATGGCATCGAAGATCCCTCCGAGGAAATGCGCGTTGTTTTTGAATACCATAAATCTTCTAGGATTCTCATGCGCTACGAGGAAGAACAAAAAACCATCGTCTTTGATGAAGTGGGACCCCCATTCCCCGCCGCCCAAGGAAACGTGTTTTATTACATCCCAACCGGCGATTATTCCGGCTATAAGCCATCGAAAAAAGGAATTTTCACCAAAGAGGCCCTCGAAGTCACAGATTTTGGTCAAGGCATTCCCAACCCAACCATTTTTCGATAATTACAAATACGCAGAAATCAATTGCATTTTTGCCGATGTTTCTTGCCACTCTGTTTCAGGGTCGGATTCAGCATTCACCCCGCAACCCGCAAACAAAACATAGCCATTACTTCCTAACTTACAACACCTCAGTACCACGTGATACGAAGCAAAATCATCACCCTCAACGCCAATAAAACCAGCATACAATCCGCGATCAAAACCCTCATGATTCAAAATCCAATCTACCGCCCAAGCTTGGGGATAGCCTCCAACCGCGGGTGTAGGATGCAAGCCATTTATCAATCCGCTTAAACGCATTCGCTCCAAAGGAAAATACCAATCCGATACCAAATGTCGGATATTCCCCATCTCTAACTCCTTCACCCCTGTCTCACTGGGCTCAATCCCCATTTCTAAAACTTTTTCCCGAATAAATCGACTGGTGACAGATTGCTCGTTTCTCTCTTTACCCGTCCAATCCGACTGGGCTTGGGTTAATGTACCCGCCAACGACATAATTCGCGCTTCGTCGCTAACCCAACTGATCAAACGCTCGGGTGTGGCACCCATCCAACAACCCTGAATCGGATCAAAAAGAATAAAGACAAAAGCCTTGGGATAGCGATCGCACAACGCCTCAAAAGAACCCCAAAGCGTTTCTGAATTCACATCTTTCTCAATGGACGATGTCCGCGCTGCTACAATTTTATTGCCTTTTCCGTCTAGAATCATCGACTTGATGGCATTGACCTCAGCCATAAAATCGGCTTTGGGCGTAGTGGTTAACTCAATGTTCAACAGTGGATTCCCCGCCACGAAAGAGGTCAACCGTTCCTTACACGCTTCCCAACCCTCTAACGATGTCTGAATCTCTAAACTATAAACTTCTCTGCCATCAAAGGGCGACCATCGGAGCTGCGAATATTGGCTCGATGTATTCAAATTGATGTCAGATAGGGGGAGCGACATCACCTTACCAACAACCGCTGTGGGAATCAACGCATCAGACAAGCGGTAAATCGCCAATGCCTGTTGTATATTTGCAGTTTCCATTCCCAATCTATCATGCAAAGTTCAACCACCACAGCCACAAAAACAATGTATATCATTCGGCATGGTGAAACGAACTATAATAAAATGGGTATCGTTCAAGGTTCCGGGGTTGACACGGACATTAACGACAAGGGAATTGCACAAGCCGATGCATTTTATCAGGCCTACAAGCACATTCCATTTCAGCAGATTTTTGTCAGTTCCCTCAAACGAACCCATCAAACGGTGGCTCCGTTTCAAGAATTGAACATCGAAACCCAAGTAATTCCAGAACTCAATGAGATTAATTGGGGAATTTTGGAAGGCCAACATCCTAGCGAACACTCACGACGTGAATTCTATGCGATGCTGGCAAAATGGAGAAACGGGGAACTCAACGTAGCGATCAACGGCGGCGAAACCCCCAATTCAATGGTGAAACGTCAAAAATTGGGCTTGAAAAAAATCGAAACCCTAGAAAAATCACCCATCCTAGTTTGCATGCATGGCAGAGCCTTGCGAGGATTTCTTTGCCTATTAACAAATACACCCTTGCACCAAATGGATGATTTCGAGCACAACAATGTTTGTCTTTATGTTTTAGAGAAGCATTCAGGCGAGAAGCAATATCGAATCATTACAAAAAACTGTCAAGCGCACTTAACCCACCTACTTTAAATGGATTCAAATATCATCGATATCACAATTGTTGATATAAATGGCCAGGAACAGACCTATCAAGCACCCACCGACATGGGATTAAACTTGATGGATTTCTGCAAGGCCATTGAATTACCAATCAAAGGAGAATGCGGCGGGATGGCTCTTTGCGCTACCTGTCAAGTTTATGTATTGAGCGAACACCCCCTTGCTGAAGCGTCCGATGATGAATTGGCGATGCTTGATCAGGCGTTCTTTGTCAAGTCGAACTCCCGTTTGGGATGCCAAATTCACCTAAACCCCAACCTTCAAGGCCTCAAGGTGGCGTTGGCTCCAGAAATTGAGTGATAAATTTTGAAATAAGTTGTAGGATTCAAGCAGTTTAGTTATCTTTGCAGTCCTTTTTAACAGAAATGGCAAACCATAAGTCAGCAATCAAGAGAATCAGAGCCAACGCCGCAAAGCGTGACCTCAATCGTTATCAGCATAAAACAGCTCGTACTATCATCAAGAATATCCGTAAATCGGATTCTAAGGACGAGGCATCTAAGTTGTTAACCACAGCATTTGAAGCATTAGACAAATTGGCTAAGCGCAATGTCATCCACAAAAACAAGGCAGGCAACTTGAAGTCAAGTTTGCAAAAGCACGTAAATTCTTTGGCGTAAGTCAAATAGAATTTTAGATATTCATAAAAAAAGACGGCCATGGCCGTCTTTTTTTCTTCTATAGCGTTTTGAATTAATCAATCACCAACGTACCGATCTTCTCACCGCTTACCAACTTCATCAAATTTCCAGCGGTATTCATATCAAACACAACGATGGGTTTGTTATTCTCCTGACACAATGTAATGGCCGTTAAATCCATTACTTCCAATCCTAAGTCGTAGACCTTCTTAAACGAAATTTCATCGTATTTAACCGCATTGGGGTTCTTCTCGGGATCGCTATCATAGATGCCATCCACGCGCGTTCCTTTAATCACCACATCGGCTTCAATTTCTACCGCTCTCAAAGAAGCTGCAGTATCTGTTGTGAAATAAGGATTCCCTGTTCCTGCTCCAAAAATGACTACGCGACCTTTTTCCAAATGACGCATCGCTCTTCTGCGGATGAAAGGCTCAGCTACTTGTTCCATCTTGATGGCAGACAACAGACGTGTAGACATCCCCACGCGCTCAAAAGCCCCTTGCAACGCCATTGCGTTCATCATGGTTGCCAACATGCCCATATAATCACCGGTAGCGCGATCTACAACACCACCTTGCGCACCTTGTACCCCGCGGAATATATTACCTCCACCAATTACAACCGCCACCTCAACACCGGCATCAACCACTTCCTTTACCGCCAGAGAATATGATTCCAAGACTTTGGCATCGATGCCATAAGATTGTGAACCCAACAAAGATTCACCGCTCAACTTTAAAAGTATCCGTTTGTATTTCATTTGACGTTGTAATATTAGCAAAAAAAATCCCTCTTTCGAGGGATTAAATATTCTTAACCGAGTTGAACTCGTTTGAATCTTGTAACAGTGAGACCAGGCTCAACACTTGAAAGATATTTTTCAACTGTCAATGAACCATCTTTTACGAAGTCTTGCGCGATAAGCGTAGACTCTTTAAAGAACTTCTCCAATTTGCCAGTAGCGATACGATCAATCATCGCTTCAGGCTTGCCTTCAGCACGTGCTTGCTCACGACCGATTTCCAATTCACGCTCGATGGTATTCGCATCCACACTGTCGCGATTTACAGCCACAGGATTCATTGCAGCAATTTGCATCGCAACATCTTTTCCAGCAACCATATTCGCATCAGTAGCAGCATTGTTCATTTCTACCAAAACACCCATACGGTTAGAACCGTGAATGTATGACACAACATTTGAACCTTCTACCAACTCGTATTTTGTAATGTCGATCTTCTCACCAATCTTAGCAACCTCATCCAACAAACGGTCGGCCACAGCCACACCATTCAACGACAAAGCTTTCAAAGCGTCTAAATCGGCAGGTTTGTTATCCATAGCCAAAGATGTGATACTTTTTGCCAATTCAACAAAAGCTTCATTCTTAGCTACGAAATCAGTTTCGCAAGCGAGCAATACAATCACACCCGAACTGCGAGACTCGTTAACCATTGCAATTACGCAACCTTCAGTGGCTTCTCTGTCCGCGCGCTTGGCAGCAATTTTAGCTCCCTTTTTACGCAAATAGTCTACCGCTGCCTCAAAATCACCTTGGGTTTCAACCAAAGCATTTTTACAATCCATCATTCCCGCACCGGTCATTTGGCGCAGTTTATTTACTTCTGATGCAGTTATTGTTGTCATAAACGATTTCAAAAATTATGCTTCTGCAGCAACTACAGCTACTTCTGCAGTTGGAGCTACTTCTTCTTCAGACTTTTCACGCTTGCGCTCCTGGCTACCTTCGATGATGGCATCCGCGATTTCGCGAACGATCAAATAGATAGACTTGGATGCATCGTCGTTTCCAGGGATTGCATAATCCACTACAGTAGGATCAGAATTGGTATCAACCAATGCAATTGTTGGGATACCCAAACGAGTTGCTTCTGAAACTGCAATGTGCTCACGCTTTACATCAACCATGAAAATAGCACCAGGCAATTTGGTCATATCTTCGATACCACCCAAAATCATCTGCAATTTTGCTTTTTCACGATCAAACATCAAACGTTCTTTCTTGTTGATGCGATCAAACGTACCGTCAGTTGCCATCTTGTCGATGTTCTGCATACGCTTGATGCTCTTACGAACAGTTTGGAAGTTTGTCAACATACCACCCAACCAACGCTGTGTTGTGAAAGGCATGTTGGCACGCTTAGCCTCTGCGGCTACGATTTCTTTTGCTTGTTTCTTAGTAGCCACAAACAAAACCCGGCGACCCGAGCGAGCGATATTTTTAGCAGCGGCTTTCGCCTCTTCTAATTTACTTTCGGTTTTTTTAAGATCAATGATGTGGATACCATTCTGTTCCATAAAAATGTATGGAGCCATCCTGGGATTCCATTTGCGGGTGAGGTGACCAAAATGTACACCTGCTTCCAACAAATCCTGCTGAGTATATGCCATGAGTATAATTAACGTTTAGAGAACTGGAAGCGACGACGTGCCTTTTTCTGACCTGGTTTCTTACGTTCAACCACACGGGAATCACGCGTCATGAATCCAGCCTGTCTTAAAGGCGACTTCAATTCAGCATCGATATCAACCAACGCCTTCGAGATGGCCAAACGAACCGCTTGCGCCTGTCCGCTTACACCACCACCACAAACATTCACTTGAATGTCGTACTTGCCCGAATTGTCGGTCAAAGTCATTGGTGCCTGAATGGCTGATTGATGCCATGGAAGTGGGAAATATACTTCCAATGCTTTCTTATTTACTACGATTGTGCCGTTACCTTCTTTCAGGTATACGCGGGCGACTGCGGCTTTTCTTCTGCCTGAGGTGTTTATCATATGGCTCAGTTTTCGATATTCATTACTTTGGGCTGTTGTGCAGTATGAGGATGTTCAGTTCCTATGTACACAAACAAATTGGTAAATAAACGACGGCCCAAACGATTCTTGGGCAACATGCCTTTTACCGCCATCTCAATCAAACGCTCTGGCTTTACGTTCTTCGCCAATGTCGATCTTTGTCCACCTGGGAAACCCGTGTGGCGCAAATATTCTTTGGTTTCGAACTTACCAGCTGTCATCACAACATGTGCAGCATTGATTACAATTACATTGTCACCGCAATCAACGTGTGGCGTAAAAGATGGCTTGTTTTTGCCACGGAGAACCGAAGCAATTTGAGAGGCCATACGGCCTAATGTCTGTCCATTTGCGTCAACTACAAACCACTGCTTATCAGCAGTCATTTTGTTTACCGAAACGGTTTTGTATGTACTTAGTGGATTCACGTTTGTAATTCTTACTTAGTTTTTGGGGTTGCAAAAATATGAAATTTTCTCTCTAAGAGCAAGATATCCACAACTTTTTTTCATGCTTTTCTAAAATAGACACCAAAATCGTTGTGAACCTCAGTATTTAGGCTCCTTTTCCGCAATAAAAATGCATTACAAGGAACAAATCGCCTACCAATCGTCCTCGTCTGGTTGGAATGGCTCCCGCAAGGTTTTCTTAAATGCTTTCACCACTTCAGCCACCTCAGTGTCTGCCGCCATCAAATATCGATCGGTAAATTGGAAGCCCTTTTTCAATCGCATGTAATGCTCGTGATACGTCCGAGAAATCTTCGCACCCAATCCATCTTCCACCTCAACATGCACAAAATTTCCAAATTGATACTTATATCTACTGTCCTTGAATCGCAAGCTCAACCGATATTCCAACATGCCCTCTTGCTTCTTGTTGTACTTACCGTAGGCACAAATCATTGGAATCGTAACCTTTAATACGATGCGCTCGGCGATCTTATCCTCTATCACCATTGTTTTGTAACCCTCCTTGCCAAAACGCTGCACCAAATATTTCTTGGCTCTCCAATACAAAGAATCAGCGCCACAATTCTCACAGGCCTCATCCTCGATGATGTTTTCATAAAAAATAATTTCCCTCATCGAATCATAGGGAGGTATAAATCGGATGTACGGTGCTTTTTTTATTGCAGGCTCATCCGCAGCGCCCCCACCCTCAGAACCCCAGCCGCCGCCGCCAGCATCTGCCGCCGGAGCTGTTGTATCACCACCCGCCGGTGCCGGACTTCCGCCATCACCGCCAAAGCCCCATTGTCCATATACATCGGACATCGTCATCACAAAAAGCAGTATCACCGCCCATCGTAACCAAGATTTCTCTTGCCCATTACGAGTATTTCTCATTGTATTCAATCGTGTAATTAAAATTTTAAAGCGCGAATATAGGCGGACAGAACATTTAAAATATCCCTGCCACCTTTTCATGCGCGAATTCCTTACACATTAACGACAAACTGCTCAAATTATTTTACACTTTCCCAGGAAACCGTCCCTTTGAAAAAATTCTGCCCGCAGGCTTACCCTTTCGCAACTGCACTTGGGTATCAGCATCCAAATGAATCACCGCCTTACATTGATCCGAACAGCAATGCTCAAATTTTGCAGCGCAAGCATCACACTGAATAAATAATAAATGACAGCCTGTATTGGCGCAATTGATATGTTTATCTGCCGGCTCACCACATTGATGACATTGCGCAATCACATCTTCCGTAATCCGCTCAGCCAATCGTTGATCAAAGACGAAGTTCACGCCCTTGAATTTATTGTCCAAAGAAGACGCATTCACCTGATTCACATAATTGATAATCCCACCCTCCAAATGATACACCTCATTGTACCCGTTGTGTTTCATCCATGCACTCGCCTTTTCACAACGAATTCCGCCCGTACAATACATCAAGATAGGCTTGTCCTTCTCATCCTTGTATAAATCCAGCACACGCGCTAGTTCCTCCCTAAAAGTGTCGGTGTCCGGACAGCTCGCACCTTCAAACCTTCCCACTTCACTCTCATAGTGATTCCGCATGTCGATGACCACCGCATCAGGCTTCTCCATCATATCATTCCACGCCGCCGCATCCAAGTAATTCCCGCTATTTTGTAAACTAAAAGTAGCATCTTCGATGCCGTCTGCCACAATTTTCGCACGGACTTTGATATCCAACTTAATAAACGATTTCTGCTTCTCTTCGATGGCGATGTTCAAGCGAATCCCGTTCAAAAAATCTATCGTATACACAGCCGCTTTAAAGGCCTCAAAATGGATCGATGGCAAGGCAAGTTGGGCGTTAATACCTTCTTGGGCGATATAGATCCTACCCACCACTTCGAGTTGGGAAAAACGCAAAAACAAATCGTTTCTAAACAACTGGGGATCGGAGATGGGGTGATAACAATAGAAAGAGATGGTGGTGTAGGGACGCGCATCGGCATCCATTCGCCTTTTCAACTCTTCCCGGTTCACAATGTTTCGCAATAACATGGCCAGAAAAGGTTTTTAAGTTGGGCAAAGATAAGATGAAAAAAGCCCCGTTTCCGGGGCTTTTTCTACATATTCAAAAAGGAGTTATGAAAATATTTTTTTCGAGCAGACCTGCATGAATTCCCTCTGGAACTAGCGCATGATTCCATAAAAACCATTGCTACAATCAGGACCAACAAAATTCTACCTCTCATTATTTTAGTATCAACTAATTTAACGCTAGAAGAACGAAAAAATTGTACTCTCGAATTTTAGTGACGAACGACAATCTTGCTGTTCAAAGTTTTGCTGTTTCCAGAAACCTTTACAACATATACGCCTTCAGACCAATCAGCAACATTCAAAGACAATTTACCAGACTCCATAGCGCCTGCAAATACAACCTTGCCTTGAATATCCATCACACTCACCATAGAGTTACCCATTTCTGGAGCATCTACGTTGAATACACTGTTTGCTGGGTTAGGATACAACATCAAGTTTTGTTCAACCGCTTCAACACCAACCAATGCAATTGGGAAAGTCTCAGATTGCAATACCTCTTTGGTTACTGCATCTTGAACCCAAACCACAACCGACAAATCATCCCAAGTTTCGATGCTGTTCTCAGTACCCAAATTGATTGGAGTTGTAGCATCACCAGGCAAACGATAACCACCGTTGAAAGTGAACGACAAAGTCTTGCTCACTTTGGTATCTTTTGTCATAGCAGCCAAAGCCAAACCATTACCATCAGGCATAATCTTCTTAACTACATTCTCAAACTGAGTTTCACCATTGCTTTTCTTGTTCTTGTAAGTTGTTCCCTCAACAATGGTTGCGAACACCTTCATGTTTGTGCTGCTGAAACTAGCCACTGGAGTGATATCAATGTTTGCTGTGATTTTATTCTTCCATGTCAAAGAAACGTTTCCTTTGATTTCTATGAACGAAGGCTTGGCTGCAAATTGATCATACAATGCATCAGTATAACTTGATGCGTTTCCACCCCATCCACCATCAACGAACATCATTGGAATAGAGTTTACACCATAATAAGTACGACGTACACCACCTTCAGCTGTGTAATATGGATCGCCCGTTGAAGGCCAGCTCATTTGGTACTTCACAGTGCTATGACTTGATTTATTAGCAACAATACCTTCGAACTTAACATTACCCGCAGTACAAGGTCCGCAAGTAGATGAAGTAAATACCTCATGCAAAATTTTACGAGGAATGATTTTATCAACCACGGTTACTAACATCGTAATGGTATCATTCACAAGGTTTTCATCTGAAGAACCATTGATTTTTGACGCCCAATATTTAATTTTATAAACACCCACTGCAGATGGATTCCACTTAGTTGGATGAGCCAAATCTTGGCTTCCAAAAGTAGCAATGTTAGCACCTGAAGCAGCACCAGTAACAACCGCACCACCATTCACAGAATAATTCAAATCAGCGCTAGTAGTCTTCGCAGTACCAATGTTAAAGAAACTACCCGATACAGAGAAAGGAGCAGAACTTAACACTAAGAATTGCGACATGCTTCCAGACTTTCCGCTCAAATCGTTGGTAGGCTGGCTACCCTGAATGAACTGATAGTAGCTATTATCTTCTGCAGTGAAAATATTCGCAGTGATCTGCTGAGCACCTACGTTAGGGGAAGCAGACAAATTATAAGAAGTAGTACCATTGGTTTGGATACCTACACTCATCTTCACGTTGCTAGTACACAAAGCACCTGCAGTAGTTACACACAAAGTCTTCATGTCAACCACGTAGATGTTGTTGGTAGTCTCTTCCATTACGATGGCCCAATACGTCCAACCATTTTGGATGTTTGCTTCGCCGAAAAAGTTAAACCAAACCCACTGTTGACGATAAGGCGCCTTGCCGTAAGTCTTGGTCATAACTGCACTTTGATAAGTAGTAGTTCCACTAACAATACTTTTAGGCGTCATACCCAAAACGCAAACTGAATTGTTTGGGATATTAGCACTAGGCAAAGTCAAATTTGAAAATGAAGATGGCTTCACTGTAGGAGTACCTGCATCAAAAGAAATCGTTCCAAAATTACTTGGAGTATACTTCGTTACGGCACTTCCGTTGAATTTGAAAGAGAATGGCAAAGTTTGTTCAGTAGCGTAGGTAGGGGTTGCAGTTGCATCGCCATTCCAAACATTACTCCAACCAACGTTAGCCGCTGAAGGATAAGGATTTTCACCATCGGCATTCACGCCGCCTGGGTTTTTTCCAGCATTCAAGAAAGGAATACTGAAGTACTGAGCTTGTGACAATGAAGCCGAACCAAGCATCACCAAAGAGAGTAATATTTTTTTCATGTAATTGTAGTTTTAAGCAAATGTATTAAAAAAAACCATATCCACCTCAATTCAGTTCCAAGCCTGAATATTCTGAGGCAATATTGACCATAATTTCTCGGATTTCATCCGGTGATTCACTGCCTACCAACTTCATACGATACTCCTTGAAATTTGGCAACCCCTTGAAATAATTGGCATAATGCCTTCGCATTTCAAAAATTCCTACCTTCTCACCCTTCCATTCCACACTTTTTTCAAAATGTGTCAAACACGATTCCAATCGCTCCTCCAAAGTAGGCCCATCGAGTATCTCGCCGGTAGCCATAAAATGCTTAACCTCCCTAAAAATCCAAGGATATCCGATGCTAGCACGACCAATCATAATGCCGTCTACTCCATACCTATTCCTATACTCCAACGCCTTCTGCGGTGAATCAATATCGCCATTGCCAAAAATCGGTATTTTAATTCTTGGGTTGTTTTTCACCTTGGCAATCAACGACCAATCCGCCTCGCCCTTATATAATTGAACCCTCGTTCTGCCATGGATCGTTAAGGCCTTCACCCCCACGTCCTGCAATCGCTCTGCAACCTCCTCAATGTTCTTCGTGCTATCGTCCCAGCCCAATCGCGTCTTTACAGTAACCGGCAACGATGTCCCTCGAACCACAGCCGATGTCAATCGAACCATCAAATCAATATCTCTCAACACCCCAGCACCCGCGCCCTTGCAAACCACCTTCTGCACCGGACAACCAAAATTGATATCCAATAAATCGGGCTGTGTGGCATCTACAATCTTCGCCGCCAATCCCATCGCCTCTTCATCACCCCCGAAAATCTGAATGCCTATCGGACGTTCGTAATCGAAAATATCCAATTTTTGTCGACTCTTCACCGCATCGCGAATCAACCCTTCACTACTAATAAACTCGGTGTACATAAGGTCCGCTCCCTGCTGTTTACATACGTAACGAAACGGCGGATCACTCACATCCTCCATGGGTGCCAACAACAAAGGAAATTCCCCCAACGCTATGTCGCCAATTTTTACCAACTTTGCTGCAAAGTTACATATGCTTTCACAAACCCCTTCTACCAATCCGCTCAGAAATCTTTGGGGCGTAGGCGCACTCCTATTCTGCATCATCATTTTTAGCTTGGTTGGACTTGGCTTATCGCAGCTGATGGGCAAAGTAATGTACGGACTCACCGCCGAACAAACCCAGCAATTGTTGAACAACCCCTCGCGCACCGCTCTGGGAATCAATGTATTGCGATGGGGTAACTTGTTGCAATTCCTCTGCTTCATGGCCCTGCCCGCGATTTTAGTGGCTGCTGTAGCTCAATTCAATCTCATTCAAATTGGCGGATACAAAATCAAACCCACCGCAAATAAAACCTTGGGTTCCATCCTCCTAGCATTGGGAATGATTCCCGCCGTTGCCTTACTTACAGCCCTCTGTAAACACCTTCCTTGGGGCAATTTGGGCACCCTTTTTTCCAAATTCGATACCAAACGTCAGGCCATTTTTGAAGCGATGCTCGATATGGAAACGTATACCGAACTGTGGGTCTGCATTGGCATTCTCGCTGTGCTTCCCGCCATTTTTGAGGAATTGGTTTTCCGCGGCTTGATGATCAAAATGGCCAGCAACACCTTCCGTCGCAAACGCACCGCCGTCCTCTTCCAAGCCTTCGTTTTTGCCACCATCCACTTTTCGCCCTTCGAATTTGCTGGAATTTTTGCGATGGGATTGATCTTTGGCCTGATTTACGTCTCCACCGGAAGTTTATGGTACTCCACCATCGTCCATTTTATCTTCAATGCAAGCACTGTGGTGGTTCAATTCATCACCCTTAAACACTTCAACACGACCGGAATTTATTTTAACGTGGAATCTTGGTTGGCCCAACCTGCTGTATATTTGATTTCAATACCCATTGCAACCGTAGGCCTTTTCCTCACCCTCAAAAAATAAACCATGAACAACTTCACCCTGCGCGCCAT
>ENA-UPTJ01000143-UPTJ01000143.1-marine-metagenome-genome-assembly--contig:-NODE-143-length-45564-cov-9.842141_pt1 | contig 45564 bp, 43 predicted proteins | sample MGYA00238168_ERZ767080 | MGnify/ENA primary metagenome ERZ767080 (study PRJEB28935, sample SAMN06266237) | marine metagenome | isolation source: Columbia River Estuary | place: USA:Columbia River Estuary... | reverse complement strand
AAAACACAAACAATAACTCCCGTAGCACGCCCCCGAGTAATCAACAAACTAATAATTCAGCCACCCTGCAAGACTTTCCTGCGGAGAAAATTTCTAGGGCCAAAGCATTACATTATAATATTTTGCAATCCAATGATAAAGAATCTAAAATAAATTGGGCCAAAGAAATTAAGGAAATTTATAACGATTATATGAATGGTGTAGGTAAAAAATATAATACATTATCGGAAGTGAGGCTCATACTATTACACAATTGTTTTAACACTGCAATGAAAGTTCCATTATTGAAATATTGAAACCCATGAACAGCTTTCAACAAATCAAAACATTACTTGAACTCAAAGAGAAAGGAGCAATTTCTGAAGCTGAGTTCAAGCAAATGATGGCGATAGTTGAAGCAAAAGCACCAACTAAACAAGGGGACATTCAAGCGCTTCGTGAGAAAGAACTTTTAGAACAAATACAGGTTGCTTATCAAAATAAAGACTGGAAAACACTTCGAGCTAAATTTGAGTTACTCAATGATAAATCATTGGTTTCATTAGAAATTTCAACGGCGCTTTTTGCCTACGAGCGCCAACAATCCTGGATACTAAAAGAAGAACAAGCAAAACGTGTTGCTGAGAAAAGGGCGCTTGACATCAAAAGAAAAAAAATCAAACTAGCAGCTGCGATAGGAACTGCAATGATCATAGTTGCGCTAATTGGTCTGGTATTCAAAGATCAAAAAAACATCAAGGTTTCAAAATCAGTTCAAACCAATGAACAAGCCCACTACCCACTTCAAAAAAAACCAACTCTAACAATTGATACAACAGGTAGCCCAAATAATTCTGATACCGTAGAAAATCAAAAGCAAATCATTGAATCCTCGGCAAATAATAAGATTGAAAGCAAAAATAAGCCCATCCGGGAAGAAAATAGAAAAGCTCCAAGAACGGATGAGCAATTACAAGAACAAAAACAAATAAAGCCTGACATAACAGAAGGGCCTGCAATGTATGGATTTCCAGACCGATTACTCATGGAAGCTAAAGTTTTAAAACAGTCAATCCTTAATACAAGTACAAGTAACTATGATAAAATTATGGCTGCAAGTAGAATTAAAGCAATATGTCGAGAATATAATGCTGGTCTAAATAAAAAATGGCCTGCTGATATCAATGTTTCTAAAGAATTAACTCGATGTTATAACATTGCAGATATGTACAATTAACTGATTTAAAAACCATCAATGATGAAAAATATTGAAGAACAATTTGAAGCAGTTAGAAAACTCAGAAGCGCAGGTAACATAACAGAGGAAGAATATCAGCAGATGATGGACATCATCAACAAACACCAAGAGGGAGAAGTAAAAATATCAACTACTACAGATCAAACAGAAAATTGGAAAAAAGTCAGAAACGGACTCATCATTTTTACCATTTTACACTTATTACTTGAAGTAAGTATTGGTGACCCTCAGACTGTTGGAATCTCCGTAGCATTTAATTATTTTGTTGCAAGATGGTATTTAAAACGGCAGATAAATAAGGGTGTTCACAAAGACAATTACACTTTATTTGGATTTTTAATTGCGCTTGCAGTATTTGGAATTAGGTTTTTTCTTGGAGTATCTTTGATTCTCTTGTTGCAATAAGTTTGAGAAAAACCCCTACAGTATGCTTTTGGCTGTTAAAGGGGTGAAAAACTAATAAGTGAACAATTGCCCATTGACCCTTACTACACCTTCCGAAATTTCAATCACCTGATCAAGGCTAAATTTAAGTGCTTTATCTAGAGCTGGGCCATATATCTTATCTTTAAAATCGGCGCTGCTCGGATACAAATGATGAATTTCTGGATGTTGGTCAAAATAACGCTGGCTCAAAGGCTTGCTTTGAAAGGTGACGCTTACCTTTGGAAGACTAGATATATCCATGTGTTAGTAATTTTATATATCGTTATAACGTTGGTGCAACTTGCAACTAATAAAAAAGCTCAATTACTATATAGTGCTAAATGATTCAATTGTTTTCTTTTAAATTGAGAATAAATTTCAAGATGCACAAGAATCAACTTTACATTATTTAACAAAAAACTCCGGACGGTATTCAAAATGCATCGTATCATAATGGATCCAACGTCCACCCCAAATGAATCCATTTTTTTCAAAAATGGCAACTAAGGCCAGAGGTATTTTATTGCGGTATTTTAAAACAGAGTTTTCATTTTTGCAGCCACAATCCCATTGCCAATAATTACTTTGTGATGTATTGATATCTATTGTAATCCCAAAAGAATGGGCACTTAATCTGTTTGTTCCACTGATATTTCGCCAATTGAAAGTACCGCCAACATTCGTAAGAAAACTTTTCCATTCAGGGTGTTTATCTAGTTCATCCGATACCCTTTTGAGTGCCTCATAGGCCCCATTTTTAGAATTGAATTGAATGTTTTGATTTACTAGTTTAGGGCACCAGTTAAGGCTTTTCAAATTCTTACTTACCTCTGTTTGATTGTGTCCATATATAGCCTTTAAAAAAGCTTCGTTGCGAATTCGACCTGCATCTGTATTTTCAGCAGACGATCCTTGATTGTAGTCGTAATGCAGTTGATCCTCGATGTCAGGATTGTCAAGTAATTCTTGTTTAGTTTTTTGCAGGCCATCGTCATAAACCAAAGATTCACCTGAATAGAATTGTACCTTATTATTAGTTATTTTTTCAATGAAACTTGGATAAGCTTTTAACCATAATTGAGCACTATGACTGACGAAAATCACCGCCCCTAAAAGAAAAAGACTACGCATCTTTTTTTTTAATTACAAAAAACCGCTTGTTTTGTATAGGGAGGGAAAATTCTTGCATCAATTCCCGGATACTGATCTGCTAAGCATTGATACCAAAGATCTGTATTAAAGGTTCCATAATCTTTTAAAACCCATTTACCATTATTGCGCTTATAAAGAACTTCCACATGACAGCATTCCATCATATCATTGGGTAATTTGGGTTTTGCACCATTTTTAAGCTGAGCTTCACCTTCAAACCAAGCATAATTACCAGAAACCATAAAATGATTAACCACAAAAACTACTTCTTGATTAATTTCAGCTCTAACTTCAGCCCTAATTAAATCAAGCATGTAAGTGCGTTCTGTTATGTTCGTTTCATTTTTAGTCTTAAAATTTCGGAGGGTTTGGCCCTGGAGTAATTGTGCAACTAAAAGAGCAAAGATTGCGAAGGGTATTTTCATTTTTATTATATATTTAGTTGTGAAAAATAAGCAAAATTTTAGCGCAACAAAACAAATATTTTAATCATAGGTCAATTAGTAACTACGGTTAATAATTCCATTGGTAATGTATGTGCCTTCAGGGTCTTCACTTTGCTTGAGTTGTGGCCAATTGACTAAAGTGCCATCACCTCCAACAGCCCGAATGCTTGGAATTTGTGCGTAAGCAATGGTTGAAAGAAGTAAAAAAGGGGCTACGAGTAAATACATAACGCATCTTTGAACCCTTAATTTAATAAAAGATTTTAACCTAAGTTTATTCATCTGATTCAATAGGGCTCTCTAGGCCATCAAGCGGGCCTTCTAAAAGCTGATTGCTCTGTGAGCTCGGCAATTCCTCTACCTTTCTGAGTTTAGACATCATGAGATTGGTGCGCGTAGTGACGAGTTTTTCGAGTTCAGAATCGGCTTCAGAAATTTTCTTTCGCGCTTTGTCTAACACGCCGCCAAATTTAGTGAACTCCGTTTTGACTGCACCTAAAATTTGCCACACCTCGCTCGAACGCTTTTGTATGGCGAGCGTCTTGAAGCCCATTTGCAAGCTATTGAGCATAGCGGCGAGGGTTGTTGGGCCCGTAACGATGATTTTATATTCTCGCTGCAGCGTAGCCACCAATTCTGGCTGGCGCACCACTTCGGCAAACAAGCCTTCGAGTGGCAAGAACATGATGCCAAAATCTGTGGTGTGCGGTGGATCTATGTATTTATCGCGGATGTCTTTGGCAAATTTCTTGATGCTCCCAGAGAGGGCTTTGGTTGCCGTATCAATACCAGCAATGTCAGCGGCGTCATAGGCCGTTTGTAAGCGAACGTAGTCTTCTTGAGGGAATTTAGCATCAATGGGTAAGTAAACTTCTTGGCCTAAATCATCTTTTCCAGGGAGTTTAATGGCGTATTCTACGTGGTCATTGGAACCTTTTTTGGTCTTGACGTTGGCTTCATATTGTTCGGGCGCCATGATTTGCTCTAAAATATTGCCTAACTGAATTTCACCAAGCACTCCACGGGTCTTGACATTGGACAATACTTTTTTGAGGTCTCCAACCCCATTGGCCAGGTTTTGCATTTCGCCAAGACCTTTTTGAACGGCTTCAAGGCGTTCGGACACCAATTTGAAGGATTGACCAAGGCGCTCCTCGAGGGTTTTGTGTAGTTTTTCGTCCACGGTTTGGCGCATTTTTTCAAGTCGCTCTTCGGTGGATTTCATCAGTTCGCCTTGCTTTGCTGACATTGTTTCAGAAAAATGCTTTAGCGCAAGAGTTAATTCATCACGGTTCTCTTTGGCATTTTTATTGAGGCCTTCCGAGATCAAGGTAAGTTTTTCTTCAAGGCGCTGCGTTAGCCGATCAAGCCCAGCGGTGAGCTCTTCGCGGTTCTGACGAAGCGCATCTGAAAGCTCCTGGCGATTTTCTTTGAATTGCGCACCCAGTAGGGTTTTGATTTGTTCTTCGTCTTGTTGCAGATTTGATTTTTGCAACTTCACATAGAGCAGCAATAACATTAAAAGTGCCAGGCCCAATAAGCCAATAATTAGGTAATTCATAATTTAGTTTTGAAACGAAATTAATAGTTGAGCACGTAAATTTCTTACGTACTAATTAAATTTTAAGAATCGATTTTTGCACAGAACCTAAATTAAATTGTACATGTAAAGTATATTTTGCAGCAGGCAATGAACTCAAATCTATTGACACTGTTGATGAATTTTTGTTAAAGTTAAAGCATGCAACCCACTTACCCATTTCATCGACGACAGCAATGCTCTGAATAGGCAGCTCAGCACTTACCTTGCAAGTACTTTTAATAGGATTAGGACTGCATTGAAGCTTATGAATATTATGACCAATAATTTGGTTAGTTTGCCCAATGAGACCTCTGCGGTACACCACCTTTCCCGTGGAATTGTCTTGGTATACCACATGGATGATATCATTATTTAGTACCACATCACTATTGATTTGACTTCCAGTGCTGAGATCATTCACTAGGATTTTAGAGTTGTATAAATACGATGGGGCATTAGATGGAGCAATTGCCGCAAACACATCATAATTGCTGCCCTGATTTTCGTGCCAAACACTAGCAACATAAGACTGGGATGCTGCAATTCTTGGATGATTTTGATTGGCCGAAAGTTGTGCAGGAGCCTGCAAGGAATCGGTAGCAATAGCAGTGATTTGAGCATCTAGGGAAGAAGCAGATAAGTAAATACGGTAAGCCCCAGAGGCTTTACTTGCTGCAACACTCCAAAGCGTATCATTGATCACAACCCCATCCGGTGCTGTTGATGGGCAACTTGTTACGAACCAATTGAGATTTTCAACATTGGTTGAACTTTGGAAATTTTGGCCGCCATTGGCTGAATACACTCCATAGATATCGCGCAGATTGTTGGCATTATTGCGGTAAAGTAAAATTTGCTTATCATCTGAAATGACCAATTCAGCTGGGCAACAATCACAAGCCTCATCGGGAATAGATGCAGTCAAGTTCATAGCACCCTCAAAAGTAGATCCATAATCATCAGAATGTAAAAGGTAATAATTTGGATTGAGCCAATTTTGGTCGTGACCCATATAAACAACATGTGGTTGGCCATTTTGATCAACCTCCAGGGAAGGCAACCAAGCCACTCCGGCTTGTTGGTGATCAATGAGCATGGTGTCGCTGAGGGTTGCGCCCCCATCAAAAGATCTGACCAAATACATTGGTCCGGTTTCTAAAGGGAGTGTTTTAAAGACTACAAAAATAGTATCTCCTTTGGCACCTATATCAGCCGAAGTCCAGTAGGTAACATAGGCCATGCCATTGGTTGCGAGTTGTTGGGGCGACGAGAATTGAGCACCTACCATTTTTGTGAGATATAGCTCGCCGGTATTTTTGCCAAATACCACCACAGGCTCTTTGTTGCCATTGAGCACAATACGAGGTTTGGTATTTCCAAATTGTGATGGAGCCACTTCAATGGGTACATCCCAGGCAATATCCAACTGACCATAAAGGCTAGTCGCTTGAATACACAGCAAAACAAGGATTGTTTTTATAAAAATTGACATGGTAAAGTGCTAGTTAGATTTTATCTTTCTAAATTTAACAAAATGAAATGGATTTTTCTCCTTGGGGCAATGCATTTATTTGTTTTAAAGGCCAACGCCCAGGCCTTTGCCCGCAATTGGGACGCATGGTATGGTCAGTTACAAGTAGGGGCCGCCAACGGCATGCAACAAACCAGCCCAAGCTACGCCCTAGGGTTGTATAAATCTGTAGAAAACCACGGCTTTGGTCTAGATTTTGGCGGTGTAACCCTCGGAGAATCAAAAATCATTTACGGCACCCTAAGCGCTAGCCAAGATTTAATGCGCCTGACCCGAAATCGGCGCTCACGCTTGTACTTGTACGGATCCGTGGGCCTAGGGCTAACACACCTACGCAATCCAATACTTCAAGATAACTTCTTGCTGCGGGGCGACGACATGCTGCACGCCCAACTTGGTTTAAGCCCTACTTATTTTATCAACAAAGACTTTGCCCTTCAACTCTCTGGCAAATATCAATTTCAGGCACTCACAGACTTCGAGCTAGATCGACTTTGGAGCGTTCAGCTGGGCCTGTTCTTTTTATTGCCAGATTTCAAACCTTTCTAAGTACTGCTTGTTCTAAGGCAAATACATTCTTATGTCATTAATTAGAATTGATCGCAGCGAAATTGAAAAGATGGGCCGCATTGAGCGCCTTAATCTGATCAATAGTTGTACAGGTTATAAATCGGCAAACCTTATTGCAACCATTGATAACCAAGGCCATACCAATGTAGCAGTTTTCTCGAGCGTAACGCATTTAGGGAGTGATCCGGCGCTCATTGGGTTCATTCTGCGACCAACTACCGTCCCAAGGCATACCTACAAAAACATAAAAGAGTACGGCTATTTTTCTGTCAATCACATCACGCTCGATCAAATTTCGGATGCCCACCACACCTCGGCCAGTTACCCTGAAAACATCAGCGAATTTGATTGCACCAACCTTGAGCCTGTTTTTCATGGTGGCTGCCCGGTGCCCTTTGTGAAAGGGAGTCCCGTAAAACTGCTTTGCAAATACGTCAATGAGTATTTAATAGAAGAAAATGGATGCATTCATGTCATTGCAAGCATCGAGGCCATCTTTTACGAAGATGCACTTCTTAACAACGACAAATGGTTGCAGCTTGAAAAAGGTAATGTAATGACTATCAATGGTTTAGATGGCTATGCCCTGCCCAAATTAATGGAGAGATTTCCCTACGCAAGACCAAAGAAATAAGTGCTTAACGCTATCTTAACATTGGAATGCTGATTATTAAAAATAGTATAACCTGCTTTTAACTCGCATCGGAATTTGTTTATAGAATTTTGCTTCAAGAAATTTTAAAAACAAAAAAAGATGAAAAAAACATTAACACTTGTGGCAGCGGCTTCGGCACTAACGCTCTCGTTTTCGAGCTGTCAAAAGAAAGGTTGTACTGACCCAACTGCACTAAACTACAGTGAGACGGCAAAAAAAGACGACGGATCATGTGTTTATGCGCCAGGTAATGAGGTGGTAATCACAGACAATATTACTTCCAACACCACTTGGACTAATGACAAAATTTGGATCTTGGGCGCACGTGTAGCAGTAACTAATGGTGCCACCTTAACCATTGAGCCAGGAACCGTCATCAAAGGCCAAGCTGGTACAGGTGCAAATGCCACAGCTCTGATCATTGCGCGCAATGCTAAAATCAATGCTGTTGGTACGGCAACGGCTCCGATCATCTTTACTTCTATAGCTGACGAAATTCAGCCAGGACAAATTGCTAGCCCGAATCTTGACCCAACCTTGAGTGGTTTGTGGGGTGGTTTGATTGTACTTGGTAATGCGCCAATTTCTGCAGATGCTGCCGAAATGCAGATCGAAGGAATTCCAGCTTCTGACCCAAGTGGGCTTTACGGCGGTACTACAGCTGCTGACAATTCAGGTACACTTAAATTTGTTTCTATCCGTCATGGCGGGGCAAACATTGGTGAAGGCAACGAAATCAATGGCCTTACACTGGGTGGCGTTGGTAGCGGTACAACCGTAGAAAACATTGAGATTGTTGCCAATCAAGACGATGGTGTAGAATTCTTCGGAGGAACCGTAACAGTTAAAAACATCCTTGTTTGGAATGTTGGCGACGACTGCTTTGACACCGACCAAGCGTTTGCAGGTACGATTGATAATTTCGTAGGTATTTGTGGTTCTGCTACCGACCATGGATTAGAAATCGATGGGCCAGAAGGAACAATGTTGGCTGGACATACAGTAATGAACGGCACAATCAAAGGTTCTTCAGTTGCAGAACTTGGGGACTTCAGAGCCTCAGCTTTAGGTTCATTCAGCAATATCTACTTCTTCAATTTCCCAGACCCAACTGTTGCGGGTCGTGGTGACCTTTCGCTTTCATCAGGTTCTGATGTAACATATGCTGCCGGCGATCTTACCTTTAGCAACTTGCAAACCACTTTACCTGCTGGTATAAGTTTGTCTCAGGTGTTCTTAGGTGGAACAGATGTACACGCATCAGATGTTGCATTGGGTGCCAATACTGTTGGTGCCAACACCTCAGCATTTGCAAGTTGGACTTGGGCAAGCGTTAACGGTGCGCTTAACTTCTAATCTCTTCTCAATTCAATGATATAACCCGCAGCCAAGCTGCGGGTTTTTCTGCTTGAAAAAACTAACAGCAATTAACTAACAGCACTTATGAAATCAAAATTATTTTTATTTACTTTTTTTATTTCCGCCCTGACAACTTTTGCCCAAGTAGGTACCATCAGGGGTAGTATTTTTGACCTCAACAATGCGGAAGCTATTCAAGGAGTAAAAGTCATTGCCAAAGGCACCACTTTTATTACAGTTACAGACATTGAAGGCAAATTCGATCTACAATGTGAGCCAGGGACCTATACCCTACATTTTAAAATTTCTTCTTTTCAAAACGACAGCCTAGAGGGCGTAGAAGTACGGGCAGGTCAAATCACGCTCATTGATGGCTTCGGACTTGAGCCAAAAGTTCAGACTACCAAAGATTTTGTAGTCAAACGCGAACAAAAACGCAACACCGAGGGTGCCATGCTCAGTATGAAGCTCAAGTCGCCTAATATGATCGACGGTATTTCAAGCGCTGCTTTTCGCAATACCGGCGACAACGATGCGGCTTCTGCAATGCGCCGTGTTACGGGGGTATCTGTAGCTGATGGAAAATACGTATTCATCAGAGGTATTGGAGACCGCTATAATAAAACGATTCTCAATGGCATGGACATTCCTGGCCTAGATCCTGATAGAAACACCCTTCAGATGGATATCTTTCCGACAAATGTCATCGATAACCTCATCGTTAATAAAACATTTGTTGCTGATCTTCCGGCAGACTTTTCTGGTGGAATTATCGATATAGGCTTGAAAAGCTTTTCAGACAAAAAAGTGACCAGCATTTTCGTTTCGGGCGGTTTTAACCCAAATTTCCACTTCAATAAGGATTACTTGACCTATGCTGGTGGCAAAACTGATTTCTTAGGTTTTGATGATGGTGCAAGAGAAATTCCGGCAATTAATAATATTCCCTTGTTTGCACAAGTCGTTGGCAACCCTAGTTCTACCTTAGGGCAGCGTTACCAAGAAATATTGGCGGCTTTCAACCCCAACTTAGCGGCATACAAGCAAATGAGTCTTATGAATGGTGGGCTAGGTTTTACGATCGCCGATCAAAAGAAAAAAGAAAACCATACCATTGGTTATCAGTTGGCTATGAACTATTCTAACAATACCGAATATTATGCCGATGTCACTTATGGGCGCTATGGCCTGAGTGGAGACAATACTGTGACCGAAATGGAACAACGCGTTATCCAAAAAGGTAGTCTGGGTTCAAATAATGTATTGGCTGCGCTTTTGGGTGGGCTAGCCATTAAAGGCAAGCAATACAAAATACAGCTCAATGCCTTGCACCTTCAAAGCGGAGAGTCTAGTGCAGGTATTTTTGAATACACCTCTAGAGATCAAGGGGCAGACTTCAATTCATTCCAACACAACTTATCCTATAGTCAAAAGAGCCTAACAAACATACAACTCTCAGGGCTGCACCAAACTGAAGACAGCAATTGGAAAATTGAATGGAACGTATCGCCAACACATTCTGCGATCAAAGATCCCGACAACCGCATCACGCGCTATGAATACCGTGGGTCAGGCTATGCAATTTCTACCGAAACGGGCTTCCCTGAGCGCATCTGGCGAGACCTTCAAGAAAACAACTTAGCTTCAAAAGTAGACTTTGAACGCAAGATCAAAGTCATGGGTGAAGATGCCAAACTAAAATTTGGAGTGGCTAATACTTACAAGTCTCGGGATTATATCATCCGCAATTTCATGATCAATGTGCGTGGCAATATTCCACTTACTGGTGATCCTAATGAACTTTTTTCTCCTGCCAATTTATGGCCCTACAATGGTGACATAACCACTGGCGTAACTTATGAAGCGCCTTTTATGCCGGTCAATCCAAATAAATTCAGCTCTTCGATCAACAATACAGCTGCCTATACCTCACTGGAATTTGAAATCACCAACAGACTCAAATCTATCATGGGGGTTCGTTCGGAATATTATGTGCATCGCTATACTGGCCAAGACCAATTAGGACAAAATAAACTTGTCAATGAGAAGGTGCTAGAAAATTTAGGATTTTTTCCGTCAGTCAATTTTGTATATAGCCAAACCGATGAACAAAACATCCGTTTATCGTATAGCAAAACTATTGCAAGGCCTTCTTTCAAAGAGTTGTCTTATGCAGAAATTTATGACCCACTTACGGGGCGTACTTTCATTGGTGGCTTATTCAAAGACTCCTTATCCCCTACCCAAGTCTATTGGGATGGCAATTTGGTAAGTACAGATATACATAACTTTGATTTGCGCTATGAAATCATGCCTAAGAAAGGTAAAACCTTTTCTGTATCGGCATTCTATAAAAAATTCATCAACCCCATTGAAATCATTCAATATGCTGTTCAGGATGGTTCTTTTCAGCCGCGCAACGTGGGTGATGGCCAAGTTATCGGTGGAGAATTAGAATACCGCTCAGACTTGAAGTTTATTTCTAATAAACTAAAGTACTTTGACATCATATCAAACATTACGATTGTCGATTCAAAAATTGAACTCAACGCCATTGAATATGAGACGCGAGTAGCGAATGCCAGAGCTGGGCAAATCATTGATCCTTATCGCAAAATGGCCGGGCAAGCACCCTATGTCATTAACGCCGGTTTAATTTATAATCCAAAGAAAAAAGAAGGATTCATGGATAAATTTGAGATGGCCGTTTTCTACAACGTCCAAGGCCCTACGCTGTATTTTGTTGGCAATGTGGATCGCCCTGATGTATATACGGTTCCATTTCATTCTGTGAATCTAAGCATCAATAACAAGTTCGGAAAAGATGACCAGTTTGATTGTAGTTTACGAGTAAACAACTTACTCAACGATGCTACAGAACTAGTTTATCATTCTTTTGGAGCCCAAGACCAATTCTTTACACAATTGCGACCAGGTGTTTTGACTTCCTTAAAAATTACCTGGAACCTATAAGTTTTCTGATTGCTGTTAGTCAGATGAGGGGGGCAACCCCCTCTTTTTTTTGTCCAAATTTTGGCATTACATTTGCTTGTTGAATTTAAAAACATTCTATGCGCAATCTCCTTTACTTTATTCTTTTTATTGTCACCTTGAACTCTTGTGTGGCCGTCCAAGAAGCCGGCAATGTCGTTGAGCTTTCGCAGCAACATGAGCGCATTGCCGTCATTCCAATTCAGGCTACTTTGGAAAGAAAAATTTGGATGAGCCAAGACAAGTACCAAGAACTCACAAGGCTCAAAAGTGAAGAAACCCAGCAGCGCATCTACCGCCAATTGGAATATTACAGCCGTAGTGGGGCCTTGCATGCTGAACTCATGAGCCCCGACGAGGTCAATGCCCTATTATTCGGCGCAAACTACCCTAATGTCTTGCTGAACAACAACGACTTGTGTAGTTTATTGCAAGTCGATGCCATTATCTTTGGCAATATTCAAGTCTGGGAGCCCGTCAATGAAGCTACAGCTATGATGATCAATTCTGCTTCGCAAAATATATCAGTAATCACTAATATTGTGCAGTTGAGCCTCTCGCTCTACGACGCCAAGCGCGGAGAGCAGATTTGGAATGGGCAGCAAACACTCAGAGGCCAAATGGGATCTATCAAAGAAAACATGCAACGCCAAGTGTGCCGCAGGGCCGTTCGCAACCTGCCGTACAATATCAAAAAACGTCGCTATAAAAAGGCCTACGCCACTCTCAATGGGCTCTAATCTTTGAAGTAATTTTCAAAATAGGAATCAGTAAAAAGCGGGTAGTCAATCTCATTTCGGAAATGTTCAAATTCTTGCTTGAGTTTTTGAACATCCTTATTTTGAAGTGCCTCAGATATTTTCCAATGAAAGAAAGCCACGTACAGCTCTATGAACTCCCTGTATCCATGTCTTATGTGGCCAAAAGGGATGAGTTTTAATATGGTCAGTGCCTTATGATATTGCTTGAGTTGGATGGCAGTAGCCACTTGAAAAACTTTATGAATAGCAACTTGAGAATAATGATACCAAAATTTTATATCATTGACCAAATGTTCATGTTGGTCAACAAATTGATATAATTCTTCGTTTTGCGTAACCAATGCTTGCACTGCCGGCTCGTAAAGTAATTCAGTTATAAATTGTGGTTGAGAAATTAAACGGGCTTGCATTTGATTCAAAAGTTGCTGCTTCTTTCTTTTTTTAGCAGTTGTAAGGTACTTGAGTCCAAAAATTCTTCCAAACAATATAGGGTGTTGATCTAAAGATAATTCGGGGACCTCATCCATCATTATGTCCAGAATAGGTTCCTTTGCTAAAACTTGTCGCCAAGCCTCAATGCAATTAACAAATATCCGAGTCTCGCTGTCTAAATTATCAAGACCAGCAAGGTGTTGCACCCATAGGCCGTATTTACCATTTAAGCGGCCGTAATCTACAAATATTTTAAAAACCAAATCCCTAAAATTTGGTTCTTGAAGGAGCGATTTTTCTATGTCAAGATCATGAAAAGTTCGAAAATGTAGCCCAATTAGCACCCCAATTTGGGCAACTTCATCATAAGGTAAATTTACAAATTGAAAGTCCGGCTCTCGAAAAAGTATCTGAAGTCCATTGAGGTCTTTACGTGAAATAAGTTCGCGTGCCACGATGGTAAATGACAAACTAAAATGTATACCCCTTCTCTTACGATAGCGCAATAATTCAATGAATTTATCGCTGCTTTGGTGAGATATTGCTACGTAAAGGCTCTCCCAGGTGGGCCAAATATCTACCTCTGCATAGCGCTGCGAAAAATCCTTAAAGGATTTAAATCCACAATAAACACTCAATTGATCAAGGGTGTTCTCTCTTGGCTTTCGAAATTCAGCCAAGCCATACATACGACGCAACGTGTTGTAGGAAAGCACAGCACCGGTCTTAGCGTATAAATCATTGGCAAGTTCCTCACAATCACCACGATCTGAAATTTTTCTTCCAAAAGTCTTCTCAATTTCTGATTTTAATTCTTCAATCATGTTGCAAATGTATCACGAATGTATCAAAAAATTGAGCGTTTTTACAGATATTTGGTATTCACTGAAAAAAAAATAACTATGGCAAACCAAAACGAAGCTTATCAGTATTTTCATCCAGGCTGTTTAGAGACTATTCCATTCATTGGTAGTCCAAAGGTCACAGATCAAATGTTTGATGCATTTAGAGAGAAATTACTTACCAACATTACTGAGAATACCGCACCCGGCAAATTAGACATTCATGTAACAGATCTAATCATGAAATCCATACTCATCACCGGACCAAGACTTCTGAAGCGCGGAGGGGAAAAATTACTTCACAAAAAAGGTAAGGATAATATCATTCGATACAATTTGATCAATACTTGTATTTTGCTCTTTTCAGAGAAACAAATGATGTATTTTAACTGCTGTTATGATCTAATTTCTGAAAAAGTATCAATGGTTTCGACAGAAGAATTTTTCTACAACGATATTGTTTCTACTTCTACAGATACCATCGAGACTACCTACGAGGATGATGAAGGAAAAATTCAAAAACTAGAGGTAGCAGATTGCTTTAGAGTCAGAACTTCAGGTGGCACCGCAATTGAAGTGGTACTTACCTCTCCTAAACTTCTTGAAATTTGGGGAGGTGGTGTTATTCCAACTGATTACATCGAAGATGCGATTTCAAAAATTAGAAAAGTATTACGCGACAAGAAACAAGGATAAGATACAACTTTTGTGAGGTATTTTTTTATTTTCCTAATTAAACAGGGATATCAAAAATTTAGAAGAAAATTAAACAAAGATTCTTCTTATTGTAGGTTTACTCCTTCTTGTTCGGAATATTCTATTATCGCTTTCAAAAAATATGGTTCTTTGAAAGGATTAAAACTTACTGTGAATAGAATTCAACGTTGCAATGGAGATTCACATGGTGGGATAGATTATCCATAAATTTATTAAAATGGCAAAAAAATGTTTGAAATGTGAGGCCCTTGTAAATAGTAAGTCTTACGATTGTCCGTATTGTGGTGCATCAAAATTTGAAGAAGTGCATGAACCACAAGAGCAAACTATCAAAGTCACGATCGAACAAACGGCTTCAAAAGAAGTTGAATCTGACGGCCTCTACAGCCCAAAGATTCTACAACTCATTGAGTTTGCGCTTTCGGATGGCGAATTGACCGAAAAAGAAAAACAAGTGCTCTTTAAAAAAGCCGAATTAGAAGGGATTGATTTGGATGAGTTTGAAATGGTCTTAGATGCCAAGCTAAAAGAACATCAAACGACGCATTCAAAAAAATTAAATGTCCCTGACATACTTGCAGACAAAGCCAACGCTGATGCATATAACCAGCTTGAAATGCTTATGGATTTTGCTCTTAAGGACGGTGAGGTGAATGAAATGGAAAGAGAAACCATATATGACAAAGGACAAAAACTAGGAATAGCCCGAAATGAAGTCATGATGATATTAAATTCCAAACTTGAAGAGAAACAAAAAGTGCTTGCACAGAATTCAGCACCCAAATCGGATAAATTTGGTGATATTCGTAAATGTCCGGCATGTGGCAGTATGGTGTCTTCTTTTTCAGCCAAGTGTGGCGATTGTGATTATGAATTTACGAATGTTGAAGCGAATGCATCCATTCAAAAGTTATTTCAAATGCTCAATGAAGTTGAAAATAACAGAATAGATAATTCACAACCGACAAGCTTATTGGGTACCTTTAACAAAATTTCAAGTCTAAATCAGCTCGATAAAACTGATAAGCAAAAGATGGAAATCATTAAAAACTTTCCAATACCTACCACAAAAGATGACATCATAGAATTCCTTTCCTTGGCCGTACCGAATGCAAAAAAAATAGGCTCAATGTGGACTGCGAATCTTCCGGAAAATAAAAGTCATAATGATTTTGTGCCAGTTTGGAAATCAAAATGTGAGCAAATCATTATGAAAGCCAAGTTCTCACTCAAAAATGATAAGTCGGTGATGGAAGAAATTATGAACTATGGTAAAGAAATTGGAATAAAATAAATAGGATGGGATTATTTGGAAAAAAAGAAGAAGGCGGTTTTATGGATGTAATCCGCTGTGATGAGCAAGAATATTTGGTTTGGAAATGGCGACCATCCGGAGAGGCCAATTCAACTAAAAAAGAAAATGCTATTAGATACGGAAGTAGTTTGCGTGTAAAAGATGGTGAACTAGCTGTTTTTGTATACCAACAAAAAGATGGTTCTATGCAAGATTTTATTGTCGGTCCTTATGATCAGACTATTAAAACAGCCAACTTCCCAATTCTGTCGAGTATTGTAGGTGCTGCTTTTGGCGGGGCATCACCTTTTCAGGCAGAAATCTATTTCATCAATCTTGCTGGTAATGTGCCACTCAAATTTGGTATTCCATATTTCAATATTACCGATTCTAGGCTTCCTGATTTTCCAGTACCCATGTCTGTTAGAGGTCAAATCATATTCAATATTACCGACTATAAGTTATTTATTAAAAATACACGTCTCATCAATTTTGAATTAGATGATTTCAAAAGTTTAATCAAGGCTGCTGTAACTAGCGGTGTGAAATCTGGTGTATTGAATATCAACAGAACCAATCCGCTCAACCTAGTACAACTTGAAGAAAATCTTGATTTTATCAACGAAACCCTCAAGGCAAAACTTAAAGATTTGTTTTCAGAAGATTTTGGTGTGAACTTAAAAAGATTTGATATTGACACACTTGAACTTGATCAAGAGAGTGAGGGATTCAAAAAATTATTGAAAGCAACACGAGAACAACAAGAAAAGACCATTTCTGCGCAGACCGATGTGAATATCAAGAATATGAATGATATGCAGCAGATAAATGCAAATAATCTTGAAGACACGCTAAAAATTCAAAGAGAAGAAGCACAACGCGCTCAGAAACTACAAACCGAAACCAATTTCATGGGGGCACATGCCCTTAATCAACAAGCCGATGTGCTTAAAACAGCCGCAAATAGCCTCGGAGAAATGGGCAGTATGGGCGGCGGTGGCGGTATGAATCCTGCGGGAATGATGACCGGTATGGCAATTGGCGGTGCAATGGGCGGTCAAATGGCTGGAATGATGAATCAAATGGGACAAAATATGAATCAGCAGCAAAATACACCTCCACCTCCGCCGCAAATTCAATACAGTGTTTCGGTAAACGGTCAAACTGCTGGACCTTTTGATATGCAACAGCTTCAACAGATGGTTAATAATGGGCAATTAACGATCCATACCCATGTATGGAAACAAGGCATGCCAGGTTGGGAAACTGCTGGGAATGTACAAGAGTTAGCTTCTCTTTTTAGTGCAGCGACTCCACCTCCCCCTCCTCCACCATCAATTTAAATTGATTCATTATGGATAATAGTTTTTTTGCAGTTGACAAACTTGTTGAATTCGGTTTGAGTATGGCCGTTGCTCAACAAATGATCCAATCGATGAATCAATCATTGAATCAAATGAAGGTAGCAGGACCAAGCTCAATTCAGAATTCTTCAAGTCAAGAAATTTATTATGTCATCATCGATGAGCATCAGGCTGGGCCATTTACCGAGCAACAAATGATTGGTCTTATAAATGATAAAAGAGTGACCAAAAGTTCTTACGTATGGAAACCAGGTTTGTTGAATTGGCAGCTTGCTGAAAAAATGCCTGAAATACTAAAACTCGTGGTATTAAGTCCTCCACCATTTAATAAATAAAAATTATGAAAATCAACAGTTTTATAACTCTTATTTGTGTTATCATAAGTGCCCTATTAGCTTATGGGTTGTTTACGTTGTCTGGCGCTGAAAATAAAATATTAATCTCTTCTGGGGGTTTTATTAGTTTCTTCATCACCCTGACAGCAGCAATGGCAATTGATTTAGGCTCATCAAGAACCAATACGAATATTCGTGCATTATCGTTTACATTTTTATTATTAGCCATTTTCGCCCATATCATTTTAGCATTTTATCAAGCATCAAACCCACTATATATTGTTAGTATTGGAGTGGTACTATGTGTTTACCTTTTAGTATCCTACGGAATCAACAAAGCCGGACAGTAATCAGATTTACAATCGCTAAAACTAAAACGACCTAAACTTTAAATTTTAATGCTATGACAAAAAATGAAACTGAACAAAAACCTTTTGTACCAAATTTGATCGTCTTCCTGATTGAAGTACTCATACTCCTAGTTTATTTTGCCATCGGTAAAGAAGCCATTGGCTCAATCATGGAAGGAAATATCTCAGGTGCGTTTAATGATGTTAAAGCTGCTATTTGGTTTTTAAATATATCTGCATTGGCTTTGACTTGTGCTATTTTTCTAATTAAGTATTTACGTACTAAACGTAACAAGCGAATTGCCTGGTTTAATCTTATTTGGATTGCCTGGAATATTTATACCCTCACTGCATAAAAATCAAATAAAAAAAGCGCCTCACGGCGCTTTTTTTATAGTTCCTTAATTTGCGTTTTAGAGGCCCAATCCTTTTAATTGATTCATTGCATCCTTTGCACCTTCCAGAGCTTCTTTGGATTCTTCATCTAGGGGTATGTTCTTCAGTGCTTCCATGGATTTTTCAAATGCTCCAAAGGCCTTTTTTAGATCTACATTTTTTCCAGCCTCTAAGTCTATTGCCAATTTAGATAAATCAGCCATCGCTTTAAGTTGAGCCATTTCAAAATTGGTCTCAGCATATTTTTTAAGCTCATCTAATTGTTCTTTTAATTCTTTAGCTGACTCCGCATTACCACTCTTTACAGCCTCAGCGTATTCCTCTAATCGTGTTTTGTACATAGTCATTGCCTCCTCTGCAGATGAAATGGAGCTAAAATCACTTGTTTGACTTTCCTCTTGATCATCTTCCATTTCTACCATTTCATTAGTTGTTGAAGCATCATCTGATTCTGACGACGATCCTCCACAACTAGCCAGAGAGAAAAATAAGATTGAGAAGCACGTTAGTGTAAATACTGTTTTTTTCATGATTTTAATATTTATTTGTTAGTACAATCAAATATGTACAATATCTAGAAATTGATAGATACAATATTGATACATTTAGTATTATTTTCTCAACCAATTTACTCCATATAAAAAATTGAAAAAAAATGACTACCTCACCTCCACCCCAAACTCCCTGAAGCGGGAAAGCAACATAGAGAGCTCGTAGGTTCTAAAAATGTATAATTCCACCACGATGTAATTTTGGTGGTCAACCACAATGCGTTGCGAAGAATGCAAGCGCCGTGCTTTGACATAAGCAATGGCCCAATCTGTGAATTTGAGCCTGATGACCTCTGGAATGCTCTCTTTAAAGCGCGCCACCCCAAGGCAATGCTTGAAATAGTTTTTGAGATCCAGGCTATTGGAGAGCTCGATCCATGAAAAATTTTGTAATTCTCCTTCTGTACCATCTTCTCTTTCTGCAGGGGCCGGAACTACCACAAAATTCTCTATCAAATCAAAGGCAAAGACTTTGATTGAATTGCCTGGTGCTTGTTGTTTTTCTGACCACATGGCTGCCACAAGGTAATAGCGCCCTTCGTAAAATCGGACTTGCAACGGGGCCACCACCTGTAGTTTGGACCGGTAAGTGCCAAACGCAGACTGATATAAAAATTGAATGATGTACTGCTGTTCAATGGCTTGCAAACAAGTAGCGGCCAACTGAAATGACGCACCATCATCGTTGAGGGCAGTCAAATTAAATATCAATTTGTGCTGCAAAGAATGAGCTGCCGTTGGCAACTTTGCGCCAAGCTGCTCTGCTATCTGACTGAGCATGCTAGCTTGCACGGCTTCAGAAATTTGTGCGTTGGCCGAGGGCAACAATTGATAGTAGTGCTTTTTGGACACCCTAACGTGCAAGAGTTTATCGTTGCTCGCATCTCTGAGCACTTGTAAATCAGACTCCAAGGTGCGTCGAGAAATCGTTTTGAGGCCTAATAAAGGCAAGGCAGAGTTGAGATGCTCTTGAATTTGGGCAAATGAAGCCCGCATAAAAGCTTGTTCTTTTAAAAAATTCAATATCAATTGAATGCGTTGGCCCTGAACTTTTAATTGCAACATAAACAAAGATAATTATTCCGCAAAATTATTGCGGATAAAATCATTTAATATATTTCTAAATGTTACATTTTGGTATTATTTTTGCTTCGATAGTTAAAACATTACTCATGAAACGATTTAATCTCTTGATGATTGCAGGGCTTCTTATTTTATCAAGTTGCACCAAATGGCAAAGCAATCAAAAACAAATCACTAAAGTTTCAACAGACGGAACCTGGATGATCTCGAGCTACATTGACGACGGCAATGATGAAACAAACGATTATACGTCATATCGCTTTGAGTTTTTAGAAGACGGCACGCTCAATGCTATTGATCTGTTGAGTAGCTCCTCTACTCCATATATTGGATCGTGGTCTATTACAGATTCAAATAGCTCCGATGACGACGATAGTCTAGATGACTTAGACTTCAATATCAGTTTTAGTTCCAATAGTTTGCTCGAAGATTTATCTGATGATTGGGATATTATTTCATTCAGCGATACAGAAATCAAATTAATCGATGTTTCAGGAGGAAACGGAGGTACCGATTACCTGACACTGAGCAAAATATAAAGCGTCAACAAAAATCATGAAAAGCCCTGAGGAAACTCAGGGTTATGTGTTCTTCAGAACTTTCAATTGGCACATGGTTATATAGCCAATTTGCCATTGGCGGCATACTCATTAATATCGATTCTGTTCTACCACCAGAATAAATACCAAACTTGGTGCCGCGGTCATGCAACAAATTAAACTCCACATAACGGCCCCTGCGCAGCGCTTGCCAATCCAATTCGGCTTTGCTTGCAGTATCCAAAATCTCGCCCTCTACTTGCTGGGCATAAACTACAGCAAATAACTCACCCAAATCGGTGCAGTAATTAAAGAGTTGTTCTTTACTTAAACCACAACTTTCGTTCAGTTGATCAAAGAAAATTCCGCCAACACCACGGGATTCTCCACGGTGAGGAAGAAAGAAGTAGTCATCGGCCCAAGCTTTGAATTTTGGATAAAAAGATGCATCATATTTATCCGAAAGAGTTTTCAATGCCAAATGAAATTGCTTGGCCTTGGCCATATCAACATAATGAGGGGTCAAATCTATTCCACCGCCAAACCAGTAGGTATGATCATCGAGCTCGAAATAACGGACATTCATGTGCATAATCGGATGCCTCGGGTGTTTTGGATGCAATACAATTGAGACTCCAGTAGCAAAGAAAGAATTTCCTTCATGACCCAATTGTTTTTTCATGGCCTGGGTTACTGGTCCATGTACCGCACTGAAAGCCACACCCGCTTTTTCAAGGATATTACCATCGGCTAAGGTCCTGGTGTGCCCACCGCCTCCTTCTTCGCGCAGCCATGCATCTTCATGAAATTTTGCATTTCCATCGAGCTTTTCTAGTGCCTCGCAAATATGCAACTGCAACTGTCGTAAGCGCTCGGCAATATCTGTTTTATTCATAGTTCTTTAAAGATGAATAGCGGTACCAAACTACTTTTGCTGCACCGTTTTCAATGTTGTTTACAGGTGTATTTAGTTGGAGTTGCAAATTAGTTATCAGTCCGTTCTGGACTTCATTTACACCAAGAAGCAAACTGCCCAAGTGCATTGTTACGTCATAGCCCAAACAAGCCATTTTTGTAAGGTCACTGTTATATTTGCGCCGATACTCACGATGAAATTCAATGATTTTCGGGTCAGCATAATCAAAACTACTAGGCAAGGCTACCAAAAAGGGTTGTTGAGTGACTTTAGGATCGTCAAAGTTTTTAAAATCAAGCCAATCCTTGCAGCCTGCTATTTGAACAGAACTATCTTTTTCGGCGATTTTCAATAAAGCCTGAACTTTTTCTTTGTCTTTTGTAAAGCTAACCACCAACAGTGGCTCTCCAAGCGTCTTGAATTTTTGAAAATTCGCAAAATTAGCCCCCTGAAGCTTGAGCTTCGACTCACTTGTGGGCACCGAGCTAAAAGTTGTTCTAAAGTGTTGTTCTGCGTATTGATCAACGGTGTTTACATCGGAGACAAGCACAATGGTGTAGCCCTGAAAGTGGCTATGGATATTTGAGGCAAGCTGTTCAATGAGCGCGCGCTCTGATGTGGTATAAGCCATGAAATTTGCTGCCATTTGAACTATATCTGAATTCATCTGAACTGGAAAAACTACTGGCACCTTATTCTTTGCGGCAAAATCAGCCACGACTTTAGCGGGAACTTCTTGAAGCGGTGAAAAAATTAGATCAACAGTCTTCATCTGCTCACTTTGTAATATTTGTTGCAAAGTTGGTGACTTGGATTGCTCATCATAAATATGTATGTCGGCTACCAAACCAAGTTTGGTAAGTGAGTCAATAGCCATTTTAAAACCCATGTAATATTCCAGGGCCGCATTACTCACAAATCGGTTATTTGTAGAAGAGCTATCCAATTGGAAAGGCAGAAAGAGTGCAATATTGTAACTTGATTTCTTTGCGATAGGGAAAACTCTTTGCCCCTTACTTGGTGGGAGTTCTTTGGCAAGAGGAATGTTTTGAATTGGTACTGGTGGCGAATTCACCTTTCTAATGGGAACTAATATTTGTTGCCCGGCGCCCACCCTAGAACTACTCAACTTATTGATTTTCATTAATGTATCAGCAGAAACCATGTACCGTTTAGCAATGGCATATAGCGTTTCGTTGGCTAGTACCGTATGACGGATAATAGAATCGCTTAATTGAGGGGCCCTAGGGTTATTTTTGGTGGTGGCTGCATTGGCAGGGCCGTTTGGATCAAAGGGCAATATAGTATTGTGAATGCGCAACACTTGACCGATTTGGAGGCCCGTCGTGGCAGTCGGATTCCAGGCGTAGAGAGAATCTACGGGCACCTCATAGAGGCGTGAAATGGCATAGAGGGTTTGTTGAGCTTCAACAACATGCTGCAGGGTTCCTTTTTTCACCGGTACAATAATCTGAGTACCAAATTCAACTTTTCTCTCTAGGCCAGGGTTCAGGGCTAGCAAAGTATCAATATCTGTATTGAAGAGCGTTTGAATCTGCGCTAAAGTCTGATTCTCTTGGATTGTATACTGATAGAACTTTTGTCCATCCTGCACAACAATAGGCAAAGCTTGCCCTTCAGCTTTTAAAAAACTGCCAATAAAAAGCCATGCAAGAATCCATTTGGACATTATTCCCATTCAATTGTGGCTGGTGGCTTCGAACTGATATCGTAGGTTACACGATTGATACCCCTCACCTGGTTAATGATTTTATTGGAGATTTTAGCCAAAAATTCATAAGGTAAATGAACCCAATCGGCTGTCATGCCGTCTGTAGAACTTACCGCTCTGAGTGCAACGGCATTTTCGTAGGTGCGCTCATCACCCATCACCCCCACTGACTGGACTGGCAAAAATATAGCTCCAGCCTGCCAAACTTCGTCATAGAGGCCATCTTCTTTTAATCCGTTGATGAATATCGCATCAACTTCTTGAAGTATGCTCACCTTCTGGGCGGTGACCTCTCCGAGTATTCGAATTCCTAGTCCTGGACCCGGGAATGGGTGTCGTCCCAAAATGCGTTGATCAATCTCTAATGATCTACCTATGCGGCGTACCTCATCTTTGAATAGCAAACGCAAGGGTTCTACTACCTGAAGCTTCATATAATCCGGCAGGCCACCCACGTTGTGATGTGACTTGATAGTTTGTGACGGCCCTCCGGTAGCTGAAACCGATTCGATGACATCTGGATATATTGTACCTTGGGCTAACCATTTTGCGTTCTCGACTAATTTTGACTCTTCATCAAAAACGTCAACGAATACCCTTCCTATGGCTTTTCTTTTAAGTTCAGGATCGGTAAGGCCTTCAAGTGCCGAATAAAAACGGCTAGAGGCATCTACGCCCTTTACATTGAGCCCCATTCCTTGATAGGAGGCCAACACGTCCTGAAATTCATTTTTACGCAACAAGCCATTGTCAACGAAAATACAATGCAAATTTGGACCTATAGCTTTGTGTAACAACACTGCTGCAACTGAAGAATCTACGCCTCCAGATAAACCCAAGATCACTTTATCCTGGCCAAGCTCGGCTTGTAAACGGGAGGTGGTTTCTTCGATAAATGAATCCGCAGTCCAGTCACAGGCACAATGACACACATCCACAATGAAATTTTGGAGCAATAATTTACCCTCTGTTGAATGATAAACTTCTGGATGGAATTGGATACCAAAAGTATTTTCTCCTTCAATGGCATAGCCCGCAACTTCAACATCGTGAGTTGAACAAATAACTTTGTAGTTCGAAGGAATATGCTTGATGGTGTCGCCATGTGACATCCAAACTTGAGAACCTTCGGTGAGGCCCTTGGTAAGAATGTTATTGGTATCTACAAATTGCAAATTGGCACGGCCATATTCTCGGGTGTTTGATGGCGCTACCTCACCTCCAAAATGATGCGATAAGTATTGAGCACCAAAACAAATTCCTAACAAAGGTAAATTTCCTTTAATTGCAGTTAAGTCTGGTTGGGGAGCTTGAGGGTCGCGCACTGAAAAAGGGCTTCCAGATAAAATCACTCCTTTGACGTTACTTCCTAGTGTAGGGATTTTGTTCCAAGGGTGGATTTCACAATAGACATTGAGTTCGCGAATTCTTCTGGCAATCAGTTGGGTGTATTGAGAACCAAAATCGAGGATAATGAATAATTCATGCATGTTACAAAGATAGCTGAATAAAGAATTATTTGCCGCTAAAATCCATAGAAATCATTAATTTTGAGGTTCGCTAATTGAACACAAACATGATCGGAGATCTACTCAAATCCATTTTCGGAGACAAGACCGTTAAAGACCGCAAAGAATACTGGCCTTTTGTTGAAAAAGCCAATGCCGCCTGGCAATACATCCAAGAGCTCTCAGACGATCAGCTCCGCGAAAAAACAAGTGCTTTTCAACTTCAAGTGAAACAAAGTATTGCTTCTTTGGAAGAAGAATTAAGTGCACTGCAAGCCAAAGCTGCTGACCTCAGCACCCCATTTGAGGAGAAAGAAAAACTCTACGATCAAATTGACCAAATGGTCAAGACCATTGACGAGCGCATTGAAGAAGAATTGCTTGTTATTTTACCTGAAGCATTTGCAGTGGTAAAAGAAACAGCTCGTCGATGGGCAGAAAATGGCCAGCTCACAGTGAGTGCCACAGAAATGGACAAACAACTCGCGAGCGCTAGAGATGGCATCAGTATCGATGGCGACAGAGCAATTTGGCACTCTGAATGGACGGCAGCTGGCAATAAAATAAAATGGGCCATGGTGCACTACGATGTACAGCTGATGGGTGGTGCAGTTTTGCATCGAGGCAATATTGCTGAAATGCAAACCGGGGAGGGAAAAACTTTAGTAGCCACCTTACCTGTATACCTCAACGCCCTGTCAGGGAAAGGCGTCCATGTGGTGACAGTCAATGATTACCTTGCCAAGCGCGATGCCGAATGGATGGGGCCTCTTTATGAGTTCCATGGACTGCGCGTAGATTGCATTGACAAACACCAGCCCAATTCACAACGCCGCCGAGAAGCCTATTTGGCAGACATTACCTTCGGTACCAACAATGAATTTGGATTCGACTACCTCCGTGACAATATGGCGGGCCATGTGGATGATATAGTTCAGCGCAAACACCATTTTGCAATCGTAGATGAGGTTGACTCGGTCTTAATAGATGATGCGAGAACACCACTCATCATTGCAGGGCCCACTCCAAAAGGGGATGAGCACGAATTTCACGAACTCAAGCCAAGAATAGAACGTGTTGTTGAAGCGCAACGAGCTTTTGTCCAACAATGCCTCAACGATGCCAAAAAAATGCTTTCGGTCATCAATGAACCAAACCCAGATAAAAACGAAAACAAAAGATTACTTGAAGAAGGTGGAATAGCGCTGTTACGCGCACACCGCGGCTTGCCAAAACATCGTGCATTGATCAAGTTTTTATCCGAACCAGGTATCAAAGTGCATCTTCAAAAAACAGAAAACTTCTACATGGCCGAACAAGGCAAGCAAATGAAGAAGATAGATGCCGATCTTTTCTTTGTCATCGACGAAAAAAACAACTCCATCGAACTCACAGACAAAGGCATTGACCTCGTTTCGGGCAAAGAGGATCGCGATTTCTTTGTGATGCCAGACATCGGATCAGAAATTGCGAAACTTCAAAAAGAAAATTTAGATAAAGATGCTTATTTAGAACGCAAAGATGTTTTGGTGCGCGAATATGCCATCAAGTCCGAGCGCATCCACTCAGTAAGTCAATTACTAAGAGCCTATACCCTATTTGAAAAAGAAGTAGAGTATGTAATTATGGACGGCAAAGTAAAGATTGTCGATGAATCTACAGGGCGTATTATGGAAGGTCGCCGCTATTCAGATGGGCTTCATCAGGCCATTGAAGCCAAGGAAAATGTAACTGTCGAGGCTGCTACACAGACCTATGCATCCATTACCTTGCAGAATTATTTCCGCATGTACCACAAACTTGCCGGCATGACCGGAACGGCCGAGACAGAGGCGCGTGAATTCTGGGATATCTACAAACTAGATGTAGTGGTGGTACCTACGAACCGACCCATCTCAAGAAAAGATCAAGACGATTTTGTATACAAGACAGCCCGAGAAAAATACAATGCCATCATTCAAGAAATTGAAGAGTTGGTTGCAGGTGGCCGGCCTGTTTTGGTGGGTACCACAACTGTTGAAATTTCAGAATTGCTCTCTCGCATGCTGCAAATGAAGAAAATTCCTCATCAAGTACTCAATGCAAAATACCATCAAAAAGAAGCCGAAATTGTAGCCAATGCAGGGCAAGCTGGTACGGTAACAATCGCCACCAATATGGCCGGCCGTGGAACGGATATCAAGCTCGGTGAAGGCGTAAAAGAAGCAGGTGGTTTGGCCATCATTGGTACAGAACGCCACGACTCACGCCGAGTTGACCGCCAGCTGCGTGGCCGCTCTGGCCGTCAAGGAGATCCGGGATCTTCAAGATTTTTTGTTTCCTTAGAGGACGACCTCATGCGCAAGTTTGGTTCAGAACGCATAGCTTCAATTATGGACCGCATGGGTCTTAAGGAGGGCGAAGTCATTACGGCAGGCATGGTATCCAAATCTATTGAGCGCGCTCAGAAAAAGGTCGAAGAAAACAACTTTGGGATGCGTAAAAACTTGCTTGAATATGACGATGTCATGAATGCCCAACGCAAAGCTATTTATCGCAAGCGTCGCAATGCACTCTACGGAGATCGCCTAGACATGGACATCGACAACATGTTCTATGACCTCTGTGAAAATACAGTGGCAACCTATGCCAAATCAAGTTATCAAGAATTTGAAATGGAGTTACTGCGTCTGATTGGCATTGAGATGCCAGTGGATGAAGCAAGTTTTCAAGCACTAAGTTCTGCAGAACTCACTGCAAAAGTTTACGATGCTCTTAGAGCAACCTATGACCGTAAAGGAGAGAAAATTGCTCGTTTGGCCTTCCCGCAAGTAAAGCATGTATTTGAGACCATGTCGGGGCAGTACAAAAATATCGTCTTTCCGCTTACCGATGGCCGCCGTCAGATGCAACTGATCGTAAATTTGGAAGAAGCCTATAATTCAGAAGGTAGAGCAATTTCGAAGTATTTTGAACGCAATGTGCTCCTTAGCAAAATAGACGACGAGTGGAAAGAGCATTTACGTGAAATGGATGATTTGCGCACCGCAGTGCGCAATGCACAATATGAGCAAAAAGATCCTTTGGTCATCTACAAGCTTGAATCCTATGAATTGTTTAGAAATATGTTGAATCGCCTCAATGAAGAGGCACTTGACTTATTGATGCGCATGGACGTTCCGCATGAACAACAAATTCAAAGCACCAATCAAGAGGATCACCAAAACAACTACCAAAAAGCTCAAACCAATAGCCTGCCTTCGGCCAATCAGCAAGCAATTGCTAATTCGATGCCAAATGCACCAGAAATTGAAAAGCGCCAACCCGTAGTTGCTGAGCAAAAAATTAATCGCAACGATCCTTGCCCTTGTGGTAGTGGCAAGAAATTCAAACAGTGTCACGGACAATAAATGCAAGCACCAGAAATTGGAATCGTTGGATCGGGCAAGGTGGCCCAAATGCTGCTTAGGTTAGCTAAGCAAGCTCAAATCCCAATTGCTGGTATCTACGCTAGAAACTTCTCTAAGGCACAGGCCTTGGCAGACAAATACCAAAGCCGCGCCTTTGAGCAACTGCAAGACCTCTGTCCTCAATTGCTATTGATTTGTATTTCTGACGATGCACTTCCTGAAATCATTTCAAAACTAGCTCCCCGACAGGTAGCTGCCTACACGGCTGGAAGCCCTAGTATCAAACTTTTTTCTCACCCTCAGCTAGGTGTTTGTTATCCCTTCCAATCTATCTCAAAAGGAAGAGACCTCCCCGCCACCGAGATCCCTTTTATGATTGAAGGAAAAAACGATCTGGTAATTCAGCGTATCAGTGCTTTTTTAAATGCTTTGGGTGCACAGTATCAGCAGTGTGGCTCCGCACAACGCGCACATTATCATTTGGCTGGTGTCTTTGTAAACAACTTTGGCAATTTAATGCTTCTTGAAGCTAGTAAAATTCTAAATGAGGCCCAACTTGATATGTCTCCGTTATATCCCTTGCTCAATGAAACCATTGCAAAGGCGATCCTGCTTGGAGCAGAAAATGCTCAAACCGGACCCGCCCTGCGTCATGATCAAAATACACTTGATCGCCACCGAGCCCAATTAGACCCAGCCCAATTGCTAGTATACGATTGTCTGACACAACGAATTCAAGACCTATTTCAACATGATTAGTTATAAGCAACGCCTCAATCACATTACCACATTCATTTTTGATGTAGATGGTGTTTTTACCGACGGGAAGGTCTACCTGATCAACGATGAAATTGTTCGTGCCTTGAATTCTAAAGACGGATATGCAGTACAGTATGCCGTAAAAATGGGTTACAAAATTTTCTGTATTACAGGAGGATCTTCCCCTGAAGTCAAAAAAAGATTAATAGGCTTAGGGGTTCATGATGTTTTTTTAGGCTCCAAAAATAAGCTTGAAAAATATGAGCAAATTAAGCAGCAGTATCAGTTAGAAGATAGTCAAATTGCCTATATGGGTGATGACATTCCTGATATTCCGGTGCTCAGAGCAGCAGGCCTATCGGCTTGTCCACAGGATGCGGTAAGTGATGTCAAGGGTTTGGTTCATTACCAAAGTCCGTATATGGGTGGTAAAACTTGTGTACGTGACCTCATTGAGCAAACACTACGTTGCCAAGAAAAGTGGCTTACTGAGCTTGCCTACGAGTGGTAGCCCAATAAGATTGCAATTCTTCGGCTAAGGTCAATTGATTGACTGCACGCCGTAAATTATGGGTTTCATCTTTTACTCTATAATACCTATCGTTCGAAAGGTAATCTGTCAGAAACCGAAGGGCCTGAACTAAAATAACTCCCTTTGAAGCCATCACCAATTGTTCATCATCTACTTTGAAAGTGTCGCGTAAGGCTTCAAAAATAAGGGGTTTAAATATTCTATTTGAGGCTGGCCCATCCTCTCCTTTAGAACAATAAGAACGCACCATATCTGCAAAATCATAATACCGATTGCCGAATTGTATGGTGTCCCAGTCTATGAGTGAGCGCACTGTCTTGCCATTCGGGTGGAATAAAAAGTTACTTAGTTTTGGGTCGGCATGAATCAATTCTTTTTGTCCCTGCGCTAAGAAGTCTTTGTAAATATCAACCGCCTCAAGCTGTGCTTCCATGCGCTCAATGGTTGCCTTGGCATTGTCAAGCCTCTGAGTGCTACATAAAAGTTTAGCAGTTTCAAAAGCTTGGTTGCGAGATTGAACATCTAAAAATCCAGCGATTGGTGCTTTCCAGTCCTCAGTAAGTACTACATTATCAAGTGCTTTATGAAATTCTAATAGGGCTTGAGCGGCCAATGTAGCATTTTCAGGGGTGGTTTGCAAAATTGTAATAGCCGGGGTTATAGCTTTAGAAATTCTATAGGAATGCCCAGATGTAGTATGGAGGTATTTACCGCTTAAGGTCGGAAGAAAGGTCAATGGAACCAAATTAGGCAAGAGCATTTGTTTTGATAAAACAACTAACTGTGCTTGTAAGGTTGTTGGGTCATTAAATACGATGGTATTTACATTTTGTAAGATATAATCTGCCGATGGCGTTCGAATGCGCCAAGTGCGGTTAATCAAGCCATGGTCAACGGGTAAAATATGCGTTGAGGTCAGCCCCCATTCAATATTGACCATTGCTCTTAAGTCCATAGCGGGAAAACAGTTGGATAAATCTGCTGTTCTAAATAAGAAATTTGACTTTGAGCATGAGGCAAATCTGCAGCATAGGTAATGCCAAACCATTCGGAAGGCATCGTTGCTATGGCTACCTTCAATTCTTTAGCTAAAATCAATTCGTTGATGACTCTCGGAAGGTAAATTTCCGCCTTCGGATCCTGGGCATGAACTTCTAAAAATTGATTTACTTTCTCTTCTAAAAGCAAAAGAAAGGAAGCATTCAAGAGCCACGCGTTCATTGATACTGGCGTATTTGAGGCATAGGTTCGCTGAAATTCATCAGTAATTAATCCTGCTATTCTCTCTATTTGAAGCACCTCCTCGATTTGGGAAATTTCACCATCGGCAATGGTACATATTCCTCTTGCCACTGAACCATTGGCACTTAACGTTGGGCCAAGTTCATATACCAAAGCGGCAGAATCGATACCATTGTTAAGCAAATCTATAGTACGCTGACAAATCGTTGAACCGTAGTAATCATCTGCATTTAAAATTAAAAAGGGCCCCTTCCAATGATCTTTTATAAAATGTAAGGCATGAGCAGTTCCCCATGGTTTATCACGCGTTTGCTCCTGAATTACAATTTGAAAGCGAGATGGGTGTATCCATTTTTGAAGTTGCTCATCGATGATTGTCACTAATTCTTTTTTGGTAATCACCAATACTTTTTCGAAACCTGCGCGCATGGCGTCTAAACAAGCATATTCAAAAAGAAAATGGCCCTGCATTCCAAAGGGTGCAATTTGCTTGGCGCCGCCAAATCTTGAACCCAATCCTGCAGCCAAAATAACCAATGCAGGCTTAGTACTCTCCATCTTTTCCAAATATAGGTTGTCTATTTTTAAAGGATCCTCGTGTAAAGTCTGGGATATCTTGAGGGGCTCCATTTTGCTTAATTGACAGCTCAGATAGTGGAGTAATGGCATACCAAGTAGCCAAATCATAAACATCAAGCGGGAAGGGTTTATTTTGCTTGATGCACTCGATAAATGCGTTGTCGACGAAATAATCCATTCCCCCGTGTCCTGAACTTTCCGCTGCCTGCGCATTCACTTTCCAAAGCGGATGATCATATTGCTCAAGCCATTTTTGAGTATTGTCCCAACGGTGAGAATGTTTCATGGAATCTTCAAAATAAATGTGTCCTTGCTCAGGGTCTCCCCAACCGAAATCTTGCCATATCCCTTTGGTGCCCTGCACACGAAAACCAAGGTTATATGGGCGCTGTAAACTGGTATCATGAGTAAGAATAATGGTTTCACCGTTGGCACATTGCAACTGTGTTGTAACCACATCGCCCTGTTCAAATACTAAATTGGCATTGGGGTGCATGGGGCCTCCTTTTGGATGATTCACAATATATTGATGCAGGCCCTTGGCCTTGCTTGAAAAGGAGCTCAAGCGCAATAAGCGGTTTCCTCTATTTAAATCCAGCATTGTCGCCACTGGCCCTAAGCCATGTGTGGGATATAACTCGCCGTTACGATTTAAATAGTGATTGGTACGCCATGCAGCTTCACTGTATCCTTTTTTTCCAAATTCAACACCCGAATTATAGGCGCTTTGGCCATCATTGAATAATACACCTCGTAAATCGTGCTCGTAACCTCCTTGGGCATGAACAATTTCGCCAAAAAGGCCCTGCTTCACCATATTGAAAATAGCCATGACATCTCGACGGTAGCACACATTTTCAAGCGGCATGATAGGTACTTGGGTACGCTCAGAAGTATTGACATATTCCCAACAATCAGCTAAGTTCATTGCGCCACCAACCTCCATGCCTACGATTTTTCCTGCCTTCATTGCTGCTATGCCGTGAGGCAAATGCCACTCCCATGGAGAGGATACAAACACCGCATCGATGTCTGTACGCTCTAATAAATTGAGATAATCTGTTGGGCCATTTTGATATACCGCCGGTTGAGGCCACCCAGCCTTTTCAATGAGCTTAAGTGCATCATTGATCATTCTGGGGTCTGGATCGGCAAGGGCAATGATTTCTACATCGGATCTTTTGAGCATTTCTTCAATGTGGGTTTGGCCCCTGAAGCCTGTAGCAATGAATCCTAAACGCACTTTGTTTTTAATTGCGGGCACAAAAGCCTTCACAGATTGCGGTAGCGCTAAGGCAGCAGCTGCCAAACTAGTCTGCTGTAAAAAAGTACGTCGCTTCATTTATTCTTTTTTACATAAATACAAAAAAAAAGCCAACCGCACATCGTTTGGTTGGCTTTCGCAGCAAAAAACTACTATGAATCAGATGCTAATTTGGTATTGCAGGACATACATATTTTTTCTGAGTACCGATGGGGTAGCCCCACTAGTAGCAAACAAAACAGGTCTATTTTGCACGTCAAAAGATAATTTTGCTCTGTGGCCATCAATGAGCCAATTGACTCCAAAATTTGTGGTAGTCAGGAGCATATCATATTTTTGAAAATCGCTACTTTGAACGGCTATATACGGTTGGAGTTGACCCCTTTCTTTGAGGATTTTTTGTGGCAATAAATACCCAACTTGGGTGTAGTAAGTTACTCCCGTTCCGATCAATGCTACGGAATTTCCAGCACCGTTTAAATTTGAAGCATTGTTATTGACAGTAACCGGATTCATTACCCCAATATTTCTAATATAATCTTTGCCATAATTACTGTATTGTGCAGCAGCATAAACGGTTAGTGCAGTATGATTTCTTTCACTTAATGGTCTGTCCATAAAAAAATCAAGGTTGATTAATTTTAAGTCTGAAAGCACTGTATCAGTTGTTAAATACCACACAGCATTTTTTTGATAGACCGCGCCTATTCCGAGATTTAATATATTTTTTGTCCCCAGATAAGTGCCTGTCTGATAGGCGGTGGTATTTTTTTCTTGATCCTTGAACTGATAAGATGCATAACCATGGTACATCATATGGGCTGGAAGCGTTGAAAAATCGGCGTTAGTAGAAATATCTGGCACAGCCACAGATGCTTTTTGAATAGCCATGGGCTTTGATGCAATCAGTCTGTAATCTAGGCTACCTATTTTGCCTTTGGCATAAATACTGAACTTACGAACAAATTGATCACTCACATCATTGGTGAACTGCTGATATAGCGGTGCATCCAAAGCAAGCAAGGTGCCAATACTTGGCGCAGCGTAACGCGCCAAGCCATTCCATGCCGTAAGGCCAGAACCAATGCTAAGTTTATTATCAATGGCTTCGTATTCAGCCGTTGCATCGTGTAAAAATACACCTTGTTTACGCATGCCATTAAAGGAAAGGTTATTGAGCCCTACCTGACCGTACACAAATACCCGTGGGGCTACAGGACCAAAAAATTGCATACGTGTTCTGCGCAAGCCAATATCAAAAGTATGGTCAACAGGAGTGTCAAAAAGTGTTGAACCTGGATTGTTATCAGTATAACGGATCCAGGTTTGGTTTAAAAAAGTGACTTTCATTTGGGCATTCAGCTCCCAAAAAATTGAAAAGCAAGCCAGCCAGAGTGAAACTTTTAATTTATTTTTCATATCTATTTTTTTATTCGTGCAGAGGCAGGGTGCATAGATTTATTTACTGGTCTAAATTCATTCAAACCAATTAAATTCAGATGACCTCCTGCATTTTTAAAATCTAAATCCTTTAAATGTAGTGTTTCTATTGCTGTATGATCAATAAATCGGCAATTTGTAAAATCAATATGAATTTCTTGAGCGTAGTCCTTTTGCTCAATTTCATTGACCAACTTTAAAAAATTTGTAAATACCACTGGGCTATTCACTTTAATCACATGATCTGTGGAAATAATTTTCAGCCTAAACAATTGCCCAATACCCACACCACGTAGAACGTGCAAAATCATTTTCATTAACATCCCAGCAGCTATTCCGACCAATAAATCTGTAGCTAAGGTCATGATGATAGTTGAAACAAAGACAATCAATTGATCTGCACCGATTTTCAACGTCGAGCCAAATTCCCTAGGATGAGCTAATTTCCAACCCACTCCGATCAACAATGCAGCAAGAGCCGAAAGAGGAATCATATCGCTGAATGAAACATCAACAATCAGAAAGATCAAAATGAAAGCACCATGGAAAAAATTAGCCCATTTTGATTTGGCTCCGTTGTTGACGTTAGCAGAGGAACGTGCAACTTCGGATATCATCGGCAAACCACCAAAAAAACCTGCAAGCATGTTTCCTAGGCCCACCGCCACTAAATCCTTATTATAGTTGGATTTTCTTTTTTCAGGATCAATTAAATCAATGGCTTTTACAGTCAAGAGAGATTCTAATGTACCCACTAGAGCGAACATAATTACGAATTTAATGAAGGTGCCAAATTGGTTGAAACCCTCAAAACTTTCGTTTGCTTGTAGTATATCTAATAAACTTTTATCAAAAGATAATAAAGGTTTAAAAGTTTCGGTATTGTGTACCTTCAGCACTTGAACCATTACTATTGAAACCAAAATTACAATGAGTGCAGATGGAATTTTTTTCAATGCCTTAAACGGTAACATTGGCCATAGAAAGACGATGCCTAAAGAAATCAAACCAATAATTGCTACCTCTTTGTGATCAAAAAAATGTGCGGTGGTATCCTTTAGGGCCATAATTAAGTCAAGAGGCTCAGACAAGGATTTTCCATCTGTACCTATTGGTGACTGGCCCGCAAGAATATGAAATTGCTTGCTCATAATAATAATGCCAATAGCGGCAAGCATGCCGTGCACAGCCGAAAGAGGAAAAAGATCGGTATACTTTCCAAGCTTCAAATATCCCATCAATACTTGTAATGCACCAGCAACCACGATGGCACCTAGCGCCAAATGCCAACCAAGCGTATTGTCACCATGGCCCAACTCGGCCACTGCACCGGCAACAATTACAATTAAGCCTGCAGCTGGCCCTTTGATGGTAAGTGGTGAACCCATAATAAAGGAAACAACCACACCGCCAAACATAGCAGTGATGAGTCCGAATATTGGTGGAAAATCACTCGCCTTGGCAATCCCCAAACTAAGGGGTAAAGCAAGCAAGAACACCATGAAACCAGAGAGTGCATCTGTTTTCCAATGGTCTTTCAAATCATGAAGACCAAAAAATTTATTGAATGAATTTTTCATAATTTTATTTTTTTAAGCTGAACGTTTTGGGTTTTGATGATAGGTTTTTATATGTGGTCCTAAAAACACGCGCGAATAAATCCGCATTGTTGCCAAGCCATTGATAATTAAGCTAAAGGCAGTAAAGAAAGCTAAGCCAACCTGTGAGAGGTGAATGTGAGAAAAAATAAGGTCCTCTCCTACAAATGATGGCGTAATGGGAAAACCTGCCAATCCTAAACATGCCAATAAGAATAGAAAACCTAGTTTTGGATATTCGTAGATATGGCCATAGAAATTTGAAAGACTTACCCACTCATATTTTCTCAGGTAAGTCAAAAGCACATAGCCGAGCAACCAACTAATCAAAATGCCGCTTAAATACCAAATGTGATGTGCATTATCAAAATGTTCATTGAATGACATCGCTAGTGCAATTGAGATATGGTTAAACATGATTAGCGTCAAGCTCTTGCGCACTGAATCTCTTTCAGTAAAGGCTTTTACGGCGATTAAAAAGCCCCAGAATGCAAAGAAGAATGGCAACCTATGTCTCCAGTTGGTACTGATGCTTTCTTCAAAATATCGCATGGCTAAGCCACCAACTAGCACTGCTGCCATAACCCAAAAAACATATCTAAAATTGAGTATTTTCCAACGAGTTCCGATATATTTTAAAGGACTCCAAATGAACTTAGATAAGTAAAAATCCAAATTCCATTCGCGCAAATTCAAGATATAGGTATAGTTTTCAAAGCGAGACCATAGAGAATTTACCTTCCTGATTCCTTGTGGTGATTGATAAAGTTGCTCCCTAATTTTATGACTAACAACAGATGGAGAAATCAAGAGTTGGTAGGTGCGTAAAAAAGCATTGCCAAGGATATGTATCAAGGCCAAGTTTTCAAGGCCAAATGCAATTTCAGTAAAAATGAGGCCAATTTGAGCGACCGATGCATAGGCAATCTGACTTTTGATTGAACTTTGAACCCGACTAATAGCTGTTGCTATCAGAGCAGTTAACAATCCCATTAAAATGAGTAACAACTTGAAGACGGGCTGATTTTCCCAAAAATGCTGCGTGCGCAACAGTAAGAACGCTCCAATATGCACAGACATCGACCCATAAAAAATGGCACTAGAAGGTGTTGGCCCTTCCATTGCTCTAGGCAACCAAGACGAGAATGGCAACTGTGCAGATTTTGCTGCTGCACTGATATAAAACATCAGGGCAATTAGGAAGCCCACACCCGAAGCATTTGCCAAATGCGTGTGCAATTCAGCACTCGCATTCATTTCTAAAAATGTGATATTTTCATGCCAAAAATGATGCAATAACCACATAGCCAAAATGATTCCCACATCACCGATTCTATAGATGGAAAAGACCTTTAGTGCATTTTTTATGGGAAGTAGACGATCGCGATAAAAAGCAATAAGCAAAAAAGAAGAGACTCCTAGTATTTCCCAACCAATAAAAAGCGTTTCAAGATTTCCTGAATAGATAATAAGTGAATAACCCAAATTGAAGAACAATATGGTGTTGAAGAACCTCTTGTAGCCTTCCTCCCTATGTAGGTAATACCGCGAGTAAATGGTTATTAAAAAGGTGAGAGAAGCTCCTAAAAAGGCATAAACTAGTGTTAGTTTGTCGACTAGAAAGTCGATAAAAAATTCATAATTACTTGCCTTATAAATAGAGACCTCTTTAAATTGATCGGCGGCGGCACTATCTTTGATCCAAAAAATGGTATACACCGCAACAAATAGCAACTGAAGTGCAGCTACGCTGTAACCAACTATTGACAAGGCTTGTTCCTGTTTTCTTTTAAGAAATAAACTGATCAGAAAACCTAGTAATGGCAAGCCAATGAACATATGAATTAAATTAATTGAGCTCATGATAACTTGGCTTGAAGTTCAACAACAGGATAATTATCAGGGCTATTTTTAATCGCTTCAAGAATTTCATCGATTTGAATCAAATTGGGTTCAATGGGCTCATAGAGGCTAAATGCACCATTTACCAATAACCAAAATGCGTCAAATTGTGGGTCGTAGGCTACGAGTCGCACCCACTCATTATTAAACCATTCCCATGTTTGAGGGCGTCTTTGGATGGCCTCTAAGATTTTTTGAGGAGTCTGTTCCACAACAACAAGCAGGCGATAAGGGTCATGCACCTCAATCATTTGACTTGGCAAACCAGTTCTAAGGTCTCCATCAATGCCATTGGCCACACCAATCAGCCCCATAACATTATGTGGTAGTTTGGTCCCGGCACCAAGTTGTTGGTTATCTACTCTTGAAAAATAATATTCCAAATTGATACCCCCACATACTGGCGCCACCGCGTTTAGAATTCCTTCAAGGTAAGTTGTGTCAGGATCATTTCGATAATCATACGAATTCAAAAACGCCCGTCGGTCTAAGAACAAGTTCTGTGAAAAACTCCTACGACCAACAATGCAGAGGCAATTATTGGCATGATTGAGTTCTGGCCTTGGTTCAAACAAAGAGACAGATCTTAACTTGACTCTTTCATGTACTTTGTCAGTAGACAGAGAAGAATTCATCGTGACAAATTTTCTTGATCGTTCGGTAGCATTGAATTGAAGTGCCTGGGCAAATTCTTTTTGATCCTGTTCAAATCCATCCAAATGAGAAACAGACAGAAGCGCGGTATCATAATATGTAAATTCATCTCGACTTGTATCGTGAAGAACCGCAATAAAATGTGTACCCGCTGGGATATCAATACCCATAGAAGTCAAACTTTCTCGGACAAGAGGGTAGTTAGCCATGTAAGCAAAAGCGCGAGCATTTACAGAACCCGGCCTGCCAGAACAAGCACCACAGTCATAACCAGCATAATGCGTGTTATTTGCACTACTAGAGCCATGTGCTACTAAATAGATCAAACGTGCAAAATTGCTTGTCAGGCCGATGCTCTTTAATTGGGAAAAGACAATTTGTGTCATCTCTTCAGTTGTAAAACCAACTTGCAAGCCATCTATGGTTGTTTCTCCTTCATAGGCAATACTAAGTATGGACTCAGGATGCATGTGTTGTTGGGATGAAACCGCCATCTTGTTGAGAGCGGGTTTAAAAATGGAGAAAGCCAATTTAAATGCAGACCAAAATCCATAGGTATGTGTTAAAATCCAACCTAATATCAAACCATAGGAACGTGGAGAGAAATGCAATTCTCTATTGCGTTTATTGTTAATTGACTTCTCTTTTATTAAATGCGTAGGTTTGAGTGGCGCAGGGCATATTTTTGTGCGCTGAGCAGAACCTTCTGGCTGAAAATATGTCTCGATATTGAAATGCCCCGGAGTGCCAAAACTTTGAAACGAAGGGTGTATTCCCTCAATGTGCCTCCTTATGGAACATTCTCTATCGTCAATACAAAATATGCCTTGTGTTGAATATGCCTCTTTTGTGTTTTTATCTTTTAAAATTAATCCAGAGAGCACTTGGTCATAAAATGTCCATTCATATGCTTCTTGCCATATAGCCTTTAACTGAAAGAGAACAGATTTTTCAATGTTATTGGGTTCAAATGCATAACCATTTAATCCTAATAGGCCGATGGGTTGCCAGGCCGTGTTAAAATGTTGGTCAAGTGCATCTATTTCCAATAAGCATTCTAAAAAGATGAAATCCAAGAGATGGATTTTTCTGCGTTTAACCAATGTATCTGGATTTTGCGCTATACGCGCCACCATTCCTGAATATCCAGGATGAGCGAATTGCTGATCAAGCAAATAGCAAGTGATCAACTTACGATCTGCAAGCAAAAGATCAAGCAAGGTGAGCAGGGTCGTTTTTTCATTTAAAAATAACTGCCTAGCGCGTTTTCCATTAAAAATGGAGCTCGATCCTTCTGTTTCCAACTTTCGTAAGGCAGATAAAAAGTCAAGATCTGCAGTTGGAAATGGCCAAATGGCAATCCCTTGGTCTAAAAAACTTGACGACAATCTAAATAGCGCTGGATGCACTCGGGTATCCAAATCAAAGGCCATTTTATCCTTCCAAGCAGCTCGCAATGAACCCACAATTGGGGAAACGGACTCATCAAAATTTGCTTCGATTAAGTCTGATTTTTTTATATTTAAACCGGACTTTGAAAGGACGTGATCTAGTACCTTTTGAGAAATCTTTCCGTCCAAATACAGATCTCTATACTGATCAAGTGGTAAGTAAGTTTGATATCCAAATAATTTATGAGCAGCCTCTAATGCTTCGTTAAATTGAAGGCTTTGAAAAGCATGAAGGGTATTGTGATGTATAAAATCTTTTAATGGTGCCTGGCTAGGCAGGTAATGTTCAAGCACATGCAGTGCATGAGCAATTTCTTGATTTTCTTCCATGAATTAAGGTTATAAGGTGAATAAACAAGTGACTTGTTATTATCTTATATCCTAAATACCTGATTATAAATGATGATTTTTTGAAATGACCTACACCATAATTGAACCAACCCTGCGTTGTAATTCAATTGAGTTGTACAAGCTTTTGGAATGCTTGAAAGGAGCTCCCAATCCAAATAAATTGGGACAATTGGAGGTATTAGGTCTAAATCAAGATTATGGTCGGATTCAAATTCTGACTCCTCAAATTCTTCTTGTGCTTCTGTAAAAAGCCAAAGCGGCTCTTGATTTGAAATAGCATTGAATTGCTTCTGTCCATGCTTGACGGAGGGTAATTTTTCCTTTTTAGTTAAATTAACAGCATTTGCCAAAGCAAGATTGCTCAAAAACGCCAGGAGCGTCAAGAAAAATACCAAGCGTTTGGACCAATGCATAGGTCAAAATTAATATTTACCCATCAAACTCTTGTTAAATAATTCTTAAAAAAAATAGGATTCACTTATCTTTGTACTCTATGCAATCAACAGATCAACTTTCGAAGAAAACCCAAAACTTTATCGATTTAGAAAGTCGGTACGGAGCACATAACTATCATCCCCTACCTGTTGTGCTACAAAAAGGAGAGGGCGTCTACCTCTGGGATGTCGACAATAAAAAATACTTTGATTTTTTGTCGGCTTATTCAGCGGTCAATCAAGGCCATGCGCATCCAAAAATTACCAAGTCCCTTATCGACCAGGCACAACAACTCGCTCTTACCTCCCGTGCATTTTATAATGATTGCTTAGGTGAATATGAACAATTTGTAACTGACTTTTTTGGTTTTGATAAGGTCTTGCCTATGAACACAGGGGCTGAAGCAGTAGAAACAGCCATTAAACTGTGCCGTAAGTGGGCCTATGAGAAAAAAGGTATTGCAGAAAACCAGGCACAGATAATTGTCTGTGAAGGAAATTTTCATGGCCGCACAACCACCATTGTTTCCTTTTCAACAGACCCAGATTCTTATCAAAATTTTGGCCCCTACCCATCGGGGTTCATTACCATTCCTTACGACGATATCCAAGCGCTTGAAATTGCGCTCTCGCAGCCAAATGTTGCTGGATTTTTAGTTGAACCCATTCAAGGTGAGGCAGGTGTTTACACTCCAGCTCAGGATTATATGAAAAAGGCTCGAGCGCTTTGCACCAAACACCAAGCCCTCTTCATTGCCGATGAGGTGCAAACAGGTATTGCCCGCACTGGAAGCTTACTTGCGGTATGTGGGTCTTGTTCTTGCGAAAATAAATGCGAACAACAAAAAGAAAGCTACGCAAGGCCGGATATACTCATTTTAGGCAAGGCCTTGTCTGGAGGCGTATACCCGGTTTCTGCAGTATTAGCCGATGATCCCATTATGATGGTGATTCAACCCGGCCAACATGGATCTACCTTTGGAGGAAGCCCAATTGCCGCAAAAGTGGCAATTGCGGCACTTCAGGTTGTATCAGAAGAAAAACTTATCCAAAACGCACGTCAATTGGGCGACTTATTTAGAGCTGAAATGCAGCGCATTATAGACAATTCAGACCTTTTGATAAAGGTGCGCGGCAAAGGATTGCTCAATGCAGTGGTGGTCAACGATAGCCCTCAATCTGATACAGCATGGCGTCTGTGTCTTGCGCTCAAGGAAAATGGCTTATTGGCTAAACCAACGCACGGCAATATCATTCGATTTGCACCCCCGCTTGTCATTACAAAAGATCAACTTTTAGAATGCATTCAAATCATAGAAAAAACAGTTCAACATTTTATTAAATAACCGAACCTTGGCAACACCCATTAAATTTGGCACCGATGGCTGGAGAGCTATTATTGCTGCAGACTTTACAGTAGAAAATGTGGCACGTGTCACTGAAGCCACAGGCGTTTGGCTCAAAGCGCATTTTGATAGGCCAACGGTCGTGATAGGTCATGACTGCCGCTTTGGAGGTGAACTATTCATGGAAACCGCAGCTAAAGTTCTTTTAGCTCAAGGATTGCAAGTCAAAATAGCCAGAGGCTTTGTCTCTACCCCTATGATTTCACTTGCAGCACATCAATTAGGCTGTGAAATTGGCATCATTTTAACGGCCAGTCACAATCCACCGAACTACAATGGATTCAAATTGAAAGCCAAATTTGGCGGCCCCTTGGAACCAGAAAAAGTCAATGAAGTGGAAGCGCTAATTCCAGATACATGTAGCTTCAATTACCAAGAAATTTCTTTGGATATTGCAATGCAATCAGGGCAACTCCAAGAGGTGGATATTGAAAGCCGCTACATCAATCACGTCAAGTCAAATTTTGATTTAGAGGCCATTAGAAATTCGGGTTTAAACCTCATGTACGATGCCATGTATGGTGCAGGCCAACGCGCGCTTCCTATGGTATTACCGGAGGTAGAATTACTTCATTGCGATCACAATCCTTCATTTAGAGGAACAGCTCCAGAGCCCATTGCTAAAAATCTGCAAGAGTTGGCCCAGACCATCAAATCAAGAAAAAATATCTCTTGTGCGCTTGCCACTGATGGTGACGCGGATAGAATTGGCCTATACAATAGCTACGGTGAATTTGTTGATTCACATCACATCATATTACTTTTGATTCATTACCTGGTGAAATACAAAGGCATGAATGGCAAGGTGGTGATCGCCTTCTCAGTAACGCCGCGCGTGGAAAAGCTTTGTAAGCACTATGGCCTAGAGCTTGAAGTAACCAAAATCGGTTTCAAAGAAATTGCAAGCATCATGATCAAAGAAGATGTGCTTCTGGGTGGCGAAGAATCAGGAGGCATTGCTGTTAAAGGACATATTCCAGAGCGGGATGGCCTTTGGATGGGCCTCATCATTTGGGAATTCATGGCCAAATCTGGTAAATCCTTAGAAGAGCTCATAGATGAGGTTTATCAAATTGTAGGGCCGTTTCAATTCGAACGCAATGACTTACACATCACAGAAGAACTCAAGCAAAAAATCATTTCCAATTGTAAGTCCGACAATTACAAAGCTTTTGGACCTTATCAGGTTAGGGAGGTTCAGACCATTGACGGATTCAAATATTTCTTTGATGATGAGCGTTGGGTGATGATCCGCCCCTCTGGGACCGAGCCTGTACTCAGAACGTATGCGGAGGCTCCGACACTCGAGGAGGTGAGGGTTATTTTAGAGGCGACCGCAAAAGAAATTTGCAATTAACCCAAGGCCACATCTAAGACCATCATGACTAAAAAACCGCCGATGAAGCCAAGTACGGCCACATCGGTGTATTTGTCGCGTTGGGTTTCGGGTATGACTTCTTCCACTACCACAAAAATCATGGCCCCAGCTGCAAAAGAAAGTGCAAACGGCAAAATAGGCTCCATGTAAATGACAGCCACAGCGCCGATAACGCCTGCAATGGGCTCAACAATGGCCGAAAGCTGACCATACATAAAACTCTTCATTCGGCTAGCTCCGGCGCGTCTGAGAGGCATCGCAACTGCAAAACCTTCAGGAAAATTTTGAATACCAATTCCTATGGCCAAAGCAATGGCACCAGCAATAGTTGCCCCTTCCATGCCGTTGGCAGCAGCACCAAATAAAACCCCGACTGCCAAACCTTCTGGAATGTTATGGAGGGTAATTGCCAATACCAGCAGCGTAGTTTTATGCAATTGGGTCTTGATCCCTTCTTTTTCGTTCTCATTGAAATTGAGGTGCAAGTGTGGCATCTTTTTATCCAAGAAAAACAAAAAGAGCGCACCCACTAAAAATCCAATGGCTGCCGGCATCCATGGCGCACTGGGATACAAACGCTCCGAAAGCTCAATGGAAGGCATAAGTAAGGACCAAAAACTCGCCGCAACCATAACCCCACCAGTAAAACCCAGCATTCCATCAAGAACCCCGCGGTGCATTGATTTAAAGAAAAACACCAAAGCTGCGCCGGCTGCCGTTACCAACCAAGTGAAAGTAGTGGCTATAAATGCAGCAAATACCGGGTCAATGTGAGTAAAATAATGTTCGAGTTGATGCATCATGCACAAATTTAGTCAAAACCTAATGTTTTGGCATTTTTGCGCAATGAAGTTGCAACGGCAGTTCCAAAATCATCAGTTTTGGTAGTTTCTGAATTGGCTTTTTGAGTTGCAATGTAATTGCGTCGTTCGGCTTCGAGACGTTCCATTTCTTTTTGAATTGCAGCACGCTCCTCGGTTTTTTGCTGCACATAGGCCTTGCGCTCTTCGGCATTCATGCCCTTCATTGGGTCTGGTAGCTCCTCATCGGAGAGTTGAAGAATTTTCGTCGAATCCGCTTTGTTAGCGTCAACAATATCCCATTTATCATTTTTGTAAGTTGACTTTGATTTGGCTAAGTAGCGTTCGGTTTCTACTGACTTGGACATCCCTAAAGCGTTTTGATCTTGTCGAATTTGCAATTCTTTTGATACCGAAGCATTGGCACCGAAACCCAAATAGGTCTCGTTTAATTTGCGATTTTGCTCTATAATCGCATCGTCAAATGGTGTATCAATTTGTTGTACAGACTCATTGGAATAAATATTGAAAAAATCACCCTTGGCACAGTCGGCACCGTTTTTCCACCCTAGGGCAATTCCTTGAGCGCGGTCTCCACAAAAAATAGTGCTTACCAATACTTTTTTATCGGTGGCCAACTCACAGGCAAGCCCAGTAGCAATAGGCCCTTGCTTAAAAGATTCATTGCCAGCAATGTAAATTAATTTAAGATCTTGAGGGTCTGTAGACCAAGCCAAATCATTGAGGGCTGAAACGATTACCGCTGCGCAATATTCATCGCCTCCACTTGTACGAAGACCAAAGAGTTTCTCAGAAACCAAATCAAGATCTGTAGAAAAATCGAGTTGCTTGCGGACATAGTTTTGGGAGGCAGGTATTGAAGTGTTTCCATAGTCATACATGGCAATTTCTAAGCTGATCGGCGCACCCTGAAAAGTAATGGTAGATGCTTCATTGACTATTTCCCAAATGCGGGCTTTTGCCTGATTGAGTAAGCCATCCATACTGTTTGAAGTGTCAAATAAAATCACCAATTGAACCTTTCTCTGAGCAAAAATGAGAGGGGTGAAAAAGAAAAATAATGCAAGGCAAATTGATTTCATCGTTTTAGTTTTCATTAATGTAGCCAAAATGATGCCAAAAACTTACATTTCGAAAGCTCGGATCGCCAACAAGTAGCCCTCCAAACCAAAACCAAAGATACAACCCTTGCACACCGGACTAAGCAAAGACTCATGCCTAAAACTTTCTCTAGCGCTGATATTTGAGATATGCACCTCAATGACTGGAATATCGATAGCAGCAATGCAATCTCTTAGGGCCACACTGCTATGCGTATATCCACCTGCATTGATGATAATACCATCTGCACTGGCCTGCTGCAAACAATTGATGAGCTCACCTTCTACATTGGACTGAAAATAACTGAGCTCGTGTTGCGTTTTATTTTTAAGCTGCTCAAAAAATGCTTCGAATGAGACATTGCCATATATTTGTGTCTCTCGGGTGCCGAGCAGATTCAAATTTGGGCCATTGACAATAAGCAACTTCATTTTCTATGCATTGGGAGCGCTATATTAAGGATTTTGTTTCATACCTAAAAATTGAAAAGGGTT
>ENA-UPTJ01000135-UPTJ01000135.1-marine-metagenome-genome-assembly--contig:-NODE-135-length-47577-cov-31.791907_pt1 | contig 47577 bp, 45 predicted proteins | sample MGYA00238168_ERZ767080 | MGnify/ENA primary metagenome ERZ767080 (study PRJEB28935, sample SAMN06266237) | marine metagenome | isolation source: Columbia River Estuary | place: USA:Columbia River... | reverse complement strand
TTTGGCGTCGATGTGCGCAGCATTCGCTACCCCGGCCTTATTTCTTACAAAAGCTTGCCCGGCGGCGGCACCACCGACTACGCCGTAGATATCTTCTACAAAGCCAAAGCAGAAGGTAAATTCACTTGTTTTTTAAGCGCCGAGACCAAACTGCCTATGATGTTCATGGACGACGCCATCCGCGGTACCATCGAACTCATGGAAGCACCATCCGAACAAATTAAAATCCGCTCGGCCTACAATTTAGCCGGTTGCAGTTTTACACCTGCCGAGCTCGCTTCAGAAATACAAGCACTACAACCTGATTTCAAAATAGCTTACGAGCCTGATTTCCGCCAAGCCATCGCAGACAGCTGGCCGAATTCTATTGACGACAGCCATGCTGCAAATGATTGGGGTTGGAAAGCACAATTCGACACCAAAGCCATGGTAAAGGTGATGATGGAGAATGTAGAATAGATATTATCTATAAGAGAAATAGAAAAAAATTATTGTTTTGTTTAAAGTTTTTCTTGTTTTGTTAAACAAATAATGTTTAACTTTATATCGTAATTGTTAAACAAAACAAAACGATATGTCTACAATTGAATTCAATGAAGCTTTAATTGGTTTGGAAAATAACCTGCAATCCTTTGCATTATCTTTTACCCGAAACCGAGAAGACGCAAGGGATCTAACACAAGAAACCATGCTCAAAGCGATTACTTATCGCAATTATTATACGCCTCAAACAAACTTTAAGGCGTGGGTTTTCACAATTATGCGTAACTTGTTCATCAATCAATACCGCAGAAGAGTAAAATCGGGTGCTATTTTCGATCACAGTAAAGAAGTTTTCTTGATCGGCAACATCCATAGCCACGAAGACAGCGCAATAGAGAAGATTGGTGTAAAAGACATCAACAGACAAATCAACTTATTAGGAGAGGAGTACCAAGCACCTTTTGAAATGCATTTTCAAGGGTTCAAATACAAAGAGATCGCAGACAAACTAGGTATTCCAATCGGAACCGTGAAGAGCCGGATTTTCATCGCTAGAAAAAAGCTGATGGAAGCATTGCCGGAGTTCGCATTTTCGGCAAATTAATTTATGACAAAAAAAGTACACGTTATTGGTTCGGGTATTTCGAGCCTCTCTACCGCTTCATTTCTTGCCAAAGCAGGCTATGACGTTCAAATTTTTGAAAAAAACAGCAGCATTGGCGGCCGTGCGCGTCAGTTCGAAACGCAGGGTTTTGTTTTTGACATGGGGCCGTCTTGGTACTGGATGCCCGATGTTTTTGAGAAATTTTACCAACAATTTGGTTACACCACTTCTGATTTCTATGCGCTCAAGCGCTTAGATCCTTCATACCGAGTTTACTGGCCAGATCACAGCTACACCAACGTTCCGGCGCAAATGCCGAAGCTAGAAGAATGGTTTGAATCTCTAGAGCCAGGCAGCGCTAAAAATCTCCAAGCTTTCTTGAAAGACGCCGCCTACAAGTACAAAGTAGGAATGGAAGACCTCGTTTACAAGCCCAGTCTCAGCCTTACCGAATTTATAGACAGTCGCGTACTTGGCGGTTTGTTTAAAATGCACCTCTTCTCCTCCTTTTCGACTTTTATCCGAAAATATTTCAAGCACCCAAAAATCTTGTCGCTGCTCGAATTTCCTGTTTTGTTTTTAGGTGCAATGCCCAACGAGACACCAGCGCTGTACTCCTTAATGAACTACGCGGATATCCAACTTGGCACGTGGTATCCAATGAATGGCATGCATGAATTCATCAAAGCCTTCGCGCGAATTGCCCAAGAACAAGGCGTCAAAATAGAAACTTCGGCCAATGTCGAACGTATTGTCATTGAAAACGGAAAAGCAGTGGGAACAATCGTCAATGGGCAATTACACCGCGCTGATATCGTCATCTCTGGTGCAGACTACGCCCACACCGATCAAAAATTGCTCAAAGAAAACGCCAACTATTCAGATGCCTACTGGGATAAGCGCACTATGGCACCGTCTAGTTTACTTTTTTATGTGGGCGTCAATAAGAAACTTGAAAACTTAGAGCACCACAACCTTTTCTTCGATGAATCTTTAGAAGAACACGGTAAAACCATCTACAAAGATCCGAGCTGGCCACAAAAACCACTCTTTTACATGAGTGTTCCTTCCTTGACGGACCCTAATGTAGCACCCCAAGGATCAGAAAACCTGTTCTTTTTGATTCCGCTGGCCCCTGATCTCCAAGATGACGAAGCCACTCGTGAAAAGTACTTCGAGCTACTTTTAGAGCGACTCAAAAAACTAACGGGTAATGACATCAAAGACCATATCGTCTACAAAAGAAGTTTTTGTGTCGCCGACTTTAAAAGCGATTACAACGCTTTCAAAGGCAACGCCTACGGCTTGGCTAATACCTTGCGCCAAACTGCGATCCTAAAACCGCGCATGCAACACAAAAAAATCAAAAATCTATATTACACAGGTCAACTCACCGTTCCTGGTCCTGGCGTTCCACCCTCTATTGTCTCCGGAGAAGTGGTTGCCAAACAAATCATCGCTAAATACCACTAAACCCATTCTATGAAAGCTTTATTCGACAACGTATGCCAAGAAATGAGCGAGCTGACTACCAAAAGGTACAGCACCTCTTTCTCATTGGGCATCAGCTTTTTGCACAAGGATTTGCAAAAACCGATCTATTCCATCTATGGTTTTGTGCGCTTTGCTGATGAAATTGTAGATACTTTCCACGGGTACGACAAAGAAAAGCTACTCGCCGATTTCAAGGTTCAGACCTACGAAGCGATTGCTGCTGGCATTTCGCTCAACCCTATTCTCAATAGTTTTCAGTGGGTAGTCAACAAATACAATATTCCAATGGAGCTCATCGATACTTTTCTCGATTCCATGGAAATGGATTTACAAAAACAAACCTATGACCAAGGGAAGTACGAGACCTACATCTTGGGATCGGCAGAGGTGGTGGGCCTGATGTGCCTGAAGGTTTTTGTGGAAGGAGACCAACAATCTTACGACGACCTCAAACCTTACGCCATGAAGCTAGGGGCTGCTTTTCAAAAGATCAACTTCCTGCGCGACCTCAAAGCAGATTACCAAGAACTCGGACGCACTTATTTTCCAGGTATCAATCTTTCTGAATTCAATAGTGCCATCAAAAAAGAAATTGAAGCAGACATCGCACTCGATTTTCAGAAAGGCTACGAAGGTATTTTATTGTTGCCCCGCAAGGCGCGCTTTGGCGTCTACATGGCCTATAAATATTACTTTAAGCTGTTCAACAAAATCAAGCAAACACCTGCAGAAAACGTACTCAATGAGCGCATTCGCATTCCTAATTACCGCAAAATGCGCATCCTTCTCACTTCGTATGTCCGACACAATTTAAATTTGCTTTAATGCCCGACGAATACGTTGTTTTGGTAGATGAACAAGACCAAGTTATTGGTCAGCTCGAAAAAATAGAAGCGCACGAATTAGGCCTTCTGCATCGTGCTTTTTCTGTACTCCTCTTCAACGACCGCGGTGAACTTTTACTTCAACAAAGAGCGGCACACAAATACCACTCGCCTCTGCTCTGGACCAACACCTGCTGCAGCCATCAGCGTCCTAATGAAACAACTTTAATGGCCGCAGAACGCCGGCTAAAAGAAGAAATGGGCATGAGCGCTCCAATGCAAACTGCTTTTAAGTTTCAATACAAAGCAACGCTTGACCAAGGGCTTACCGAACACGAACTCGATTATGTGTTATTTGGCTACACCAACCAAGACCCCAACATTAATCCGGAAGAAGTCGCTGCCTTTCGCTGGATATCCATGGCGCAATTGCTCGAAGAACTCCAATCGAAGCGAGATTCATTTACCATTTGGTTTCAAATTTTACTCGACCAACACCTAGAAAAAATTACAAAAGCAGCTAATGAAAGTATGTAGAAGAGCGACCTTTAATGCGGCGCACCGCTTGTTTAGACCAGATTGGTCCGACGAAAAAAACAATGCGGTTTTTGGAAAATGTAACAACCCCAATTACCACGGTCACAACTACACTTTAGAAGTCTGGATCGACGGCGAAATAGATCCTGAAACCGGCTACCTCATCGACCTCAAACTCGTTAAGGACCTCATCGGGACAGAAGTTCAGGATCGATTTGACCACCGTAACTTAAATCTAGATTGCCCTGAGTTTGCCAACCTAAACCCGACTGCCGAAAACATCGCTGTCGTGATTTGGAATCTGTTGCGCGCGAAGCTAGAAAGTAAATATGGACTCAGCGTTAAGCTCTGGGAAACTCAAAATAACATCATCGAATACGACGGAAAATGAGTACTGCTCTTTTTTGGCACCGCCGAGACTTGCGCATTCAAGACAACGCCGGGCTATACAAAGCCCTGAAAAATAACCAGGCTGTCGTTCCAGTGTTTATTTTTGACCACCAGATTCTGGAGGCCTTGCCTCCAAGTGACCAACGCGTGCTGTTCATCCATCGAGAAATCGAAAAAATCAAGGAAGAATATCGCTCTTTCGGTTCCGATATAGAAGTGCTCTACGGTGATCCTAAAATAGAAATTCCAAAGCTGGCTAAAAAATATGGGGTCAAAAACGTATACGCAAATAGAGATTACGAACCTCGTGCACTTGCAAGAGATCAATATATTTATGATGCGCTCAAAAAGGATGATATAGATTTTATTGGGGCGAAGGATCAAGTTATTTTTGAAAAAAGTGAAGTAAGCAAAGACGACGGCAAACCCTACACGATTTACACCCCCTATGCCCGCAAATGGAAGGCCCAACTGACAACCTACCATTTGAAAGCGTACCCGACAGAAAAATACCTACAAAATTTACACAAATTCCAAACTCGAGCGCTGATATCACTCCAAGAAATGGGTTTTCAGGATATCGAAACACACGCTATTCCTGAAAAAACAACGCCAACCGAAGTGATCCAAAAGTACCACCTTCAACGCGATTTACCAGCGGTATCAGGTACCTCCAGACTCAGTTTACACTTGCGTTTTGGCACCATTTCAATTCGAGCCCTTGCAATTCAGGCAATGCAGCTCAATGAAAAGTATCTCAACGAACTCATCTGGCGCGACTTCTATCAAACGATCTTATTTCATTTTCCAGCCACAACCGATCACGCCTTCAAGCCACAATACGACCGGATTGTTTGGGAAAACAACGAAGCAGATTTTGCTGCATGGTGCGCCGGAAAAACGGGATACCCTTTGGTAGATGCCGGAATGCGCGAGCTGAATGCGACAGGATTTATGCACAACCGTGTGCGAATGGTGGTGGCCAGTTTTCTCACCAAACACCTCCTGATAGATTGGCGTTGGGGAGAGCGTTATTTTGCCGAAAAGTTATTAGACTTTGAGCTCGCGAGCAACGTTGGTGGTTGGCAATGGGCTGCGGGCTGCGGTTGCGATGCTGCGCCTTATTTTAGGGTTTTCAATCCAGAAGCGCAACAAAAGAAATTCGATCCGAAATTTGAATACATCAAAAAATGGGTTCCAGAATTTGGAACACCCGCATATATCTATCCGATTGTCGATCACAAAATGGCGCGCGAACGCGTTTTAGATCGATTTAAAAAAGCCTTACAACCATGAGCCAAGCCATTCAAATTGGAGATAACTGCCCTGCATTTAGTTTACCAGATAGCCAAGGAAAACAAATTCATGTCAATGAATACCTCGGCCAAAAAATATTAGTATTGTTCTTTTATCCAAAAGACGATACGCCAGGTTGCACCAAAGAAGCATGTGCTTTTCGAGATGCCTATGCCGATTTTCTTGATCTTGGATGCGAAGTCTTTGGCATTTCATCGGACGACGGCCAATCCCACCAAGCATTCCAACAAAAACACAAGCTGCCGTATCCGCTACTTTCTGATACACAAAAAAAGGTACGCCAGCAATTTGGCGTACCTAAATCTTTGTTTGGACTTATCCCGGGAAGAGTGACGTATGTTGTCGGGCTCGATGGAAAAGTCGCGGGAATTTTTAATTCACAAACCAATCCTGTGGGGCATATTGAAGAAGCCCTGCGCGTGGTTCGTAATTTACTTACTGCTTGATCAACTGAAGCTCTGCAGCTAACTTAATTTCGTCGCCAACCACTACATGACCAGCTTCTGTAACTGCGCTCCATGTCAGACCAAAATCGCTTCTTTTGATACTTCCGCTAATGGTCATTCCTGCTTTGGTTTGTCCGTATGGATCAACAGCAATTCCTGCATATTCCGCTTTGAGAACAACTGGTTTGCTTTGACCCTTGATTTGCATTGTGTCTACTTTCCAGGTTGTTTCCATATTCTTAGATTTAATTTTTTACAAAGGTAGGCGTGCCTTCACAGATTTTATCTTGACCTGCATCAAGACTTTTCGAAGAGCCGCAAAAAGCGTATTTTTGAGTAATGAAATATTTTTACTTTGCTTGCCTTTTGACAATCGCTTTTGGTTCTCGTGCCCAAATCATGAATGGCGCGCTCAACGAAACTTATGCCAATCGTTTTTATTTTGAATCCCAGCGCATGGACATGTACAGAACATTGGTATCCAACGATGATTTTCTGCCAACACCTCTAGGCGAGCGCGCGAACGAAAACTCTTTGAATATTTGGTCACATCAATTGGGAATTTGTATAGGGCTCTCTCGGCACCTATACTTAGATGGTGGCGTTTCATGGCTACAAAATGGGGAGGCTTATGCATTTGAAGCGCTTGATTCTGACTCTACTTTTTCCTATCAAACGCGCTATCGCTATTTAGCCTTGCCACTTCAAGTGAAAATGACCTTCGGAGATCAATTCAAGTTCTACGGGGGTATTGGAATCATACCAGCGCTTTATCAAGGATTTCGACAAGACCTCCAGTGGTCCAACGCATTAGGCGCTAAATACGACGATGAAGTCAAGGTCAATAACGCCATGAATAGCTTTGCGTTTTCGTGGATGGGTTCTGTTGGAATAGAAACCCAATTTGACAATTATTATACATTGCGTTTTGGCGCATTATACAGACAACAGCTCAATAATTCGTATAGCCCCTACGAGGACTACATGCACAAAAGCGTTGGTTGGGGTCTAAATTTGGGTCTTGCCAAAAAACTATAACATGCAACTTCAAGAAATAACGCGTTTTTTAGAGGCAAAATATCCGCTTCAATTACAAGAAAGCTATGATAACGCAGGTCTTATTTACGGTAGGCCAACACAAGAAATACGAGGTGCTTTGGTGTGTCTTGATGTGACGGAAGACATCATTGAAGAGGCCTTAGCTTTGCAATGTAACTTGATCATTGCGCATCATCCAATTGTGTTTAAAGGCTTAAAGCGGCTGAATGGCAAAAATTATGTCGAGCGCATCGTGGAAACTTGCATTCAAAAGGAAATTGCTTTATATGCCATTCACACCAACCTCGACAATCACATTCATGGTGTGAATGACCGTATTGCACAACACCTCGGCTTGGAAAATTGCCGCATTCTGCGCCCAATGGAAGCACAATTGTTCAAATTGGAAGTCTACGTACCACAAACAGATTTTGCAAGCCTAGACAACGCCATTTTAGCAGCGGGTGCAGGTCAAATTGGCAACTACAAGAACTGTCATTTTCGAACGATAGGTACCGGAACTTTTGAACCAAACGAACATGCGCAACCGCACATAGGCGAGGCGGGCAAACGCGAATCTGTCGAGGAATACAAATTGGAATATATAGTGGAGGCTAGTTGTGTAAGTAAAGTGCTTCAAGCCATGCGCCATACGCATCCTTACGAAGAAGTTGCCTATCAATTGCTCCCGACTCAAAACGTGCATCCAGATCGCGGTGCAGGTCTTCTGGGTTCGCTTCCCGAGCCCATGGAGCCTCTTGACTTCTTGCAAATGGTAAAGAAAAAATTCAACTGTGGCGCCATTAGATACACCAAATTACTTCCGCAGAAAATTCAAAAAGTAGCGCTATGCGGTGGCGCCGGTAGTTTTCTTTTGCCTGATGCCATTCGGGCCAAAGCTGACATTTACCTCTCTGCAGACTTCAAATACCACGAATTTTTTGACGCCGATGAACAACTCATTATTGCCGATATCGGACATTATGAAAGCGAGCAATACACAAGTGAACTTTTAGCTGAACAACTTACAGAAAATTTTCCTAACTTTGCGGTCCGTTTAACTAAGTTGAATACGAATCCCGTTAACTATCTATAGCCCATGGCAGCAGCAACCAAAAAAGAAGGTACCATCGCAGAAAAATTGGATGCGCTTTTTGAACTCCAGAAAATCGACTCTGAAATTGACCGCATTCGCACCATCCGTGGTGAACTTCCTTTAGAGGTGCAAAGTCTAGAAGACGAAATCATCGGACTCAACACGCGCGTCTCAAAAATCAACGACGAAATCAAAGAAATTGAAACTGAAATCGCCGATCGCAAAATCGCTGTTAAAGACGCAGAAAGCGCAATTGCCAAATACAAAGAGCAACAAAACAACGTACGCAACAACCGCGAATTCGAATCTTTGTCAAAAGAAATCGAGTTCCAAGAACTCGAAATCAAACTCCACGATAAAAAATCAAAAGAGGCCAAACTCAAAATTGACCTCAAGAAAGAAACCCTTACCGAAGCTGTAGAGCGCGTTGAAATGAAACAAGAAGACCTCGATGGCAAAAAAGCCGAGCTCGAGGCCATCGTCAGTGAAACACAAAAAGACGAAGAAAAACTCATGAAAGCTTCTGACACAGCCAAGAAAAATATCGAATCTCGCTTGGTGTTCGCCTATGAGCGTTTGCGCACCAACGCCAAAAATGGCTTAGCTGTTGTGCAAGTGATGCGTGGTTCTTGCGGTGGTTGCTTCAACAAAATTCCACCTCAGCGTCAGCTCGATATCGTTACTAAAAAGAAAATTATTGTTTGCGAGCATTGTGGTCGTATTTTGGTCCCACAAGAAGCAAGCGAAGCATAATTCTCAGACACCTATTTATAAAAAAAGCGCTCTTTGGAGCGCTTTTTTTATGTTCTTACTTTTGCTCGAGGAGCCCAACTTTCTGATCAGTTCAATTTAAATTGAATATCTAATTTGGCTAGCTCTTTGAAAAGCTGGCTAGAAGGTTGCACTTTTACACTTCGTGATGGCAACGAAACTTCTACGCCATCTAAAGGGTCAAAGACCGTAAAATGCAATTGGCAGGCGCCAGGATTGGCTTCGAATAGTTCGTGGAGCTGCTCGATGACCATTTGGTCGAGTTGTTTGGCCGAAAAACGCAACTTGAGCATTTTGGCACGTTTGTCGCGGAGCTCTTGTAGCAATTCGATTTGATGCACGACGAATTCTGGGTATTGTCTGAATCTAGGAACTTCTATTCGGCCTTTAATGGCAACAAAGGTTCCGGGTTCCATAAAGTGCTTGAACTTTAAGTAGGACTCATTGAACAAATTGAGCTTGAAAGCCTCTTGGTAATCTTCGATGATCAAAGAACCAAAGGCATCACCTCTTTTGGTAATGCGGTGCTCTGCATTGGTAATAATGGCGGCAATCTGGAGGTCGCGGCCGAGATACGCAGCAGGGTCATTAAGCATCGAGACTGTTCCGGTACAAAAAGAACTAATCTCTACTTTGTAGTCGTCTAGGGGGTGTCCTGAAATAAAAATACCCACGACCTCTTTCTCTCGATTGAGCTTGTAAATAGCGGGCCATTCTTCAGTGCGCGGAAAAGTGGGCGCTGGCATTGTGGTACCCGTAGCTTCGCCGAACATGCTGTGTTGGGCGGATTGTGCTTGTTCTTGAACACTTGCGCCGTAGCGGATAGCAGCATCTAGAAAAGTTCGGCCGTTGGCATCTGCGACCATGTATTGGGCACGATGTACGTCTTTAAAAGAATCAAAACCACCTGCGTAAACCAAGCTCTCAAAAGCGCGCTTGTTGCAGAGTCTTAAATTGATGCGTTTGGTCACGTCAAAAATAGATTCAAATGGGCCATTTTTGCGTTCCTCCAGAATGGCTTCCACTGGGCCACTGCCCATGCCTTTAATAGCGCCGAGGCCAAAGCGAATGGCGCCCGCAGCATTGACCGAAAATGTAAATCCAGACTCATTTATATCAGGGCCCAAGACCTCGATGCCCATGCGGCGACACTCTTCCATAAAAAAGGAAACTTGTTTGATGTCGGACATGTTGTTACTGAGCACAGAGGCCATGTACTCGGCAGGGTAATTGGCTTTGAGGTAAGCCGTTTGATAAGCTACCCAAGCATAGCATGTGGAGTGTGATTTATTAAAGGCGTAGGATGCGAAAGCTTCCCAGTCTTTCCAGATTTTTTCTAGGGTTGGGGCGACATGACCTTTTGCTGTGGCGCGCTCAATAAAAGTTGGCTTCATTTTATCGAGTACTTTGCGGTCTTTTTTACCCATGGCTTTGCGCAAGGTATCGGCCTCGCCCTTGGTGAAATCGGCAAGTTTTTGGGACAAAAGCATAACTTGCTCTTGGTAGACGGTAATGCCGTATGTTTCTTGAAGGTATTCTTCGCAATCCTGAAGATCGTAGATGATTGGCTCTTCGCCGTGTTTGCGCTTGCAATAGGACGGAATGTATTCCATCGGACCAGGACGATACAAGGCGTTCATGGCGATGAGGTCAGCAAAGAGGGTTGGGCGCAACTCTTTGAGGTGCTTTTGCATACCTGGTGATTCGTATTGGAAGATACCAACTGTTTCACCGCGCTGAAAAAGTGCGTAGGTGGCTTCGTCGTCTATGGGAAAGGTATCTGGATCGAGGTCGATGCCGCGGTTTTCTTTGACCAAACGCACGGCGTCTTTGATGAGTGTAAGGGTCTTGAGGCCTAGGAAGTCCATTTTGAGAAGGCCCGCGGCTTCGGCAACTGCGTTGTCGTATTGGGTGCAGACCATGTCGGAATCTTTAGCCGTAGCTACCGGCACAAAATTAGTGAGGTCGTCTGGAGTGATGATGACCCCGCAGGCGTGAATACCCGTGTTGCGCACCGAACCTTCAATTTCCATGGCTTTTTGCAACACTTGGGCTTGTAAGTCAGAACCTTGGTATATGCGGCGCAGTTCTTTGGCATTGCCAATCGCTTCTTGGTTGCGGAGTTTGTCAATGAGCTCTGGTTCGGGCATTGAAAAAAGCTTGCGCAAAGACAAATCGGGAATGAGTTTGGCCAAGCGGTCGGCTTCCGGAAGCGGTAGGTTCATGACACGGGCGGTATCTCGGATCGCGGATTTGGCAGCCATGGTGCCGTAGGTGATGATCTGGGCAACTTGGTTAGCTCCGTATTTGTTGATGACGTAGTCGATGACGCGCCCACGACCTTCGTCGTCGAAGTCGATATCGATATCGGGCATGGAGACGCGATCTGGATTGAGAAAACGCTCAAAGAGGAGATCGTATTGGATGGGGTCTATGTTGGTGATGCCAATGCAGTAGGCCACTGCCGAACCCGCTGCCGAACCCCTACCCGGCCCTACAGAAACGCCCATTTGTCTGGCAGCATTACAGAAATCTTGAACGATCAGAAAGTAACCAGGGTATCCTGTTTTTTCAATTGTTGCGAGTTCGAAATCGATGCGTTCGGTGATTTCGGTGGTGAGTTCGGTGTAGCGACGCTTGGCGCCTTCATAGGTTAGGTGACTTAAAAAAGCGTTTTCGCCGCGCTTTCCGCCGTCGATTGCGTCCTGGGAATCAATGAACTCGGCTGGGATGTCAAAGGCAGGTAGTAATACTTCGCGAGCCAAACCATAGTGTTCACATTTCTCGATGATTTCTGCAACATTGGCAATTGCCTGTGGCAAGTCAGAAAAAAGCGCCAGCATTTCTTCGGTGCTGCGCATGTAGTAAGAGTCGTTTTCCAGACCGTAACGAAAACCTCGGCCTCGACCCTTTGGGGTTTCTACAAGTTCGTTGTCCTTGACGCAAAGCAATACATCGTGGGCAATTGCATCCTTTTGTTCGACGTAATAGGTGTTGTTGGTGGCGACAATTTTGACCTGATGTTGATCAGCAAGCGCAACAAGCATAGGATTGAGCCGCTCTTCGACCTCTAGGCCATGCCGGCCAATTTCGATGTAAAAATCGGAGGTGAACTCGGATTTCCACCATAAAAGTGCTTCTTCTGCCTGACGCTCCCCTACATTGAGAAGTAAACTTGGGATTTCGCCGTAAAGGTTGCCACTCAGGACAATGAGGTCTTCTTTGTATTGAATCAGGAGCTCTTTGTCTATTCTTGGGACATAGTACATGCCTTGGGTATAGGCAATAGAAGCCAACTTTATCAGGTTTTGATAACCGTTTTTATTCTTGGCCAAACATACAATTTGGTATCCGTTGTCTTTGACGGTTTTATCTTGGTGACTACGACATACATTGAATTCACAGCCGATTATGGGTAAGATCTCTTGTTGGTCGAAGGGTTCTCCGTTTGCTTCTGCCTCGGCGCGGGCTGCCTGAACTTTAGCGTTGTGGGCAGAGGCGATTTTTTCAAATTGAAAAGCCGCCATCATGTTGCCGGTATCGGTGAGCGCAACAGCGGGTTGTTTCAAGGTAACCGCTTTATGGATAAGGGCGCTAACCTCAGCAGTTGATTGCAAGATAGAATACTGGGTATGGTTGTGCAGGTGGGCAAACACAAGCCCATCGCTATCCAAAGAAATTGCGGATTTGACTACTGGAGGATCTTGTGCGGGGCGCTTTGTTGCGCGTAGCTTCTCACTTTCAGCCTTCAGATTGACGTGTTGGATTCCGATTTTTTGGATGGGTGCCGGATTGAGTGTGCGGTAAGACTCAAAATAACCAGGCTCTTGCAGGATTTCTTCTAGCGTGTAGTGTTCTTGTCGAAGTAATTCTAGAAAACAACGCGTGGTGGCCTCGACATCTGCCGTTGCGTTGTGCGCTTCGTTAAAGGGCTCGTGAAATAAATGTTGATGCAACTCTGTGAGCGTCGGCAACTTGAATTTACCCCCTCGGCCACCAGGAATTTGACATAAAAGCGCACTATTTTCTGTACAAGTATCGAGTACGGGTTTGGTGAGGGGCGTCTCTTGGCCCATGCGCAGGTATTCTGCACCCATGACATTAAGGTCGAAACGCAGGTTGTGACCAACCATAAATTTGGACCGAGCGAGGTCTTTGTTAAAAAGCGCAAGCACATCGGAAAGGCTTTCGCCAACTGCTAAAGCAAGTTCGGTAGAAATACCATGTACGCGCTCAGATTCAAAAGGAATATTGAAACCCTCTGGCCGGATAATGAAGTCTTGTTGAGAGATGAGCTCACCGGCTTCATCGTGGAGTTGCCATGCGAGCTGAACCACACGGGGCCAGTTGTCTAGGTCGGTGATTGGCGCGTTGAAATTACGCGGAAGGCCCGTGGTTTCGGTATCAAAAATGAGGTACATGACTGCAGCTAAAAGGGAACTTTAAATTTAGGGATTTCTGCAGCAAACCCGAGCAATTGTTGAAAACTATTGTGTGGCTTTTTCCCAATAATCGTTGAGCAACACCACCAATTTTCGCGAAATATTGTTTTGATAACGCTTGGTGCGGTAACCCCCCACCCAATTGATACCTCGAATGGCGTTCGTCAGAAAGACTTCGTCGGCGGCGAGTAAGTTTTGTGGCATAATGGCACATTCATACACTTTTATACCGTTGGCCAATGCTAAATTGATCACTTGCATGCGCATGGTGCCCGCCAAACACCCTTCGTCCAAACCGGGCGTATAAAGTACACCATTGCTGATGATAAAAAGATTACACGAAGAGGTTTCGAGAATTTGGCCGCGCAAATCGGTCAGAAAAAGATCATCTAGGCCCTGTGCTTTGGCAGCCAACGCCGCCATGATATAGGGCAAACCCATTTTGGTTTTGAAATTGGATAAAAGGTTTTTTTGAAGCTTGATGTCTTGATAGATATCGAGTTCGAGACCGCGCGCATTGAGTTCAAAATGATTGACATCGTACGGATAGACCTCGATGTAGTAAGTGGCGTCATTGGCATCTGGCAAATAGGCACCACCGCTAATTCGATCGAGTGACAAACGGCAACGCCCACCCTCAAGAATGCCTGATTCAGCACATAATTCAAGGATTTTAGCTTCAAAAAATGCCGTCGTATAACTTGCCGAAGGACGCATATGAATGGCGCGCGCACCTGCCAAAAGACGCAAGATGTGATTCTCTAAATTGAGCGGTCTGCCATTGATGATGCGGATGCTTTCAAATACGCCATCGCCGTAGAGATGTGCGCGATTACCTGGTAAGATGGTCGGTGCATCACCTGCGAGAATGGAACCGTTGTTATTGACGTAAAGCATTGGCGACAAAACTTTTAGTGTAACAAAGATGCAAAATATTGCGCATAGCCCGGCATAAAAAGCAGAACGAATAAAATCCCCGCTATTGCACCTGAAATATGTGCATCGTGCGCGATGCCTGTATTCCCTTTTCTGAACGCATAATACTCGATCAGTAAATAGATGGGGCCAAATAGGTAAGCTGGAATGGGAATTGGGATGAACATCAGCATAAGCCCTTCCGTAGGATGCGCCGTAATAAATGCGAAAAGCACCGCTGTAACCGCACCCGAGGCACCCAAGCTTCTGTAAGTGGGTTGATCTTGATGTCGGTAATAGGAATAGAGTGTGGCAAACAAGCCACCCATTAAGTACAGTGCCGCGAAATAATAGGTTCCTTTTACGAATCCAAAAATGGCGTTGTATTCATCGGCTAAATAAGCACCGATAAACCAAAGCGTGAGCATATTGAATAACAAGTGTGACCAATCGAGGTGAACGACCATATGCGTGAAAAAGCGATACCATTCAGATTGATGCTTTATGCGGTAAGGGATGAAGAGCATTTTTTCTAGAAATGCTTGATTTTGAAAACCTTGCCATGAAATGAGCGCCGTAAGTAAAATAAGTCCAAGTACCATCGAGTTCTCCGTAGATTTAACTACATTCAACGAAAATAAGCATTAAAATGAAGTCGGCCATACAATTCAGCGCAGCATGCCTCGTTTGGCTTTTTGTCTTAGCTGCCTGTAAAGAGGCCCCTGCCAAAGTACCGCAACATGATTTCCTTCTGGATAAAAAGTTACCATTAGCTACAAAAATCAAAAGGCTCCTCACCGAGGGCCACCCCGAGTTGCCGCTGGACAAAAAACAACGTCAACAATTGGATAGCTTGTATCGACAATTCGCTTATCGATCGGTCTTCAATAGTGATGAAAAAGGCCAAGCCATTCAACAACAATGGATACAAACGATTGCAAAACACGGGCATTTTGGTTTGCCAGTTGCCCGAATGATGGTAATAGAACACCCCTCAGGCTTGATCAAAGAACTCCTTGTCAATTATCAAATTGGCACCATGGTACACGACCTCGATAGCGGTTTGATTGATTTTGACCGTCAAGCATTCAAAGTAAAAAAATGGAAAAATTTCCCGACAGCTTGGCTCACCGAGTCTCAAAATACCGATTCACTTTTGTTGAGTTGCGGGCCAGCGGATACCAATTACCGATATTTTGCCCAACACCTCTATCACTTTGCCGACACCGCTGTATTAGACACCCTGCAATTCAAAGTTTGTACCGAAAAAGAAAATCCATCCTTATCCTGGAAACAAGCCCAATCCGCGCTTCAATCTCTCGGCTTCATTGACGCTACTTCAGATAGCCTAAGCATCAGAAAAGCACTGCGCACCTTTCAAAAATCAAAAGGATTAAACCCCGACGGGCGCATTGGCACTGCTACCTCCATCGTTTTTGGGACCTCAAAAATTGAGCAATTGTACAGCGCTCAAATTTCCTTAGATCGCCTGAGGCAGGCCGGCGCAAGACCAAAAACGTTTGTAGCCATCAATCTTCCTGCATTTGAATTGCAATTTGTGAGTAACGATACCCTACGAGCAGTGCACCGCATCATCATCGGTAAAATAGAACACCCCACCCCAACGCTTCAATCCTTTATTACCCAGATAGTGAGTTTGCCCTATTGGCGCGTGCCCAGCTCTATTGCCAAAAAAGAAATTTTACCGGCGCTGAAAAGATCTTCCACATACCTAGGAAAGGAACACATGCGCATCTACGCAGCAGGAAAAAAAGAAATTGACCCGGGAAAGGTCAGATGGAAACAATTCAAAACGAATACTTTTCCGTATCAAATTATTCAGGATCCTGGCCCTTGGAATAGCCTTGGGCTGATCAAATTTGAATTTGCCAATTCATTTTCTGTTTACGTCCACGACACGCCGAGTAGACAACTTTTCAATCAAGTTTTTAGAAGTTTTTCGCATGGCTGTATGCGCGCTGAAAACCCAGTTGAATTGGGAAAAATGATCTTGAATCAAGACAAAGCTGGCAACTCATTTAATCCAATCAATGGCGATTCGCTTCAGGTTTTAATCGACCAAAACGTGCATCAAAAAATTCGACTCAGGAAAGCCATTCCCATTATGGTCACTTACCAAACCGTGAGTGCCGATCGCAACAGCCTGCGTTTTCACATCGATCTCTATCAAAAAGAACGCCACTTGCTGACTTTATTTCATTCGGGAAATAATGGCTAATTTTACCTAAAATTTTGACCATGCTTGTTTCTCCATCTGTGCTTTCTTGCGACTTCGGCAACATTGAACGCGACACCCTCATGCTCCATCATTCTTCGGCAGACTGGTTGCACATCGATGTCATGGACGGCGTGTTTGTTCCGAATATTTCCTTTGGATTTCCAGTTTTGCAAGCGATTCGCAAGCATACCAACAAAACCCTAGACGTGCACCTCATGATTGCCAATCCCGATGCATACCTCGAAGATTTTAAAAAGGCAGGTGCAGATATCCTCACCGTTCATTACGAAGCCTGCACACACCTCCACCGCACCATTAGTCGGATTCAAGAACTCGGCATGAAAGCAGGAGTTGCCCTCAATCCGCACACACCAATCGAGGTGTTGAGCGAGATTGCACCTCTGCTCGATTTAGTGCTCATCATGAGCGTAAATCCAGGCTTTGGAGGTCAAAAATTCATAGCTGCCGCCAACGTTAAAGTAGCCAGACTCAAGGCTCTGCGCACGCAGTTAAATGCGCATTTTTTGATCGAAGTAGATGGTGGAGTCAATCTTGAAACTGGGGCGCAACTTGCCGATGCGGGTGCAGATGCTCTAGTGGCCGGGAGCTTCGTTTTTGGTGCGGCAGATCCTGTTGCTACCATTGCAGCTTTAAAAAGCTTGTAAATACGTAACCAAACCTCCCTTTCGACGTTAAACGCCACATGAAGCGCCCCTTTGCTTTGCTCCTTTTTATATTGTTGCTTTTGTCCGTCGATAGTCGCGCACAAGGGCTTGCCCAAAAAGAGCAAGTCGCCTCGCAGCTCCTGACCGACTTGCGCTCGAGCACCGACGACAGCAAAAGCCTCTCTCTTCAAGCCGAATTCAAAAAAGCAATGGCCGAACTCGTTCGCAGCAAGGATTTTTTTGACTACCCACTTCAAACTTTAAAAATTGCAGACCTCCGCAGCTCCGATGAATCGGTGCGCTTACTGACCTGGAATGTCGAACTTTCAGATCTTTCCAATACCTACGGTGGTTTTGTATTGCACCGCGAAGAAGGTCGCGACCGCATTTTGGTACTCGAACTAACCGATGTTCTTGACCCTTATAGTCCAAAACCAGAAAACACCATCGATCAAAAAAATTGGTACGGTGCTGTTTATTACAAAATCATCGACTTTTCTTTTCAAGGTAAAACCCAATACCTCCTTTTTGGCTACGACGGCGGGACCACTATGAGTAATTTCAAGATCCTCGATGTCTTGAGTTTTTCGGGTCAAAATGCCAAATTTGGCAGCCCTGTGTTCAAAGATCCGAAATCATTGAAAAAACGCGTCGTTTTTGAATATGCTAACATGGCAAGTATGTCTTTGGAATTCGAACCCAAACGCGCCCGGATCGTATTTGATCACCTCTCGCCCGAATCGCCGGCTTTAGAAGGGGTGGCATCTTATTATTTTCCAGATATGTCCTATGACGCCTATGTCTACGACTACGACCGCGAGTTGTGGAATTTAGAAGCCGACGTCATTGCCACCAACCCAGAAGATATTGGCGAAAGGTTTTATTATGCACTCAACCAAAAATCTGGGAAAGTGGAAAAAAACAGGATGCGCGCAGACTGGATGAATCCTACGGATGCAGACAACCCTGCTAATGGTGCGCATCAGGCCGCTCTTCCAGAACCAGCAAATACTGCAGCAGAACTGAACCCAAATAAAAAGCAACGCAAGCGTTTCAAAATCTTCAGAAAATCAAGTAATCCAGAATCTTACTAAGCAAAGCACCCATGCAACTCGGAAAAATCAATCAACTTACCATCAAGCGTTTTGCACCTCCCGGAGCTTATCTGATCGATCTGCAAGAGAACGAAGTCTTGTTGCCCAACAAATACCTTACTCCAGACATGGAAGAAGGGACAGAAGTAGCGGTTTTTATCATGAAAGACTCCTCTGAGCGTCTTGTTGCAGTCACCGAGAAACCATACATTCTATTGGGCGACTGCGCCTACCTCGATGTGGTGCAGGTGAATCCGTATGGCGCATTTGTAGACTGGGGGCTCGACAAAGATTTGTTTGTGCCTTTTGCCGAACAACGCCAGCGCCTAGAAATTGGGGATCGGCATTTATTCACGCTGCTCTACGATTACGAAACCGACCGCTTATTTGGCAGCATGAAAGTCAAAAAAGTACTCACGCCGTGCAAAGACCTGAGTTTGGAAGGACAAGAAGTTGAATTATTGGTCTGCGAAGAAGGAAAACTAGGCCGCAACGTCATTGTCAATATGCGCTACGAAGGCCTTATTTTCAAAGACCACCAGAATCAAGTGCTCGAAACTGAGCAAGTATGCAAAGGGTATGTCGCGAAAGTGAGAGAAGATGGCAAACTTGACATCCGTTTGGAAGTTCCCAATGATAGCAGATACGATGCAGCAGAGCAGAAAATATTGGATACCTTATCACAGCACGATGGTTTCTTAGCCCTCACCGATAAGAGCGACCCAGACGAAGTACGCAGCGTTCTTGGCCTCAGTAAGAAAACTTTTAAGCAAGCGATCGGCAAACTCTACAAACACCGTCGTATCGCCCTAGAGTCCGACGGCATTCGCTCGCTCAATAACCCGAGAACAAACTAGCGGCCATCGCCGTCTAATAAGTTTCCTAGACCGCCCAAAATACTACCCTCTTCTTTACGAGTAGTGGTGCCATAGGCCAAAACCCGAGCTGCCAAGCGTGAAATCGGCAAACTCTGTAACCAAACTTTTCCAGGACCTTTGAGTGTGGCAAAAAACAATCCCTCGCCACCAAAAATGGTGTTTTTGATCCCGCCCACAAATTGGATATCGTAGTCGATATCTTGGGTGTAGGCAACAATACAACCGGTATCGACTCTCAAGACTTCTCCGGGTTGTAAAGTTCTTTCGGTAATGTAGCCGCCTGCGTGGCAAAATGCCAGGCCATCGCCTTCTAATTTTTGCATGATGAATCCTTCGCCACCAAACAATCCTGTACCTAACTTTCTTTGGAACTCTATTCCGACACTTACACCTTTTGCTGCCACCAAAAACGCATCTTTCTGACAAACAATTTTGCCGTTGTGTTGCAATAAGTCAAAAGCGATGATTTTACCGGGATACGGAGCCGCAAAGGCGACTCTGGCTTTGCCAAAACCTTGATTCGTAAATGCGGTCATGAATAAACTCTCGCCGGTAAGCAGACGTTTACCAGCACTGAATAATTTGCCCATGAAGCCCGATTGCGGCGTGCCGTCTCCGAAAATAGTTTGCATTTCGATGGACTGATCCATGTACATAAACGCGCCAGCTTCGGCAATTGCCGTTTCTTGGGGATCGAGCTCAATTTCAATAAGCTGCATTTCTTCCCCTTTGATGAAGTAGTCGATTTCGTGATTATTGCGCATGTTTTTTCTTGTAAAATTAGCAACAAAGTAGTTGCCGAGGATTGTTTAACTTTGTCAAATGGAAACACCACAACATATTGCGGTTATCGGCGGCGGAAGTTGGGCCACAGCTTTGGTCAAGATCCTCTGTAATAACTGCACAAAGGTCCATTGGTGGATGCGCAGCGATGAAGCTATTTCTCATATTCATCAGTTTGGTCACAATCCTAAATACCTCCAATCCGTTTCTTTTGATACCCAACAGTTGGTCTTAAGTTCTAACTTAGAAAAAACGCTAGCCTCAGCAGATTGGGTCATCATTGCGACGCCAGCTGCATTTTTAGAAGAAGCATTCAATGGTATCGGCGAAAGTCATTTTGCCAATAAAGTTGTTTTTTCTGCGGTGAAGGGCATTGTGCCGTCTTACAATGCCATCCCAGCTCGCTTTATTCACAAAAGTTTCGGCGTTCCCTACGACCACATCGGGATCATTTCTGGGCCCTGTCATGCAGAAGAAGTTGCTATGGAAAGACTTTCCTATCTCACTTTGGCCTGCCCTCAAACCAATTTTGCCCAACAAATGGCCCAGGCGCTAAGCTGTCGCTACATCAAAACAACCACCAGCGACGACCTCTTTGGTACAGAATTCTCAGCGGTGCTTAAAAATGTGTATGCACTTGCTGCCGGAATTTGTCATGGACTTGGCTATGGCGATAACTTCCAAGCCGTATTGGTCTCCAACGCCATTCAAGAAATTGAGCGTTTCATTGATGTACTGCATCCGGTACACCGCGATACCAAAACAAGTGCCTACCTCGGAGACCTACTCGTGACGGCATATTCCAACTTTTCGCGCAACCGCACCTTTGGCTTCATGATTGGCAAAGGGTATTCAGTGAAAAGTGCACAATTAGAAATGAACATGATTGCAGAAGGGTATTATGCCACCAAGAGCCTCTATGAAATCAATCAAAAATTTGAGGTAGAAATGCCCATCCTGACGGCGGTTTATCATATCATTTACGAAAAAATTGCGCCCGCCGTAGAAATGAAACTTTTAGCTGAAAAACTCGCCTAATATGAAGGTTTTTAAATTTGGAGGTGCCTCCGTCAAAGACGCCGCTGCTGTCAAAAATGTAAGTGCCATTTTAGCCCGTTATCCGAACCAAAAACTATTGGTGGTGGTATCTGCAATGGGTAAAACCACCAACAAACTCGAAGAGCTCGTGAGTGCATTGTATGCACAAGACTACCGCATTTATGCTGGTCTTCTAGACGAACTCAAAGCTTATCACTACGATATAGCTGCTGGTTTGTTTGCAGAAAAGCACTTCCATATTTACCAAGAACTCGAAGATATTTTTGAGCACCTATCGCAACTGTTTGTCAAGCCACTGGCCGACAACCGCTCTTTCCAATACGACCAACTTGTAGCATACGGAGAGCTCATTTCCAGTAAAATTCTAGCGGCCTTCCTCAAGGACCAACGCTTCAGTAGTGCTTGGCTCGATGCCAAAACACTCATCAGAACCGATAACAATTACCAGCAAGCACAAGTAGATTGGGACAAAACAAACGAACTTTGCAAGCAGCACATCTTGCCTTTGCTCAAAGAAGTTGACATCGCCGTTACACAAGGATTCATCGGGCACACCGCCGAAGGTTTCACGACAACACTCGGCAGAGAAGGGTCTGACTACACGGCGGGCATTCTCGCTTATTGCTGCGAGGCCGAAAGCGTAACCATCTGGAAAGATGTTCCCGGTATGCTCAATGCAGATCCTAAGTACTTTAAGCAAACCAAATTACTTTCTCAAATTTCGTTCAAGGAAGCCATTGAATTATCGTATTACGGCGCAAGCGTCATCCATCCGAAAACCGTACAGCCCCTGCAACAAAAGAACATTGCACTTTATGTGCGCTCTTTCATTGATCCCGAAGCACCCGGAACGATCATTTCGGCAAACGCTGACCGAGACCACCACATCCCATCTTATATTGTAAAGTTCAAGCAAGTATTGGTCACGTTTAGCACCAAGGATTTTTCTTTCATCGCTGAAAAACAACTTGCCGAGATTTTTGCGGCATTGGCCAGCATGAAAGCGAACATCAACCTGATGCAAAATTCAGCGCTCAATTTTTCAGTTCTGATCGATCATCATCAAATGGACGTCGACAATGCAAAAGCCTTGCTTGGCGCAAAGTATCATATCCGCTACAACGAAAATCTCGAGCTAGTCACCATACGTCATTACAACGATGCCATTCTTGCTGAAATGAGCGCCAACAAAACGTGTTTGGTCTTACAAAAAACAAGAACCACAGCCCGATTGGTACTGCAAACCCACTAGCATTTTTATTTAGATTGATTCAAAATACCATAAAAAAGGTATGGACACTCTCTTTAAATGATGTTACTTTTGCATATGTCCCAAACGTTAGATGCTATTTCATTAAATGAGCTCGTCGAGATTTCCGCAATTTCCAACGACGCTATTGCTCCCAAGCTCAGTGAAATGGGCCTGACCAAAGGGCAAAAAATCAAAGCGATTTTCAAAGCGCCATTCGGAGATCCTATTGCCTACGAAATCAATGGAAACGTCATTTCTATGCGCAAAGAAGAGGCCATGCAGGTAGAAGTTCAAATGGCTTAAGGCAATTTTCCATAGCTTTGTAAGTCATGAAAATCGCACTATTCGGTAATCCCAACACAGGCAAAAGCTCCGTTTTCAACATGCTCACTGGGCTGCGCCAACAAGTGGGTAACTTTCCTGGCGTAACCGTAGACAAAAAACAGGGTAGCATAAAAACGCCCAACGAGAAGCATGAACTCATCGATTTTCCCGGAACCTACAGTTTTTTCGCCCGCTCACTTGATGAACAAGTTGTCAAAGAGGTATTAAATGACAGCACCCACCCCGACTACCCAGATGCCATTATCTACGTAGCAGACGCCGCTAACCTAGAGCGCAACCTCCTTTTTTTTAGCCAACTTTACGACCTCGGTTTTCCGATTGTACTCGTGCTAAATATGTGGGATCGCGCCCAACAAAAAGGCTTGCAAATCAATTTAGAGCTACTGCAACAAAGCTTTCCTGATGCGCAAATTGTAACGACTAATGCACGGGTATCCATTGGTAAAACACGCATTCTTACAGCACTCGACGCGCTTGAAAAGAAAGAGCGCGCTCCATTTTTAGCATTTGATAGACAGCAGCTGCAATCTGATCAGGAACAAACGTTGAACACTAACCAACGCCTAGAAAAAATCCGCGCTTTGGGCTTGGTCCAACAACGCAACACACCCGCCCCAAATAAGTCCACACGACTCGATCAAATCCTGACCCACCGCATCTACGGCTATCTGATTTTTTCGCTCATTTTGTTGACGATATTTCAATTTATCTTCAGTTTTGCCAGCATCCCAATGGACTTCATCGATGGACAATTTGTACGCCTAAGTGACTGGTGTTCGCATGTTTTGCCAGAAGGCGTTTTGACCCGACTCATAGCCCAGGGCCTTATTCCAGGTATCGGAGGCGTACTCGTATTTGTTCCGCAAATCGCCATTCTCTTTTTCTTTATTGCGCTGCTCGAAGAAAGCGGCTATTTATCTCGGGTAGTATTCATCATGGACAGACTCATGCGGCCATTTGGCCTCAATGGAAAAAGCGTGGTACCTCTGCTGTCTAGCGTGGCTTGTGCTATTCCCGGAATCATGTCTGCACGCACCATCACCGACTGGAAAGAACGACTCATTACCATTTTCGTTGCGCCATTCATGAGTTGTTCGGCTCGCATTCCTGTCTATACTTTGCTCATTAGCGTAGTGATTCCCAAAACTTACATCGGAGGTATCTTAAGCTTACAAGGGCTCGTGCTTTTTGGTTTGTACCTCTTAGGTATTCTTTTTGCCCTCGGAACGGCGTTGGTCCTTCAATTTCTTGTGAAAAATCGGACCTCTGGTTACCACGTCATGGAATTGCCAGATTACAAAAACCCGCGCATGTCTAATGTCGGTTATACCGTCTTTGAAAAAGTCAAGGTTTTTGTAACGGATGCCGGTAAAATCATCGTTGCTATTTCTATACTACTTTGGGCTTTGGCAACATACGGCCCATCCTCGAGAACGGCAGCACTTAAAGACTTGCACCAAACTCAAGCCTTTAAAAATGCCAATGAAACTCAAAAGCAAGAGCTCGATAACTCACTTTTGCTTTCGCAGTCTTACATTGGTCATTTCGGAAAATGGATGGAGCCCGCAATTGCCCCGTTGGGCTACGACTGGAAAATTGGCGTGGCACTACTCAGTTCTTTTGCTGCACGTGAAGTATTCGTGGGTTCTTTGGCAACTATCTATGCTGTTGGCGAAGATTCCGATGGGCAAAAACGGCTTGTGCACAAACTCAAAGAAGAAAAAAATGAATACGGCAAACCCACTTACAGCTTAGCCACTGGGGCTTCGTTACTCGTTTTTTATGTCTTTGCGATGCAGTGCATGGCTACCTTAGCAGTGGTCAAGCGCGAAACGCAGACCTGGAAATGGCCGCTTATACAACTCCTGTTCATGGGTGTAGTGGCGTATCTGAGTGCTTTTGTCGTTTTTCAAATTCTTGTTTAGGAACTTTTTAGCTATCTTTCAGTGATGCAACAAATCGTGGTCATTCTACTCGTAGGGCTCTCAGGTGTTTTCCTGCTGAAGCACATGTACCAATTGTTTTTTGCTGAACAAACCAACTGTAAAGGTTGTGGACTAACGCCAAAAGACCAACATGAAACCAATTCAAAAAGCACAAGCTTACCAATACAGTCATGAATTCTTTGCGGTTAAAACCGCACAGGCCAGCGATTTTGCCGATGAATTTGATCCACAACAAATCGATACGGACAATGTCTATTGGCTCAATTTTCACGGCCTCGACGACCGTGACAGCATAGAACGCCTCGGTCAAAAAATAGGTTTAGATAAACTCAGCGTGGAGAGTATTTTCTTGCCGCTGCGCCGAGCAAAGGTTGAAGAATACCCCACCTATTTATTTTTCCAACTACATACGCTCCAAAGCCCGTGCAACGATGCTGAACGCACCGATCAAATTACGTTTGTGCTCGGGTCGCATTTCTTGCTTTCTTTTCAAAATAATGAGGGATTGCATTTTGGTGAAGTGCGTGAACGCATAGAAAAATCAAAAGGAAAGATCAGGAATCAACAAGCAGACTTCTTACTATTTCGTTTATTAGACACCTTATTAGACGAGCTCTTTTTATACACTACACAAGTTTCAGACGAAATTGATCGGATTGATAAACAATTACATACCCAAATGCAGTCAGATTTGCTGAGGGCCATTGAAGAACAAAAAAGACAACTCATCAGTCTTAGAAAAATAGTGCAGCCCATCAAAGATTTATTGGCGGCACTCGAAACCATGGACAACGCATTAATTGCAAGCTCAAACAAACATTACTACAAAAATTTAAGAAATGGGTGCGTGAGTCTTATCGAAGATATCGATGCACACAAACAAATCTTAGAAGGTTTAGCCAATTTATATTACGCAGTTCAAGGACAGCGCATGAACCACATCATGAAGGTACTGACGGTAGTGAGTAGTATTTTTATTCCCCTCACCTTTATTGTCGGGGTCTACGGCATGAACTTTAAATACATGCCGGAATTGGAATACCCGCATGGGTATTACACTGTGGTTGGTTTGATGCTCACGCTTTCTGTTGGGCTGCTTATCTTCTTCATCAAAAGGGGCTGGCTCAAACGCGATTAGATGTTAATGAAGTGTTAAATACAAAAATCACCGAAATAAGCTCCTTATCTTTCGAAAAAGTTAAACTGAATCTTATGAAAAAATTATTGCTTTCTTTTGGTGTTGTTTTCATGGCTGTACTTGGCCTTAACAGCGTCAATGCACAAATCGAAAAAGGTGCTAAAATTGAATTCAACAAAGAAGTACACGACTACGGTAACATCAAATACGGTGGTGAGCCATATTGCTCTTTTGAATTCAAAAACACCGGAGATGAGCCTTTAATTATCTCCAATGCAAAAGGATCTTGCGGATGTACAGTTCCTGAATGGCCGAAAGAACCAATTGCACCAGGAGCAAAAGGAACCATTCGCGTTAAATACGATACCAACCGTCCGGGTCCAATCAACAAAAGCGTGACCATCACCTCTAATGCCATCAACGAACCTAATAAAGTGATTCGCATCAAAGGAGAAGTAGGTCCAGCTCCAGAAAGCGGCATGCCAGTCAATAACGCTGGTGCCCCTACCAACAACTAAGCACTCAAGAACCATAAAAAAGCCACTCCTCGGAGTGGCTTTTTTTGTGACTTCTATTTTGAAAAAGCTAGATTTCAAGAAAATGTTGAACGGTATGTGGCCAACCAACTGCAGCTCCTTCACGAACAAGCTGAATGGTTTGCAAGCCCGCTTTTTGGGCAGCTTCGAGCTCAGCGACTATATCGGATAAAAACAAAATTTGATCGGCTGCAAGACCCAAAAATTGAGTGATTTTTAGATAGGTCTCGTGGTCTTTTTTTGAACCGGTTGTGGTGTCAAAATGATTCGAGAAATGACCCGATAAATCACCAAAATCACTGAAGCGGAAAAGCAGTTTTTGGGCGGCTATTGAACCCGAAGAGAAGACGCCAATTTTTAAACCTAACGCGCGCCATTGATTGAGTGCAGTGGGCACATCTTCATAAACATGACCTGTTATGGCACCCGTTTCGTAACCGTTTTTCCAAATCACGCCTTGTAAGGTTTTCAATGGTGTGAGTTTGCGGTCTTCTCGACTCCACTTCTCGAGACAAGCCAATACTTCTTCTGTGGTGGTGAGGTGCTTGCCTTCTTCCTGAAGCGTAATTTCTATGACTTCGGCAAAAGCTTGCTTGACTTCATTGACTTGAGCATGTTTGGTGAGGTCGTTGAGGTGTTCTCTAAAATAGGGAAACAATACTTCGTAAACGAAGTGCACAGAACTCGTTGTGCCTTCGATATCAGTAAGAATGTATTTGATTTGTTTATCCAAGACCCGGCGCTTTGAAATTGAGGTAATTGCGTTCGATTCCGGATTGCGTATAGTGTGGCGTCCAGCCAGACATATCCGTAAAAATGCGGATAGCCTTTACAAACGGATTGCTTGAACCTGCATCAAACCAATGTTTGGTACCAACTGGTACACTAATGAGGTCGCCGCGCTGACATAGCACATTGAAAACAGGGGCCTCATCTAAATGAAACCAGAATAAGCCTTGGCCATCGACAAAAAAACGGATTTCGTCTTCATCGTGGATATGTTCTGCTAAGAATTTGGCGCGAATCTGATCGTAGTTGGGCGTTTGTGCATTGATGGAAATGACATCTGCACTTTGGTAGCCTCCGCTCGACATAAAGGGCTGTAAGTCTTGGGCATAGGCCTCCAAGATTTCCTCTTGGGTAGCGCTATCTTCGAAATGCACAGGACATTCCCATTGCTCAAAAAATACACCGTGTTGCGCTAAAAATGTTCTGATTTGCGCAGCGTCATGGAGTTGAATGTCTTGGTCGGGGATGGAAAGAATTGCCATTTTTTAGAGTAAAAATTCACACTCGCAAAGATAATCTAAAGTCTCAAGATGCTTTTGGGCCTCAAAAAGAGAAGTTCCCCATGCGTAGGTTCCGTGACCTGCAATGATAAAGCAGTGTTGCTGTATATCTGGCTTTCGGGTAGCTAAAATTTGACAAAGCTCAGACATATCTTGATGGTTATCGACAATTGGAATGTGAAGCGTATCAAGATGACTAGAACAGCCTCTGAAACCTTTTTGCAGCTCGTAACCTTGAACTGTAAAGTTATCTTCGTTAAATTGAGAAATCAGAACCGGGTACTTGCCATGGCTGTGCAAGATGACTTTTGTATCTGGGAAGTTTTGATAAATCCAGAGGTGTATTTGCGTTTCGTCGGAAGGCTTGATGCCGTGAAACATGCCTGTACCTACACCAAGTTCGTCTATGGTCATGAAGTCTTGTTCAGTGAACTCAGATTTGTGTACACCGGAGCGAGACACCCAACATTGATGGTGTTCATCGATAAAGGAATAGTTGGTGGAGGTAGCCGGTGACCACCCTCGTGCATTCAGGGCACGAATGAGTTGAACCAAAGCAGTTTTCATTAGTTGGAGAGTGTCTCTTTGACCAATGCAGCAATGACCTTGCCATCCGCTTTGCCCGCTAATTTGCCCGACAATACACCCATGACCTTCCCCATTTCTTGCGGACCAGTAATGCCTAGTTGGGTGATGGTGGCTTGCACTTCTGCACGAATTTCGTCTTCGGTAAGCATCTTGGGAAGATACGCTTCAATCACTTGGGCTTGGTATAGTTCTTCTGCCGCTAAATCGGCTCTATTTTGAGCTTGATAAAGTGCGTGGGTTTCCATGCGCTGTTTGTGCAGCTTCATGCAGATTTTAATGGCGACTTCTTCGGTCACTTCTGCGTCGGGCCCGGAGGTAGCTTCTAGCAATAATTTCGATTTGATATCGCGCAGCGCAGCCAGCTTTTCCTTTTCTTTGGCTAGCATGGCGTTTTTGATATCCAGATTAATGCGCTCGGTAAAGGTCATTGTTAATCGACGTTATCGTGAAGGAAATTATTGCTGCGCAAAGAACCAACACCATTGGTATCTTGACCAATTCCAAAACGAGAAATAGATTCTTGGGTACTTGGCGCTTGCTGTTGCAGTTGGATATTGCGACGCACAAATGCTGGCTCGTTTTCGAATTCGAGTAGGCCATCTGGCTTTTTAAGCTTTGACGTAAATTCTTGAATGCGCGAAACACGCTCTTGGTTCTTGCGTTGTTGTTCTTCAGGGCTCAGCACGCGGCGCGGTGCTTCCATTTCGACACGCTGAACGCTGTCATCTTCTAAGACGTGCTTCACGACTTCTTGCTGTGGTTCTGCTTGTACGTCAAAAACTTCCCAACTCATGGATGTTTGAGTCGAGGCTACGACTTCTTCTTGTTCGTCGTAAAGATTAAAAGTTGTTTTATCGGTAGCCGCTACAGCATCAATCGGACGCTCCTCAAACTGGAAAGGACTCACTAACGGCGCCTCGACTTCCTTCATAAAAGGTTCAGCGGCCGCTTCTACTTGTGGAGCAGCAGCGATAGATTCAAACGGAGAACTCAAGGGAGCAGTAATTTCTTGTTTTTTCTCTTCTTCAAGTACGACTACAGTGCGCTCTGGGCTCTTTTCAAAACCGGTAAGTGGCGAAGAGGTAAAACCAGTTGCGATGATCGTGAGGCTGAGTTCATCTCCGAGAGAAGCATCGTGACCATGGCCCCAAATGACATCTGCTGTCGAACCTGCTGCCTCTTGAATGTAATCAGTAATATCGGTGATTTCATCCATCATGACCTCGCGGTCACCGTAGGTGATGTTGAGTAAGATATAGCGTGCGCCATTGATATCGTTGTCGTAGAGCAATGGAGAAGTGAGCGCATTTTTAACCGCAATAACAGCGCGGTCTTCGCCTGCGGCAGAAGCACTACCCATAATGGCATGACCAGAATTGCGCATCACGGTATTGACATCGTTGAAGTCCACGTTGATGGCACCCGTAACGGAAATCACTTCGGCAATTCCTTTGGCAGCAACTGTCAGCACGTCATCTGCATGAGAAAACGCCTCGGACAAAGACATATTTTTACCGAACTCTCTGAGGCGTTCGTTATTGATAATTAGGAGGGTATCAACGTTTTGACGCATGCGCTCGAGTCCTTCTTCGGCTTGTTGGCGTCTTTTTCTTCCTTCAAAGTTGAAGGGAACCGTAACGATACCAACGGTCAGGATACCAAGGTCTTTGGCTACTTGCGCAATAACAGGGGCCGCACCAGTTCCGGTGCCCCCACCCATTCCGGCAGTAACAAAAACCATTTTGGTGTCTTTAGAAAGCAGCTCGCGAATTTCTTGAATATTCTCCATGGCTGCGTTCATGCCGACCTCTGGAATCATGCCTGCTCCACGACCTTCAGTGAGGTTCGGACCCAACTGAATTTTGTAAGGTACTGGAGAGAGGTCAAGGGCTTGGCAATCTGTGTTGCACACGATGAAATCTACACCTGCAATTCCTTGCAAATACATGTGATTGACTGCATTGGAGCCTCCACCCCCCACACCAATTACTTTGATGATAGAGGCTGCTTGAGGAGTTTCGTGTTTTGGTAAATCAAATTCCATAGTAGTGCTTGTTTAACCTGAGTTGTCTAAATATTAATCTTCTGAATCGTCAAAGAATTTTCTTACAGGACCGAGGATGCGGTCGAAGAATTCACCTCTGCGTTCAGCATTGGAGTGCGTTTTGATTTTCTCTTGTTTCTCGGCAATTTTCTGCTCGATAATCGGGTCTTCTTGTTTAGCTTGGGTTTGTTGCTCCCAAGGTTGGGCTGACTCTAGCGCCTCAAATCCTGTGAGTACCAAACCGATACCGGTTGCATACATTGGGCTAGCCAGCGAATCGATGTCGTTGGTGTTGGCCAAATGCTCTGTCGGATAACCGATGCGTGCGTCCATGCCTGTTAGGTATTCGATGAGTTGTGTCAGGTGCTTGAGCTGTGAACCACCACCCGTTACTACAATACCGCCAATGAGTTTTTTCTCGTAACCAGAGCTTTTGATCTCTAGGTTGACCAACTCGATGATTTCTTCCATTCGGGCCTGAATGATACTCGCTAAATTGCGAAGCGTGATTTCTTTCGGGTCGCGACCTCGCAAACCTGGAATGCAAACCACTTCATTTTCTTTGCTTTCAGATGCCAAAGCACTGCCAAACTTCACTTTCAGCATTTCGGCTTGGCGATTCATGATGCGGCAACCTTCTTTGATGTCTTGGGTAATGATGTTGCCACCAAAAGGAATGACGGCAGTATGGCGAATGAGACCATCGTGGAAAATAGCGACGTCGGTGGTTCCTCCGCCGATATCAACTAACACTACGCCAGCCTCTTTTTCTTCATCGGAAAGTACAGCTTCAGCAGAGGCAATAGGCTCAAGGATGATGTCTTTGACTGCCAAACCCGAACGATCGACGCAACGGGTAATGTTTTGAACGTTGGTAACCTGACCCGTAATGATGTGGAAGTTGGCCTCTAGACGAACCCCACCCATTCCGATTGGATCTTTGATTTCAGGCTCGCCATCGACGATGTATTCTTGTGGAATAACGGTAATGATTTCTTCACCTGGATTCATGACCATTTGGTACATGTCATCGACAAACGCGTCGATATCCACTTGTGAGATTTCGCCGTTAACCGTGCGGCGGGTGTAAATACCGCGGTGCTGCATACTTCTGATGTGCTGCCCAGCAATACCGACGTGTACATTCTTGATTTTGAGGTTGCCTTCTACAGCTTCTTGTGTCGCTTCGACAGCTGCGTTGATAGACTGAACCGTACGCTCGATGTTGGAAACAACCCCGCGCATGACGCCCAGAGATTCGCTTTTGCCCATGGCGATGATTTCGATTTTGTCGTGCTCGTTTTTGCGACCGACAAAACAGGCAATTTTAGTGGTGCCAATATCCAAACCTACGACAACACGAGTGCGCTTCACCTCCGAATTGTTATTTTTTTCTGCAAACGATTTGTCCTTCATATTTGACACTTATTTCTTTGTATTTATTCCAGCCTTCGTGGGGCAGGGCTTCTTTGTAAAAATGGGTCAGACGTTCAAATTTGTCTGAAACTTCTTTGGTACTGCGCGCAGAACCGAAGATGATTTGTTGTTCACCAAGCAAAGGAATCAGGATGAAATCACCGTCAGCTTCGAGGTAAACTTGACCGATTAATTGATGCATCAATGGATCATTACAAACATAATTTGAAATGCGGTAGATTTGACCAATTTTTTGAGAACTTTTCAAAGTTGGATTGTTAATAAAATCACAGTTAAGACGGGGGTTATAGGCATCGTGAATGTACCCAGAAAAGACCAAGACCCTCGCGGTGTGTAAAGCCGACCGATTCATCATAAATCCGTCTTGATCAAGATAATAGCTCTCGCCTCGAGTATTGAAAATCCGGGCTATTGGCTTGCGGAGCGCCAATTTGATTTCCCAGTCTGCACCGAGGTGCTTGTATACATCGACCTCTTTGACTTCTGCCATACCGGCAATTGCCCTTTCAATCGTCTGCACTTTCAAATCTTTCGCTTCCATATCATCGCTAAACAAGCGGCGCAATTTGAGGCGATCAAGCAGTTCGTGTTTGGTTAAAAAAGCGTTTTCGTCGTCGGCATGGATGGCCACTTTAGGCTTGTTGAGAACCGTCTTTTTTGCAGACTCACTCGCTAGGTAAAATACAACGATTACACCGCCTGCAAGGAACAACCATAAGATTCTAAAAAGCCAAATTTTCATGAGTGGTTGGTTTGCATTTTCAATAAATCTGTGAGCGGCCCGACCAAGCGATCAATATCACCCGCGCCAATCGTCAAAATGACACCCTTTTGTTTTTTCTGAAGTGCGGTCAATACCTCATGGGCTTGCAATACGCTTTTGTTTGGGAGCGCAGTTATTTCGGCCAACCAATCGCTGCTCACCCCCGGAATGGGCAGTTCGCGAGCTGGATAAATCGGCAACAAGTAGAGTGCATCTAACTGTGAGAGCGAAGTAGCAAAATCTTGCGCAAAATCTTTGGTTCTCGAAAATAAATGTGGCTGAAAAATTCCTGTAATGGTCCAACCGGGATACATTGAACGAACTGAGGAAATTAGGGCATTGATTTCCGTCGGATGATGCGCGTAATCATCGATGTAGACTAAATCAGGCGTGCGCAGATGGTACTCAAATCGTCTTTTGACACCTTTGAAACTTTTGAGTGCAGGCCTCAATGAGTTGGCCTCGAACCCCATGCAATGAAGCAGTGCAATACAACCAAGTGCATTTTCGGCATTGTGAATACCGGGTAAACCCAGTTCAAAACCCTCAAAATGCTGCGTGCCCATCCGCAGGTCGGCAACCTGAAAACCGTTTTCAAAACGCAAATTTGTAAAGCTATAATGCGCTGTACTTGAATTGATGCCATAGGTGAACACCGGCGCCAAACTCTGTAGCGCTAAGCCTTCTTTTTGGATACAAAATCCTTTGGGATCGATGCGCATCGTGAACTGACGAAAACCTTCAACAAAAGCATCATTGCTCCCATAAATATCCAAATGATCGGGGTCTGCAGCAGTGATGATCGCCGCAAATGGTGACAATTGCAAAAAACTTCGGTCAAACTCATCGGCTTCAATCACTGCATATGGGCTCTTGGCGTTGAGCACCAAATTCGAATCAAAATTACTGGCTATACCCCCTAAAAAAGCGGTACATCCAACTTCTATTTCCGACAATAAATAAGCCAGTAATGAACTTGTAGTGGTTTTACCATGGGTACCAGCTACACAAAGTCCTTGAAAGGTTTTAGTGAGTAGTCCAAGTACTTCAGCACGTTTGAGAATGCTAAACGAATGTGCTTTGAAATAAGTCAATTCACCGAGCTCTTTGATGGCAGGTGTATAAATAATGAGCGTCTGTTCAGGGTCCTGAAAATCCGCAGGGATGTCCGCACCCAAATCTTCGAAATGAAGGTCCATTCCCTCTGCAATCAAGGCTTGGGTCAAAGGTGTTTCAACTTTGTCATATCCTGCTACTTGTTTTCCTTGAAACCTGAAAAACCGAGCGAGCGCACTCATACCGATACCTCCGATACCTACAAAATAAACTTTGTTAAATGCGCCGAGCTGTTTCATTTTTGAGCTACTTTTTCACAAACATCTACGATATCTTTTGTCGCGTTGGGCAAAGCCATTGCCTTAAGTTCGGCAGACAAAGCTGCTTGTTGCGCAGGATCTTGGAGCAAGTGCAGTGCTGTGGAGAGAAGTTCTTGCTGGGCTTGCACATCGGCGACCAATAAAGCCGCTGAGCGGTCTACGAGCGCGCGGGCATTTTTTGTTTGATGGTCTTCAGCTACATTAGGCGATGGCACGAGAATAGCGGGCTTGCCAACCAACGCCAATTCACTTACAGAAAGTGCACCTGCCCTCGACACAATTACAGTTGAAAGCGCATAAGCGAGATCCATGCGTTGGATAAAAGGAAACACCTTCACATTTTCAGGTAGCGCATCTTGGAAATTGGCCAGTTCTTGTTCGTAAGACTTGCCACACTGCCAAAGCAATTGAAACGAGTTGGTTTTGAAATGATCCAACGCGGCTTTCATCGCTACATTAAGAGTTTTGGCACCTAAACTACCGCCCATCACAAATAATGTTGGTTTGTCGCTTGCCAAACCAAAATGAGTGGCCGCCTCACTCGTTAGGCCAGAAAGCGCAGGGATGAGATTGGCCCTCACAGGGTTGCCCGTTAAATTCATTTTTGTCGCAGGAAAATACTTCTCCATACCTGGATAGGCCACGCAAATGGCTTTAGCTTTTTTCGCCAAAAGCTGGTTGGTCTTGCCGGGATAAGAATTTTGTTCTTGTAATAGTGTCGGGATCCCGAGAAGTTGTGCCATCTGAAGCGTTGGGCCACTTGCGTAGCCACCAACTCCAATAACCAACTCAGGTTTAAAACGTCGGATCACGAAATACACCTTCGCTAAGCTCAGCAGAAGTTTAAAGGGAAGCAATAAATTTTTTAAGGTCAGTTTTCTTTGCAGGCCAACAATAGGTAAGCCAACAATTGGGTATCCTGCTTGCGGCACTTTATCCATTTCCATTTTGCCCTCGGCACCAATGAACAAAATATCTGCTGCCGCATTTCTGCGCTTGATTTCATCCGCTATTGCCAAAGCCGGAAAAATATGACCACCGGTGCCTCCTCCTGAAATAATAATCTTAGTCAATTTCATTTTCTTCTGGACTTGCAAATTGTTGCTCTTGTTCGTTTTTGGGTAATTCTTTGGCAAAGGACTGCACCACGCCTATCGAAACACAGGCCATCACTAAGGCAGAGCCACCCATCGCTAAAAAGGGCATGTTTTGACCTGTAACCGGAAATACACCAGTGCACACCAGCATGTTGACACTGGCTTGCGTCAGTAAATGAATACCGATACCCAAAGCAACATAGCTTTGAAATAAGTCTTGTGTTTTGAGTGCAAAACGAATGATGCGATAAAGTAGAATCAGGTAGAGGAGCACCAAAATAAAAGCAGACACAAAACCAAATTCTTCCACGAAGGTGGCGTAATAAAAATCCGCATAAGCTTCGGGTAAAAACTCTTTGAGCTTGCCATCGCCAACCCCTTGACCGAAAACGGAGCCAACTGATATGGCCAATTTTGCATTATTGGCTTGCTGATTGGCTTGCAAACTCTCAATGCTCTGATCAGCTGCATCTACCCTGTTGTCAATTCGGTTCATCCAAGTGTCGTAGCGCGGTAAAATATTGGCTTCGGGCAGCGCGAGGTGCAAGCCTATAATCATGAAAACAGCCGCCACCCCGACACCCGCCATTGTCAATAATTTTAAAAATGGAACCCTGCCAATGTAGAGCATGATCATGCTGAGCATAAACAACATGGCAGCCGTTGAAAAATTATCTTTGAGAATGAGCACACATGTGGCCGCAATTGGCAACAAGAGCGGAAATACACCGTCGCGCCAATTGTCTAGCTTGGGCTGTTTTTTCACCAATAATTTACTCAGGTAAAGAATGAGCGCCAATTTGGCAAAATCCGAGGATTGAAAGGTGAGGCTCACAAACGGTATTGGAATGCGGATCCAGCGACCTGCACCATTGACTTCTGCGCCAAAAAACCAAGTGAAAAGCAGTAAAGCCAATCCAAGGTAATACGCAAATTTTGCCAACTGACTGATGTATTTGGCCTGAATGCGATGAATGGCATACATGGCGCCAAAACCGAGCACTACATAAATAAGGTGCTTGAAAAGGTATAAAAATGGAGAACCCCCTTCTATCTTGATCAAGATGGGCACAAAACTATACACCGTGACCAACGAAAAAGCCATCATTAACAAGGTAATGATCCAAATAACGGGGTCGCCCTTTAGATAGGATAGATAGGATCTCATTGCCAGTATTATAACATGCGAACAGCTTGCTTAAATTGCTGGCCACGGTCTTCGTAGCTGCTGAACAAATCAAAACTAGCACAGGCAGGCGAAAGCAAAACAGCATCGTCCTTACCCGCCAATTGATAGGCAAAAGAAACCGCCTCATTGGCAGATTTTGCCTCTACAATGACCTCGACTTTGTCTTTGAATGCCTCGATGATTTTCTGATTGTCTAGACCAAGACAAACAATGGCTTTTACTTTTTGCGTAGCAAGTTCAAAAAGTTCGCTGTAATCGTTGCCTTTATCGACGCCTCCGACTATCCAAACGGTAGGTTTTTCCATAGATTCGAGCGCAAACCAAGCAGCATTGATATTTGTCGCTTTAGAATCGTTAATGAATTCAATGCCGTTGACTTTGGCTACGAATTCCATCCTGTGCTCGACATTGACAAAATCTTGTAGGCTTTCACGCACGATATCTGTGCGGATTTCAACGAGTCTTGCTGCAATACCTGCTGCAAGCGCATTTTGGGTGTTGTGTTTCCCTTTGAGAGCTAATTCGTGAATAGACATGGTGAGTTGTTGTTTGTTTATATTGATGTATAGTTGTTTCTGATCTGCAAAGCCCCCCGGATTTTGGGCGACATTCATGGAAAAAGGAAGCAATTGAGTCGTGGTCTGCAATTGCTTTAGTTGAGAAGTTATGGTAGCGTCGTCGGCATTGTAAATGAAGAAATCTGCTGCCGTTTGATTTTGAAGGATGCGGAATTTAGCTCGGACATAATTTTCCATTTGGTAATTGTAGCGGTCGAGATGATCCGGGGTAATATTCGTTAGAATGGCGATGTCTGCCCTGAAGTCATACATGTCGTCGAGCTGAAAAGAACTGAGCTCCAACACGTAATAATCATAATGCGCTGTGGCCACTTGCTTTGCAAAACTCTGCCCAACATTTCCTGCCAAACCGACATTGAGGCCTGCCTTTTTGAGGATGTGATAGCACCACATGGTAGTGGTTGTTTTGCCGTTGCTTCCTGTAATGCAAATGTGCTTGGCAGAAGAGTAATAGCCGGCAAATTCTATTTCGGAAATGACTTTGATTCCTTTTGCGCGAATGGCCTGCATGAGTTCCGTTTTCTCTGGAATTCCTGGAGATTTAATCAATAAATCAGCAGCCAATATTTTATCCATGGTATGCTGCTCGGCTTCAAATTCAACTCCATGTGAACCCAGCTCTTCTTGAAAAGAAGGTTTTATACTTGCGCCGTCAGAAACGAATACGCGCCATCCTTTTGCCTTGGCTAAAATAGCTGCTCCAACGCCAGATTCTCCGGCGCCTAAAATAACAAGCAAGCGATTTTGAGCCTCCATTTTTAGCGCAATTTGAGCGTTACAATTGTGATGACAGCCAATAGCACCGCGACAATCCAAAATCTGGCGACAATCTTGGCTTCGTGGATGCCTTGTTTCTGATAGTGGTGATGCAGCGGGGCCATCAAGAAGATGCGCCTACCCTCGCCATATCGACTTTTGGTGAACTTGAAATAACCCACTTGGAGCATGACAGATACATTCTCTATTAGAAAGATGCCACACAAGACCGGAATGAGCAATTCTTTGCGAATGGCAATGGCAAAGACGGCAATTATTCCGCCCAAAGCCAAACTGCCGGTGTCTCCCATGAAAACCTGTGCTGGAAAAGCATTGTACCACAAGAAGCCGACGCATGCACCGACAAAAGCGGCGATGAAAATCACGAGCTCTTCGGCCTCTGGGATGTACATCACGTTGAGGTAATCGGCGAATTTGGCATGCGAGCTCACATAAGCCAACACAGCGAGTGCCAAACCAACTATTGCCGAAGTACCCGTTGCCAAGCCATCTAAGCCATCGGTCATGTTGGCCCCATTCGAAACCGCAATCACGATAAAAATGACAATCGGAATAAAGATGAGCCAGCCATATGACTTATTGGTGTCGCCAATCAGCCAGTTGTAATTGAATTCATTTCCTTTGAAAAAAGGAATAGTGGTAGTCATGTCGTCGGTGCGGATCCATTTGTAATTTTCACCTGCATTTTGCGCGTGCTCGTGCGTAACAAAAGATTCATCCGCTTGCAATTGATAATCCGCAGCTACTCTTTTATGAACCACGACATCATTAGAGAAATATAAAATACCTCCTACGATGAGCCCAACGCCGATCTGACCAATAATCTTAGAAGTTCCCTTTAGTCCCTCTTTGTTCTTTCTGAAAACTTTGATGTAGTCGTCTAAAAAACCGATGAGTCCGAGCCAAACAGTTGCAATGAGCATCGTGATTACATACACATTTTGAAGTTTTGCAAATAATAGTGTGGGCACCAAAATCGCCGCTAAAATGATCAAGCCGCCCATGGTTGGCGTTCCTGATTTTTCTAATTGACCTGCCAATCCTAGGTCGCGGACCGTCTCTCCGATTTGTTGGCGGCGCAGGCGCGCAATAATGCGTTTACCGATGATCACGGAAACCACCAATGACGTGATCAGCGCCAAAGAAGCGCGAAAAGAAATAAATTGAAACAAGCCTGCACCAGGTAAATTCAGATGATCGAGCCAGGAAAACAAATAATACAACATGTTATTTATCGAGTTGGTTAAAAAGTTCTTTGGTAATAGCGACGTCGTCAAAATCGCTGCGAACGCCGTTGATTTCTTGATAGGTTTCGTGGCCCTTGCCCGCAATTAAAATGATATCTCCGGGTTGCGCCATGAGCAAAGCCGTCTTGATGGCTTGTTTGCGATCGAGTACAGCTATGGTGCGGCTAGCGGCAGCGGCATCTAAGCCAGCTTCCATATCTGCAATGATTTGCTGCGGATCTTCTGTGCGCGGGTTGTCGGAGGTTAGCACCACTTGCTGGCTTCTGGCCGCTGCAATTGCCGCCATTTTTGGGCGCTTCTCTTTGTCGCGATCGCCACCACAACCTACAACAGTAATGATGCGGTGTTCTTTCTGAAACGCAGCAATCGTCAACAATACATTTTCGAGGGCATCCGGCGTATGGGCGTAGTCGACAATAGCCGTAATCCCTTTCGGACTACTGAGGTGCTCAAAGCGGCCTGCCACGTGCGTGAGTTGACTCAAAACACGCAATACCTCTAGTGGTTCTTGGCCCAAACCAATTGCCAATCCATAGACCAATAATAAATTAGAGGCATTGAATGCACCCACTAAACGGGTATGTACCTCTTGCCCATTGATTTGTAAAATCAAGCCACCTAAACTATTTTCAATAATTTTTCCTTTGAAATCTGCTGGGGTTTTGAGCGCATAAGTTTGGCGTTTGGCGCGCGTGTTTTGCAGCATGACCAAACCGTTTTTGTCATCGGTATTGACAAGCGCAACCGCAGTAGATGGAAGCCCGTCAAAAAATGCTTTTTTCACGCGCAAATACTCGGCAAACGTATGGTGATAGTCGAGGTGATCATGCGTAATATTGGTAAATCCTGCCGCTGCAAATTGCAAGCCCGCAATGCGGCCTTGGTCAATGGCATGCGAACTCACTTCCATGAAGCAATACTGGCATCCTTGGTTCACCATTTGGCGCAACAAGGCATTTAACGATACAGGGTCAGGGGTAGTATGGGTAGCTGCAATCGCTTGCGTGCCGATTTTATTGACAACCGTGGACAACAAGCCACAATAAAAACCCAATTGACTAAAAAGATCGTGCAGTAATGTTGCGGTGGTGGTTTTGCCGTTGGTACCAGTCACACCGACTAAGGTCAGTTCTTTGGAAGGATGACCATAAAATGCACAAGCTAATTCGCCAAGTGCTACATTCGTGCTTTCCACCTGAATAATGGTAGCGTCAAGTGGTAAAGCTATTTGTTGTTGGGTTACAAACAAGCGACAACCTTGTGCATAAGCTTGCTGTACATAGGCATGCCCATCGGTTTGGGTACCGACCATGCAGCAAAAGAGCGTGTCTTTATGAGCTTTTCTTGAATCAAAAACAAGCGCTGTAGGCAGCTCCGACATTTCACCTTGGAGGAGGGTGAAAGGGATGTTGGTAAAAAGCTGCTGTAATTGATTCATTTTTAGTGTAATTTGATTTTGATTAATTGTCCTTTTACCAATGGCTGACCCGCCGCTACCGACTGGCTATACACCTGCCCTTTTCCGATCAAGCGCACAATTAAACCCCTCGACTCTAATAAGTAGACTGCATCTTTTGCGCTCATGCCATTGACGTTGGGTACCTTTTGGGCAACAATTGCCTTGTGCTGAACTTGCAAGCGTTGATTTGTGGTATCTCCTTGAACCCACTCACTCGAAGAATTGAGTTGGTAGCGTACATTGAGCTGCTTGAGTAAATAAGTGAGGTCTTTGCGCTGTCCGCTTTTGATGACCGGCAAGTCTGTTGCAAGCGGGCTGCGCGTGTCATTTACTGCGCGGTGGTACTGCAGCGCAGAAGCGTATATTTTGTTGGCGATTTCGGCAAATACAGTTCCTGAAACAGCCGCTCCATAATAGGCGCGAACTGGGCGAGATATCACAACAACACAAGAATAAATCGGTTTCTTCGCAGGAAAATAGCCCACAAAAGAGGCCTGATAAGCCTTTATTTTTTGATCTCGATATCCGCTTTCACCTCGTAATTGAGCCGTTCCCGTTTTACCGGCAATGCTGAACAAGGAACTTTTTAGTTGCTTACCAGTTCCACGTATCATCACGCCCTCTAGACATCTTTGCAAAATTTTCAAGGTATGCGTAGAGCAAATTTCGGGGTTGAGTACCACTGGCTTAAAGGTTTTGATGACCTGGCCATGTCGTTTGATTTTCTCCACAAAAAGCGGACGAACTAATTTTCCATTGTTGGCAACAGCGTTGTAGAAAGTCAAGGTTTGCAATGGAGTTTGCATCACTTCGTAACCAACAGCTTGCCATGGCAAAGAAAGTGCAGACCAGTTGGCGTCACCTGGTTTGGTGACTTTAGGTCGCGGCTCGCCTTCGAGGTCGATGCCTAATTTTTCGGTCAGACCAAATTGTTCTAGTCGTTCAATATATACTTCAGGATCATTGCGGTAACTGCGGTTGATGAGTTGTAAAATCACATTCGATGATTTTTCAAATGCCTTTTGAATCGTGATGGTACCATATCCCATCCCATGATTGGAGTCAGACATTCCATCTGTACCGACCTTGTAATAGCCCGTAGCATTGACCTTGTCCGTTATTTTGAAGCGCTCGTCTTCGAGACCTGCCATTAAGGAGGCCAATTTAAAGGTAGATCCCGGAACCTCTAAGTGGCCAATGGCATAATTGAAATTCTCGGCGTACTTTCCTTTGCTTATTTTGGTGAGATTCGCAATGGCACGTACATAGCCCGTTTTGACTTCCATCAATATCACGCTACCGTGTTCAGCTCCCATGTAGATCATCTGCTTTTCGAGCTCCGAATGCGCTACTTCCTGGATTTCTTTATCGATCGTCGAGACGACATCTGCACCTTCAACTGCATCTTTGATGATTTTTCCAGTGCGTTTCCAGCCAGAAGAGATGCGTTGTTCGATTTCTTTTCCTTGCTCACCTTTGAGATAGTTATAATACGCACCTTCAATTCCAACGCGCAAAGTGTCTTTGCCATTTATTTTGTAGTAACCCAAAGTTCTATTGAGCAAGTTTCCAAAAGGCTTTTTACGCAAAATCACCTCGACGTTGTCGATGATGCCGCCCTTCATTTGCCCCTCCTCAAAAATGGGCAGCTTGCGCAATTTTTTTCTGGCATCATTGGTCACTTTTCTGCGAATCAATAAGTACCGAACGCCATTGGCCCTCGCTTTTCTGATTTGCGTTTCGTAGGCCCTTGCTGATTTTTCAGGGTACAAGCGGTGTAAGCCTTGGCACAACTCACTGATTTTTTCATCAAAAAGTTGGTCCTCAACGACCGTTGGGTCCATGTAGATATCGTAAAAAGTGACACTTGTCACGAAGGGTACCTCATTGCAATCTAAAATCTGACCCATGCGGGGAATGCGATCTGCGACGCGCGTAGGCAACTCACCTTCTTTGGTTTCAAAAGCCACGCCGGGGCCATTCCATTGCAAGTCTAGGGTGGAATACAAAACACCCACCATGATCAACACAAACCCGAAATAAATCAGGTAAGCGCGGTAATAGAGGTATTTTCTATCCTTACTCATGCTATTTTGCTTTGATGCGGATGACTTTTGTTGCGTTTTGGGTTTCTTTTAACTCGCGATCAGCTAATCTTTCAGCCATTTTGTAACGGCGCGTGACCAATTCAAGGCGAGCCTTCGCTTCAATAAATTCTGCTGAATGTTGGTCGAGGTTGCGCTGTGCAGCATCGATGTCTTTGTTGAGTTGCTTGCCGTAATAGCCTTTGGTAATCAGCAAGAGCAAGAGCAACATGATGAAAAAAATGTAGTTCAGGTTGTCGAGCACAAAAGATTTGGTCAGAAACTCGCCGTTGAGGATCTGGGTAAAGGCGTTGGCCTTTGTTCCTTTGCGGCTCTTTGCGGATGTGTCTGTTTGCTTAGCCATTTCTTTTTGCGATTCTGAGTTTGGCACTTCGCGCACGAGAATTGCGCTCGCATTCTTGCGCATCGGCAACAATTGGATGCCGCGTTACTTCGGTAAAAGGCTTTTGAATATTCCCAAAGAAATCTTTCTCAACTTCACCAGAAAAACTGCCTCTTTTCATATAATTTTTAACCAAGCGATCCTCGAGAGAGTGATAGGACATCACGACGAGTCTACCGCCGGGTTTTAAGACCTGAGCAGCTTGTTCTAAAAAATCTTTGAGCACTTGCATTTCTTGGTTCACCTCTATGCGAAAAGCCTGAAAAACCTGTGCATAAAATTTGTGGTCCTTGAATTTGGGTGCAAAACGCTCGAGTACTTTGATCAAGTCAAAAGTGGTGAGGATGGGCGCGTTGTCGCGCTGGCGAACGAGCGCAGCGGCTAATGACCTAGAATTGCGAAGCTCACCGTATTCATAAAGAATCGCTGCTAATTTTTGCTCGTCGGATTGTGCAATGAGTTCAGCTGCTGTTTGACCGCCATTGCGGTTCATGCGCATGTCTAGTGGTGCATCTTCGCGAATGCTAAATCCGCGTTGTGCGGTATCAAACTGATGCGAGGAAACTCCGAGATCTGCAAGGATGCCATCTACCTGCGGAAACCTTAGGGCACGCAAATGATTTCGAATAAACGCGAAATTGGCAGGAACAAAATGAAAATTATCGGCTTCCCAGGTATTTTTTAAGGCATCCGGGTCTTGGTCAAAAACAACCAACTGTCCTTTGCTAGACAAGCCCTCAAAAATAGCACGAGAATGACCTCCGCCACCGAAGGTGACATCCACATAGATGCCATTTGGTTGGAGGTCTAAACCTTCCAAACAAGGCTGCAACATGACGGGAATGTGGTAGTCGGTATTAATCTTCATTGTCTAAATCACCCATTACTTCATCCGCTAAATCAGCGAAATCCGCCATGTTGCCTTCGATCATTTCGAAGTACTTAGACTTATCCCAAATTTCAATGCGGTCGTTGTAGGCAATCAACATTACCTCTGCAACCAAACCTACCCGCTCCATTAAGGCAGCTGGAACCAAAATGCGTCCGGCGTTGTCTAGGGCAACTTGCTTAGCGCCCTGATGAAACAACCTGTAAAACATCCGGTTTTTGGGTTTGAATAAGTTCATTTTGGAAAGCTTCTGACTGATGCGCTCCCACTCAGGAAGTGGGAATAAAGTCAAGCAATCTTCAAAACCCTTATTCAGCATGAAATCGCGCTGGGAAACAGCAGGCAATTGCTTGCGCAAGCCAGATGGAAAGAGGAAGCGCCCCTTTTCATCTATTTTGACTTCAAATTCACCTACTAGTCCTGACATAGCGTTAATAATGGGTAAAATTAGTGGATTATTACCACTTTTTACCACCACGATTTTACATTGTTGATAACTTCTAACGTACAGACGTTTTAAAGGTTACATATTAACAATTATAAACATGTCAAATACCTTGTTTTACAATGCTTTAATAGCATATAGTGGGAATAAGTGGGAACTTTTTCAACAAATTGTTGATATCGGATTTTAGAGGTCTTTGATATCCATCGTTTTCAGCTAACTTTGCCTATGCAAAATAAACAACTTGGCTACTTACTGATTCCCTTATTAGCTTGTATTTGGGGTAGCTCATTTATCCTCATGAAGCGCGGCATGTTCACCACTGATGGCACTGCAGTTTTTAGCGCCGCTCAGGTGGCCAGCATTCGAATCTTTGCAGCCAGCAGCATATTCCTACCCTTACTCCCGAAGCTGCTTAAAAATTTACATTCACCTAAAGACCTCCTTTATTTCGCCGTCGTGGGCCTCGGAGGAAACCTCATCCCTGCTTTTCTATTCACTTTTGCCGAACAAACACTGGACTCCGGCATCGCTGGCATTATGAATAGCTTTACACCGATCTTCACCATTATTGTTGGCGTGCTCTTGTTTCAAACAAAAATCAATTCACAACAAATCATCGGTACATTGATTGGTTTTAGCGGTATTTCTTGGTTGATCAGGCTGAGCAGTCCGGTAAATGGCAATTTTCAACTCGCTCCGGCAATGGCCATCCTACTCGCCACCTTATTATATGGATTTAGCTTAAACACCATCAAGCACAAACTCTCCAAATACAACCCGATTCAAATTGCCACCGGCGGATTCAGCATCGCTTTCCTACCAGCAGTTTTATCATTTTTCTATTTCGACACACCGCGCGTTTTTGACCAAAATAAATTTGCCCTTGAAAGTTTCATCTATATTCTCATCCTCGGTCTGATCGGCACCGCTTTTGCCGTGATTCTCTTCAACCGCATCATCGCGCAAACCACAGCCCTTGCCGCCAGTACAGTAACGTATTTTATTCCAATTATTGCCGTTGCTATTGGTATTTACAACGGCGAACGCTTCGTTTGGCAGCAGCTCTTGGCAATGCTAGTGATCATTACCGGGGTGCTTTTGGTCAATTTAAAAGGCAACAAAAGCAACAAATAATAGAGAAAACCGTAACAAAAGCCGAGTAAATCTTTGGAGGACACGCAGAAATCACTATATTTGCACTCCAATTTTGGATTATTTAACAATTAAATAAAGCTATATGTACGCAATTGTAGAGATAGCAGGGCAGCAATTTAAAGTGCAAAAAGACCAAAAGGTTTTTGTACACCGTCTTGACGCTGAAGCAGGGAAAAAACTAGAATTTGACCGTGTTTTATTGATCGAAGACGCTGGCAAAGTAACCCTTGGCGCCCCAGCTATAGAAGGTGCTAAAGTCACCGCAGAAGTTCTTGATCACGTCAAAGGTGACAAAGTCATCGTGTTCAAAAAGAAACGTCGCAAAGGTTACCGTGTTAAAAATGGTCACCGCCAGCAGTTTACTGCAATCACTATCAAAAGTATCAAAGCATAATTTCCTTTTAGGAACTAAATAGAAGAAACCATGGCACACAAGAAAGGAGTCGGTAGTTCGAAAAACGGTCGCGAATCGCATAGCAAGCGCTTAGGTGTTAAAATCTTTGGTGGTCAGGCTGCCATTGCTGGTAACATTATCGTTCGTCAACGTGGTACACAACATCACCCAGGCAACAACGTAGGTATTGGAAAAGACCACACTTTGTTTGCGCTTACAGATGGCCTCGTCGAATTCCGCAAAAAGAAAGACAATCGTTCTTTTGTATCAGTTGTTCCTTTTGAAGCAGCAACACAAGCATAATTAAAAGAACACTTTATTGAAAAGCTCCCTTCTCGGGAGCTTTTTTTATGTCCTGATTTTCATCTTCTGATAAGTCGTAAATTTGAATTATGAAACCTGCGTGGCATTACCTTTTACTCGCCGTTTTAGCAAGCTTTTTGCTCACGCTGAGCTTTCCGTTTAGCGGTAGTTTTACTCCCTTTGTTTTTGTCGGGTTGGTTCCCTTATTATTGCTGCGTCAACATTTTAGAATAAGCGGCAAGAAATACTGGAAACTTGGTTTTTGGAACTACCTCGCTTTCCTGCTTTGGAATTTAGGCACAACTTGGTGGGTTGCCAATGCTTCGGGGAGCGGAGCCTTCTTTGCTTTTACGGTAAATGCCCTGCTCATGACACTGGTTTATGGGCTTTGGAGCTTCGTCGACCGTAAAATCAATACGCGCTATTCCTTTTTCTTGCTGATACCAATCTGGATACTCTTTGAATTCGGACACCACCGCTGGGACCTCTCCTGGCCTTGGCTCACACTCGGCAACTATTTTTCAGTGCGAACAGGATGGGTCCAATGGTATGAATGGACCGGCACACTCGGGGGCAGCGCTTGGATTCTTTTGGTGAATTTATTGGTGTTTCGCTTGTACAACGTCTATCGTATTGTGGCCAAAAGAAACCAATACATTTTTACCATTCTCGGTATTTTACTTTTGCCAATTGTAGTGTCTCAAATACTTCAAGTTTTCGCTATTCCCTCCCTTCAAACCAAAACGCTGAATACGGTGGTTGTTCAACCTAATATTGATCCTTACAAAGAAAAATTTGCAACTACAGCAAGCAATGAAGCTTTTGCAGATTCTATGCTCTCATTGGCCAATACCCGCGTTACTGCTCAAACTCATTTGGTCTTAGCCCCTGAAACAGCACTACCCTTGTCTTTTCTAGAAGATCGCCTCCAGAACTTTGCTTTTGGACAAACCCTAGACAAACAAGTTCAACAATGGCCAATGGCGAATTTACTCATTGGCGCCTCCACAGTTCGGCTCTTCGATTTTAAAAATTCCGTTGCGAGCACACCGATTCCGGGCGAACAACGCTGGTACGAAAGCTATAATTCTTCGTTGCTACTCACCAAAAAACAAGCACCGCAGTATGTGCACAAATCTAAGTTGGTGCCCGGGGTTGAACTCGTTCCGTTTTCTAATTACCTTCCTTTTCTTTCCGCCATCGCTATTGAAAATGGCGGCACTTCAGGCACGCTGGGTGTAGAAAATGAACCTAAGGTCTTATCGATGCAAACCAATCAAACCAAATCAGTCACCTTGGCACCGATTATTTGCTATGAATCCATTTACGGTGACTTTGTGCGCAATCAAGTCAAAAAAGGAGCAGAAGTACTTTGCATTCTGACCAACGATGGCTGGTGGGGCGATACACCAGGCTACAAACAGCATTTCTCTTTTGCGCGTTTGCGAGCCATTGAAAACCGCCGTTGGGTGTTGCGCAGCGCCAATACCGGAACAAGTGGCAGCATTGACCCAAGTGGTAAAATCATCAAGAAAACTGCCTATTGGACAAAAACTGCATTTTCGCAAACGATTCAATTGCGCACCGATCAAACTTTTTACACGACCTATGGCGATTGGCTAGCAGGTATTTCTATTTCTTGGATTTTACTCAGCTTCAGTACTTTTCTCATGGACTATGGCAGGAAATCACGTAAATTGCAAGCATGAAGAAGTGTTTTGTTTTGTTGCTCCTCTTGATTTCTTGTTTTGATGCACAAGCACAA
>ENA-UPTJ01000120-UPTJ01000120.1-marine-metagenome-genome-assembly--contig:-NODE-120-length-52565-cov-7.123329_pt1 | contig 52565 bp, 39 predicted proteins | sample MGYA00238168_ERZ767080 | MGnify/ENA primary metagenome ERZ767080 (study PRJEB28935, sample SAMN06266237) | marine metagenome | isolation source: Columbia River Estuary | place: USA:Columbia River Estuary... | reverse complement strand
TTACAATTGAACGCCAAATATAAAAAAACTTTAGCCCCTTTTCAAAACGAAATTTCAATGTTTCCGATAGCCTAACGCATAATTATTGTCATTCTAACACGAACTCGAGGATTTTAAACACATTTTTTAATCTTTTCCCTGTGTCACCAGATTAAATTTAATATAGATTTAACATAATGCGGTTGTGGAAAAGTAAGCTGATGTAAAACAAAAAAACCCCTAGAGTGAACCAGGGGTTTAGTGAGGTCTCAAGCAGATTCGAACTGCTGTAGACGGTTTTGCAGACCGGTGCCTAACCGCTCGGCCATGAGACCATCAGGATTGCAAAGATAACAAATTTTACAGTTTCAAAAAAGGATCGATTAGAACTTGATGAGTTTTTTGATAATACTTTACTTGATGAGTTGAATTTTGGTTCGGCTGATTTGGTTATATCCGGCCTCAACTTCTACGATGAAAACGCCGTTTTGCAGTAAATCAAGGTTAATATCTTGCATTAATGTTTGTTCTACCTTCACGAATTGTACAATTTTACCTTCCATGCTGTAAATTTTAATAGTTGAGATGGGTAGATTCGTGGCTATTTGGAATTCTCCTCTACTCGGATTTGGATAAACTGAAAGCTCCATAGTTGCAGCTTGTTCAACTAAATTATTGCTTCCACAAGCTTCATTACTCGGAGTGCCATCACAGTAGGTGGTGGGGTAAAGTTCGGCTTGCTGTTGCATTTCGTTTGCCGGGAGCAAGGAACTTTGGGTGCAGCCCATGACGCCGACCAGAAAATCGCGAACGAATCGTTCGGTGCTATCCATATAGGCAGCATTACTAATATAGGGAACGTGAGGTGCGTTATTGAAGGTATAGAATTGATTTGTGACACCAATGGCACAGGCCCTTTCGTGTATCATGCGGCTTCCGTCGAGATACATGAGTGGCGTGCCCGGATTCACCAAACCACGATTGTAAGTAACAGTAGCATCATTGGTGCCGTGAACAGAACAAAGTGGTACATCTCCGGCCTCTAACCAGTTGTATTTAGCAAGTGCGCCACATCCGTTGATCACTGCATGCACCTTTGTGGAGTAGCCTGCATTTCCTGAATTCCCTTCTAGGCCACCAAGATTTGCCAATGCACCAGCGCTCATGTATTCACTAAATTCACATTCATCATCAAGATATGCCGTATGAAGTGCTGTAATTGCTCCTGCTGAACTGCCTCCAATAAAAATATGGTTGGTGTCGATTTTAAACTGATTTGTTGTTTGGGCATCTAAATAAAAATAGCGAATTGCTGCTTTGAGATCTTGAACTGCGCGCACTACAGCTTTGATGGCATTCGTTGAATCAAAAGGGAAAAAACCCAAGCGGTAATCAATGCTTGCACACGCATATCCTTTGAGTGCAAAACGTTCAGAAAGCGCTTTTACATCTGGATCTGTTTTACTACCTCCAATAAAACTTCCGCCGTGCACCCAAATAATCAATGGACGCGAGGCTAATGTGTCATTTGCAGGTTCATAAAAATCGAGCTTTAGTATGGTGTTGCTATTTGCCCAATTATTATTTTGTCCGTAGGTAAGGTTGCTTGTGAGGACGAATTGTTGGAATACAGCTTCTGCATAGCGCCCGCTTGTGCATGGTTCTTGCGAATGAACTGGTAATTGAAGACCTAAGAGGAGAATCAAAATGGCAAGTAACTGTTTGAACATAGCTTTTAATTTGTTTCTAATTTATATAATTTTCAGGTTTTTAGCACTGAAAATCACTTACTTTGTCTAAAATAATCAGATGGCTAAGTCACTTTTACTATTCTTTATCGTAGGATTCCACGTTTTAAGAGCGCAAGATTTACCTGCTTATAAAATCTATAATTCGAAGGGGAAAGAGGTTTCCTTCAAAGCGTTGAGTAAATCGGCTGTCGGCGTTGACCTGATCTTGTTTGGTGAATTTCATAATAACCCAATTGCGCATTGGTTGCAACTCGAATTGACTCAAATCATGTATGCTTTTCATCAATCTAATTTGCAGTTGGGGTTTGAGATGTTTGAACAGGACCAACAAGAAATATTGGATGCCTACACAAAAGGACTTATTGCTGAAAGTCAATTAAAAGACACGCTGCGCCTTTGGTCGAATTATCAAACAGACTATGCGCCACTCATTAATTTTGCTATAAAAAATCAAATCCCATGTGTGGCTACAAATATTGAGCGTAAATATGCCAGTTTACTTTTTAAAAAAGGGCGTGCTGCACTAGACACCCTTCCGGTGGAAATCAAAAGTCAAATGGCCCCTTTAAATTTCGCTTTTGATACTACGCTTTCTCAATACCAGGCCATGAAAGAAATGGGTGCTCATATGGGGCCAGGTATGGGTTGGCGCATGGTCGAAGCGCAGGCAATTAAAGATGCTACTATGGCTCATTTTATATTGAATAATCGATGGCGTTCGTTGCGTTATGAACCAATGGTACACCTACATTTCAATGGTGCATATCATTCTGATTTTCATCAAGGTATAATGTGGTATGTTCTGCAAGAGGCACCTCATAAGAAGATTTTGACTATTAGTACTGTAAGTCAGGATGATATCCGAGAGCTTGACGCAGAGCACCTTGGGCGTGCGGACTACATCATCTGTGTACCGACTAATATGACAACCACTTATTAAATTTATTTGAGTGGAATTCCCCGGGAGCTCACCGGCCCGGTTGCCTTACTTTTTTCTAAACTGAATGTGAAGGTTGTGCCAATACCAACCGTACTGCTTACTTGAATTTGCTGTCCATGGGACTCAATGATGTGCTTTACAATAGCCAATCCTAAACCAGAACCACCTTCATTGCGATTTCTACTTTTCTCTACTCTATAAAAGCGTTCAAATAGTCTGGGTAGATGCTGAGGCTCAATGCCTAAACCATTGTCCTTCAATTGGATATTATAAGTGTCATCAATTTGAACAATACTAATAGTCAATTTGCCATTTTCTTTACCATATGATATGGCATTACTCGTTAGATTGAGAAATACCTGTGCTAATTTATTGCGGTCTGCATTGACATAGCAATAGGGATCTGAGGACTGAATAAATAGACTGAATTTTTTTTCCTTGGCTATTAATTCAAGCGACTCAAAGGTCTCTTTAACTAATTCGAGAAGGTCAAAACTGCGGATGTCAAGGGGTATCCGTTCAAGTTCAAGTTTTGTGAGCTGATCAAGATCTTCCAGGATGTGAGACATGCGCTCCGTAGATTTGGAGGCGCGCTCTAAAAATGTTTGAAGAATGGCAGGATCATCCATTCCACCGTCCAGCAGTGAATCAATGTAACCTTGAATCGAAAAAACTGGGGTTTTCAGCTCATGTGCAAGATTGCCTAAGAATTCTTTTCTGAATGCTGCTTGCTCTTTAAGTTTATCAATTTCTTGGTTTCGTTTCTGTTTCCATTCCTTCACATCATGCTCTCCTTGCGCAACTAAATCGTCGATAGATTGGTCTTTGCGTTGCTCATTCTCAAAAGTTTGAATGCTCCTATAAATAAGGCTCATTCTGAATTGTACAAAGCGCTTAATGATAAAGTAGAATATGGTGTAAGCAAAAATGCCCGATATAAGTGGGATTAAAAACAATAGGGTGTTACTCAAGGTAACAAATTGCAAGTGAATGAAAAGAGTAAAAAGGAAGCTCAGTAAGTAAAATAAAATACTGCCGCTAAGGATTAAGATGCTAGGTCTTGCTTTTCTCACTTGTCATTGAAGGTATATCCGACGCCTTTTATGGTACGAATATACGCATCTCCGAGTTTTTCACGCAATTTTCTAATGTGAACATCGATAGTTCGCTCACCTACAATAGTATCATTTCCCCAGACAACCGCTAAGATTTGATCGCGATTAAATACTTTCCCTGGTCGGCTAGCAAGTAATTCAAGTAATTCAAATTCTTTTTTGGGTAATTGTAGTTCCTGGCCTTCAAATTCCACGACGTAGCGATCCCTGTCAATGATGATTTTTGAATCACCTTCGTTACCGGTCTTATTTTTGAGACGTCTCAAGAGCGATTCGATTTTGCTTATGAGCAAACGTGGTCTAATTGGCTTATTGATGTAATCATCTGCACCAGCTTCAAAACCTGCTATTTGAGCGTAGTCTTCTGTGCGCGCAGTTAAAAATGCAATAACAGGCTGTGCCATATGGAGGTCTTTTCTGATCACCTGACAGGTTTCAATACCGTCCATTTTTGGCATCATTACATCGAGTAGCACAAGTGAAGGAGTGATCTGCTGAACAAGACGAAGGGCCTCAAGGCCGTTTGTGGCGGTAAATACTTTGTAGCCCTCCTTGCGGATGTTGTAAGACAAAAACTCGAGGATATCGGGTTCGTCATCAACAATGAGTATGGTATGTCCTTTTGTGTTTTCCATCGTTTGTAGCTAAATAAGAGAAAGAATCCCTCTGATACAAAGTTGCGTCACAAAAGTAAAAGCGACATTAATCTAAGATTACCAATGCGTTAAATGGTAAATCATAATACTTAACAATAAGGTAACATGCTGGGAGGCTAGCCCCCCGTTTTAATATTTACTTCAGCATGATTTTTACTCAAAAACGATCTTCATCTCGACTCGTCGATTTTTTTGTCGTCCTTCGGGTGTGTCGTTTGTTGCAATTGGTTTGGATTCTCCAAAATAAAGCGTAATCAGGCGCGTATCTTCCACACCTTGGCTAATCAAGTAAACTTTAAGAGCTTCAGCACGTTTTTTAGACAGCACTAAATTCCCATTATCATCACCTACATTGTCTGTATGCCCTGCAATTTCTAGTTTCCAGCTTGGTTTCTTTTTGAGAACTTCTGCAAGTTCATTAAGTGAAGGTTTTGAAGATTCGAAGATGATATCTTTAGCAGTTTCAAATTCTAAGTTATCAAATGCAGTTTTAAGCACTTCAATCACTTCTTGTTCTATGACTGGACAACCTTTATTAGATTTTGGCCCTGGTGTATTTGGACACTCATCATCCTTATCAAGTAGGCCATCGTTGTCCGAGTCTTTATAAGGACAGCCCTTGTTAGCTTTTGGTCCTGGCGTGTTTGGACAGTCATCATCTTTGTCAAGTAAACCATCACCATCTGTATCGGGCCAAGGACAGCCTTGATTTTCTTTCGGACCAGCTTCAGTTGGGCAGTTGTCAATGAAGTCGAATAAACCATCATTATCTTGATCAGGACAGCCTTGATTTTCTTTTGGCCCTGCATTTTCTGGGCAAGCATCCTCAGCGTCGGTTATGCCATCACCGTCTTTATCCGGACAACCATTCAAAGCGGCAGTACCTGCAATGGTCGGACATGCATCCTCAGAATCAATAATTTTATCGCCATCAGTATCGGGGCAACCCTTGAATTCTTTGAGACCGGCTACTGTTGGACAGGCGTCTTCAGCATCAATAATTTTATCGCCATCTGTGTCTGGGCAGCCTTTAAATTCTTTAAGACCAGCAACTGTTGGGCAAGCATCTTCAGCATCGGCAATTCCATCGCCATCTGTATCAGGGCATCCTAAAAATGCCCAGAGACCTGGTACATCTTTACATTGATCCATTTTATCAGAAACCTTATCCTTGTCTTTGTCTTTGACGCGGTGATACAAAATTGGTAATCGTGTACCCACATAAAAATCAATTCCACTGATTTCATTTTTGGCCCGAATTAAATTTAAATCATTCAAGCCAAGAATAACTGGGCCTATGCGCGTGGCTATCCCTGTGCGTAGACCACTGTATTTGTTGTAAGCAATCGGAAGATACAGACCAAAATAAGGACTATCAAAGCTCGGTGTCAAGGACATTTGACTGGCAATGTTGACCTTTGTGTCTTTGTTTTTTGGAATCAAATTGAGCATTGCCGTGGCATTGACGTAGAAGTAGCTCCCCAAATGGTAGTCAAGTTGTAGACTCATAGCTGTAGGGGTCCGCATGTTGAAGGTTTCTGAAGGATTTTGAAGAGCAACCCATTCGGAATTACCAGCTGCAGTTGATTCATTGATTAACGAATCGATGACCATATCAAAAGTTTCGAGATCTGTCGAACTTTCAAAACGGTGTAAGTCAAATAGTGAACTTGAATTGACAACAAAGTTGCGACTCAGTCCGCCTTTTGTGAATTTCATAGATCCCAAATCGATGATTGAAAAACCAATGCGCGCTTTGTATTTATTCTCATTTCGCATCCATAAGTCGGTCTTTCCATCCATGTCATACTTATATTTGGCATAATTAGGACGCCACTCGTAGACTATTCCCAAATCAAGCCCAAGACCAAATGAGCTTGGCTTAAGGTAACTAGCAATATTATCTTTATTGACCAAGCCATTTACACCAGCTGTTATCAATTCTCCAACTTCTTTTGCGTAACCATAATCAAAAGTACCGGCTAAATATTGGGATGTATCTTCGTTGATGAGGTTATAGCTGAAGTCATCTGTGTGAACGTATGCACTGGCAATTCCCAATAATATTTTAGGACTAAATCCAATTTTAAGGAAGTGTTCTTTATTGTCAATGAATACTTGGCCAAAATTTATCCCGAATTCACCCCACGTCATGTGATCTAAATTGAACAATTCTTCATTGAGCTGTATATTCCAAAGATCAGGGTATTCCAAACCTTCTTCAGACAAAACCGCCAATTTAGGATCCATGTTATCCACATTAGTGATGGATCGCAGGTTAGCAAAAACGCCCAGTGAGCTTTTTTCATTGATGTGAAATGCAAGGTTAAAAAGATCGAGTCTGAAATTGATATTCGCTCCCAAAACGCCGTTAGATCCTGCGTCGTAGTTATGAACAATGAGACGATCAATGAAGGTTGAAGAAGGGTAAGCCCAAGAATTGAGCACAGCAGTGTCTGTCAAGGACTTTATCCACCAATAACCACCGCTGCCTTGTTCTGAACGCATGGCTTCTGCGTTGAAGTAGCCAAAATTTTGGTAGGTAAATAAATTCAAGGCTGGAAGTGCTAAATCCATTTTGTAACGACCATCAACAAAAGATGCAGGGTTATTTAGGTTTCCTAGTGCACCTGCATAGTTACTTGAATTAACGCCTAAATAGGATTGTGCTTGCACCTGAATGACGCCAAATAGGAGTAGGAAAATTTTAGTCAGTTTGCTCATTGCTTGTTGTATTGGATAAGGTAATTTCCTAGATAGGTGGTTATTGAATAGGCATTGTTGCCAAAAGAACTTAATTGTACTTCTTGCTGGCCATGACGTTTGTCTTTGTCTAAATTACGGCCGAATTCGTCTAACAGGAAGATTTGATTACCAACAGCATCTATTACACTTAAAATTGTCTGTTGATTAAGTCCTTTGAAGGATACGAATTGACTAACTTCTACGGCATTGAGAGTCTTTTCCCATATGCGTTGTCCTTTTGAATTAAAGGCAAAGAGACCGGTATTACGTTTGAATATGATCATTTGGTTGTTAGCTTGACTGTACGATCCTATACATTGAACGCGATCAGGTACTTCAAATTGCTTTTGACCAGCCAGAGAGAGTAGGGTAGCTGTTGTTTTTTCGATTTTAATAGCGAAGGCATCGCTCGCATTACCAACTAAAACATAAGTTGAATCAGTATTTTGCTTTATTGTCACCTTGCGTTTGGCTAAATCTATAATTTGATGGTGTGTGTCCGTTAAAATACTGACATACGACTTGCCTCCGGATTTAAAACCATGGATTTGGCGCACATTTGCTCCTAAATTGAATTGCTTGATTAGGCTACCTGTTTCTCCAAATAATTGTAGACTATTTGGACTTCCAACGCAGGCAAATTCTTTTTTGCCTTTGTTTTCAAGTAGCTGAATGCGTGTTCCAGCCTCGTGGGTAAGCCGATAAACAAGACGTCCAGTTTTATCATACAATTGAGCTTCGTGATCAAATTGTACACAAATAAGTTGTGGGAAACCATCAATTTGATAGAGTGCCTTAACTTCTTGAGCCAGGTCTTTATCCCATTTTCTTAAACCGTTTATGTAACCAACAATTTGATGATTTTCTGTCAATGCAATTACATTACCTCTTTCGGCGAATGCCGCAAATTTCAGTACCCTGAAACCAGGATTCATGATAAAATAATCTCGAATTTGATCTTGTTGTTCAAGGTCTTGAGCCTCTAATTTTTGATAGCTCGTTTCTACCACTTGACCACCAAGTAAAGTAATGGTTTTCTTTTGATGCGCATCTACCCAACGTGCACTCACCTTTTTGGGCATATTGAGAAAAATACGTTTGGATTTGCTTTCATTTTGAGAAAGTGTTTGCCCAAGTGTTGCAGCAGCTAAAGATTGATCTAAGAGCACCTTACTTGAACTTGCAAAGCCAAATTGACCAAAAGTAGCGACATACCAAGTTGCTTTTTCTTCGCTTACAATAGCTGAGAATTTTAAGTTTTTATAGGCTGCACTTTCTGTATTGAGTTCTTCCATCCTAAAAAATTCATTCAAGGTCAGGATTGGATTCGAATTTTCTTTGAAATCAAAAATAACGAGTTGAGAAGTGTCTTGTTTAAGGACAACAAAGCCATGTTGAATACACCTGAACCAAGGGCTCTTGGCAAATTGTGGATCTAATTGTAGCGCATACTCTTTGTCGTAGAAAAAGTAATTGTTGAAAAAATCAGGGGTGGCGCTAGCAAATAGAACCTGGTCATCCTGCTTTCGGAGTGCGGGATTTGAGTTTTTATATTTAATGTACCTATATCGGGCATTTTTTTTGAAATAGGTTTCTGTGAGTTGTAATTCATTCTGGCTACTCCAAGTAAACCAGGCGTAACTGGCTTTTGAGCTAATGTTAAGTTCAAAAGCTTTTGCTGTAGGGAGTTCACCTTCATAGATTAGCAACTGATTTTTATTATATCGTCCATTTAATTTACCGTAACTAAATTGCTTCATTTTTCTAATTTCAATTGAAAAAAGACCATTTTTTAAGAGGGCTTCCACTTCATTTTGAGTCCAGTTTCCTTTTTGTTCAATAAGTATTTTAGTTTGATTGGCTGAAAAGTAAAACTTCAGATTAGAAAATGATTTTCGTTGTTTTTGAATGGAGTAATAAATACTTTTATTTAGTTCTGTGCTGCCGATGCTTTCGTTATCCCAATTTACTGAACTTGGATCTTGTATAATGTATACTTTTTGGTCTTGAGCATTAAAATAATGCTTGAAATCCACCAGGTTTTCATTAGAAAGCAAGTCGTAAGAGCTGTAGAGAATCCAGCCTATTGCAACAATGCCAAATAAGAAGAGCACAAGACGTTGACGCATGTTTTTTTTTCAAAGTTACGTTTTGAAGTGCTACTAAACGCACTTGTACTTGAATCTAATCAACAAGCATTTGTTTACACACTTAGGGTTACTTGTTAGTCAAAAAGAGGAAGTTGGCTATTGTTGGGTAAGAGTTGAAAGGTCAATCTGTGAAACGGGCTTGTGCCGTATTGCTGAATTGCTTTTCTGTGTTGAACTGTTGGATAACCTTGATTTTTTTCCCAGGCATATTGAGGATATGCTTGGTGTAGTTTCGCCATGATTTGATCGCGTTCCGTTTTCGCTAAGATACTTGCTGCTGCAATGCTAGCAAAACGAGCATCTCCCTTAATCATGCACTCAAAAGGGATTTGTTGATAAGGCTTGAATCGATTGCCATCAACTAAAATAAATTCAGGCTTGACACTCAGATTGGAGAGCGCCTTTTGCATGGCAAGAATGCTTGCATTGAGTATATTTATTTGGTCAATTTCTGTGTGGTCTACAATACCAATGCCGTAGGCAAGGGCTTTTTCAATTATTTCTCCTCGAAGCTCTTCTCTTTTTTTTGCACTGAGCTGTTTGGAGTCATTGAGTGCTGCTATGGGTTTGGCCGGATTGAGTATGACTGCTGCAGCTACCACTGGTCCGGCAAGACACCCTCGACCAGCTTCATCACACCCTGCCTCTGGGAATAGCTCTTGATGTTGCCATATTAAATTCATCACAGCGCCAATTTATTGAAATATTTTGTAGTTTTATCTAATATAAACTCACCACCATGAAAAAACTAACTCTTCTTTTTTTGGCATTAGGTCTAAACCTAATCGTTTTTAGTCAAAAAACACTAAGTGCATCTGCATCAAGTATTGCTGAACTTAAGGGTAGTGTTGCCAATGGCCACATCCAACTTATTTTGCCTGAAGAGGTGACCGAAGATAACGTAATCATGTATGCTAAGTATTACACGAACATGTTCACCGTAGAGTTTGATGCTAAATCACACATGGCAACTTTTCACATGATAAGCAATGATGCCAACTCACGACGCGTAATCCTGCGTTTTTTAGGAGCAAATCAAATTATAAATGTCCAAGTAGCCGACCGTGCCTATGATTTAGGTGCATTTTTTGATAATTTCTTAAATTAACAAGTCTCCTTTTGACCATGAAGTTTTTTTTCTCCCTAGTTGCTGTCTTATTCTTTGCCTTATCTAGTTGTAAAAATTCACAAATTACTTTTAAACACTACGGACCAGTTGCTGTGGATTCTACACAAGCACTTTCGCTAGACGTTATGCTCGCTACATTTCAAGCAAATCCAAAAAAAGATGTCTTTACTTTTGTTGCGCCTTTAGTTGGTGTTTGTCAGAGTGCAGGTTGTTGGGTTAATGTTCAGCCAAGTAATGGAGAGCTGATTCGAGTAAGGTTTAAGGATCATTTTCTTATCCCTCCAGTTACTGAAATAAATTCTGTGGCTTATTTTCATGGAAAGGCCTATTATGATACACTCTCCGTTGAATTACAAAAGCACTTCTTAGAAGATGCTAAAGCCCCACAGACCGAGATTGATAAAATCACTGATCCAAAAATTGAGTTAAACTTTGAGGCAGATGGAGTATGGGTTAAGAAGTCTTCTTCAAAATCACGTAAGTAAAGGCTGCCGACGCTCCTACAATAAGTATTTTGAGCCACCAAAGATAGTTCGGCATTAAAAAAATGCTAACTAAATTAACTGGAATCAATAAGATTGCCAATAAGTGAAATTTCCCCTGGTTTTTATTTTCTGAAATCATATACGCCTCCTGGTGTAAAGCACAGATGTAACGGCATATCATCTGGGTTGAGATCATCTATGGGAATAAATTCATCAAACAGATGAAGACCAATGAACAAACAATCTGGTTTACATTGTTTGAGTAGGCGATCGTAAAATCCTTTCCCATAACCAACGCGATGTCCGTCAGAGTTGAGGCCAAGAAGTGGTACAAAAACGTAATCCAGTTTTTGCGCTAAAATAGTGCGTCCATGTTTAGGTTCGGGAATACCAAAAGAATTGATCTCAAGTTGGCTCGTATGTTCATAATGAAAGAGCGCAAGTGTATAATCGGTAAAATTTGCCTTAGATAATATAGGATGTCCGCCTTTTAATATGATATCCTCTAGGAGACCATATGTAGAGATTTCATTCTGCCTTTCAATCGGTAGAAAGATACTTACATATTTGGAGGTAAAAGGTATAGAATCCAGCACAAGTGCATGCACTTGTGCTGAGATTTTAGTGAGATCGTATGGACTTAGCTGAGCTCGCTTAGCTTTATAATGCTTGCGAATTTCGGCTTTCAACATGCTACAAGCGAACGCCTAGTTCAGATAACTTGCGATTGTCAATAACAGTCGCTTTCTTGCGTAGACCACCCATGGCTTGTCCTTCAACTTGATTGACAATTCCGAGAATCATTTGGTCTTTTTCTGCTTGGAAGTTTGTTGTAGCAGGAGCCTTAGTACTTGTTTTGATTTGAATTACGTATACTCCTGTTTCTCCTTTAAGCGGAAGGGTGCGTTGCCCATTCTTAAGTGCACCAGAGAATAAATTACCTATGATTGTCGGTTCATAACCAGCGTTAGATATTTGTGGATTGCCAAAAGTGATCTCTGCGTCGATTATTGGTGTATTGAATTTTTTGCTCAAAGATTGTAATGAATTTCCCGCCATTTGATTCATAAAGCGTTTCGCTTTCTTTTCTTGAACTAATTCTCTTTCCATTTGAGCTCGAACATTTTCAAATAACGGTTCTCCTTCTGGACGAATAGCACTTACCATGGCGATAACGTATTTGTCTTTGTCACGGATAGGAGAAAGAGTCATAGAGCCAACGGTTGCATCTTCGTTATAAGCTAATTCAAGAATGCGATCGCGGGCCATTGTGGTCGTGAAGCCGTATACTTTTGGTGCTTTGTCTTCTATTTGAATCACTCTTGGAGCGTAATTTGCACGTGTCACGATTGTATCGAACAATGCAGCCTTTTTGAATGGATCTTCTTCCTTAGAGACTTTACGATCAAGTTTCATCAAAATGCCGTTAACTTCACTTTCCATATTGGCAACGGTTTCATCCGAAGGTTTGAAAGTGATACTCACGGATGCTACTAATGGAAAATTGCTTGAAGATCTTTCTAATACTTCTATGATATGAAATCCAAAATCAGTTTTTACAACTCCAATTTTTCCAATTGGAGCAGTTGCACAATAGCCACCAAATTCTTTGACCATATCTCCTTCCAAAAAGTCTTCATAAACTCCACCTTTGTCTTTTGATCCTGGATCCTCAGAGTGTTTTAGAGTGATTTCATCCCAGTTACTTCCGTTGAGGACTTTGACGATGCTATCCGCAGTTTTCTTTTTGGCAGCAATAACTTTTTCTTCAGTACTACTGTTAGTAGAGATGAGGATGTGACGGGCTTTAATGCTTGCTGGAGTAAATCCAATAACTTTAGAAAGAACCATCTTTTCTTTAGATACGTATGGACCAACCAACTGACCTAAAGTTGCTGTTTTAAAAATGGTGTCTAGGCTCATTGGGTAGGTTTGGTAACGGTCTGCTTTAGGATGGCCTTCAGGAACTGAAGTGGCACGTTTGTCGCTGAAGTAAATAGGTGTTTCACTATTCTTTGCAACAAAAGCAGAATCGTTAGTGCTTGCTGAAAAGCCAGCACGTAGTGTATTCATTTTTGCAGTAAACACAGTTGAATCTGCCTTAGAAGGACGGATATTTACATCAAACATTTTGACGTCGCGGGTAGCGTTTCGGACGAAATATTTTTTATCGCTTTTGTGTTCGTCGTAATAAGCTTTCAATTCATTTTCAGAAATTTTAATATCCGCATCAGAAATTTCAGTGTAGCGACGTACCACAAATGAAATTGTTTTCTTTTCATTGTTAGCGTAATACTGATCTTGTGCTTCAAGGTCAGTGATGTAAACTCCTTCTTTTAACAAGCCAAAGTATTTCTCGGTCTTGCGGCGGTCGGTATGGTAGGCTTTAAATCCATTCCACTGGTCAACAGCTTGTTGTTCTTTTGATTTTTTAAGGTTGTCAAGGGTTGCTTTGAGCTTAACTCTTCCGTTTTCAATGGATTGAGGTGTTTGAATACCGGTTAGTGAGTCATTAAAGAACTGAGCAAGGTCAGGTAATACATTGAAACCATCTTTGGCAAACCAATAAGATTCGAGCTCACGATCTGTGACATTGATACCTAATTTTTCATACTCCTTACTTAATATGGTAGAGTCAACCATGAAGTTCCATGCTTTATCGCTAGAAGCATCCATATCGGCGTCAGTGAATTCTTTTCCATTTTGAGCAGCCTGATTACGCTCTTGCTCTTGGAATTTTGCACTTGCAATACTGTATGTTTTTGGATCGACTTTTTCTCCAAATACGAGGCCAATACCATATTCTCCTTCGCCTATTCCAAATAAACTTTGATAGTCGTTTAGGATGAAAGCCAATAAGGCGATACCAATCATTGCTACTAATAAGCCTGATTTTGCGCGAATTTTACCAATTAATGCCATTTAAGTTCAAATTTGAGAATGCGAATATAGGAAGATTTGAGCAGAGCCCCAAGTATTTGAACACAAAAAAGGAGGTCTATCGACCTCCTCCATTTACGTTGGTATTTTCGTTGGTTTTTGTAGGCTTCGGAGTCGTTTCCGGGCTTGTTGGTTTTGGTGCTGCAGGCTTAGGTGTGGTAGGTTTTGGTGCTGCAGGTTTTGGTGTAGTCGGCGCTGGGCTGCTTGTTGGTTTTGGTGCTGCGGGCTTAGGTGTGGTAGGTTTTGGTGCTGCAGGTTTTGGTGCTGCAGGTTTTGGTGTAGTCGGCGCTGGGCTGCTTGTTGGTTTTGGTGCTGCAGGCTTAGGTGTGGTAGGTTTTGGTGCTGCAGGCTTAGGTGTGGTAGGTTTTGGCGCTGCAGGCTTAGGAGAGACTGGTTTTGGCGCAGCAGGTGCTGGATTTGTAGTCTGTTTAGGTGTGCTCAAATTATCTTGCTTTCCTTCTGTTTGTTTGTTGCTATTTGGATTAGTCATCAGGCCATCCCCACCAGAACCGTCGTAAGTAACTAAATAGGTATCTGTTAGCGTGCCACAATCGTTGGTTACGGTAATGGTAAGGTTGTTAAGTCCAGGAAGCAAACTTATTTCAGCTAGAATATTACCAAGATAATTACTGTATCCAGTTAAAAGTTCTCCATTCATGGTTAAGGTAACAGTCATATTGCTCGTGTAGTTTAAAATCTGAGCATTATAGGTAAAAATAGATTGGTTGATGGTATGACCATTGGGGTCCATGTTGTAACTAACTTGAGGAATAGTACATGGTTCGTATCGTATTTCTCTTGTCTGATTATCAGTACCACAAGTATTGGTTACAATCACGTTGATATTGTTGATTCCTGCTTGTAAGGTGAGTGGAATACTGAACTGATTAGCGAGAAGCGAGCCTCCTGCTTGTGGGATATTATTATTAAGCACTTGAATTCCAGCAAGTTCAGTAATTTGAGTTGTGTTGGCTGTTATAATGACATTTGGGTTGCTAACTCCAAATAATCCGGCTCCAGGACTTGTGATTTCTATAGTTGGTTGTACACAAGGAGCTGTGTAGGTAAAGCTAATATTTTCTGAAGCGACCCCACAGGTATTTTGTGCAGCTAGTGTTACAACGTTTACTCCATCGTTCAATTGCAAGGTCGCAGAGACGTTACCGTTTTGGTAGCTAAAGGGTTGAACCGTATTATTGAGCATGAGGTTGATGTTTTGCATACTGGTGATTCCACTAATGCTTGCGCTCAACTGCAAATTTGGGTTGGTTACAGTAGTAGGGGTTTGTCCGAATTGAATTTGTGGTGCTACACACGGCACGTAATTGATGTTGATGGTTTGGCTTGTTCGGTTACAGTTATTCTTTCCTTGGAGTACAATGGTATTTGGTCCAGGTTGTAGATTCAGTGAAGCACTCAAGTTTTGATTATTCAAAGAAAATGGCTGACTTCCACCATTTAGGGAAAGCATGATTTCCGAATTAGAAAGGGCAACTACTTGGGCACTTAAGGCAAGGGCTGAGTTAGCAACAGTACTACCATTCAATCCAGTATTATTGATGCTGATCTGTGGAGGAATACATGGGCTGTAATTGAGGTTCCAACTCTGGACATCAGTTCCACAGTTATTAGTAGCACTTAGAATGATGCTGTTATTGCCTATTGCTAGTTGAAGGTTTGCCTGTAAAATGCCATTTTGGTATGTAAATAACATTGGCGTACCATTAAGCAATAAACTCAGTTGATTTGCTTGTGTGATTTGACTTATTTGTGCGCTAATTGCAAGATCTTGGGAAGAACTTTGAAGTGTATATGCTGGTTTTGGATTACTGATTTGAGGAGCAGTGCAGGGCTCGTAAGTGATCATCCAATTTTCAATATCACTGCCACAAGAATTGGTGGCCACCATATGAATGGTGTTGAGACCCGGTTGCAGTACCAAATTTGCAGTCAATGTATTATTGGCAAAGCTGTAGTTCTGATTTTGACCATTTACCAAGAATTGGACTTGATTGGCAAAAGTATTTGCAACAGTGGCGCTGTAAACAAAGCTATTATTACTTGTGCTTGTCCCGTTTGGAATGGCTGTTGTGGTAGTAATTTGCGGAGCCTGACATTGGGTGTAATTTATTTGGATGTTCTCGTTGTCAGTTCCACAAGTATTAGTGACTTGAATACTGATTTGGTTAGCGCCTTGAATTAAATTCAGTTGACAATTGATTTGGTTGTTATTGAAAGAGAAAGGCACATTAGCACCATTTAATTTTACCTGAATGGCTTGACTATTGCTTATATTGCTCGCATTGACAATAAGGTTTAGTACTTGCGTGTTTGTCGTGGTGCCACTAGCACTTGGTTGAAGAAGCGTAAGTTCAGGTGCAGAACAGTGATCGTAACGCACATATATTGTTTGAGTCATTTGACCGCAGCTACGCGCAGCACTCAATTCAATTTCATTGAGACCTGGTTGTAATTGAAGCACAGTGCTGAGATTACCCAAAGCGAAGGTAAAAGCGATTGGCAATCCATTGTTGGTAATGCTTAATCCATTTTGATTAGGCATATTTTGAATACTTGCGGAGAGTGGGAAGACACTGTTAGTCACAACGAGAGGTGTATTATTTGTATTGTTGTTCCAATTCCCTAAAATGTTCACACTTGGCGCCAAACAATCGTCATAGGTGTAGGTAAATGTCTCGACATCTGCACCACAGTCATTTGTGGCGTTGATTGTAATGGTATTGAGACCATTTAATAATTGTGTATTGAGTTCAAGTTGACCTGTTGCCGAAGTGTAATTAAAATTGTTTTGTTCTACACCATTGACGATTACTTTGATGTTATTGCGGTTAGTGACGTTGTTAATCGTGGCACGCATTCTCAATGCTGCATTATATAAAATACTATTGATGACAGGGCTTGACACCGAAATAACTGGGGGTGTACAATTTTGGAAGTTGATAGAACTTGTAATGAGATCTGTTCCACAAGAATTGGTGTAACGAATTTGAAAATTATTGAGGCCAGGTGTTAGGGTAACGGTTGCAGTAATTGCTGTACCATTCAATTGTGCAGAAGTGATAGGAATGTTATTGTGTAGCACAAGCAGTTGACCATTTTGTGTGGAGCCATTCAGAACTGCACTAAGCGTAAATGAAGCCAGGTTGGTGGTGGATCCGGGAGAACTTGGCTGCCACCAGCTTAATTCTGGCGCTTTGCAGTCGTCAAAATCAAGGTTAATTTGATCAAAAGAGCTTCCACAATCATTTGTTGCATTAATGCGTATAATGTTGTTTCCAGGGACTAAATTGACACTTCCTTGGAGTAAACCGTTATTGGGATTGAAGCCCCAACCACTCAGCAATGAACCATTGTGTAGCAGTTGTATTTGATTGCTGTTTAAATGACCACTTAATGTGGCGCTAAGCGCATAGGTTGCTTGTTGTACATTTGAAGGGCTAGAACTGATGATTTGGACAGTGGGCAATTGGCAAGCTACTTGTTCAATTTGCAGTACCTGTGTTTTTGTGCCGCAGGCAGTTGTTGCTGTAATTGTAAAAATATTGAGCCCAGGGAATAAATTAACCGACGCTTCTAACCTTTTAGTTTGTGGATTGAAATTAAAAGGTAAAGAATGATTTAGCTGATTGGTCAGCAATAATTCATGCGCGTGATTAACATTAGCTATATCATAGCGTAGTAATAAACTGGCCACCGAAACACTTGTCTGAGGTTGGCCTACCAAACTGATAATTGGTTGAGGGCAATTTTGAGTGAAGTTATTGATGTTAGTCACTGGCTGACTATTATCACGGATTGGTGTGGGTTTGGTTTGGTTTCCTTTGAAGTGAATTTGGAAAAAGCCAGAGGTATAATGATACCAGTCATTTTTGAGTCTTGGGTCGGCTTGTTGTAGCCCATCGAAGGCATCAGCCATAGTGAACGTTGTTTTGTGTTCAATTCCAATGCTAAATCGGCCTTTATGATAGGCTAAGCCAAAACCCAGGCTTGGCATCCAATTTACAGCCCAATCATTTGCTTGTAAACCATCAAGTCTGGTTTCATATATCTGATCAGTAAAGCCGAGTAGCTGCTGTTGAGCGGGCATGTCAAGATCAAGTCCGTTGTAATCGTAAATACCAGCAGTATCTAAAACATCTGACCAGGTTTGTTGCCATGTGAGGCCAACTCCACCAAAGATATATGGATCAAGTCCTGATCGTTCTCGTAGCCGATTAGCGTGCAGTACTAATTCAAGATCAAGTTCTCTTATATCTGACCTGAAGTTGTGTACGTATTGATTGGCTCCTGTTAAGTATGGTGTTAAGAATGGATTTAGATTCAGGTCCTGAGTACTTAGTGTCGAAAAAGCGTCAGACTGCCCATACCATTGTCCGGCAAGGAAACGACCTCTTAAATCAAAGGACAAGGCATGCCCGTAATCATAATTGTATGATCGACCTAGTGTTATTCCCCAGCCATTGTAGCGTTCGTAATCGAGATCCGTGCTGTGCCAAGTGCCACCATAATTGAGACCCCAAAACCACTTAGAAGAGTTGTAGTTAACTTGTTGGGCAGAAATGCTCGATAAGGTGAGTACAAAGAGCAGTAGTTTGTAAAATTTTCTCATAGGAATGGATTTAATTGGCAAGCCTAAATTCTGTGCCAAAGTTCTTAAAAATAACTTTTTAAGAAAAAATTAACACCTAAATTTATTAGTTTGAATAATAGGTGTAGTTTGTGAAACGCAAAATTTGATATTGTTCAGAGGATATATTTTTTTTGATCAATGATCCAATGAACCCCGTCTTGTAATCATAAACGATTTGATGATCCATTTTAAATTGACCGTTTTCATACTGATGCATCTCTATTAAATTACCCCATTCGTCATAGCGATATCGCCATTCTTCTTTTGGAATCGAACTGCTGTCGCTGTATGTTGATTTGATTGCGAGCATACCATTTTGATCATATTTATAATCAGTTCTTTCACTTGATTGAGAAATGCGATAATAGCTCAATTGACTTATCAAGTAATTTTCATCATCAAAGGTTTTTGTTACTTCTAAATAAGGTCTTTGGTAGTTGTTATAGCGCGTATAATCGGCAGGTTGATTTTGATGATAACGAAGCGTCTCAGTTCGCATTTTTACTGATGATATCAAGCTGTCTTTGCGATGATCGTAAATATCTCGGTAAAGTGCAACTGCAATTAGTCTTCCTATTGTGTCATAAGAATAATGTTCTGCTAGTGCTCCTCCATATGCTGAGAAGCGATGTAGTCCAAGAACACCGTTGTGCAAATAGCTATAATGATGAAAAATAGTGTCTTTTGAGGCTCCTTTTTGCAACACTTCAATACTTGAGACAAGTTGCCCAGCTTCGTTGAACTCATATCGAAAAATATCTGTACTAGGCTTGAAGGCTTCGCTTCCTTTTTTATAGGTGTAAAATCCTTCAATGGACTTGATGTGTTGCCCGGCAATCACACTTTCATTAAAGAATGGATGTTGCCCAAAAGCTTCACCTTCCTGATTCAAAATAAATTGCGAGAAAGTACTTAACGACCAAAAAGATCCAAAGAAGAGTGTATAAACTTTCACTAGCGCAACCCTTGTAATACGCTTTTCCAACTTGCTTTTTTAGCGATAACATTTTCAAGTTCAGAAATATGGATGCGTTCTTGAGTCATGGTATCTCGGTCTCGGATGGTAACAGTCTGGTCTTCGAGTGTTTGGTGGTCAACGGTAATGGAGTAGGGAGTTCCAATGGCATCTTGGCGACGATAGCGCTTACCAATAGAGTCTTTCTCGTCATATTGAACGCTGTATTCAAGCTGTAATTGGGCCATTATTTCACGTGCTTTTTCTGGTAAGCCATCCTTTTTGATGAGCGGTAAAATAGCGGCTTTGTAGGGTGCCAATACTGCAGGGATTTGGAGTACTACACGTGCTGACCCATCTTCAAGCGTTTCTTCTTGGTATGCCGCACTGAGTACTGCCAAGAACATGCGGTCTAGACCAACTGAAGTTTCAACTACGTATGGTACGTAGCTTTGGTTGAGCTCCGGATCAAAAAACTGTAGTTTTTTACCGGAGTGTTGCTCGTGTTGTTTGAGGTCAAAGTCAGTGCGGGAGTGAATCCCTTCAAGTTCTTTGAAGCCCATCGGGAAATTGTATTCGATGTCGCATGCTGCGTTGGCGTAGTGGGCTAATTTCAGGTGATCATGAAAACGGTAGCGTTCTTCACCTAAGCCAAGGTTTTGATGCCACTTCGTACGCAGTGTTTTCCAGTATTCGTACCATTTCATTTCCTCACCCGGACGTACAAAAAATTGCATTTCCATTTGCTCAAATTCTCGCATGCGGAAGATAAATTGGCGGGCAACAATTTCATTTCTGAATGCCTTCCCAATTTGTGCGATTCCAAACGGAATTTTCATGCGTCCAGATTTCTGGACGTTCAAGAAGTTGACGAAAATTCCTTGTGCGGTCTCTGGGCGGAGGTAGATAGTGCTCGCATCGCCGGCAACAGAACCGAGTTCAGTAGAAAACATGAGGTTAAATTGGCGCACTTCGGTCCAGTTTTTGGAACCCGAAATGGGGCAAACGATTTCAAGGTCAATGATGAGTTGACGAACAGCCTCGAGGTCGTTCTGCTCTAGGGCGTTTTTCATGCGCTCCTCTATTTGCGCAATTTTTTCTTGGTTGCGCAAAACATTAGGATTGGTTGCCCTGAATTGGTCGGCATCAAAAGCGTCGCCAAAGCGTTTTTGACCTTTTTCAACTTCTTTTTCAATCTTCTGACGAATTTTTTCGATATGGTCTTCTAAAAGGACATCTGCACGATAGCGTTTTTTAGAGTCTTTGTTGTCAATTAAGGGGTCGTTGAAAGCATCTACGTGACCTGATGCCTTCCATGTAGTTGGGTGCATGAAGATAGCAGCATCTAGGCCAACAATATTTTCGTGCAACTGCACCATAGCTTTCCACCAGTAGGTCTTGATGTTATTTTTAAGTTCGGCACCTAGCTGACCGTAGTCGTAGGTTGCGGCTAATCCGTCGTAGATTTCTGAAGACGGAAAAACAAATCCGTACTCTTTGGCGTGTGAAATAAGGTCTTTTAGGCGGTCTTTTTGTGCTTCCATAGCTGCAAAGATACGAAAAGCACTATTTTTACTCTATGATTTTTTACCTAGACCCTCAGCATTTTATTGACACAAGCGCAGCTATCGATCTCTCTTTGGCGCTAAGTGCAAATGAAGAGAACCCAAGAGCTTGGTATGTAGAAGCTCCCCGAATGGAGCCTGTTCGTGCCAATGGGTTCATAGGCAGTGTGTCAGAAGGCGGTGCTGTTAATTTCAGAGATGTGTTTTTCAATCCACATGGACACGGTACACATACAGAATCTTATGGTCATATCAGCAAAGAAATTTATCCGGTTAGTCAAGCGCTGCAACAATATTTTTTCAAGGCAACACTGCTGAGTGTAGAACCGAGAAAACTCCAAAATGGCGACCATGTAGTGTTTGCCGATCAGCTTGAATCTTTATTGCAATCTGATTTTACAGATGCCATCGTCATTCGAACCTTGCCAAATCATCACCAAAAACAAACGATGAATTACTCCGGAACGAATCCTTGTTACTTTGATGTTGGCGTGGTGGAACTGCTCAATCAACTTGAGGTCAAACATTTTTTAGTCGATACCCCTTCTGTTGATCGAGAAGAAGATGGCGGTGAATTGGTTTTTCATCATGCTTTTTGGAAAGTCCCAGAAGGACCAATTTTGGACAGAACAATTTCTGAGTTGATTTTTGTACCCAATGAAGTCCAAGATGGCCAGTATATTTTAGAACTTCAGGTTGCACATTTTGTCAATGATGCAGCACCTAGCAGACCTTTGCTTTATGCTATAAAAGAAAAAAAGGACTGACGAATCAGCCCTTTTCCTAGTAGTAGACAAAACTGTCTGAGTGGTACATTTTTATAATAAGGACAGGAACTTCTTATACATATTCCTTTCGGACGTTGACAAAAACTATTAAACTCTTATCAAACTAGAAAATGAAACTGCCTCTCCAAGCAGCTTGTCAACTGCTATGCACAAGAAGTAACCTGTTTCTCTCCTTATTTCACAATAAACATACTCGTAAAAAAGTTATAGTATTGTGCTAAATGAACATCATCTAGTTTTGACTGAATATCGGTGCAAATTTTGTGAATATCGATATTTGAATGGGTTTGAATTATTGAATGATCAAGGTTTTGGCTTTAGAATCCCCCTCCACTTTAACAAGATAGATGCCTTGGTAAAGCGTATCAATTTCAAAATAGACAATAGTACTGCCTTGGGCCACCTCTTTTTGAATGACAAGTCTGCCTTGGGCATCATAGAGCATTACCTTTCTTGATATTTGGGTAAGTCCATTGACTTGCACCATTGCGATGTTGCCAGTAGGATTGGGCCAAACTTGCCAATCGTTTGCCGATAATGCTGTCAGCTCCGCACTGTTTGTATAAGTGGTAACCGCTTCGGTGATTGACGTCACTTTAGCGCCACTGACAACACCATGAAACTTGGGCCCAACGACATAAGGATAAGCTGAATTCCAGTTTTCGTCCACCGTTGCAAAATAACAATACGTTCCATTCGGATATTCAGGTGTCACGCAAAATCTGCCGTTGCTCGCATCCAAGTATTCTTCTTGACCAGGATGCATGATAAATTCATAATCTTCTCGAAAATAGCCTAACGGATAGGTGGAAGATACCGCAGGCCCATCTGGTACATCTGTTCCATCTGCCCAATGCGTACGGGCATTGATATTGCGCAATTGATACCCGGATAGTATTCGCGTAATCCCACCTGTTCCGTCTGCATTCTTAAAACCATAGGCCCCGTAAATTGGGAACCCGTCGTAGGCAAACCCAATCAAGGGGGAATGTTGGTTGGCATCTATGGCATACAATCCATCTGCGTCGTATAGATCACAAATAGTAGAAATCACTTGTAGGTCTAATTTGAATGCACTGGGATTTTGGTGATGATGGTAATTGCCATTTGCAGGGTGGCCTTTTGAGCAATCAAAGCCAGGTTTTTCTGCCAATACGGCATCTCGATTCCAGGACATGTTGGCTGCAGGCCCTCCAGGGCAAGGTGGAAAACCAGGTCCTCCGCACAAAGCATTGGTTTGTGTATTCCAGGCAACGCCGTCGCGGTAATCAAACAGGGCAACACCATTGATAAAAATACCGATGTTACCTCCTGTTGTATTTGTAAGGGTTCCGGTATTGGCGCTTGGGTTCAAGGGAATTTTAAAAATCGCATTTTGATTCGCGGTCAAAGACGGATTTCCATCTAGAAAAGGCCCTGTAACATATGCTGGAACCCCTGTTGTGCTTACATAAACAAAATTAGTACCGTATTGGACAGTTTGTACATTAGCGGAAACATTATCATTTATCGGTGTACTATTTCCTTGAACGTAATGTGAACCTGAAAGACCTGTTGTATTAATGAGCCAATTGGTAATAGCAGGATTAAGTTGGGCACGGGCTATAGCAATCCAAAATAAAGCAAGTGTGAGAAAGGTTTTTTTCATCGTTATTGGTTTAAGGTATGATATTGAAATTGTGGGTTCATTAAAAAATTGGTATCGGTAAGGGTTTTCAGAAAGGCAATCAAATCCTTTTGTTGGATATCGGATAAATGAAGCTGCTTCCCATAATGAGCTAACACTTCTTTTAAAGTTTTCATGCGACCATCGTGCATATATGGAAAACTATGGCTGATATTTCTTAAAGTTGGGACCCTGAATTTTCCTATATCAGCATTTAATCCGGTGATTTCAAAGCGCCCCATATCTGTTGAATCAATTTGTATGCCATTGGTCTCAAAAAGGTTACTAAAGAAGAGGGGGGCGGTATGACAGCGATTGCAATGTTGTTCAAATAGGGTCATTCCATTTGCTTGTTGCGTAGAAAAATTAGCTTGATTTTGCATCACCTTATCATAAAAGCTATTCTTAGAAACAAGGGATATGGTGAATTGCTGTAAGGCGTCAAGTAACATCCAAGTTTGTATCGCATCTTCTTGGTAAATCAGCTGAAAAGCTTTTCTGTATCGGTCATTCTCTTTTAGTTTTTTTAAAATTACTTCTAAAGAGTTACCCATTTCATCTGGATGAGTAAGGGGGTTAACAGCTTGACCAGTAAGACTCAAAACACCACCATCCCAGTGGAATTGTTGTCGCCAAGCAAGGTTAACTAAGCTAGGCGCATTGCGTTTGCCAATTTTATCCCCAATACCATGGCTCGTAGGGTGGTCTACATGGGCAAATGCGGTATAAGAGAGGTGGCAAGATGCACAGGAAATACTACTGTCTGCTGATAATATTGGATCGTAAAAAAGCGCTCTACCTAATTCAAAACTAGATTCCGATGCAAAAGCAGTTTTAGGTTGAATAGGTGAAGGCCATTTTTGAACAAGATGATTTCGGTTCCATGTGAATGAAATCAAAACCAAACCAATAAAGAGGATAAACAAAATCTTATTGGCCATAGCTGAACGAAGCTGTAAATTGATCAAAAATGGCTCGACTTGCCGAGCTAGGCTGCATGATGATCCGATTTTTGTTGTCAGATTGCCATATAGCGTTGAACCAAGTCGAAAGATCGCAAGCTAAAATGGCACCGCTCCCTTGAATTTCTTTGATACACTCAAATGGAGGTTTATATCCGCCTAAATGGTATTCGAATTGCTGCTTGATTTTCGAAGGTATATGGATGTATGACCCCACACATTTGACGCTTATAAACCCCGTATTCCACGCCCAGTACATCCCATTTATTGGGTCAAGCGCACCCGTAAAATTGCCCGATGTTTGGAGTGTTGCTTGAATGCCTACTTGTAATGCTGATGTTGGTCCTTTCCATTGCCATGTGCTCTCATCAGAAGCGTCGATCAATTGAATAAACTGCTGGGGCTGATTGATTCCTTCAATATAAAATTTGAATTGTTCAATTTGAACAAGAGTGCTATCGTTTAGCTGAAAAGTTTTATGGAGCGCAAAGGGGGTATTTTTCCAAGTCAATCTTACTTGTTGTTGGGCATCAAGAACAAACCCCGATATCACGAACCATAGGATCAGCAAATAAGGCATCAAGGTCTGATTGGTTTTGGTTGTAAAATTCGGTTTCTGAATTTTCGAAAGCGCTTTTCTTGGGTTGGTGAACAGATTTTTTCGACACGATCAAAATGGGCAATAGTAATGGAGTCAATATTGCGTTGACATGCCGCAATTTGGTCTAATAATGTTTTTCGCTGGAGGGCATCATTTGGTTTTGAATTGGCTAACTTTTGTCGAAGTTCAAATTGCTGTTGTGTCCACTTGACCATTGATCGATGGTGACGATGCATTTCTTTGTCGAGCTGAACGGCCTGTTTCCCCTGAGCTTCTACAATGTGACTTAGTCTGGGTGGGTGTTTAGGCTTTCCATAATTCAGGAACAATAGTAAAAGGTTTGTACACACCAAAAAAAAGATAGCAAAGCGTAAAAATCGAGTATTTCTCATGGGTAGTAGGATGTTTGAGTAAGGTATTGATAGACGTCGGCTGTGGCATGTTCCTGTTGTTTGGTCTCTTGTTGGAGGTAAAGGCCAATATTGAAAGAGACTAATAAAAGAATAACAGTAATCCAAATCGTAAACTCTCGTTTTTGTTTGCTCACCTGCATTGGTGTTTGAAGTAGCAGCTCCCTAAGGTTGTCTGGCACTTCTATATTTTTTGCATAGTAATTTTTGCGTTGCATATTCGTTTAGTTGTTTTTTGTTCTTAAAACTTGCGTTAATTCGTTTGCCAAAAGCTAAGTTCCTTGGCAAGTTGACGTCGAGCCCTGAAAAGAAGTGATTCTACAGCACTTAAACTGGTTTCAAGCGCAGCAGCTATTTGCTGATAACTCATGCCCTCCAAATGAAAGAGTGTATAGGCTAATTGTTGTTGAATGGGTAATCTTTCTACTGCTTTCCAAAAATAGATGGCCTGTTCTTTAGAGAGTTGTATTTCTTCGGGGTTTTCTTGATGGCTTGACACTGTTTGCGCAAAGAAATCATCTAAGGGTACATGGATCCCAAATCTTTTCTTTCTTTTTTTACGCCGTAGGAACTCATAGCATTTATTACAACTGATCCGGTAAATCCAGGTGCCTAAACTTGACTCTTGTTTGAATTTTGGGAGTGCTTGGTAAATGGCGATGAAAATGTCCTGAGTGCAGTCTTGGGCATCAGAGCGGTTTTTAAGTAGGTACCAACAAAGCTTGTAAACTTTGGTATCGTATGCTTGTACTATTTCTTCGAACGTTGGCGTAGTATTGTTGGTATTCACACTATAAAGATGCCAACTTCTCTGAAATCTTGCGGTTTAATCAAAAAAAAGTCGGCCATTGATCCATTCAGGATCGAGGGTAGCATGGTTGCGTCTGTAGAAATTGAGTGCGGTATGATTCCAATCTAATACTTGCCAGTCCATTCTCTTGACGCCAAGGTCCTTAGCGATTTGAACTACCTCATCGAATAAAGCTTGACCGTACCCTTGTTTGCGTTCTGCCTCCTGGACATAAAAATCTTCCAAGTACAAGCAGCGTCCTTTCCAAGTGGAATAAGAGATGTAGTAAAGTGCAAAGCCCACCACAGCTCCTGTAGGATTGATAGCCACAAGTGCCGAACATATTTGATCATCAAATAGATCAATTTCTAATTGAGCAGGTGTATTGATTACTTGTTCTGGCGCTCTTTCATAGGAGGCAAGCTCCTCAATTAACAGAAAGATATCGGCAACATCATTACGGTTGGCAGCTCTAATCATTATCTGAGTCCGTTAAGGTCAAATCGTAAAGTGACACCTGTTTTAAGATTGCCAGTAGGGTAACTCAAGGATACTTTAGGAGTATTGATAAACTGCTCGTAATAGAAAATAGCACTCAGATACTCATTGAGTTTATAATTAGCATCGAGCTTGAAGCTCATGGTCGTTTGACCAGCAGTTGCCATGTTTGTATTTTCAACTACTTTACGGATAACTGTAGCGTTATCTCGGAAGGAGAAATTGATATTGATCAGCAAGTCACTAGCGTCAATACTTCGCACCAATTTCAATTTGGGGATATTCACCACGGTACCAACGACGATTTCTTGACCAAGGGTTTCAGTTACTTGGTTATTATTCAAGGAAAGTGTCGCTTGACGGTCTTTTTTGTATTCAAAGTTGGTGGTAATATTTTTGCCCATAATGTTCCATGTGGCGAGCATACCAATGAGTGGAGAGAAACGCTCAGAGATAGTGATATTCTGAACTTGCATTTGCGAAATAAAATTGTTGTTTAAGTCGCGAGCAGTTGGAGCTCCATTGGCATCTAGGGTTGCATTGAGGTTGGTTTGCATTCCATTGACTGAAACAGAAGAAGAATAGCCATGATTCAGTTTGAAAGACTTCACAACATCCTTGGCAAAAGCAAATTTGCTCAATCCGGCGTAATTAATCGTCCAGTTTGGCAGCGGCATATTGCTGCGCGGATTGATAGTTTTGTTGTCTATTGGTGAATTGGTATAGGCAGTTAAAAAAGAGCCAATCACTACTTCTTGCTGTGTAGCTGAATAGCCATCGTAGTATCCTCCTGGCAGAGAGCTTGAATTTGGATTGTTCACCCCAATAAGTTGCGAAATTTGTTGGCTATTCGCTATCATTTGCTGAAAAATTGGCGAGCGGAATGAGCTGTCCATTTTGGCAAAAGCAGTTCCCCAGGATATGGTAGTGAAGGTAAGCGTACTGCTTTCAAAGCGACTTTGTGATTCAAATGCAGTACTACTCGGATTCCATCGGTAAAATTCACCTGCTTGTGTACTGTAGTTTCGTGATGCGTTGAGATTGATATTTAAATCTTTAAAAGGCTCTAATGTTGCTTTGAGTTGTAGATTGGCTGTATGATTAATCATGAATTGCTTGTTGATGTTTTCGTTTTGCACCAACCAATTGTTATCTCGGGCTAAGTCGCCAACATGATAGCCAGTTTCTCTTCCGAAAACATCGTAACCTTGTTTGCCAAATACGAATGGGCTTAATCCAAATGTGCTGGCATTCATCCCAAGAACGCTTGATTCTTGATTGTAGCCCGGCAACATGGTACCGTCAGAAAGCGCGTAGGTACCTGATACATTGCGAACCGTCATGACCAAGCGTGCTAAAGTTCCAAGAACTGGATTAATCGGTTCATTTGCTCTGGCTTTGAGCGCTTCTTCACGCGCTTGTTTGCGTTCGAACTTTGCTAGTTGTCTGTCATATTCTTTACGCTCCTTTTCAGTCATTTCTTCAAGCGGTTTTTTCGGCTTGAATTCAGCTTTTTTAGGAGGTCCGCCTCTGCCTGGTTGGGCTCCTGAGCCCATTTTTGCGGAGTTGGTTCTAGCGCCTCTGCCATCGGAGAGCACGCGTTTGAAGTAGGGGATTTGGTTGTACAAGGTCACTAGATTTCCTTGTGCTGTCATATTAATAGAACGCGAATTTTGAATAGTATTACCGAATTCTGCTTGTCCTAATGGTGCGCGCTGCCAGTTGTAGGTGCCGGCATATTTTATGTTTGATGACAACCAATTGGTTACAGGGAGTTTGTCAAAAGGCAAGGTATAACTAATTGAATAGTTGTGGGTATAATCCATGGTGCGCCCAAAGGTGTTTATTTGAGAGCGAATGGTATCCATGAATTCTTGGTAGCCTTCAGGGTTGGTACGACGATCTACACCGTGATTACCTTCTTCGAAGATAGATCTGTTGTTGGCTGTAAATGTGGTTTTGAGTGCTTTTGTGATGTCATATCCAACTTGGTAATTTCGATTCCAATCAAAACGTTTGAGGTAGATAGGTTCAAAATCATATTCAGGTACAATGATGTTTCTGACTTGCCTTTCATTGTAAATACGCGAATAATCGTTGGTAAATGTGATGTTTTTAGGTAAGTAATAGAGATTAAAGTCTTTGATTCCCTTGAGCCAAGGATTTTTTTGTGCTGGTTTCCATTTGTTAAAAGGCATCCAAGGTTTGCCTCCAAAGGTGTAATTGTAATTGAGCGCACCGGTCCAGGTACGGGTCATATCAGACTTGATGTTGAAGTCACGTTTCACGTTTTCGGCGAAGGCATAAGTTGCCGACCAATTGGAGATGCTCCAGAATTGTGGTTTGGTTCCTGCTTTGGCTTCTTTGCGGACATTCGTAAAATTATAAGAACGACGCTCTGTAAAGTCTTGACCCAAGCGCATGCGTTCTTTGCGCGTGGCTATGTCATAATTGGAGAGTTTGATATCGGGGTTGAATGGATCGTATTCTGGATTGATAACTCCAATTGAATAACCATAATAGAAGGGAAGTGATACGCGTGCTTGCTTGCCAAAGAATTGGCCCAATTGCATGGTTGTACTGATATCTGCACCCATACGCTGGTTTCGTTGGCGATCTTGTACGCGGCTATCCACAGCACCCCAATTGATTCCAGAATAATTACCTGCTGCTTGCACTGTTGCAAAATCTGCAAGTTGAAGTTGCATTTGACCCACGGCTGCTGATCCACCATCACTCACAAAGTCGGTCAGTCGCATTTCGTTAACCCACACATTGACGCATTCCGCATCGCCGTTATCGGGCCCCCATGTGTTGTCTGGATCTGATTTAGATGGATTGCGTACGCCGACCATTATGGTTTTGATACCTTGTAGGTTGGGGCTTCCTTTGACCTTGATGTGATTATTAGGATTATTGGGATCTACTTTTTCGTATTCCACAATGCTAGATACACCAGGAACACCTTGTTCAAGTTTGGTATTTCGCTCCATTTTCAGGTCTAGGAGGCGGTCAAATTCAATTTCGACATTGTTGGTTGCAGGCCAAATAAGATCGGGGTTGGTGATATTCCAATCTGTTACCTTCATAGGTAGTTCATACTCGTAGTAGTTGTCGACAAAGTCAGTTCCAAGGCGCACAAACACAGTAAGTTCGTTGTCTTTGAGTTGATTTTGTACTACAGACTCTGCATGTACAAACATTTTTAATTTTTTATAAGTACGCACATCAAACTGTACGTTTCTGTAGGCAGCACGTGCGTCACCGTCCTGTAAATTACACACCTCAAGAACTAAAGATTGTTCATTCATTTGGCGCTGATAGACTTGCGAAGGATCTATCTCACGTGTAATTCCGGGTGGTACTACATAGTTAATGGGCTGACGTTGGGCGTTTTCCTCTATATTGAGGGCAGCAATATTAAAAGTTGTTAGGTTAGGGTCAGTTTGGATACTTAGGCCGGGTTGAGTAAGATCTTGGAAATAACGTCGCCACTCACCACGCACAAATTCCAATCGTGCAAAACGCAGCACTACAGGTTCATCAAAACCTTTCATAAAAATACGCATGAAGCGAATAGAACGGAAATCTTGAATGCCGTTGACGCGTTTTTCAAATTCCCGAATAGGAACTTTAAACTGGTACCAGGTTTCAGTTTTGGTGCCGTTTTGATAAACTTGTTTGTTGGTGATGTAATTGCTACCCACATTTTGAAGGTCGTTTGGTCGCAAACTTACGCGGTATTGAAAATAAGCTTCAGACTCTGACAAGTTGTTGTCTTGATTGATATCTTCAATGTCTGGAAAGTTGGAGGCAATCGTTGGATATCCGAGAATATTTGCTGTATCGGACATTTCTGTAGTGGGAGAGTTCCCCTGCATGCCATTGTAACGTTTGTAACGCTCTAAGATATTCAGTTGAGCATTGTCATAAACATCATCGAGGTAATAGTTGTAGTCATCTGTTGATGGGTCGGCGATCATGCGCGTTTTGGCTGCTGGACTTAAGGTAGTATTGTTTTGTACCCAGTTGACATAGGCACTATAGCTTTGAGTTTCGTCGGTGTTATCCCAGCCGTCAAGTCCGACATCTTGTTTGATGCGCGAAGCGGGGTCATTGGCAAATGCATTGACTACAACTTGTTGTGTAGAGACTCTAGACCAAAGTGTGGTGTCTATGTTGTCTAATAATACCGGGTCACTGTTAGGAGGCAAGCCGTGTTCAAAGCTCTTGCGAGAATCTGGAAGGATGTCTTCGGAAATGTTTCCAAGGTTGAAATAGAGGTCGCCACCAGACATCGGTGAATTTGGGTTTTCGTTTTCAGCGTCTTGGTTAAACGGATCTAAAAGCCAAAATTGGATGAATTCGATATTAGCCAATTCAAAATCATTGGTGCTTAGCCCACGCATGATTCCACCCCATCTGTCTTCGGGGTTGGTAAAATGCCCAAGTGAGTCTATGGTTGCAGTTGTATCAAAGTTATACATACCGCGCTCTGCTGGATAATACGCAAGGTCAAGTACATTGATGTTAGAAATGGAGCCATATTGCAGTTGCAAATTCGGGAAGATATCCGTCATTTGAATGAGGCGCATACGGCTATCATAAAGCATTGTAGGGTCTTGCTTGATGTGCGCAGGAGTAAGCTGGTTACTTTGATAGAACACAGGGTCTATGGTATACCAAGCCAAGTTTGCACGTTTAAAGCCTGCACTTAAATCTTTTTTAGCTGCTTCCGGGAATAAGTCGGGCTGGCCTTGAGGAACAGAGGCCAATCGCCATGCGGCGATACTCTTCAGATCTATTGCACTTTGAGATGCTTCAAAATCGTCTATGTAAGAGGTTCCTTCTTTGTTGATAGCCCGCGGTTGCCCCGGCCGAAGCGTAGCAACTTCACCAGACATCGAAAGCGTAGACATGGTGTTGGTAGAAATGACTGGCAACAAGTCTACAAGCTTTGTCAGCATTGGAACATTCGTTCTGAAAGCAAAGTCTGCACCAAGTACGTTATTTTTAAAGGGTTCACTTCCGAAGTCAACTTTTTGCGTAACCGGACGTTCCATCATGCGCAACCAAGTAGCACCCACTTTGAAGTTTTCATTGATGCGGTATTGGTAACGGCCACCAATCATGGAGCGCGCTTGAAAACCAAAAACAGAGTTCGATTCAATTGAAATTTTAATAGGAGTATTGGATTCTAAAATACCAGTATTGAGAATTTTTACGCGGCTAAACGCATAATCAACGGTGTAGTCAACACCTTCTACCAAACGCATTCCGCCTGCTGTGACTACCACTGCTCCTTGTGGAATGTTCATGACGTTTAATGGTATTTCAGAAGAAATGGAAGATTGGAACTCTCCTTTGAATACAAAGCGGTTTTTACTAGGTATTTGTTGAGCTGCTGTTTTGGTGGAGTCGTAAAGCTCTGTGTAAGAAAGTTGGTTGACATAAAGATCAGGTACTCCTGCTGCGCTGAGTTTCTCTGCGAGTGTTTTGCCAAAAGGTTCAACGGTAGTAAAAAAGATGCGTCCGTTTTTACGGTTAATAGTACCTCCGTTGTCTATTTTATTGCCAACAATATTGAAAGGAGCAAAGTCAAAAACACCATCCGAAAAAGGTTGGTTATTTTGATTGATTTTGTCCATATCTAGGAGGGTCACAATCTGTTTTTTGTCAATACCGTCAAAGGGCAAGAAAGGTTGTAGTACGGAGGTCTCACGGTTATTATAGTAGATGTCTATTTTAAAGCCTAATTGATCTACTTGATAAGCACCAATAGAATACACGTTTTTCATCATGAGATCCCAGATTTTATTCTTGGGATTGGTGATAGTTGGTTTAATGAGTTTGAGAATAAGTGCTTCTTGTCCGTTGGTTCCGTCTGTGGAGAATTCTCCAACTTGGAAGGTTTCACCTCTATAAGTATACTCGTATGCGACTGCTAAAACTTCATCGTTGTTGAGAGCAGTATTTAAGGATATATAGCCTAGTAATGCATTGTAGGTGTATTCGTTATCGTTGAGCTTGCGTGCATTTTCAACTTTTTCATAGTCCACAGCCTGATTAAATGGGCCTGGAGCATTCACCTGAGCACTCAGGGCCAGCACGGAATTAGAAAACCCTCTGATGAGCGGCTGAACACTAGCCCAATCATAGAGTGCATTTGCTTGGTTGTCGGGTAATTCTTGGGTAGAATAACCACCTGGGTTCCCTTGACAATTGTTTGCTTTGGCCTCTCCAAGGTCAGCAAACGCGACAATATTTCGCGTATTTTCTGTGATACTGCTGCGGTTTGTCACCCAAACTTCCATACGGGTAATATAGGTGGTAGAATTCACAACCGGCAGGGTTGCCATTGCTGTATCGTAGTGCTGTTGATGATAAAGGTTGAGGAAGTAGTGACGGTTGGCCTCGTAGTTGTCTGCTGTAATTTCAAACTTCTGAACTTGTGCTTTTCCGGTAACGTTTATTTCGGTACGCTTGCCTTTAGATTGAGCCAAAATAAAGTCTACTGTAGAGCGCCCAAACTTGAGTTGAGTCTTGAATCCAAAAAGTGTTTGGGAACTTGGAATAAGGGTAGTTGGTAACTCCAAGCTTACTTGGCCAAGCGCTATTTTTTGCAAAATATCGTCCTCATTACCGGTGCGTTCCAATTTAGAGATGTTTTCAAAATCAAAATTAGCGCGGGTGTTATATTTCAAATTCACTTTCATCATGGTGCCGATTTGGCCCGTGATGTCCATGTTGATGTTTTGATTGAAATCAAAGCGCGTGATGTTACGCTGACGCATAGGTAGGATAGGGTTGTCTACGCGTGAGTGATTGGCACCTAAGGAAATTTCAAGGTTACCACCTGGTGTAATGGTGATTTGGTCAGAACCAAAAAAACTTTCAAAAGCTTTGGACCCGATTTTTATTGGAAGTTCAAAAGTTCTGTTTTCTGCACTTTCTTCAGCCACAATTTCTTTCCAGTCTAAAGAAAAGCTCTTTTTTTCCTCGTACTGAAGATATTCTTCAAGGGTCATGGCTTGTGGTGCGCGAAAGTAGGTGTCTGTACCCATGAGGTCTCTGAAGACAAAGGAGCCTGTTACTGGGTCATAAACGATTGTTTGATTCAGGTTAGTAGGGTCTCCAAGGTCAAAGCTCTGTGGTAAATTTTGAAAAGGGTTGAGCGGGTTGACGATCGGAAAAGGGAGTGTTGGCTCTTGAGCGAATACGTCGCCGATATGAAAAAACACCAACAAAATGAAGGTGGTTAAAGTAAGGAGTTTTTGACTGTAGTTTTGTTGCACGGTTATAATAGTCTTAGCGCTTCTTTGATCAGTTGTTCTACGTTTTGGTTTCCGGTATCGATTTTATCCAATACTTTTTCGGCTGATTTTTTATCAAAACCTAGCGAAACTAAAGCAATTAACGCATCAAAACGATTTCTATTGTTTGAAGAGAAAATATTCTCGGAGCCAAGCTCCATCTTTGAGACCTTGCTTTTGAGGTCGATGATGACACGCTGTGCAGTTTTGCTACCAATACCTTTGATTTTTTGAATGCTGGCTACATCTTCAGAGAGAATAGCATGGGCGATGTCATCGGGGGTCATGGACGATAGCATGATCAGGGCTGTATTAGGTCCGATTCCCGAAACACTAATGAGGTGACCAAACATTTCGCGTTCTTCTTTTGCGGCAAAACCGTAGAGGATGTGAGCATCTTCTCTAACGATGAGTTTGGTGTGCAATACAATGGCTTCTGCATCTGGAAGTGCAGAAAAAGTGTTGAGTGAAATTTTAACCTCATAACCGACTCCTGCACATTCGATGAGCAAGTTGGTTGGGTTTTTTTCTATCAGGCGGCCATTGAGTCTTGCTATCATTTGTCTTGGTTATGTGCGTCGATAACTGCGATTTTAATCATGCTGAGTATTTCGCGGACATTTGCTCCGAGTTGCAAAACGTGCAGAGACTTTCGCATGCCAAGTAAAATTGGACCAATTGCATCTAGTTCATTGGTTTGCTGCAAAAGTTTATAAGCGATGTTACCCGCAGACAAGTTCGGGAAAATTAAAGTATTGACCTCCTTATTGGCTAAGAAAGAGAATGGGAATTTCTCATTCATTAGTTCTGAATTGAGTGCAAAATTGGCTTGCATTTCACCATCGACAACAAGATTGGGCTGGGTTTCGTGTAAAATTTCAACCGCTTTAGCCATTTTTTCAGGATCTTCTCCTGGGGAGGATCCGAAATTAGAATAACTCAACAAGGCAATGCGCGGCTGTACTTTGAGTCGGCGGATGAACTTGGCTACATTGACAGTGATTTCAGCGATTTGCTCTGCGGTAGGATTCAGGTTGACCGTGGTATCTGCCAAGAACAATGGGCCTTTTTTGGTATTGAGGATATACATTCCGGCAATGGTCTTGACGTCTTTTTGCAAACCGATAGTGCTTATAGCAGGACGCAATACAGTACGATAGCTGCGCGTAAGTCCTGTAACCATGGCGTCCGCTTCACCTAAATTGAGCATCATGGCCCCAAAATAATTGCGCTCGCGCATGAGAGAAATTGCTTCATACTCAGTAATGCCTTTGCGCTTGCGTTTTTCGAAAAATTCGGTACCGTACTGAATACGTCTCGCTTCTTCTTCATCAGATTTGCAATCGATGATCTGGACATCTGGAATTTCAATGCTGTATTCTTCCATGAGGTCTAGAATACGTTGCTTTTTACCGAGTAAAATTGGGAAGGCTACTCCTTCCTCATAGGCTTGCTGAGCTGCTTTTAATATTTTGATGTTGTCACCTTCAGGGAAAACTACGGTTTTAGGGTTTCCTTGTGCTTTAGTGGTGATGTTGCGGTGAAGTTTGTTGTCGAGACCTAGTCGGTTTTTCAGTTGGATTTCGTATTCTTCCCAGTCCTCTATAGGTTCTTGAGCTACGCCAGATTCCATGGCTGCACGCGCAACGGCCGGAGCCACGTAGTAGATCAACCTTGGATCGAGAGGCTTAGGAATAATTTGTTCGCGACCAAAAGAAATGTTTTTACCACCATAGGCCTCAATTACTTCTTCAGGAATCGTTTCTTTGGCAAGGGAGGCAATGGCTTTTACTGCCGCTAATTTCATTTCTTCATTGATCGTGGTTGCACGTACATCGAGTGCTCCTCTAAAAATGTAAGGAAAGCCAAGTACATTATTGACTTGGTTAGGATGATCGGAACGCCCAGTTGCCATGATGATATCCTCACGTACGGCAGTTGCTTCTTTGTACGAGATTTCGGGTTCTGGATTAGCCAGCGCAAAAACAATGGGGTTCTTACTCATGGATGCGATCATTTCTTTACTTACCAAACCAGCTTTAGAGAGACCTAAAAAGACGTCTGCTCCTTTGAATGATTTTTCAAAATCGAGGTCTTTGGAATGTGTAGCAAAAGATCTTTTCATTTCATCGAGGTCGTTACGCCCCGCATGTATAAGGCCTTTGGAGTCGTACATGTAGACATTTTCGGGTTTGACTCCAAGACGGTGATAAAGTTTGATGCAAGATACTGCCGCTGCACCAGCACCAGAAACTACAATTTTGATCTTTTCAATTTTTTTATTCGATAGTTCGAGGGCATTTAAAAGCGCCGCGGCACTTATGATTGCAGTGCCGTGTTGATCGTCGTGCATGATCGGAATATCGAGTTCTTCTTTGAGCCGGCGCTCAATTTCAAAAGCTTCGGGGGCCTTGATATCTTCTAAATTGATTCCTCCAAAAGTTGGGGCAATGGCCTTGACTGTTTGAATGAAAAGCTCAGGGTCTTTGGCGTCGACTTCAATATCGAATACATCGATGTCGGCAAAAATTTTGAACAATAAGCCCTTTCCTTCCATAACTGGCTTGGATGCTTCGGGGCCAATATCACCTAAGCCAAGAACCGCAGTACCGTTGGAAATAACGGCTACGAGGTTGCGTTTTGCAGTGTATTTATAAACATCAGCTTTGTTTTCGGCAATGCGTAAACAAGGTTCTGCTACACCTGGCGAATATGCTAATGAGAGATCTCGTTGTGAGGCATATGGCTTTGTTGGGATGACTTCAATTTTACCCGGTCGGCCTGAGGCATGATAATCTAGGGCGTCTTGCTTCCTGATTTTTGACATGATTGCTTCTGTTTTTTTAGAACAGCAAATATACGAAAAGCAATCTAAAGCTCCGATGCAAAAAAAGCGTCCCGAGGAACGCTTTTAAGATTTGAAAACTATAATGTTTTAAAGGCCAAGTAAGATCTGTAACGGATCTTTTGCGCCAAAGAGCATGCGCTCTGGATTTTCGAGCATTTCTTTTACCTTAACTAAGAATCCAACAGATTCTTTGCCATCGATAATGCGGTGGTCATAAGAAAGGGCAACATACATAATGGGTCTAATTTCGACTTTACCATTAATGGCAACCGGTCGTTCTACAACGTTGTGCATGCCTAAAATAGCGGATTGAGGCGGATTGATGATAGGGGTGGAGAGCATAGATCCAAAAACACCACCATTGGTAATCGTAAAGGTACCACCACTCATATCTTCTGGTTTGATTTTGCCATCACGTGCTTTGATGGCTAAGCGTTTAATTTCTCTTTCGATGTCAGCGAGGCCCATTTGCTCGGCATTTCGCACAACAGGAACCATCAAGCCCTTTGGAGAAGAAACTGCAATGCCAATGTCGGCGTAATCGTGAAAGATCATTTCATTGCCATCAATTTGCGCATTGACTGCAGGATACAGTTTTAAAGCTTCGGTTACTGCTTTGGTAAAGAAGGACATGAAACCAAGATTCACTTCGTGGTGTTTTGCGAAAGCTTCTTTGTATTTGGCACGGATATCCATGATGGGTTTCATGTCTACCTCATTAAATGTGGTAAGCATGGCTGTTTCATTTTTAACAGCAACCAATCGCTCGGCAATTTTACGGCGCAGCATAGACATTTTCTCGCGGCTTTGTTCGCGAGTTCCTCCCCAACCTTGTGCGGCTTCGGTAGAGAATCCTGCAGACATCGCTGCAATGACATCTTGCTTTGTGATGCGACCATCTTTGCCACTGGCTTTAATGGTAGCAGTATTGATGTTGTTTTCTTTGATCATTTTTGCCGCTGCAGGTGAAGCAGCACCACTAGCGTAGCTTGCTGGCTTGACCGGATCTGGGTTTGGAGCCGCAGGTGCAGGTGTGGTTGCTGGAGCCGCTGGCGCTGCTGCTTGAGGAGCGGGGCTTGCTGCAGCGGCAGCAGCTGGGGCTCCTTCAGGACGTGCCGCGCTGGTGTCGATAAGGCATACAACCTGCCCAACTTTAACTACATCGCCTTCTGCTGCTTTGAGCGTTATGATACCGCTTTCTTCGGCAGGTAACTCAAGGGTAGCTTTGTCCGAATCTACCTCGGCAATAGCTTGGTCTTTTTCTACGTAATCGCCATCGGCAACAAGCCAAGTGGCAATTTCTACTTCTGAGATCGATTCTCCCGGACTCGGGACTTTCATTTCTAATAGTGACATACGTTTCTATTTTAGGCTTTCTTTGCGTATGCAAAGAGGTCGTTGAACAATTGTTTGAGACGAATTTCGTGTAATTTTTTCGAACCTTCGGCACTAGCTGCGCTTGCCGGTCGGCAAATACCAATAAGCGGTATATGGCGTAAATTCATTGCCATGTGTGACCAGGCACCCATGTTGGCAGGTTCTTCTTGCGCCCAGATGACATTTTTTGCTTTGTATTTAGCTAAGATGGCATCTATTTGAGCAGTAGGGAGAGGGTAGAGTTGCTCTACGCGTACAAAGGCCATGTTTGTTGTGCCAAGTTCGGCTGCTTTGACCTTCATTTCGTAATAAAACTTCCCGCTACAAAGAACCACGGTGTCTGCTTTTTGAGCATTTGCCGTTGGATCGTCGATCACTTCTTGGAAGCCGTTTTTGGCCATTTCATCTAAACTTGAAGTTGCATCTGGGTAGCGCAACAACATTTTAGGTGAAAAAACAACCAAGGGCTTACGGAAGTCACGCTTTAATTGACGGCGCAATAAATGGAAGTGGTTGGCTGGTGTAGAGGTATTGACTACCTGCATATTAAGGTCGGCACATTGTTGTAAAAAGCGCTCCATTCGTCCGCTTGAATGTTCTGCACCTTGGCCTTCATAGCCATGTGGCAACAACATAACCAAGCCACTTTGGGTTGCCCATTTGTCCTCTCCTGCGGAAATGAATTGGTCAACCATAATTTGGGCACCATTGAAGAAGTCTCCGAATTGCGCTTCCCAAATAGTGAGTCCTGACGGATTGGCTAAAGAATAACCGTATTCAAAACCAAGTACGCCATACTCAGATAACAATGAATTGTAGATGGTAAAGGGTGCTTGGCCCTCCTTTAGGTTATTCAAAGTGAGCACTTCTTCTTCGGTATCTTCGGTTTTGACAACCGCATGCCGATGCGAGAAGGTTCCGCGTTCTACATCCTGACCTGAAATGCGCACAGCATGTCCTTCGGCCAATAAGGTAGCATAAGCTAGCATCTCTGCTGACCCCCAGTCTAATTTATCATTCTCAATGGCGGAGAGTCGGTCTTCAAAGATTTTTGCAATTTTTCGGAAGTATTTTTTACCCTCTGGTAAGGTGGCCAATTTACGACCTAGTGCTAGGAGCTCTTTTTTGGAAATTCCGGTGGCAGGTGATTTTTCAAAATCTTGTGCATTACCGTGACGATAGTCTTTCCAAGTGAGGCTTAAGAAGTCATAAACCAATGCTTTATCGCGGCTTCTTGACGCCTCGTATTCAGCCTCTAAAAACTGCTGATAAGCTTGTTCTATTTCTTTGGCTTCTTCCAAACTAATGAGTGCCTCGCGCTTGAGTTGCTCCAAGTAAATTTCTCTCGGATTAGGGTGCTTGGCAATAATGTTATAAAGCTTTGGTTGCGTAAATTTTGGTTCGTCTCCTTCGTTGTGTCCATATTTGCGGTAGCACAATAAATCGATGAAGATGTCGCGATGGAAAGCCTGACGATATTCCATGGCAATTTCAATGGTTGTTACAATCGCCTCAATGTCATCGCCGTTTACGTGGAAAACAGGACAAAGTGTTGTTTTTGCAACGTCTGTACAGTAGGTAGAGGTGCGTCCGTCTAAGTAATTAGTCGTAAAGCCAACTTGATTATTGACAACAATATGAATGGTGCCACCTGTTCGGTAGCCATCTAAACCTGCCATCTGAATGGTTTCATAGACGATACCTTGTCCGGCAACAGCAGCATCACCATGGATCAGAACGGGGCAAACTTTATCTTCTGTTTTGTAAACGTGATCGATTTTAGCTCGTGCGATTCCTTCTACAACTGTATTGACAGCTTCTAAGTGAGAAGGATTAGGGGCTAGGGTGAGGCCAATTTGCTGACCACTTTCTAACTCAATTTGAGAGGTAAAACCTTGGTGATATTTCACATCGCCATCAAAGGTTGTTTCGTAGTCAAATTCTTTACCTTCAAATTCTCGAAAGATATCACGAGGGCGTTTTTCAAAAATGTTGGCAAGTGTATTGAGGCGTCCTCGGTGTGCCATGCCCATCACAAAATATTCGACACCTAATGCAGCTCCTTTGTGAACTAAGGTGTCAAGAGCCGGGATCAGGCCTTCGCCGCCTTCAATAGAAAAACGTTTTTGCCCCACAAACTTTTTTCCCAAAAAAGCCTCAAACCCAGTTGCCTGGTTGAGTTTTTCATAGATTTTCTTTTTGCGTCGAGGGTCAAATACGGGTCGGTTATTCAGTTCTATTTTATGGCGGAACCAATCAATGCGTTCTGGGTCGCGCATGTACATGTATTCAATACCAATAGACTGGCAGTAGGTGAGCTCTAAGTGAGCGATGATGTCTGAAAGTTTAGCAGCACCAATACCTATTTGCTCGCCTGCCTGAAAAACTTCATTGAGGTCTGCTTCCGTGAGTCCAAAATGTGAAATATCTAAATTAGGAGCATGCTTGCGGCGTTCGCGTACTGGGTTGGTGTGTGTAAAAAGGTGTCCGCGTGTGCGATAGCCATTGATGAGATTGATGACTTTGAATTCTTTCACAAAATTTTCTGGAATGGCACCGCCATTGTCAAAGCTTGTTTGTGCAAATTCAAAACCTTCAAAGAATTTGGTCCAACCAATGTCTACGCTAGTAGGGTCTTGGCGGTATTGTTGGTAGAGGTGTTCAATGGCATTGACGTCTGCGTTGCCAACATAAGAAACTTTATCCATGATTACTTTTAAATACACTACAAAATTACACAGAGTTTGTGCGCAATGGGAGCACTTTGCCTGTTAAAACAGCAGTAGCGCAAAGCAAGCAAACAAACTGCATTTTGAGGTGTTAAAGGAACGATGTCTACTTCCGTATGTTTGGTTTTTCCACAGCAGCTTTTCGAGCAGCACCCTGCGTTTGAGCACGTAGAGGAATTTTGGTTAATTGAAAATGAACTCTTCTTTACTCAGCTACCTTTTCACCAAAAAAAGTTAGCGCTGCATCGTGCTTCTATGAATTACTACGCAGAATATTTGCGGAGTAAAAATAAAAAAGTGCGGTATTACGTCTCCAAAGACGCCAAGTGGGAGGATATTTTTGAGGATCTTAAATCCATAGAGGCGAAAATTACGGTAATTGACCCAACAGATTTCTTACTCGAAAAAAGAATACGTCGTTTTGCTGCTCAGTTCGCGCTTCCTTTGCAATGGCTTGACAACCCCTCTTTTTTCAATACGCCTCAACAGAATGCTGCACTTTTTGGCAAGCGCGAGCAGCGTTTCTTCATGGCTGACTTTTATAAGAAGCAGCGCGAGCGACTTGGTATACTCCTTACCGATACAGGAGCGCCCATCGGAGGGCAATGGAGTTATGATGCCGACAATAGAAAGGCCTTACCCAAGGGTCTTGCCTTGCCAAGTTTCCCAGTTTATCAAAGTACTTGGTCGCGCGCTGCCCAAGAAACGATAGCTATTGATTTTTCAAGCCATCCTGGCAACCCAGATTTATCAGATTATCCTGTTACACACCAAGAAGCTAAAGCTGCACTCAGCTACTTTATTGAGCATAATTTGCAGTTTTTTGGGCCCTATCAAGATGCGTTTAGCCCCGATTCTACTTTTGTTTTTCATTCTAATTTATCTGCGGCGCTCAACATTGGACTTTTGCTTCCCAATGAAGTTGTGGAGCAAGTGCTTGCTGCCTATCAAAAGGGTAGCGTGTCTATAGAAAGCACCGAGGGATTCATTAGGCAAGTGATTGGCTGGAGAGAATTCATCAGAGCCGTTTATGAAAAAGTGGGTGTGGAGCAGCGTACCAAAAATGCGATGCAACACCATAGACCCTTGAATTGGTCACACTTGAAGGACTTGTCTTTATTTCATCATGTAGGTCAAAAGCTAGAGCAGCATGCATACGCACATCATATTGAAAGACTGATGTTATTGGGTAATTTTTTCTTTTTAGCTGAGACAGACCCCGATGAGGTTTACCGTTTTTTCATGTCTTATTTCATTGATGCTTATGATTGGGTCATGGTACCTAATGTATATGGCATGAGTCAGTACGCAGATGGTGGGCTGATGACTACCAAACCCTATTTTTCTGGATCAAATTACCTTAAAAAGCAAGGCTTCAAAACGGATCCTGATGCTGCTGCCTTATTCGATGGTCTTTTTTGGCATTTTGTAGACAAGCACCAAGAGCGTTTGCGTAAAAATATGCGCACGGTGCAAATGGTGGCCAATTGGAACCGCATGTTGCCAGAAAAAAAAGCGGCCCACTTAGAGCGAGCCGCCAACTATTTTGAAACAGGGTTTTAAACCCTTTAGTTCTTGATTATTCTTTGGGTGATTTGTTGTCCGTTAGAAACAATGCGTACATGATACAAGCCGCTCGCTAGATGAGCAATTCCCATCGTGTTGATCTGCCCTGCAATTCCTGTTGTTTGCATTAATATTTTTCCGTTGATATCCATGATTTCAATCTGAGCATTTTCAGTCAAGTTGTTGCAGTTGATATGCAATAATTCTTGAGCTGGGTTAGGATAGATTTGAATAAGGCCAAGCGGATTCTCGTCGATTCCTGCACCAGAAGTGATGTTAATGGTGTAGTCTTCAGTTTCACCGTAGCTTGCTGGCCCACATGGCGTAATTGCGCCGTCGGGTTGGTAAGAGATGCGTACACGCATGCGCACAGCTCCGGTGTATGAAGCTAGTGGAATGGTGACATTAAATGTATTGTTCCAGCCTGCACCTACTAATACGTAAGCAACTTGTTCACCTGCATCATTGAAGTCGTAATCATTATTGAAGTCAATCCAGGCAGCGATTTCATCGTTGGTGTAAGCAGCAGCTTGGCTGTTGTTCACAATTGCGGGCGTAATGGTTAGGGCATAAGTGGCGCCTTGTGCCAAAGAGGTATTTGTTCCGGTAAAGTCGGTGTAACCATTATTGCCACAAGCGGATGTGTTGTTGATGGTATTGAAGCTTACATTATTGATATACTCGTCGCAAACTGCACTTGCCGTACAAGGACCCGTCATTTGTGCCACAATAATGTAGTTGTTTTTAGTTTCGAGATCTGAACCTTGCGCATTGGTTGCAGTAAGACTTACCGTATATTGACCTACGTTACTGAACAGAATTTGTGGGTTTTGAGAGCTTGCATTGCTGCCCGCAGCAAAACTCCAACCAGACGCTGGGCTCACAGACCAAGCCCAACTCGTTGGAATGCCGGTTGATAGGTCAGTGAAAGAAACGGTGGTTCCTGGCGTGACACTCGTAGCACTTGCGACAAAATTGGCTACTGGTGGTACTGGAGTTGTAGGGGTACAAGGATCAGTAGAACCCGCAAAAACCAATACATTCAAGTTGGAAGGGTCTAGCCAAGGCTTTAGTTGTTCTATTGTTGTAGTGCCATTACTAGCCCAATGGAAGGCCATCTTGCCATATTGGTCTGGTGCTGATGGTGAAGTGCAATAAGAGGAACCTCCTGTAAGTGTTCCTATGATGTTGCCTGTGTTATCGAAAAGTGGAGAACCTGAGGAGCCACCTTCAGTGACACCATGGCCGTTGGCATTTGCTGTCCAGGTAATACGCCAGTGAGAACCTGCTGCGGATCCCCATTGGGTAGAAATTGTATTGCCCGTGAAAGTAGAGATTTTTTTAATATCACCAGCTGGGTGATGGATACCTACCCCACCTGTTGTTGGGCTGGGGCTGGCATTCCAACCATTCCAATAGGCATTAAAGTTGGCTGATTTAAGATTGTTAACGATGGTGTTTTCATTATTGGCATTACCCAATTTTACTAACAAGAAGTCAGAGCCTGAGTTGCCACCGCCGTCTGCAGCATCAGCAATGCGCAAACAGCCAGTAACATAATTACTTGCAAGGGTTCCGACAGATGTAGGATTGGTACAGGCCGCGGCCTCATAGCGGAAATAGAATTTCCATTGATTCATATTAGAAGCAGTTGAATTAACGCCACAATGCAGCGCAGTCAAGAAGTAAGGTTTGCAATCCTGAGCCGTGTTATTGACCAAGGAGCCAGAACACCAACCAGCCTGGTTGCCTTCAACAACATAAATGCGTGCAACACCTCGTTTTTCATCTTGCCAAGCGTCTCCGACTGGTGAACAATTGATATTGACCTCGCAGGGGTCTGATTCGTTGATTTTTTCAGTTACCTCAAAACCAGTGGAGCGGTAATTGAACATGATCCGATCAATATAGATTTCAGATTGTCTGGTGTAGGCAGGCTCATGGAGGGTAAGCAAGTGCTTTGAGCCACCACAAAGTGCAGCATTTTGCATGAGGTGAGACTCTACATCAGCACTTGTGAGTATGGGGTGAGCATCTTGGCCATCCATATTTTGAATCCGTAGGGAACTGCCCCCGTACAAGATGAATTTTTCAAACAAATAGCTTAGTGCTTGCGAATTTGGTGCAGCAACCACTATTTGCCATGTGCGGCTTCCGTCAGCATGAGTGGTCCAGTAGCCAGCATTTTGCGGAGTCAGGTGAGTAGGGAGCGCCACCCCAATGCGGTAGAGCACTCCTTGTTTGTCTCGGAGTTCGTCTTCGGCGGCAAGTGTGTTGAGATCAGGCGTTTGTAAGGCTAGTGTAGGGATGTCCTTGGAGAGTTCTAATTTATTGGTGTGGACGAGTGTTTGTTGGGCCCAAACCCCAAACTGCAATCCTAAAATGAGGAGACTATAGCGTAGAATTTTATGCATGATTTAAAGAGTTTATAGTAATTTCAACCAAAAATACACTTTTCTATCAAAAAGCCCATGTATAGAATCTGTTTAGTTGAAGATGAACGTAGCCTGCGCGACATGATTTCTTTGAATCTTGAATTGGAAGGATATGCCGTAGATACTTATGCAGACGGAGCCCAAGCCTTAAAGCTTTTTTCGGGTCCCATACATTTTGATTTGATCATTTTGGATGTCATGCTGCCTCATGTTTCTGGCTTTGATTTGTGCAAAGAAATCCGCCAGCATTCAACGGTTCCCGTTTTATTTTTATCGGCAAAGGGTACTACTTCTGATCGTGTGAACGGTCTTAAATTAGGAGCCAATGATTACCTCGTCAAGCCTTTTGACCTAGAAGAACTTTTACTCAAAGTACAAATCCTGATCAATGGATCTGTACTCATCGAGACCAATTCGGCTTATCAAATAGGAGATAAAGAAGTAAATTTCACCTCTTTTGAGGTCCTGAATACGGAGGGCAAACTCCTGCACACCTTCACCAAACGCGAGGTGCAACTCTTAGCGCTGTTCATTGAAAAACAAGGAAAAGTGGTTTCGAGAAACGAGATTTTAGACAGACTTTGGGGTTCGGAACAAATACCTACCTCTCGTACCATCGATAACTACATTCTTAATTTTCGCAAACTCTTTGAAATCGACCCGAAAAATCCGCGGTATTTTCATTCCATACGAGGCGTAGGATATAAGTTCACTCAATCCGAAGGCTAGGCAACAGCTTTGCTCTTATCCTTAAAAAGGAGTAGGAATAGGATGGCTACTACCAATGAATAGCCTGCAAAAAGTAGCCAAGCTCCGTGCCAGTCGGTTTGTCCATTTGGTAAAATATAATAAGCACCAATTAGTGCACTACTTGAAACCGTTCCAATATAGGCACCAATGCCGTTGGTCATCATAATGAACAAACCTTGTGCGCTTGAACGGATGCTGCTGTCGGTATTGGCCTCGACAAACATAGAGCCCGAGATCAGAAAGAAATCAAAAGCCATACCGTATACAATACAACTCAAAACGATCAACATGACCCCAAAATCACTGCTGCCGTAGGCGAAAAAGCCATAGCGCAAGACCCAAGCAAAAAGTGCAAATAACATCACGTTTTTAATGCCAAAACGCTTCAAAAAGAAAGGAATCGTGAGGATAAAAATAGTTTCAGATACCTGAGAAATAGAGTAGATGATCGTAGAATATTTTTCGACGAGGGTGCCTTTTGGAAAGCCGCTTAAATAGGCATCGCCATACATGTTAGACAACTGAAGAGCGGCACCCAGCAAGATGGAAAAAATAAAGAATAAGGCCATGCGGTATTCAGCAAACAACTTAAAAGCGTCTAAGCCCAGTTGTTGACTAAGTGTTTTCTTGTCATTGGTTTTGCCCTGCGGATGGCATGCGGGTAGCGAGAAGGCGTAAATCCCAAGTAGTATGGCTCCAACACCTGCAATGTAAAATTGATTCGCAGATGCTTTACTGCCACTTAGGTTGGTGAGCCACATAGCGGCAATAAATCCAATAGTACCCCAAACACGAATTTTTGGAAAATCAATTTGCACACTGAGGTTGTTCATTTTTAGGATGCGGTACGAAACAGAATTGGAGAGTGATATCGAAGGCATATAGGCCATCATACCGGCAAAAACTATCCAATAGAGTAGTTCATACTCCTTCAGGGCCGATAAAAAAGGGAAAAGCTCTTGAAGCAATGCTATATTGGGAATCAAGAGCATGATGCAACCGTAAGTCAGGTGCAAAATACCATATAAGCGCTCAGCGCGCAGCCACTTGTCGGCAAGAATGCCAATAATGGAGGGCATGAGGATGGACGACAACGCAAGTGTGGAGAAGATGGCGCCGAATTGCGGGAAACTCCAGCCTTTGCCTTCTGTGCAATAGGTGCCAATAGTGGTGAGCCATGCGCCCCAAACAAAAAATTGAAAAAAACTAAGAAGGGTAAGTCTAGTTTTGATTGCGTCGGTTAAGTTCATCTCGGATTTTTGAGGCTAATTCGTAATCTTCGTTGTCGAGTGCCTCTGCGAGTTGATGCTCTAGCTCTTCTGTGGCATAGATATCCCATTCATTTGGCACTTGATCGTCTTGTTCAAAGATATCATTTTCGTCTTCAAAATCATAGGTTTCTGACATAGAGCTGGGCGAAATGCCACTCACTTCATCGAGAATGCTACTGAGCGTATAGATTGGAGCCTTGAAACGCACACCAATGGCAATGGCATCTGAGGTTCGGGAGTCTAATTCGGTAAGGACCCCATTTTGCTCGCAAATCAGCTTGGCAAAAAAGACACCATCTTTGAATTTGTAAATAAGAATTTCTTTTACTGTTACACTGAATGCATGACAAAATGCACGGAAGAGATCGTGAGTGAGGGGCCTTGAAGGTACCATATTTTCGAGCTCTACGGCAATAGCCTGCGCTTCAAATCCTCCGATGACGATCGGTAGCTTGCGCATTCCGTCGCGCTCATTGAGCGTCAGCACATAAGAGCCAGACTGAGTTTGACTGTAAGCTATACCCGCGATGTCTAAGATTATTTTTTGCATTCGGGTGGCTTATACGTATAATTTGGTAGTTTGTTGCGCGTTAGTGTTGTGTTGCACGAAAACGTTTCACAGCTTCGGTAAAGCGAGGGATTACTTCAAAGGCATCACCAACAATTCCGTAGTCGGCTGCTTTAAAGAATGGCGCTTCAGCATCGGTATTGATCACGACGATAACTTTAGAGCCATTGACACCTGCAAGGTGTTGAATAGCACCTGAAATACCGGCGGCAATATATAGATTTGGACGTATGGCCACACCCGTTTGCCCGACGTGTTCGTGGTGAGGACGCCATCCGATATCGGCTACAGGGCGCGAACAAGCGGTGGCTGCGCCAAGCGCCGCAGCAAGGTCTTCGACCATGCCCCAGTTCTCAGGGCCTTTGAGCCCGCGGCCAGCAGAAACTACAAGTTCAGCTTCTGGAAGCGGAATAGCTCCTTCTGGTTTTTTGGTTGCTTTGACGATAATTGCACTGCTGCCAGCTTGGCTATCAAAGGCCTCTACGTTGCAGTTGCCACCAATTTGTTCTGGCTGAATGCTATTGGGTAATAAAGAAATGATGCGGACTGCTGTGTTGACCTTTACAAAACCGAATGCTTTGCCTGAAAACACATTGACTTTGGTGCTGCCATCGGCTTCAGGAAGTGCAACTGCACCTGCAATTAAGCCAGCTACGAGACGCACAGACAAGCGGGGTGCAACGGCTTTTCCAACGAGGTCGTGAGAAAAGATAATGGTGCTGGCGCCAACTTTGGCTGCGGCAGCTGCCACTAATTTAACGAGCTGGCTTGGATCTTGCCCATCGATGTTGGGATCTTGTAAGACGGTAGAAGCACCATAGGCACCTAGCGATGACAAGAGCTCAGAAGAGGCGTTTGCGTTGGTCACAACGGCAACGTCTGTTCCTAATTTTTTGGCGTAAGTGACGGTCTCCAAAGCTGCTTTGGACAAACCATTTGCTGAATTGATATATACGAGATTCATGGGTGCTGAGCTTAAATGACTTTGGCTTCGTTGTGTAAAAGGGCAACGAGTTCGTCGAGGTTGTTAGGATCTATGAGTTTAACTGAAGACTTGGCAGCTGGCATGCTGTAGCTGCTATAGCTGGTTAGCGCGTCGAGCGCAACTGGCGCCACTACATGGAGTGGTTTGGTACGAGCTGCCATAATGCCGCGCATGTTTGGAATGCGTTGCTCAGCCATACCTTTTGCACAGCTAATAACGGCAGGTGCTTGTACTTCTACTTCTTGCATGCCGCCTACAATTTCGCGTTCGCAGCTGATGGTGCTGCCTGCTACATCTAATTTGGTGGCAATGGAGAGGTAAGGCAAATCAAGTGCTTCGGCAATCATGCCGGCTACCTGAGAGCCGTTGTAGTCAATGGTTTCTTTACCGGTAAGAATGAGGTCAAAACCTTTGCCTTTGGCATATTCAGCAATTTGCATGGCCACAAAATAGGCGTCAGTTGCTGGTGCATCGATGCGCACGGCTTCGTCGGCACCGATAGCGAGGGCCTTGCGAATAACGGCGTCGTCGGTAGCAGTTCCAACGGTAATGATCGTGACATTGCCGCCTTGTGCTTCTTTGAGCTCAAGGGCGCGCACGAGGGCGTACCATTCGTCGTAAGGATTGACAATATACTGAACGCCATTTTCATCAAATTGCGTATTACCATTGGTAAAGGCAATTTTGGAGGTGGTGTCTGGCGCTTTGGAAATACAAACGAGTATGTTCATGAGTGTTGATTTAATGCGGGGCAAAGTTAACTAAAATTGCAAAAAGCAAGGCCGAAAAGAAAGTCAAAAGCGCGACTTTTTTCAGTTCTGGATCAAGTTCGGCAGGTACCTGCGTTTCAAGTACTTTTTTGAGATGTAAGACCATACCTAAGGAGGGTACAAGTGCCACAAATAATAGATAGTTGTAGGTGCTAATGGCCAACAAATAAACGGTAAAAAACCAGGTTGCCATGCCGCTAGCTACCAAAAATACATGATATAATTTCCCTTTTTCATAACCGATCTTAACCACCATTGTTTGTTTATGCATTTGTGCATCGTTTTGTACATCTCTGAGGTTATTGAGGTTCAGCACAGCAGTGCTCCAAGCTCCAATACTTATGGCAGGAAAGAGCACCAACCACTCAAAATCTTCTCCATACAAGCCAAATACCCCAATGACACTGACCAAGCCAAAAAACAAAAAAACCATGATGTCGCCCAGTCCGCGGTAGCCGTAGGCATTTTTACCTACCGTATAAGTAATGGCTGCTGCAATGCAAAGAACTGCGAGAATTACGTACGTATAAACTGCAGTTGTGGATAAATTTAGGATGCTTACCTTGATCAATAATAGGGCGCTTGCCAAGGAAAGTAAACCCACAACCCACATGCCGTTTTTCATTTGCGAAGCACTCAACTGTCCGCTCTGGATAGCGCGTGCTGGCCCCACCCTTTGGGCGTTGTCTGTTCCTTTTTGGCTGTCGCCGAGGTCATTGGCAAAGTTCGAAAGCACCTGAAAACCAATGGTGGTTAAAAGTGCCAAGCCCAAGATGAGGCCATCGAAAGCACCCAAAAGTGCTGCGAGGCCTGTGCCGACAATAATTCCAGAAACAGAAAGCGGTAGCGTTCTCAGACGTGCCGCGTGTAGCCATGCTTTGATCATGATTTCTTATAAATGGGCACCGTACTACACGGCTCTCCATACATTATTGATTTGACGTAAGGTTGAAGATGCGCAACAAGATAAGACATGGCGTATGCCGGATCTAAGATGTCGGCACAGCCCTTGATGATAATGCGTTGTTGCGCTAGTTCAGCAAGGTCTATTTTGTGAATTTCTTGATTGATCAATGATTTAGCGAGCTCGTTTTCAGAACCAACAATACTGGGTACTTCTTGCTTTTTTAAGGCTGAAGTAACGAGCAAGAATGCCCAGGTTGGGATAATGGCATCGGTGCTGCAAAAAATGTAGACCGCTTTACCTTCGTATTGTTTCCAATCGTGGGTCTTGATCCAGTCTCGAAAATCCTTCTCTTTTAAAACCAATCCTTGCCAAAGTTGTGCGGCTAAGTCGATTCCTACGAGCGGCAAACTGGGTTTATAGTTAGCGAGGTCTAGCTGAACTAGGCCACTTTCTTTGACTTTGTTTCGAATTTCTTCCACGCCTTAAAATTAGTCGTTCTTTTTGTAATCGTAAACAACAATTGTGGTGCTTTGTTTGGTTTGTTCTCGGGTTAGCGTGTCGGCCTCCTTTTGGGCTTCGGCTTCTAGGGCTCTTCGGAGGTCGCCTTCAAAGTCTGGGGGCTCAATGCCGAGTTCCTTTTCAATTTCGTATTGATATTTAGGACGCTGAGGTCCTTCTCTGCGATAAATAAATGCTAAAATCACGCCAACAATAAGCCCCGAAAGGTGCCCTTGCCAGGAGACGCGTGGTTGGGTCGGAAGAATACCCCAAATCAGAGAGCCATAGAGAAAAACAATAAACAGGGATAGGGCCTGCAGTGGTAAATAGCGGCGCAATACGCCAGAGGTAAATAAAAAACCCGCAAGCGCATAAATAACACCGCTCATGCCGATGTGCACCGCTCCATTGGTGCCGCCAATGAGCCAAAGCAAAGCGCCCGTAAAGAGCCAAGCGAATATAAAAACTCGCCAGGCCACCGCTTTGTAAGAATAAAAGAGTAGCCCAAGCAATAAAAAGGTAGGTAGGCTATTATTGAGGATGTGTTTGATGTCGTTGTGGGCGTGTATCCAAGGCATCAGTAAAATGCCACGTAAGCCTTTTTGCTGGAGTGCAACGAGCCCGTAGCGTTGAAAGTCTGTCGGAAAAATAAAGTCGGCCCAGTAAACCAACCACATGATGATGAGCACCACGAGGGCAGGCCCAAAGGAAGGGAGCAAGCGAGTTTCAAAATGTGGATCTTGACGCATGGCTTCTGGAAGTCAAGTTTTGTGCCATCTCAAAAAGCGCTGCCATTGTGGCATGTTGCTTATCCTTTTACACGAAACTTTTCTAGGGTAGTACCCGTTCTTCTGGAGATGTAACCACTGTGCTCAAAATCAAATTGTATAGCAGCGTAACCTGCAGTCTGAAGCAACAAAAAATCATTGGTGAGGTCAAAGCCCAAGACAGAAATACCTTCGTTGTGCCCAATAACGAGCATGTCTGCTTTGCTTTCCTGAGCATTAATGATTTTCAACATTTCATCGGATGATGCTAAATACAAGTCATCTTCAAACACAATGCTTGCTCCTGGAAATAGTTCCGTGATTGCTGCCCAAGTTTGACGCGTACGCATGGCACTAGAACACAAAACAAGCCCCACTTCAAAAGGGTGGGCTGCAAAAAAGCTTTTGAATTCCTGGAGTTGCTCCAGGCCTTCTGGGTCCAATTCTCGGTCAAAATCTAAGCCTGATGCGCTATTGGATTGCGTTTGTGCATGTCGAATGAGGTGTAGTTTCATGGTGTTATGGTTTACAATGTTTGGCCAATTGAAGACCCAAGCTTGCTGAATACAAATGAGCCCCTTCACAAGTCATGTGATGCGTGTCATAGAAATGTGCTGGGTTTTGGAAATTGGGCGAGCTCAGCACCTTAAAGCTGCGGTAAATCGGATCTAGGTAGAAGCGTTTGCCAAGTTCAGGATTGATATTCAAGATCAATTGAGTGCCATTGGCTTTGCAGAGTGCGGCAATGTCGTGGAGGGTTTCAAAATCTGAAATGCGCTGTGTTGTGGTAAGGGAGTCAAAGTGGGTGAGGGCGGGTTGATGAGAGCATACAAACCCTTTTTGGAGATAACTACCGTTGGTTGCGTCATCAATGATGTGGGCCTTTGAAGGAATGAGGCGTTTGGTATAAAAATAAAGGTAGCGCAACAGCAATTTGGCATTGGGATAGCGCAGCACCAACTGGGTTTTAAGCCACGGATGCAACCGCGAGTTGTAGACGAGGTC